>Ga0247779_1000832_pt1 | contig 16574 bp, 15 predicted proteins | sample UWRJL221509R5_FD_179925 | JGI IMG/M metagenome (GOLD analysis project Ga0247779, IMG submission 179925) | Plant litter microbial communities from Arlington Agricultural Research Station in Wisconsin, United States - UWRJ-L221-509R-5 | ecosystem: Environmental > Terrestrial > Plant litter >... | reverse complement strand
ATGTGCGGCGCATAGCGCGCCAGGTGCCGCTGCAGCAGGTCGAGGTCGCTGGCGCTGGGCTCGGCGTAGAGCACGCGGATCGGCGTCGAGCGGTGGGCACTGGCCCGGCGGAAGCTGTCGACGACGCCCGCGAACGTGGCCGGCAGGCGCTCGATGTAGGGACCCGACTTGACGACGTAGTCATCGGCCCCGCTGCGCAACGCGGCCACCACCAGCGCCTCGTCGCCCGAGCCGGTGAGCATCACGACGGCGATCGGCAGCGCGCGCAGCCGCACCTCGCCGAGCAGCTCCAGGCCGTTGCCGTCGGGCAGGCGCACGTCGACCAGCAGCACGTCGGGCGGCGTGCCGGCGGCCTCGTCGGCGGCCAGGCGGGCGCGCGCGTCGGCGAGCGTGTGCGCGGTGGCGATCTCGATGTCGGGCGCGAGCCGCGCCAGGCGCCGGCGGGCCAGGTCGGCGTCCTGTTCGTTGTCTTCGACGTACAGGACTCTCATCGCCCGGCCCCGTTCAGACGGCCTGCTGGTTGAGCACGCACCAGTAGAGGTCGATCTGCGCCGCCACGTCGATGAACTTCTCGAACTCCACCGGCTTGACGATGTAGGAGTTGGCGCCCAGCGCGTAGGCCGCGGCGACGTCGGCATCCTCGCGCGACGTGGTCAGCACCACCACCGGGATGCGGCCGTAGTCGGGGTGGGCCTTGAGCTGGCGCAGCACCTCGAGGCCGCTGACGCGCGGCAGCTTCAGATCGAGCAGGATCACGACCGGCAGCGGGTGCCCCGACTGCCAGCGCGCGATCCATTCCAGCGCCTCCTCGCCGTCGCGCGCCACCTCCAGCACGTTGACGATGTGGCGCTTCGCGAACGCGCGCCGCGTCAGGTCGACATCCATCGGATTGTCTTCGACGAGCAGGATCGGGCGACGATCTTCCATCCGCGCAGCATAGCGAAATGCCACGCCTTTCACACGGCATTCGCACCGGCCCCGGTTCGAAGAAGAGAGGCGCCGGCGCGCCTCGGCTCACGCGGTCGCGGGCGCCGCGGCCAGCCGGATGTAGAAGGTGGCGCCGTCGCCTTTGGCACTCTCCGCCCAGACCTGGCCATGCATCCGCTCCACTGCCTTGCGCACGATGGCCAGGCCGACGCCGGTGCCCGGGTAGTCCTCCGCGCGGTGCAGGCGCTGGAAGATCTCGAAGATGCGGTCGTGGTAGCGCATGTCGAAGCCGGGCCCGTTGTCGCGCACCCAGAACAGCACCTCGCCCGGCCCGCCGCGGGCGCCGATCTCGATCGTCCGCCCGGGGCGGCCGGCGGTGAACTTGATGGCGTTGTCCAGCAGGTTGCGCAGCGCCAGCACCAGGCCGTCGCGCTCGCCCAGCGCCGCCAGGCCCGGTTCGACCGCGGCGCGCAGCGCGATGCCGCCGGCAGCGACCTCGGCCGCGGCGCCGTCGACGACCGCCGCCACCACCGGCCCCGGCTCCACCGGGCCCAGCGCGGGGCGGCCGCGCTCGACGCGCGAGTACGCCAGCAGGTCGTCGATCAGGTCGCCCATCTGGGCCGTCGCCTTGCGGATCATCGCGACGAAGAAGCGCCCTTCCTCGTCGAGGCGGCCGGCGTGGTCGGACTCCAGCAGGCGGCTGTAGCCGTCGATCCCGCGCAGCGGCGCCTTCAGGTCGTGCGACACCGAGTACGTGAACGACTCCATCTCGCGATGCTTGGCCTCGAGCTCCGACGTGCGCTCGGCCACGCGCTGCTCGAGCTCGGCGTTGAGCTGGCGGATCTGCTGCTCCGCGCGGCGCCGCTCGGTGACGTCGATCAGGAAGCCGTGCCAGACGACGCTGCCGTCGGGGTCGGGCACCGGCATCGAATGCGCCTCCAGGCAGCGCTCGCCCGCCGGCGTGCGCGGCACGCGGAACGTCGCGAGCCACGCGCTGCCCAGCTGGGCCGATCGGCGCAGGGAGTCGGCGACGGCGGCGCGGTCGTCCGCGTGCACCAGCGCCAGCAGGTCGATGCCCCGGTCGACCAGCGTCGCCGCGTCGACGCCCAGCAGCTCGCGGATCGCGGGGCTCGCGAAGACGAACCTGCCGCGGCCCTCGGTGCTCAGGCAGTACGAATGCACCGCGCCCGGCGCCGTCGCGACGATGCGCTCCAGGCGCTCCTGCGCGAGCCGGTGCGCGCGCGCCAGCGCCTCGCTGGCGCGCGCCAGCGTGATGTCCTCGGCGAAGCCGGCCAGGTAGCGCATGCGGCCGTCCGGGCCGTACAGCGGAAAGCCGCGCCCGCGGATCCACACGAGGCGGCCGTCGGGCCGCACCACGCGGTACTCGGTCTGGTACAGGCCCGCGGCGTCCGCGTGCAGCGCGGCGTCGGCCACGCGTTGCCGGTCCTCGGGATGCACGCCGTCGAGCCAGTGCGACAGGTCGGCGTACACGTCCGCGGCCGGACGGCCCCAGAGGCGCTCGTAGGCCGAGTTCATGTACAGCAGCTTGCGCTCGCGCGGATCGACGATCCACATCAGGTCCAGCGAGTGGTCGCCGAACATGCGGAACAGCTGCTCGTTCTCGCGGGCGGCGCGCATCGCATCGTGCTCGTCGGTGAAGTCGGTGAACGACACGACCGCGCCGCGGCCGCGCCCCTCGGCCACCGGATCGACCGGCACGGCGCGCACGCGCAGCCAGCGCCGGCCGTGGTCGCGCGTCTGCACGACGACCACGCCCGACGCTGTCTCGCCGCTCGTCAGCGCCCGCCGCAAGGGGCGCGCCTCCTCCGGCATCGGCACGCCGTGCTCGTCGGACTGGGCCCAGCCGAGCTCGTCGATGCGCGCGCCGAACTTGCTCTCGTCCAGCCCCAGCATGTCGCGCGCGGCGCGGTTGGAGTCGACGATGCGCAGCTCCGCGTCGAACCACAGCATGCCGGACTCGAGCGAGTCGTGGATGCGCCGGTCGTTGTCAGCTGCCACGCGGGCCTCCTGCATGCTGCGGTCGACGGACTTTAGTCGCGGAACAGGTCGGCTGCCAGTTGCGCGTCGCCCGGCGGCGCGTCGTGCAGCCAGCGCAGCACGCGCGCGCCGGCGAGCGTCGCGCCGAGGCGGTGGCGCCGGCTCGGGCGCGTCGCGGCGAAGCCGATCTCGAACACCAGCGCCGGCGCCACGGCGTGCACGCCGCCGAAGCGCTGCCCGGCGTTCGCGCGCAGCCACCCGTGCAGGCGCTGCAGCTCGTCGTCGGGCAGCTCGATCGGCAGCCGCGCGAGCGGGACTAGGCGCAGGCCCTCGAGCGCGGGCGCGTCGGCCGGCGGCGGCAGGAACTCCCCGGACATCGCCGCCGTCATCGCGGCGCGCCGCTCCTCGCCGGACAGCGGCGGGCGGTTCCACAGCGCGAAGCCGCCGTCGACGAACGCCAGCGCCCGCGCGGCGGCCGGCGTCGCGCCCAGCGCGTCGCTCGGCACGTACTGCAGCACCGCGCGGATGCGCCGCGGCGCCGCGCGCACGGCCCAGGCGTCGCCCGACGCGCGATGGCGCAGCACCAGGCCGCTCCAGCCGCCGGCGCGCGCCGCCTCGGCGTGGGCGGACAGCTCGGCGCCGGCCTCGGGCGCCGGCAGCGTCGGCGTCGTGAAGATCGCGGGCGGCGCGCCGCGATCGGCCGGGTCCGGCGCGGGCCAGCGCGCGACCAGGTGCGCGCGGCGCTGCTCGTGCTCGCCGGGGCCGCCGTGCCAGCCCGTGAGGGTCAGGTGCAGCGTGGGCATCGCGCCGGCCCCGCGCGCCCGCGGCCCCCCCGCCGCGTCCAGGCCGGCGGCGCGGCCCGCGTGCCATGCCAGCAGCACCGCCTCGACGGCGCCGGCGTCGGGCCAGGGCTCGTCGAGCCAGGCGGCCGGCAGGCGCGCGTTCAGCAGGCCGCCGCCGCGCTGCCAGACGGCCACCTCGCCGCCGCGCCGCACCACGTGCACGCGCATGCCGGGCCAGCGCGGCTCGGCGCGCCACTCGCCGCGTCGCCAGGCCGCGAGCAGTTCGCCATGCAGCGCGTCCGGCGCCTCGGCCAACGGCGCGACAGCGGGCGGCCGAGGCGGCGCGATCGCGGGGACGTCGTGCAGCAGCGCCTCGCCCCGGCGATGCCAGATCCACGCGACGGCGTGCTCGTCGGCGTCGAAAGCGCGCGCCCAGGCGCGCTGCCACTGCCATTCGTCGACCTGCGGCCTGGCCAGGCCGCAGGCCGCCCGCACCGCCCAGCGGCGGGCGATCGGGTCGTCGAGGCGGGCGACGAGGGCCGCGACGGCGGCCGCCCGCAGCGCGGCCGGCAAGGCGCAGGCGGCGGCCCAGTCCGCGAGCCAGTCGGCCAGCGCCGGACGGCTCGCGGCGTCGGGCTCGCCGTCGGGCCACGGCAGCAGCAGCGCGATCGCCTCGGCCGCCTCGTCGCCCGCGGCGCGGCCGGCGTCGAACAGCCAGGGTGCCAGGCCGCGTTGCGCCGCCAGCTCGCGCGCGGCCTCCGCCAGCGCGGACTGCGTCAGCCGGGCGGGACGCGCCGGACGCCCGCTGGCCACCAGCCACTCGCCCGCGAGCGCGCCCGCGCGACGCCCGACCGCGCGCAGGTGGCGCGCGAGCGCGTCCACGCGATCGGCGTCGCCCGGACGGGCTTCGAGCTCTTCGGTGAGGACGGCCAGCGCACGCATGCCTGCATGATGCCGCGCCGCCCGCGCCCGGTCAGGCCGCCACGCGCCAGCCCTGCGCCGCGAGGCGGTTCAACGCGCCCGCCGCCCACTCGCGTGCCAGCGGGAACGGGCCGTAGCCGGAGTCGACGTTGACGTGCCCCGCGTTGCCGAGGTTGATCCAGTCGCTGCCCCAGCGCAGCGCCCACTCGTGCGCCTGCGTGGCGGACATCCACGGGTCGTTGTCGCTCGCCACCACGCAGCTCGGCGTCGCCAGCCTCGCCTGGGGCAGCACATGGGCCACGTCGAAGCGGCTCGGTTCGGCGGGCGCGACGAGCAGCATCTGCGCGAGCTCGAGCCCGGGCCGGCGCGCCACGGCGCGCACGCTCGCCAGGCAGCCGAAGCTGTGCGCGACGAGCACGTGCGGGCCGGGGCCTTGCGCGGCGAGGGTGTCGGCGATGCGGTCGGCCCAGCGGTCGAGATCGGCCGCGTGCCAGTCGTCCTGCTCCACGCGCAGCGAGCCGTCGATCTGCCCGTGCAGCCAGCCCTGCCAGTGCCCGGCGCCGCTGCCGTGCAGGCCCGGCACGATGACGAGACGCGGGCCCGCCGCGGCGGTGGCGGTGGCGGTGGCGGTGGCGGTGGCGGTGGCGGTGGCGATCCGAGCTGAGGAGTCGTGCAGCGAGTTCATGCCTGCAGCGTAGGCACTGCGCAGCGCGTCGCCAACGAAGGAAATGCCATATCCAGCATCGCGCCGGCGGCGACGGTCGCATCCGGCAGATATTTTTCAGCGCGGCCCTCAAGTCTTCGCGCCGGCCGCCGAAGAGCCGAACAAGCGCTCTCTCCGCCTACCACCGACGCCCTGCCCCCGATCGTCGGAGATGGCGAGGAAAGTGCCGGCATTTCTTCACGTCGCCGCTCGCGCGCCTGTGCCAGGCACTTCCGCGCGGCGCGGCGCGTGGGCAGGATATCGACCGTGCGCGCCTGCCGCGAGGCGCGCACGAAGGAGCTCGCCATGTTGACGCCCAGTACGCCAGTCGCCACGCCATTCTCGAACGACCGTACCAACACCGCCAGGGCGGCGACGGTCGAGGCGAACTCGCGCGCGGATTTCCAGGCGCAGCTGCAGCTGGCCAAGGCGGACGAGTCGCGCGCCGCCAACGTCAAGGCGATGGCCAGCGCGGCGCGCGACGCCGAATCGCAGGTGCCGGACCCGATGACCAGCCTGTCGACCGTGGCCGTCGCGGGCGCGATGAGCAGCCTGCCCGCCGCGCTGGACATGCTGCGCGGCATCGCGATGGCGTCGGCGGCCGGCACGCTCAGCGACGCGGACCGCCAGACGCTGCAGGCCGAATACGCGCAGCTCACGGCGCACGTGGTCGCCAGCGTCGGCGGCGTCGAGGCGGGCCAGCAGTCGCAGACGTCGACGACGCACGACGACGAGCGCGAGGACAACGCGGAGAACACCTGGCGCGAGGACAGCGACGACCATCGCACCACGCTCACGCAGACGGTGGAGCTGCCCAGGCAGACCGTGCAGATGCAGCCGGTCGAGCGCAGCGTGACCACGCAGAAGCAGACGCTGGTCGCGGACGGCCACGCCGCGCAGAAGGATCCGCGCGTGGACTTCCGCACGCACGAGCTGCACGTGGGCGCCGACGCCTACGAGCCGGCGTCGACGCGCCAGTCCTTCTCGCACCCGACGATGCCCGAGACCTTCGGCCGCATCGAGACGCATGCCGAGACCACGCACACCTTCGTCGCGCAGGCCGCGCAGATCACGCAGTTCGTGCAGGTGGCGCAGACGGAGCACATCGCGCCGATCGTGGCGATCGCCTGATCCGGTTCGAGTCGAGCAGCCGGGCTTCTCCTCGTCCGCGCCGACCTGCCGGCGGGCGGGACGGTGCCGCTGCGGAGCAGACAGGCCCGAGCTCGATCGCGAGCGAAGCGGGCTCAGGCAGGGCCTGGAATCGCGGGCGGCGCTGCGGCTGTCGGCGGCGTGTCGGCGCGATTCGCGCGGTGCGCCCGCCTGCCTCCGGCGACGCCTCGGGCCCGGCGCGAGAAAGCTGTCAGGCAGCCGCTAGGCGACCAGCCGCGGCTTCGACGCGTCGTCGGCCGGTGGCGGCTCCTTCAATACCCGTGCCAGCACGCGCCCTTCCAGCGCGGCGAACGCCGGCGAGCCGTGGGCGCGTGGGCGCGGCAGCGCGACGGGCTCGTCCAGCGTGACGCGGCCGTCCTCGACCAGCAGCACGCGGTCGGCCAGCGCGACCGCCTCGGCGACGTCGTGCGTCACCAGCACCGCGGTGAAGCGCAGCTCGCGCCAGACCGATTCGACCAGGCGCTGCATCTCGATGCGAGTCAGCGCGTCCAGCGCCCCGAGCGGCTCGTCCAGCAGCAGCAGGCGCGGGCGGTGCACCAGCGCGCGGGCCAGCGCGACGCGCTGGCGCTGGCCGCCGGACAGCACCGACGGCCACTCGCCGGCGCGGTCGGCGAGCCCCACCTGCGCGAGCGCGTCACGCGCGCGGGCGGACGCGTCGGCGCCGTCCAGCCCCAGCCGCACGTTCTGCAGCACCGTGCGCCACGGCAGCAGGCGCGCCTCCTGGAACATGATGCGCACGTCGTCGCGGCGCGCGGCCGACGGCGCGCCGCCCAGCCGCACCTCGCCGGACGTCGGCGTGTCGAGCCCGGCCAGCAGGCGCAGCAGCGTGCTCTTGCCGCAGCCGCTGCGGCCGACGATGGCGACGAATTCGCCGGGCCGGACGTCGAGCGAGACGCCGTCGAGCACGCTGCGTTCGCCGAAGCGCTTGCCCACGCCGGCGAGGCCGACGCCGAGGCCGCCGGGCGGCGGGGAGATCCAGTCACGTTGCATGTCGTCGCTCCGGGAAATCATGCGAGGGCCGGCTGATAGGCCGGATTCCAGCGCAGGAACCGCCGCTCGAGGCCGCGCGCCACGAGGTCGGCCAGCTTGCCGAGCAGCGCGTACAGCAGCACGCCCACCAGCACCACGTCGGTCTGCAGGAACTCGCGGGCGTTCATCGTCATGTAGCCGATGCCCGACTGCGCGGAGATCGTCTCGGCCACGATCAGCAGCACCCACATCAGCCCGAGCGAGAAGCGCAGGCCCACGAGGATGGACGGCAGCGCGCCGGGCAGGATCACCTCGCGGTACAGCGGCCAGCCCTTCAGGCCGTAGCTGCGCGCCATCTCGATCAGCCCCGCGTCCACCGACTTGATGCCGTGGGTGGTATTGAGGTAGATCGGGAAGAACACGCCGATCGCCACGAGGAACAGCTTGGCCGACTCGTCGATGCCGAACCACAGGATGACCAGCGGGATCAACGCCAGCGGCGGCACGTTGCGCACCATCTGCAGGGTGGTGTCGAGCAGGGTCTCGGCCACCTTGAACGTGCCGGTGAGCAGGCCCAGCACCAGCCCCAGGCCGCCGCCGATCGCCAGGCCCGCCAGCGCGCGGCCGCTGCTGATCGCGACGTCGTGCGCCAGCTCGCCGGAGCGCGCCAGGCTCAGGAACGCCCGCGCCACCGCGAGCGGCTCGGGCAGGATGCGCGTCGACAGCCAGCCCGATCGCGACGCCGCCTCCCAGCCGGCGATCACCAGCAGCGGGACGATCCACGCGGCGAGCCCGCGCAGGCGATCGGCGGCGGCGCTCATGAGGCAACCTCCGTCCTGCGGACTGCGGCGCGAGCGCCTGCTGGCGGCCGGGCGGCGCTCATCAGGCAACCTCCGTCCTGCGGACTGCGGGCGCGAGCGCCTGCTGGCGGCCGGGCGGCGCTCATGACGCGGCGCGCGCCAGGTCCGCCGCCGCCGCCTTCGGGCGGATGTCGTTGGCGACGATCTCGCCGAACGGGCCGGTCAGCGTCGGGCCGCGGGTGAGCTTCTCGCGCGTGGCCAGCGGCAGCAGCGGGAACACCAGCTCCGCGAAGCGGTACGCCTCCTCCAGGTGCGGATAGCCGGACAGGATGAAGTAGTCCATGCCGAGGTCGGCGTATTCCTGCAGGCGGTCGGCGACCTGCTGCGGATCGCCCACCAGCGCGGTGCCCGCGCCGCCGCGCACCAGGCCGACGCCGGCCCACAGGTTGGGCGCGACCTCGAGGCCCGCGCGCGGGTCGGTCTTGTCGAACCTGCCCTTGTGCAGTTCGGCCATGCGGCGCTGGCCGATCGAGTCCATCGCCGCGAACTTCTTCTGCGCCGCGGCGACGATGTCGTCGTCCAGGTGCGAGATCAGCTTGCCCGCGGCGGCCCAGGCCTCGTCCTCGGTCTCGCGCACGATCACGTGCAGGCGGATGCCGAATTCGAGCCGGCGGCCCAGCTTCTGCGCGCGCCCGCCGACGTCGCGCACCTTCTCGGCGACCGCCGCCGGCGGCTCGCCCCAGGTGAGGTAGGTGTCGCACTGCGCGGCCGCGAGATCGTGCGCCGGGCCGGACGAGCCGCCGAAGAACAGCGGCGGATACGGCTGCGTGACCGGCGGATAGATCACCTTCGCGCCCTTGACCTTCAGGTGCTTGCCGTCGAAGTCGATCGCCTCGTCGCTGTGGCTCGCCCGCAGCACGTCGCGCCAGATCGACACGAACTCCGTCGACAGCTCGTAGCGTTCCTCGTGGCTCAGGTGCAGGCCGTCGCCGGCCAGCTCGTCCGGGTCGCCGCCGGTGACGAGGTTGACCAGCACGCGGCCGCCCGACAGCCGGTCGAGCGTGGCCGCCATGCGCGCCGTCTGCACCGGCTGGATGATGCCGGGCCGCAGCGCGACGAGGAACTTCAGCCGCCGGGTGACGTCGACGAGGCTGGCCGCGACCATCCACGAGTCCTCGCACGAGCGGCCCGTGGGCAGCAGCACGCCTTCGTAGCCCAGCGTGTCGGCGGCGATCGCCACCTGCTTGAAGTAGTCGAGGTCGGCCTGCCGCGCGCCCTTCGAGGTGCCGAGGTAGCGCGAGTCGCCGTGGGTGGGGATGAACCAGAGGATCTTCATTGGAAGGCTTTCGTTGACGGACGAAGAGATCGGGTTGGACGCAGGGCCCGCGGCGGCCGCGCCCGGCCGCTCCGGAGCGAGGCCGCGCGCCCCTTCGGGGGCTGGGCGCGGTACACCGCGCCGGGGGCTCACGTTCGCCAGACGACGTCGGCGACGCGAATGGGCTTGGGGATGAGGCCGAGCGTCGAGAACGCGTCGGCCACGCGCTGCTGGTCGGCGATGTCCGACTCCTTCAGCCGCGTGATCGGCCCCGCGGTGCGGCGCTCGATGAAGCGGATCGTGGTCGACAGCGTCAGCCCGCTGGCCACCGACAGGAAGTGCGCGGTCTCGGTGCGGTGGGACCTGACCCACGCGTCGGCCTCGCTCAGCGCGTCGAACAGGGCCTTGAGCGCGGGCGCGTCGTGCGTGAGCGCGCGTGACGCGAGGTAGTAGCTGTTGTTGCTGGTCAGGCCGACGCCCGTGGACAGCACGCGGGCACGCCCGTCGATCTCGGCGGCGGCGTAGTACGGATCCCAGATGCCCCAGGCGTCCAGCGCGCCGCGCTCGAACGCCGCCCGGCCGTCGGAAGGGGTGAGGTAGACGGGCGTGATGTCCGACCACTGCAGGCCGCCCTTCTGCACCGCGCGCACGATCAGGAAGTGCGCGCTCGATCCCTTCTGGAAGCCGACGCGCCGGCCCTTGAGATCGGCCAGCGTGCGGATGCCCGACCCGGCGGGCACCAGGATCGCCGAGCTCGTCGGCTTGGGCGGCTCCAGGCCGGCGTACCAGATTTCCTTGCCGGCCGCCTGGGCGAACACGGGCGGCGTGTCGCCGGTGAAGCCGAAGTCCAGGCTGTTCACCGCCAGCGCCTCGAGGATCTGCGGGCCCGCGGGAAACTCGACCCACTTGGTCTGCACGCCGGGCAGGCGCGCCTCGAGCAGCCTGCGCTCGCGCACCACCATCAGGTTGACGGAGGACTTCTGGTAGCCGATGCGCAGCTCGCCGGCGTCCGCGCGCGCGGACGTCGCCGCGGCGGCGGCGATCAGCGCGAGGGCCTCGCGGCGGTTCAACGATGCGCTCATTCGTATCCCCCTCACTTGCCGGCGACCGTCGCCGCCGTCGCGTTCGCGGGCAAGGCGTCGGCGATGCGCACGGGCCGCGGGATCAGCTTGAGCTCGTAGAAGGTGTCGGCCACCTTCTGCTGCGCGGCGGCCACGGCCGGCGTCAGCGGGGCCACGCCGTAGCGATAGCGCTTCAGGCTGGTCTCGACGACCGCGACGTCCAGGCCCTGCAGCGGCGCGATCAGCGCGGCCGCGCGCGGCACGTCGGCCTGCACCGACTTCGCGGCCTCCTGCGTGTTGGCGAACAGCTCGCCGATCACGTGCGGGTTGGCCCTGGCGTAGTCGGACTGCGCCAGGTAGTAGCTGTAGCTGTCGACGACGCCGGTGCCGTCGGCGAGCTGGCGCGCGGCGATCTGGTGCTCGGACGCGGCCAGGAACGGGTCCCAGATCGCCCAGGCGTCGACAGCGCCTTTCTCGAACGCGGCGCGCGCGTCGGCGGGCGGCAGGAACACCGGCGTCACGTCGGCGTACTTCAGGCCGTTCTTCTCCAGCAGCTTCACCAGCAGGTAGTGCACGTTGGAGCCCTTGTTCAGCGCGATGCGCTTGCCCTTGAGGTCGGCCACCGACCTCAGCGGCGACTCCCTGGGCACGACGATGGCCTCGGTGGTGGGCGACGCGGGATCGTTGCCGACGTAGACGAAGCGCGCGCCCGCGGCCTGCGCGAAGATCGGCGGCGCCTCGCCGACGAAGCCGACGTCGATCGCGCCGACGTTCAGGCCCTCCAGCAGCTGCGGGCCGGCCGGGAACTCGACCCATTTCACGGCCACGCCCTGCGGCGCCAGGCGCTTCTCCAGCGTGCCCTGCGCCTTCTGCAGCACGAACAGGCTGGCCGATTTCTGGTAGCCGATGCGCAGTTCCCTGGCGGGATCGGCGTGCGCGGCGAACGCGCCCAGGGCGAGGGTCAGCGCGAGGGTGCGCCGGAGCCAGCGGCGACGCGTCGGCGATGCGGGGGTCATGGAAGAATCCTCCGGGGATGTCGTTGTCCGGGCGCTGGCGTCACGCGGCGAGCGCCAGCGCGTCGGCGGGCGTGCCGACGGGCTCGCGCAGCGGCAACGGCCCCTCGGCGAGCGCGCGCTCGATGCGCTGCACGATGTCGTCCTCGGCGACGTGGCCGTGGATGACGTGCGGCGTGAACTGCGCCTCGGTCGCGAACACCGAGTCGAGGATGTGGCGCGCGCCGAGCGCGGCCAGCACGGGCCTGAGCGAGTAGTCGAGCGCCAGCAGGTGCGCGGCGCTGCCGCCGGTGCCCAGCGCCAGCACCGTCTTGCCGCGCAGCGCGTCCTGCGGCAGCAGGTCGAGGAAGGTCTTGAGCAGGCCGCTGAACGAGGCCTTGTAGATCGGCGTGGCGATCACCACGAGCTGCGCCGCGGCCACCTGCTCGCGGGCCAGGCGGATGGTCGGGTCGTTGGCCCGGGCGCGCACTAGCGCGGCGGCGGGCAGGTCGCGCAGCACGATCTCGGTGCGGGCGATGCGGTCGTCGAATCGGCTCAGCACATGGCGCAGCAGCACCGTGGAGCGGGAGTTGGCGGACGGGCTGCCGGAAAGCGCGACGATGGACATGGCGGCGGTGTCGGGAAATGAACAGTTCCTCGACGTTAGGGTCGCCGCGCCGCCGCGAAAACGAATCCAAACGGCTATCGATATCCGGGGGCCGCCTTTGTCGCGGACCGCAGATCGTTATGCGTCAGGGGGCCTGTCGCGTGCGCGTGGACAGGTCGGCCACCAGCGCCAGCAGCGTATTGGTGTCCACCGGCTTGCGCAGGTAGAAGTCGAAGCCGACCGCGCGCGTGGCGACCTCCACCGCGACGCCGTGCGACGACGTCAACGCCACCAGGAACGGCTGCCGCGCGAGCGGCGTGCCGCGGATCTCGCGCGCGGCCTCGTAGCCGTTGAGCACCGGCATGTCGAGATCCATGAAGACGATCTCGGGCTCGAAGGCGGCGGCCGCATCGACCGCCTGGCGGCCGTCCGCCGCCACCCGCGTGTCGTGGCCGAGCGTCTCGAACAGCAGGCCCATCGTCTCGGTCATGTCCTTGAGATCGTCGGCTACCAGGATCCTCGTCAATTCCTTCGCTCCTCTGGATGTCGGGGGCTTGTTTCTCCGGCACCCGTCGATCGCGGATCCTAACTTGGCATGCGCCGGAACGCAGTCCCGGCCGACCCCGGGGCGCGGCGCGGCCGCAACATCCTGTCAAACAGCTGTCGGTGGCGTGAAAAAAGTCCGGGTGCCGCAGGAAGTGTCTCGTTCAGGCGTCGTCCGACCGCGCGTCCTCCCCGAACGCCGTGCGGAACGTGCCGCAGTCCAGACCCTTGTCGGCGAGCGCGCGCACCAGCACCGCCTCGTCGCCGTGGGTGACGACCACCCGCGTGCAGCGCGTGGCGTCGACGGCCGCGAGCAGCCCGGGCCAGTCGGCGTGGTCGCTCAGCACGAAGCCGCGATCGAGCCCCGCGCGATGGCGGGCGCCGTGCTGCTGCATCCAGCCGCTGGCGAACGACTCGCGCACGCGCACGGCGCGCTGCCAGCGCCAGGGCGGCGCGGCGCTCGGCGGCGCCACGATCAGCGCCCCGCGCAGCGAGCGCGGGTCCTCGAGCTCGCTCCAGGGCCGCGTGGCCGGCAGCGCGACGCCTTCGGCCGCGTGCGCCGCGTTGATCGCCGCGGCGGCCGGGTGCACGTAGATCGGGCCGACGGACGCCTCGATGCCCGCCAGCACGTGCTGCGTCTTGCCGAGGCTGTAGGCGCCCAGCATGCTCGCGTCGCCGGCCGCGGCGTTGGCCTGCCACCAGCGGTTCATGTCGTCGAACACGTCGGCGTGGCGCGGCCAGCGGTAGATCGGCAGGCCGAAGGTGGCCTCGGTGACGAAGCAGTCGCAGCGCACCGGCTCGAACGGCTCGCAGATGGGATTGACGTCGCCGCGGGTCGACGCGAAGTAGTCGCCGGCCAGCACCCACACCTGGCCGCCGGCCTCGATGCGCACCTGCGCCGAGCCCAGGATGTGGCCGGCCGGATGCAGGCTGACGCGCGCATCGCCGATCGTGACCGGCTCGCCCCAGTCGAGCCCCGTGACGTCGACGCCGCCGAGGCGCGCGCGCAGCACGCCGACCCCGCGCCGCGCCGTCAGGTAGTGCCGGTGCCCGGCCCGCGCATGGTCGGCATGGGCGTGCGTGATGACGGCGCGCTCCACCCGGCGCCACGGGTCGACGTAGAAGTCGCCGGCCGGGCAATAGAGGCCCTGCGGACGCCGCACGACGAGGTCAGCCGCCACGGATCGCCCGCCGCGCCGCGCGGATGCGGCGCGCCAGCAACGCCGCGGGCGCGCGCGTGACGCCCGGGCGCGCGCCGTCACATGCGCGGGGGACCCGCATGGAATACTGTGCCGCATGGACCAGCCCGCCCCCGCCGCCCCGCCCGGCTCCCCCCGCCTGACGCCGGACGAACTGACGGCGCTGGCCCTGGGCGCCGATCCGCAGCGCCTGTCGCTGGCGCAGCTCTACCTCGGCCTGCGCGGCCGCATCCCGCGCCGCACCTACTGGCTGCACGGCGTGCTGACGCTGCTGCTGCTGGGCATCGTGGTCAACGCGCTGCTGGCCATCGCCAACATCGACAACGACACCGCCGGCAAGCTGGTCAACCTCGCGTTCCTGTGGCCGTTGATCGCCGTGTCGGCCAAGCGCCAGCACGACTTCGACTTCTCGGCGTGGTGGGTGCTGATCCACTTCGTGCCGGTGGTCGGCTCGCTGCTGCTGATCGTCGTCGACGGCATCCTGCCCGGCACGCCGGGCGCCAACCGCTTCGGCCCCGACCCGCGCGAGGCGCTGGCGCGTGCCCGCATCAGTAGCGCCCATTGATGCCCGCCATGCGCAGGAACCAGTGCGCGACCATCGCGACGAAGGTGCGCCGCAACACGGCGAACCAGCCCTTGGCGTAGGGCGGGGCCAGCACGGCGCGCGACGCCGCCATCGCGATCTCGAGCTCCTGCGACACGCGGCGCGCGAACGGCGCGTCGCACACGACGAGGTTGGCCTCCAGGTTCAGCAGCAGCGACAGCGGGTCGATGTTGGAGCTGCCGAGAGTGGCCCAGTCGTCGTCGACGACGGCCATCTTGGCGTGCAGGTAGGCCGGCGTGTACTCGAAGATCTCCACGCCCTTGGCCAGCAGCTCGTCGTACAGCACGCGCGCGGCGACGCCCGCGATGCGGTAGTCGATCTTGCCCTGCAGCAGCAGCCGCACCTTCACGCCGCGGGCGGCCGCATTGGCGAGCGCGGTGCGGAAGTGGCGGTCGGGGTAGAAGTAAGGCGTCACCAGGTCGATGCGCTGGCGCGCGTGCTGGATCGCCTCCATGTAGACGCGCTCGATCGAGCGGCGCTGGCGCAGGTTGTCGCGCACGACGAACGCCAGCACGACCGGCGGCTGCGCGGACGCGGGCTTGGCGCGCTTGGGCCGCACGATGCGCAGCCGCGTGGCGAGGCGGCGCGCGCGCGCCATCGGCGCGGCGCTGCGCACCAGGCTGGCGAGCTCGTCGCGCCAGACGCGCCCGAGCATCGCGCGGGTCCAGATCGCCTGCACCGACTGCGCCACCTCCTCGACGGCGGCGCCGCGCACGCGGCAGGCGAAGTCCAGCCGCGGCGCGTCGCTCCAGCCGTGGTGCAGGTCGTTGCGGTCGGCGATCAGGTTGATGCCGCCGACGAACGCCACCTGGCCGTCGACGACGCACAGCTTCTGGTGCAGCCGGCGCGCCTGGCCCGGCTGGAAGTAGCTCCACCAGCGGTCGATCGGCCGGAACACCGCGAGGCCGACGCCCGCCGGCACCATCCACTCGCGCAGCGCCGCCAGCGTGCCCTTCGACCCGAAGCCGTCCACCACCACGCGCACCTGCACGCCGCGGCGCGCCGCCTCGGCCAGCAGCAGCGCCAGCGTCTGGGCCACGGCGTCGTCGTGGAAGATGTAGGTGGCCAGCCAGATCGTGCGGCGCGCCTGCGCGATCGCCGCGCCCATCGCCGGGAACAGCTCGTCGCCGCCACGCAGCAGCTCGATCGCATGGCCGCCCTCGAACTTGGGCTTGACGCCGAGGCTCCAGGGCGCGCGGGCGTTGGTGCGCGCGTTCTTCCGCTGCTGACGCTGGGCGCGAATCGCGGACTCCATCGGATGACCGGCCGGGAACGCCGGCCACGATGGCGCGGACGCGCCGTCCGTCAATTTAGCTCAAGCTCGGCGACGTACGGCAGGTGGTCGGACATCCGCGCCCAGCCGCCGCCGCGCGGCACCATCGTGCCTTCGCAGCGGAAGCCGCGCATGTAGATCCGGTCGAGCGAGAAGACGGGCAGGCGCGACGGGAACGTGGGCCGCTTGGGCACGCGCTTGTCGTTGGACAGCGCCCGCGTGAGGCCGGCGGCGGCCATGGGCGTGTCCAGGCGCTCGCCCCAGTCGTTGAAGTCGCCCGCCACCAGCACCGGCTCGTCGGCCGGCAGCTCCTTGGCGATGTACTCCGCCAGCCGCTGCGCCTGGCGCATGCGGCTGGAATGCACCAGCCCGAAGTGCGCGACGATCGCGTGCACCGTGGTGCCGTTCCAGCTGACCGGCACGTACAGCAGCCCGCGCTGCTCGAAGCGGTGGTCGGACACGTCGTGGTGGCCGACGTCGCCCAGCGGCCAGCGCGAGAGCAGCGCGTTGCCGTGCTCCCCGTGCTTGGTGAACGCGTTGGAGCGGTAGGCCGAGTTGTAGCCCTCGGGCGCCAGGAACTCGGCCTGCCCCTGCTCGGGCCAGCCCAGGATCGTCTGGTCGAAGCGCGCCGCGTCGCGCGTGTGGTGCAGCCGCACCTCCTGCAGGAACACGAGGTCGGCGTCCAGCGCCTCGACGCCCAGCACCAGGTT
>Ga0247779_1000831_pt1 | contig 16585 bp, 15 predicted proteins | sample UWRJL221509R5_FD_179925 | JGI IMG/M metagenome (GOLD analysis project Ga0247779, IMG submission 179925) | Plant litter microbial communities from Arlington Agricultural Research Station in Wisconsin, United States - UWRJ-L221-509R-5 | ecosystem: Environmental > Terrestrial > Plant litter >... | reverse complement strand
CCGGCGGCATCGATCTCGTCCCGCAACTGCCGTGCCCGCTTGAACAGGCGATCCGGGTCGGTGCCCGCGACCGCTTCAGCACACAACGCGGCTGCCGCTACGGCGAGGTCCGCTTCGCTGACGCCGGTGCAGGGAGTACCGAGTCCGCGGTCGATCGACTCCGCGGCGGCGGCTGAGATGGAGCCATCGAGGACACCGGCCGCAACCCGCTTCAGCCACGGCTGCACCGGGTGGGGCTGGGTGAGCTCACCCGTGGACACATCCACCACGGGTTCCGCAGCAACGTCCTGCATCATCCGACCCACCCGCACCGCGGTGACCGCCTGTTGGGTGGTGACCCCGGTGCTGGTTTTGATGAACTGCTCCGACGTGCGATGACCCAATCGCTGCGCCAAACCTTTGCTGCCAAGTTCGGGGGCGGAGCGGCGTGCGACTTCACCGGCGATCAGCGACGCCGTCGCCAACGCGTTTTTCACGATGGTTGCGTTGAGGCCGTTGGCGGCCAGGAGTGCGGCATCATCCAAAGCGCGATAGACGGCCAAATCGTGGGACACCGCAGACAGGGCAGCGGACGCTGCGGCCAGCTGGCCGGCAACGTCTGATGCCTGAGAGGTGGTGTCGAAGTTCATACCCCTATTATCGACCTTCGAACATATGTTCGTCCAGCGAAAATGAGCAATCTGTGGATAACTTGGGCGCCCCAGAAACTGGGGCACGAGGTGGAGGAGAGGATGGCGGAACCATGGTCTCGATAACGCGGGCTCCTTCGTCGCGCCGCTACTCGACCAACGAGTGAGTGAGGGGCTGGCTCGTACCTCCCGCCACTACTGGACCAACGAGTGAGACGCGGGCTCCTTCGTCGCGCCACTACTCGACCAACGAATGAGGGGCGGGCTCGTGGCTCGCGCCGCTACTCCACCAGCGACTCGGCCAGCCCGAGGCGGCGCGCCAGGGCGAGAGCGTCGAACGGTGCCCGCACCTTCATGTCGTTGTCGAAGTAGATGTAGACATCACGACCCGATTCCAGCCAGCCACGCGCGTCCGCCGCCCAGGCGTCGAGCGCTTCATCGGTGTACCCGCTCGCGTAGAGCTCCTCCGCGCCGTGCAGTCGCACGTAGACAAAGTCGCTCGTGATGTCGCGATTCTGAGGCCAGCGGCCCGCGGTATCCGCGATCACGAAGCCGATATCGTTCGCACGAAGCAGTCCGGCGACGCGCTCACCGATGAAGTCCGGATGGCGGGCCTCCAGCGCGTGCCGGATCGGCCGCTCCGGCTGCTCGTGCAGCCAGGCGCGATCGTCGAGGCGCGCGTCGTGCCTGCGCGCAAGCTTCAGCGCCTCCGAGGTCGTTCGGGGAAGCGTTGAGAAGAACCTCTCCAACTGCCCTGCATCGAACTCATGCCGCTCCGGCAGCTGCCAGAGAACCGGACCCAGCTTCTCGCGAAGGGCAAGGACACCGGATGCGAAGAAGTTGGCGAGTGCATCGTCCACGTCATTCAACCGCTTCAGATGAGTGATGAATCGACCGCCCTTCACCGAGAAGACGAAGCCCTCTGGCGTCTCGTCGTACCAGGCGAGATACGACGCCGGGCGCTGCAGCGAATAGAACGAGCCGTTCAGCTCGATGGAGCCCAGTCTGCTCGACGAGTACTCGAGTTCACGGCGCTGCGGCAGCCCCTTGGGATACCACTCTCCTCGCCATGGCGGATACCGCCATCCCGAAATGCCCACCCGAGCGGTGGCCATGCTTCGACGTTATTCCGAGGGTGCTGCAGAAGGGGCGCGAACGACGCCGGCACAACGCGGATCCATGATCAGGACCGCCCGAGGTCCGCACTCCGCGCCAGCATGTCGACCACGTCGCTGTACACGGCGATCGCTCCCGCGTCGCGCAGCTCGCCCTCCGAGATGCCGCCACTGAGCACGCCGATGCACCGGACGCCTGCGCGCCCCGCGGCTTCGACATCCCACACGGTGTCGCCGACGAACACGGAATCGTCTGCGGACGCCCCGGCGCGATCGAGCGCGACCTGCACGATGTCCGGCGACGGCTTCGCCGTATCGACGTCGGCCGAGGAGGTGACGACGTCGATCTCCTCTTCGACATCGAGCAGCGCGCGCAGGTTTGCGAGCTCGTCCTCGGGCGCGGAGGTCGCGAGCACCACCGTCAATCCCCTGTCGGCGAGCTCGCGCACCACGTCGCGAGCGCCGTCGAATGCACGCAACTCCTTCGACATCCGGCCGTATTGCCTGGAGTGGTGGCGTTTCGCCTTCGCGCGTTCGCGCTCGGACAGCTGCGGCGCCAGCGCGTCGAGAAGTTTCGCGGAGTCCATCCCGATCGCTCGATGGATCCGCCACGAATCCACGGCGAGGTCCACATCGGCGAACGCCTGCGACCAGGCCTCGACGTGCAGGTAGTTGGAGTCGACGAGGGTGCCGTCGATGTCGAACAGGATCGTGGAAGGAGTCGAGGTCATCAACCCAGCTAATGTGACGCGCGCGGCAAAATCGACGGCTTGCGCGCGGGGCCGGTTGTCGTGCACCCTGTTCGAGCCGGACGACCGAAGGAGGCAGGATGTCTGACGCCAACGCAGCGGCACCGCTTGACGCCCCGCTGCTGAAGGATCGGTATCGACCCGTCCAGTTGCTCGCCCAGGGCGGCTCATCCATGGTCTTCCGAGGTCGAGATGAACTCCTCGGCAAGGATGTCGCGATCAAGCTGTTCGGTGGAACGGACCCGGAGCAGATCGCCGAGTTCCGCGCCGAGGTGCGGGTTGTTGCGAGCCTCGGACACCACGGCATCGTCTCGATCACCGATGCGGGGATCGACCGGTCGAGCGAGGACGACCCGAGGCCGTTCCTCGTCATGGAGTTCGTTCCTGGCACGACGCTCCGCGAAGCGATCAGGCACGAGCCGCTCTCCCTCGTGGCGGCTGGCGAGATCGGGTTCGAGCTCGCCGAAGTACTCGAGTACGTACACTCCCACGGCGTCGTGCACCGCGACATCTCGCCGTCGAACGTCATGCTCGTGCACTACGGCACCCCCTCCTCCCGCACCCGCGCGAGACTGACCGACTTCGGCCTCGCCGTCGCATCCGGAAGCATGCGTGAGCCGGGCCAGCCGACGTATGGCACGGCGGCCTATCTCAGCCCGGAGCAGGCTGCGGGTGACCCGATCACTCCAGCGTCGGACATCTACTCGCTTGGGCTTGTCCTGCTCGAGGCGATCACCGGCACCCTCGCGTTCCCGGGGGACGCCGTCGCGTCCGCCCTCGCGCGGTTGAGCGCCGAACCCGCGATCCCGGACGACCTGCCCACCGAATGGCGCGCGTTGCTCGCGCGAATGGTCGCGCGAGATCCCGAGGCGAGACCGACCGCCGACGTCGTCGCCCACGAGCTCCGCGCCATGCTCCGCCTCGGCTAGGACCGCGCCAGGCGATTGTCAACGCCTGTCACCGCGCCCCCAGTCGTCCGTACCGTGGAACGGACGAAAGGACTCACCAATGCGCATCGCTGTAGTCGGGGCAACGGGGAATGTCGGAACCGCCGTGCTGCGGCGGCTGGATCGCGCGCCGGGCGTTGACTCGATCGTGGGGATCGCCCGCAGGTCGCCCGAATCACAGCTGTCCGGATACCGCAATGTGGCCTGGCACTCGATCGACGTCGGCGCGGACGATGCGCAGGGCATGCTGCGTCGCGCCTTCGCCGGAGCGGACGCGGTCATCCATCTCGCCTGGGCCATGCAGCCGAGCCACGATGAGAAACGGATGTGGCAAACCAACGTGCGCGGCACAGCGAATGTGCTCGCCGCGGCCGCCGAGGCCGGCGTGAAGCAGCTCGTCGTCGCATCATCCGTCGGTGCATACAGCGTCGGGCCCAAGCGTCGTCGCGTGCCAGAATCGTGGCCGACCGGAGGGGTGCCGACCTCGTCGTACGCGAGGCACAAGGCCATCAACGAAAGAGCGATGGATGCCTTCGAACTCGACCACCCCGACATCCTCATCTCACGACTCCGACCCGGTCTCGTCTTCCAGCGTGCCGCGGGCAGCGAGATCGCCCGGCTCTTCCTCGGTCGGCTGGTCCCGGTGGGCCTGTTGCGCACGGCCCGGCCGCGGGTGCTGCCACTTCCCACCGGTTTCGTGGTGCAGGCAGTGCACGCGGACGACCTGGCGAACGCCTACTGGCTGGCCGTAGAGCGTCGCGCCAGCGGGGCGTTCAACATCGCGGCTGAGCCGGTGCTGACTCCTCCGCTCATTGCGACGGCCTTCGGCGCCGATCGCACCGTGCCATTCCGTGCGCACGTGCTCAGGCTGATCATGGAGGTCACCTGGCGGGCCGGCATCCAGCCGACGGAGCCGGGCTGGCTCGATATCGCGACGGCTGTGCCGGTGATGTCGACGGAACGCGCCCGGCGCGAACTCGGCTGGTCGCCCTCGATCACCGCGACAGATGCCCTCGCGGAGGTCGTCGACGGGATGGCCGCCGGCGACGGAGCGCCGGGTTCAGCCCCGCTCGCCGCGCGATGACACGATCGTGACGCAGTTCCCGCCGCGCTCCTTCGATTCGTACATCGCGGCATCGGCCAGCCGGAACAGGCCGTCGCTCGAGACGGTGTCGCCCGTCGACGGACGATAGACGGCAACCCCGACGCTCGCAGACACGACAAGCTCCCCCGGGATGCCCGGCATGGGTCTCGCAACCTCGTGACGCACGCGTTCTGCGACGGCCGCGGCATCCTGCTCGCCGGCATCCGCGCAGATGATCACGAACTCGTCCCCGCCGAATCGGCCGATGATGTCCTCCTGCCGGACGCTGGACGCCAGGCGTGCGGCCACCTCGGTCAGCACACTGTCGCCGATCGCGTGGCCCAGCTGGTCGTTGATGGCCTTGAATCCGTCGAGGTCGAGAAAAACCATCGCGATCGAAGCGCCGGATGCCTCCGCGGCGAGAAGCGCTCCACCGAGGCTCTCCCGCAGCAGCGCACGGTTGGCCAGCCCGGTCAGCGTGTCATGACGCGCGGCGTGTTCGAGCTGGCGCTGCAGCCGGATGCGTCCGAGCACCTGCGAACCGAGCCGCGCGAGTGCCTCGTGAAGGCTGATGACATGTTCGTCGAAGTCACGTGCCCGGCCGAAGAAGCAGATGAGGACACCCGCGGTGCCGTCGTCGGCCAGGAGCGGCGCAACGGACATCGCCTGGAACCGCGCCCCGGTCATGGTCTCGACGAGCGACGGATAGCTCTCGGCGGCTTCCCCGAGGCCCGCGATCGTCACGACCTCTCCTCCGCGAATCGCGTCGAACACCGGGGCATCTGCGGCGAGGGCCGCCGCGTTCGCGCTCGGGTGAGTGCTCGCCAGCACGGCGAGACGTCCGTCCTGTCCCATCAGGAGAACCACGGCCGCGGTCGCATCGAAGGCGTTGCGCGCGCTGTCGACGAGCGCGAGCGTGAGCGATTCGTCCGACGTGGTCGCACCGAAAGCGCTCGAGGCATCCTGCAGCACGCGCACGCGGGCCTCTGACGCCTCGGCCAGGCGCCGTGCCGCCAGCAGGTTGCGCTCGTAGTCGAGCCGTTCGGTCGAGTCGATCACGGCCATCCGGATGGTGTCTCCGCCGGAATCGGACGTCGCCAAAGTCGCATTCACGAGCACGGGAAACGCCTCGGTTCCCTCGCGCGCGAGCTGGAGCGCGACCTCGTGAATCTCGCCGCGGAGCTGGAGCGTCGGGCGGAGCCGGGTCTCGTAGAACATCCGGCTGCCGGTTTCGAGCAACTCACCGAACTGCCGGCCGACCAGGTCCTCCGCCGCTGCTCCGAGCCAGCCGACCATCGTGCGATTCGCCCGGGTTATGACGCCATCGATCGTCGTGACCAGATAGCCGCACGGCGCATTCTCGAACAGGTCCTCGTACGACGCATCGTCAAGGGACTGGTGGTCGATCGACGAGTCGGCGCTCATGCCAGCCAAGCGCGGATGCTGCCGGCTACTTCCTCTGGCCCTGACAGGTTCGGGCAGTGCCCTCTGGCATCCATCACGACAAGGTCGCTTCCCACGATCTGCTCGTGCACGTACTTGCCGACCTCGAGCGGGGCGATGACGTCGTCGCTGCACTGCAGCACAAGGGTCGGCACCGTCACCGCAGCCAGGTCCCGTCGATTGTCGGAGAGGAAGGTCACTCGCGCGAAGTGCCGCGCGATCGTGGGATCCGTGCTGCAGAAGCTGCCCGTGAGCTCGGCCCCGAGCTCGGGCCGGTCCGGGTTGCCGGCGATGACGGGGGCCATCGTCACTGACCAGCCGAGGTAGTTGGCGTCGAGGGCGTCGAGCAGCGCGTCGATGTCGTCCTGCGAGAACCCTCCTTCGTAGTCGCCATCGCTGACGTATTTCGCGGATGGTCCAACGAGCACCAGCGCGCCGATGCGCTCGGGCGCCCGTTCCGCGGCAAGGACGCCGATCATGGAGCTCACGGAATGACCGACATAGACGACATCGTGGAGGTCCAGCTGGTCCAGGATCTCGACGACGTCGTCCGCGTAGCCATGGAGGGAGTCGTACTTGCCGCGGTCGTACGCGGACAGGTCAGACGCGCCCGCGCCTACGTGGTCGAACAGGATGACGCGATACTCGTCCTCGAACCGCGGGGCCACATGACGCCACATCTCCTGGCTGCAGCCGAATCCGTGCGCGAAAACCATGGCTCGGCCGGTTGGGTTTCCCGTTACCGTGACGTTGTTGCGCCTGAGCGCGTCGACCTCGACCCGGGCGGTGTCGGTGATGGACATGATGCTCCTCGATGGTGCTGCGAGCCGAAGGCGTAGCGACAATCAGGGTCCAGCAAGAAGAACATACGTTTGCGCCGCTCGCGCACCAAGCGGGGGTGGGGGGATTGTGGCGAACCCGTGGGGGGGAGTATACGCGCAAAAATCCGCCGCGCAATGGGCTTTGACTCCCGCCCCCGATCAGTTCGACCATTGATCGATGAGTGAATGGGATGTCGCCTCCGAGCTTCGCGGCGCGGTGGTCAGGGGCGAGATCCTGGCGTACTTCCAGCCGCAAATCGACCTTGCGACCGGTTCGACGGTCGGCGCCGAGGCGCTCGCGCGGTGGAATCATCCAAGCCGGGGAATCGTCGAACCCGGTGTCTTCATTCCCGTCGCAGAGGAAACCGGTCTCATCCACGAACTCGGCGACTTCATGCTCGAGGAGGGATGTCGGTGCGCCGCCTCCTGGCGAGACCTGGGGCTCGACATCGAGGTGGCAGTCAACGTCGCCGCGGCGCAGCTCGAGACATCCGCCTTCTTCGAGCATCTCGACCGGGTGACGTCCGACGCGCAGCTCGAGCCGCGACTGCTGACGATCGAGGTGACTGAATCGCAGGTCATCGCCGACCTCGACGAGGTGGCGACTCGCCTGGGAGACCTGCGGGACCGCGGGTTCGGTATCTCCATCGACGACTTCGGCACCGGGCACTCGTCCGTCTCGCAGCTGGTTGGGCTGCCGGCGACCGAGGTCAAGATCGACCAGAACCTCATCGGATCGCCTTCGCGCGCGAGCAAGTCGCTCATGAGCGCCGTCGTCGGTCTCTCCAAGGCTCGCGGTCTTCGCGTGGTCGCCGAGGGCGTCGAGACGGCCGAGAGCCTCGATCACGTGCGCACACTCGGGTTCGATCGTGTGCAGGGCTTCCTGTTCGGCCGACCGGTGCCCCGTGACGAGTTCGAGCATGGGCTGCTCGAACGCGCGGACTGACTAGATTCCGTCGAACGATTCGACGTCGAAGTCAGGAGCGCTCTCTTCTGCTTCGGCTGCACCGCCGACGTCGATCTGTGCCCACACGACCGGCATCCCGGGCGAGAACAGGATGTCGATGCCCGGCCCCGATCGCAGCGGCGGGATGTTTACGTAGCCACCCCCGGCCTGGATCGCGGTCAGGATCTTCGCGCGCAATTCGTCGACCGGCTCGGGCAGGAAGTAGTCCTTGCCGTCCACGGTAAGCCTGTTGATGATCACTCCTTCACCCTACCCACCCCGGCGGCCGGATTGCGCCGGACCAGCTAGTCTCTCGATAAGACACATCGAGGCCGCGATAGCTGGCCGGATTGGAGCTGGCTGCGTGGGCGCGCTTTTCTACGACGGCGAGGAGTATGACTTCGACGACCGCGTTCTTGCGCACCTGCAGATCGCGATCAGCGTGAAGCTCCGGCGTCGCGAGGACTTCTTTCTGACCTGGGCGGTTCCGATGGAACGCGGAAGCGGCAGGCACGCCATCTGGGTCGACAACGGCGTGCCCATCCACTTCTTCTTCTCCGGGTCGCGCCAGCCCATGATCAACCGCCTCTGGGTGGAGCAGATGATCAACAACGCGAGTTCATCCGCCGGACTCGTCCTCGGAGACGAGCCAGCGCCTCCCGCCTGAACCGCGGTCGATCACTTCGGCGGCAGTGTCACGACCGGCTTCGCCCCGACCCAGGCGAACGGCAGCACGTTCATGCCGCGATAGGCCATGGTCTTGTCCCACGAGTGAAACACGATTCTCCCGGTGCCATCCGCGGCGGTCACGATGTCCTCCCCGCCCGGCCCGAAGTACCTGCCTGCCGAGGATGTCGTAGACAGGAACGGGCTCGGATGTTTTACATACGGGCCGAGCAGGTGTGACGCCGTCGCGTATCCGACGGCATAACTCGCGTCGGCGTAGTTGTTGGCGGAGTAGAAGAGGTAGTACGTGCCATCGTGTTCCGTGAGCATGGGTGCCTCGATCAGATTTCCCTCCCACGGCAGGGTCTGCCTGATCAGCCTGGTCGTGCGGCCGACCAGCTTCGTGCGGTCCGCACTCACCTGCGAGATCTGCAGCCAGGTGTCGAGACCCCGGGAGTTGCCGTCGTTCTTCCACAGCAGGTACGGCGTTCCGTTGCTGTCCGTGAAGCTGGCTGGGTCGATGGCCCCACCCTCGCCTGCCGGACAGACGAGGGGCGACGTGGCAGAAGACGTGAACGGCCCGGTCGGAGCCGTCGCGGTCGCGACCCCGATGCACTGTGTCATCGGATCGACGTCGGATGCGGCGAAGTACATGACGTAGTGCCCCGGGCTCGGTTCCGAGACATCCGGTGCCCAGGTCTTGCCCCTGATCGCCCAGTCCGGGAGGTCCGGAAGTGCGTCGGTATCGAGCACGGTCCACGTCGCGAGATCCTTCGACGTCGCGACCTGCACGTTCTCAGACGAGGAGTTCGTCGCATAGGCGTAGTAGGTGTCACCAACCCGCAGGACGTCCGGGTCAGGGAAGTCCTGGTCGATCGCGAACCCGTGGACGACTGGCGTGGCGGAGGATCGGGGTGCTCCAGCCACGCCAGGCGCCTGCAACGCGCAACCGGTCAACAGTCCGAGGAGGGCCACACCGACAGCGGTGCGCCAGAGGCATGCGCGCCCTCCCCGGTGCCCAATCTGCCCAGCCGATTGCGCGGGTTCACGTGAGCGAGGCACTCTTCCTCGCTAGCCCTTCACCCCGGAGCTCGCGACGCTCTCGACGATCTGCCGCTGGGCGAGGGTGAACAGGATCAACACGGGCACCGACGCGATCACGGCACCGGCCATGACGACACCGAAGTGCGTCGTGTATGTGCCCTGCAGCAGCGCGAGGCCCGGCTGCAGCGTCAGGTTTTCGGGGCTGAGCAGCACGTACACCGGCCACAGGAAATCGTTCCAGTTTCCGAGGAACGTCAGCACCGCGAGCGTTGCGATGGCCGGCCGCGAGAGCGGAAGAACGATCCGAAGGAAGATCCGGATGTCTCCAGCCCCGTCGATGCGCGCAGCCTCCTCGAACTCCTTGGGCAGGCCGAGGAAGAACTGCCTGAGGAAGAAGATGCCGAAGGCCCCGCCCGCTCCGGGGACCGTGATCGCCCAGATCGTGTCGAGCCACCCGAGATTCTGCACGATCAGGTAGTTCGGGATCAGGAAGATCACTCCGGGCACGAGAAGCGTTGCGATGATGGCCCCGAACACGATCTTCTTGCCACGGAACTCGAGGCGCGCAAGTGCGTATGCCCCCATCGATGCGGTGATGAGCACGATGACCGTCTGAAGTGCCCCCGCCGCCAGGCTGTTCAGGAACCATCGGAAGATGGGCGCCTGGACCGACGCGAGGAGGGTCTGGTACGCGTTCACCGTCCACGGCTGCGGAATGGGATTCGCGGGCGTACTGATCGCGTTGAAGTCGGTCTTGAAGCTGGTCAGTAGGATCCAGACCAGCGGAACGATGATGATCAGCGAGATCACGATGAGAAGCAGGTACAGCCCGACCTTGGGAGTCAGCCGTCGCCAGCTGAACCGCCTGGGCGCCGAAGCACTGGAGGAAGTCATGGTTTCACCTCAGTTGTTGTCGCGTTGGAGGCGGAAGTTGATGACGCTGATCACCAACAGGAAGAGGAAGAGCACGTAGCTCATCGCGGACGCCGCGCCCATCTGGTTCTGGGAGAGGCCCTCGTTGGAGATGTACATGATGGCCGTGCGCGTCGCGTTGCCCGGTGCGCCCTGCGTGATCAGGTACGACTGGCCGAACATGTTCGCCGATCCGAGAATCGTCACGGTTGTCACGAAGGCCATCACGGGGCGCAGCCCTGGCAGGGTAACGCTGAAGAACTTGCGCACCGCACCCGCGCCATCCATGCTTGCCGCCTCGTAGAGCTCGGGGCTGATGCCCTTGAGGCCCGCGAGCAGGATGACCGTGTTGAAGCCGAGCGTCCACCACACCGTCACCCCGACCAGCGAGATCCATGCCCACGGGATCTGCAGGGTCCACGGGGTGTTGTCCGGGAGACCGAAGGCACCGAGGACGGCGTTCACGACGCCGGACTGCGGGTCGAGCAGGTACTTCCAGATGACGCCGATGACGGCAACCCCGAGCACGTACGGCGCGAAGAAGATCGCGCGGAACGCTCCCCCGCCTCGCACGTTGCGATTGAGCAGAACGCCGAGCCCCAGGGGGATGACGATCAGCAGCGGCACGCTGCACACGGTGAAGATTCCCGTTGCAGCCATGCTCTGCCAGAAGTCACCAGACGTCAGCGAGCCTGGAACGAACAGCTGGATGTAGTTGTACAGCCCGACGAACGGCTGGTTGGGAAGGAGTGGGTTCCACGTGTGCAGGCTTATCCAGATGCCGTAGACGGCGGGGGCCAGTACGAACACGCAGAACAGGATGAGGAAGGGTGCGAGGAAGAGGTACGCGACGCCGGTGCGACGCTCGGCCTTCGATGCGCGGGGCGACTGCCCCCGGGAGCCGGAGCCCCCGGGGACAGTCGGTGCGAGTGCGGGACTAGCCACCGTACTGCGCCTTGTTCTGGGCCAGCAGCTGGTTGGCCTGCGCAACCGCGGCGTCGAGTGCTTCCTTCGGCGTCTTCTTGCCGAGGATCGCATTGTTGACGGCGGTGGTGAAGGTCGCCTCGACGCTCGTGATTCCTGGTGCAACCGGCTCGTAGTGCGCGTACGGCAGCTCGTCGAGGAACGGCTTCAGGTTCGGGTAGTTCTGGAGCAGGGCCGGCGCGTTGCGAACCGAGTTGAGTGCGGGCAGCTCACCGGTTGCCGGCCATCCGTCGGCGTGCGCGAGCATCCACTTGACGAACACCGCGGCCGCGGCCGTCTTGTTCTTGTCCTGGCCCTTGTTGTTGACGAAGTAGAAATGCGTCGAGCTCGACCAGACGGCCTTCTGCGGACCGATCTGGGGCACAGCTCCCGCCTCCCACTTGACCTTCCCGAGCGCGGGGTTCGTCGTCTGCCAGATTCCATTCCAGTTGAACGCAGCCTTGCCGGAGATGAGTGCGTTGATATTCGCATCCTGCGCGACGTTGGCCGGGCTGTAGCCGTTCTTGATCAGGTCGGTCATCGTCGTGAGAGCATCGATGCCCGCCTGCGAGTTGAACGTCGCCTTCGTCAGGTCCTTATTGAAGAGCGAACCGCCGTTCTGCCAGAGCAGCGTCTCCCACTGGAACGTTCCGGTGAAGACGAAGCCGTCGACCCAGTCGCCCTGGATCCCCTTGGCTTTCAAGGCGGCCAGGGCGGCGAGATAGCTGGCCTTGTCCGTCGGCAGCGCCGTGATGCCTGCCTTGGCCATCACGTCCTTGTTCGCGTAGAAGCCGAGCGGCGTGACGCTCCAGGGGATGCCGTACTGGCTCCCCTTGTACTTGCCGTCGGCGAGAAGGCCGGCGGGAAAGTCGGATGCCGTGTAGCCGAGACCCTTGACGATGCTGTCGGCCTTCAGCAGGAGCCCCTGGGCGGCGTACGTCGCGATGTCGTCGCCGTGGCCGACGGCGACATCCGGTCCCTTGCCTGCCTTGATCGCGAGTGGCATCTTGGCCGCGATGTCACCCCAGGTGATCGTGTTGTTGTTCACCACGATGTTCTTGTGAGTGCTGTTGAACTCGTCGATCAGCTTGGGAACGATCGTCGTTGCGGCGCCTCCCGTCCAGCCGTTCCAGAAGGAGATCGTGACCTTCGGGCCCTTGTAGCTGCCGTTGGCGACAGCGCCGGCTCCCGACGTGCCGCCCGAGCCGCACCCCGCGAGGGCGATGGCCGTACCGAGGGCCACCACGGCCGCGAGACCGCGACCGATCATCTTTTTTCTCATCATGCGCTCTGCTCTCCTTTGAGTGAACCCGTCCGCGAGAGGCGGGTACTGCGTGACTATCCGCCGAATGTGTGAAGTGCGAATGGCCGGTCTAAAGACGTACGGCGAATGTACAGCGCTGTAATATTGATGTCAATAGCAACGCCTTCGACCCGCCCGGATTCGCAATGACGCAATTCCCCTCCCCTGGTGGCATGTTAAGGTGAAGCGCTTGGAGGAGCAATGCCCAGAGTTCGACTCGAGGATGTCGCCAAACACGCCGGTGTCTCGATGAAGACCGTGTCGAATGTGGTGCATGACTACGAACATGTGAGCGACAGGATGCGCACTCGTGTCCAGACCGCGATCGATGAGCTCGGCTATCGCCCGAACCTCATGGGCCGGAGGCTCGCAACAGGCCGCACCGGGATGCTCTCGCTCGCCTTCAGCAACGTCTCGCTGCCATACTTCGCCGAGCTCGCCCGCGTTTTCTACGCCGAGGCCGAGCGTCGGGATTATCGCCTGCTTCTCCAGCAGACCGACGCCAAAGTCCAGCGCGAACGGGCCATCGTGTCCGCAGACGAGGCCGGCCTCGTCGACGGGCTCGTCTTTCAGCCGAGCGAGCTTGGATCGACTGAGATCGCCCAGCACCAGCGCGACGTTCCCCTCGTTCTCCTCGGCGAGGAAGCCGCGCCGATCAGCGTGGATCACGTGATGATCGACAACGTTGCCGCGGCGACGCGGGCCACGGAGCACCTGATCGCGCTCGGGCGCAGGAAAATCGCATTCGTCGGGCACGAGACCGGCCCGCTCACGAAAACCTCCCTGCAGCGCATGAGCGGGTACCAGAATGCGCTTGAGCACGCCGGCATCCCGGTCGACATGAACCTGTTGCTGCCCACCACGCAATACGACTCGTTCGAGGCCGCGTCAGCGGTTCGCCATGCTCTCGACGCGGGCCTCGAATTCGACGCGCTGATGTGCCGCGACGACCTGGCCGCGATCGGCGCGCTCCGGGCGCTCCACGAGCGGGGCATCTCGGTGCCGGGTGACGTCGCCATCACCGGGTGGGACAACACCCACGCCGCATCCGTCACATACCCGAGCCTCACCAGCATCGCCCCGGACACCGCCCAGCTCGCGGTCGTCGCCCTCGACATGCTCGAGGAAAGGATCGGCGGATACCTGGGCGTCGGTCGGCATCGTATTGTCGACTTCACCCTCGTCACGCGGGAGAGCGCACCCGCGATCGGCTAGCCACGGCGGCCCGAAGTCGGCTTCGGATTTTCAATTTTACAGCGCAGGTAAATTGGTGCACACTGTATGCCATGGATGTCAGCGTCGAGAACCCGGCAGTCGCTCTGCCGCGCACCAGTGCCGATTCACACGGCCGTGCCAGCCAGCAGGACGGCAGCTATCCGCGGCCGCAACTGGTTCGGCCCACCTGGTCCGATCTTTCCGGCCCGTGGAAGTTCGGCTTCGACGACGACAACGTCGGGCTGGACATGGCCTGGCACACGAACCCGCCGTTCGACCGGTCCATCATCGTCCCGTTTCCACCGGAGTCTCGCGCGTCGGGCATCCACGAAACCGGGTTCCACCCGGTCGTCTGGTACCAGCGCGACCTGACGACGGATGAGCTGCGCGAATCGGGGTTCTCCCCGGTGCGCAGCAGGGTCATCCTTCACTTCGGCGCCGTCGACTACAGGGCGATGATCTGGCTGAACGGGGTCTTCCTCGGGGAGCACGAGGGCGGACACGTGCCATTCAGTTTCGACGTGACGAACGCGATCGACTTCGGGGTGTCATCCCAGTCGCTCGTGGTCCGCGCGGAGGACGATCCGCTCGACCTCGAACAGCCACGGGGCAAGCAGGACTGGGAACCGAGCCCGCACGGAATCTGGTACCACCGCACCACGGGGATCTGGCAGCCCGTCTGGCTCGAGTCCGTCCCGGAGCTGCACATCGCCGGGCTCAGCTGGATTCCGAATCTCGCGGATCGCACCATCGAGACGGACATCATCCTGAGCGTTCGGCCGCCGGTCGGCACGACGGTGAGCGTGCAGGTGAGCTACGAGGGCCAGGTCTATGGCGAGGTCGAGGTGCACCCCGCCACGCCACATATCGCCGTGAGCATCCCGTTGATCGACGAGACGAGCAGCCACAATTTCGAGCACCTGATGTGGAGCCCGCGGGTGCCGCGGCTGTTCGATGCGACAGTCTCCATCACGGGTCGGTCCGGCGTCGCGATCGAAACCGTGGCGTCCTACCTCGGCCTCCGGTCCGTCGCGAGCGAGGGCGGCCGCTTCGTCCTGAACGGCCGTCCTTACTACGTACGATCCGTCCTCAGCCAGGGCTACTGGCCGGACAGCCTGCTTGCCAGCCCGTCCGCCGACGCGCTGCGAGACGAGGTGCAGCTGATCAAGGACATGGGGTTCAACGCGGCACGTGTCCACCAGAAGATCGAAGACCCCAGGTTCCTTTTCTGGGCGGACAGGCTCGGCCTGATGGTCTGGGGCGAGAACCCGAGTGCGTTCGATTTCTCGACGACCTCCGCGCGACGGATGATCGCAGAGTGGACCTCAGCGGTCGTTCGTGACATCTCGCACCCGAGTCTGGTGACCTGGGTTCCCCTCAATGAGAGCTGGGGCGTGCACGAGATCGTCGACAACGAGACGATGAAGCAGTACGCCCGCACGCTCTTCCACCTGACCAAGACCCTCGATGGATCGCGACCGGTGGTATCGAACGACGGCTGGGAGCAGCTGGATTCCGACATCTGGACGATCCACGACTACGAAGAGTCCGGGCCGATCCTCCTCGAGCGCTACGGATCGGCTGACGCGGTCGCTGACCTGTTCGTGGGCTATGGTCCGGCGCGCAGGCGGCTCCGGCTCTCGGACGAACCCGACCGTGGGCAACCCGTTATGGTGACGGAGTTCGGCGGAATCCGCTGGGAGGCCGGCGACACGACGCCCGATGCATGGGGATACTCCGACGCCGATTCGGTCGACGACTTCCAGGCGCGACTGCAGGCCGTGCTTGTCGGCATCCAGGACAGCCCCGTGCTGGCCGGATTCTGCTACACCCAGCTGACGGACACGGAGCAGGAGGCCAACGGCCTGGCGACCGCCGACCGTGTGCCCAAGTTGCCGATCGAGACGCTGCGCGCGCTCATCCTGCACGGCGAAGAGACGCTGCCGTACGACTTCGAGAAGAATGCGGTGCCCCCCACTCCCCAGAAGTCCGCGGGAAATCAGCCCGCCCAGTAGCTCCAGCCGCGACCGAACATCCCGTCGAAGTCCTCTCCGGAGGGCGCGGCACGACCCTTCGTGCCGCGTGAGCCGAGGTAGGAGGCGACCACCGCAGCGCCGAGATCGTCCAGCTCCGGGGCGACGACGGTGCCCCCGACGCGCCGCGCCATGGAGTCGATGAAGCGAGCAAGACCCGGGTCGTCGCCGAGGCGGAAGAACGTGGTCTGCGCGCCCAGCCGCATCGAGTTGTCGAGCTCGCGCACGGCGACGGCGATGGTGACGGGATGCGGCGGGTAGCTGAAGAACACGTCTCCGCTGGCCTCCAGGTGGGAGGTCGGCTCCCCGTCTGTGACGATCAGGAGCACCGGCTGTGCGTTCGGATGCTTGCGAAAATGCCGGTTCGCCAGCAGCAGCGCGTGGTGCAGGTTGGTGCCCTTGTTGTACATCTCATCGAGCGCCGTAAGCTGCTCGATGTCCATGACCTCGGCGTGCCGGCCGAAGGCGATCAGCTGCAGGTCATCACCGCGGAACCGGCTCTTGATCAACGTGTGCAGGGCAAGCGCGGTTCGCTTCATCGGAACCCAGCGACCATCCATGACCATGGAGAACGACGTGTCGACGAGCAGGGCGACGGCGGCCTGGGTGCGGGCCTCGGTCTCCTGGACCTCGACATCGCCGATCTCGATCCGCACTCTGCTTCGGCTGCCGCTCGAGCCGCCCTTGTTGTTGGTTGAGCTTGTCGAACCCCCGC
>Ga0247779_1000830_pt1 | contig 16600 bp, 21 predicted proteins | sample UWRJL221509R5_FD_179925 | JGI IMG/M metagenome (GOLD analysis project Ga0247779, IMG submission 179925) | Plant litter microbial communities from Arlington Agricultural Research Station in Wisconsin, United States - UWRJ-L221-509R-5 | ecosystem: Environmental > Terrestrial > Plant litter >... | reverse complement strand
TTCCCTCCCAGTAAAATTGACTTTAGCCGCTTCGATTGGATAGACTTTGCTTTTGCAGTCCCAACAGCTGATGGAAACCTTGCTTGGGATGACCCGGTTAGCGGCCCTGTTCTTCTTGACCAATTGGTTACCTCGGCCCATGATCAGAATTCCAGTGTGAAATTAAGTATTGGAGGATGGACGGGAAGCAAGTAAGCAGATATGATCCTGCAAGGTTTATTTAATCATACAATTTATTAGGCATTTTTCAACTATTGTGGCTACCGAAAAGAGCCGAACGAAGTTTGTCAACAATATCTTTGCCATGTATAAGAAGTTCAACTTGGACGGAATTGACATCGACTGGGAATATCCGGGACAGGAAGGTTCACCTGGAAATAAACACAACTCTAAAGATACCGCTAATTTTCTTCTGTTTCTTGGACAACTTCGGGATAGTCTGCCCCCAGGTGCTCGTATAACTGCTGCGGTCGAACCCACGCCTTTTGTCGATGACAAAGGCAACCCCTTGAAAGACTTGACTGAATTTGCTAAGGTCCTGGACTGGGTTTTGATAATGAACTACGATGTTTGGGGATGTGAGTTTTGGAACTTCTCGTAACGTCGTTCTGTGGAGCTAATATTGGCGAAGCCTCTTCAAACCCGGGACCAAACGCACCTCTTTATGACGCCTGCGGAAACTCCACTCAACCAAATTCAAGTGCTGTCGGCGCGTTTAATGCATGGACCAAGGCCAATTTTCCCGCGTCCAAACTTGTGTTAGGACTCCCATCTTATGGCTATATTTCATCCTCCACCATGCAACATCTTCGAGCAAGATCGAGCAAAAAACCTGAAATTTCGAGTGCGTTAAAGGTCGTAAGTGATGACGGGGACTCTGAAGGACAGGTGCAATTTCGAGAATTGGTTCAACAGGGCGTACTTGTTCAGACAATCGATCATGTTGAGGGTGTATACACGGCCAGCGGTGGGTTCGAAACCCTGTGGGATGGGTGTTCCGGAACGCCATACCTGCGATCACCGTTGTCTCGCCAGATTATCACGTACGATAGTCCACTGTCTTTGGCTATGAAAGCAACCTTTGCGAAGAAAGTTGGAATGCTGGGTGTTAACGTTTTTGATGTTCATGGGGATACAGATAGATGGGATTTAGTAGATTCTATTCGCAAAGCTTTGAATTTGAATTAAATTAACCCAAGTTTGTCTCCCGAGCCTCGAGCGGTTTTTCACTCTGAATAGGCCGTAATAGATTGGCTCGGATAACTTTATTTGTTTCTATGGGCAAATGTCCCTTTTTCGGCAGTTTCTTATACTAGCGGCCGCCTTCGGCGTCTTATGGCTTGCTGCTGTGACTGACAACTGTGAGCCTTAGGGCGGTCCCAAAATTTGGCAAATCCGTTAGATGTAAATATAAACAAAGGCAGAAAACTCTTGAATTACGAGGGTGAGGACGGTTCCAAAAGTTTGGCAACCTCATGGAGCGTAAATATAAACAAAGGCAGAAAATTAGTAAGCAAACTTCCTAATCGAGGTATTTTCGAGGTTGGGGAACCTTACTGTTACACAGCAAGCCAATAAAATATATTCTCCTCTTGGCAAACCAGGCATTTTTAGCCGATTCACGGGATTCAAAAAATTTCAGCAACTGCTTCCTAATTGGATGTTTTTTTTTCCAGTCTAAATGGAGGCCACTCTTCCCTCGCACAGTCTCTTTAAAAGTTGATTGAAGATATCAAGGCAGATATAGTGGCCACGACGTCGTTTTATATCTCGATTGAGTTCTTTCAACCTGCTATATCACTGTGTACCCCTAAGATTTGGGTGTCCTTTGGTCTTTTTTGCGTCACTCCGCGTTCTGACACTCCATGGAAATTGGGAAGGAGTCTATGGCGGTATCAGCAACGACTCCCTTGAACTCCAATCCGGTGACCCGTACATGTTCAGAAAAGCAATGCACGAACGCATTGGTCAGACCTTTCAAAGGCAACATCTGTAGTTCATGTAGCGCCCGGATACGATCGAGATCTGGCCGAAATACTACTTCCATCGCAGGCGGAATGGTCAATGAAAATAGCTCCAACCCGTCTTCAAAGAATGTTGAACATAGCAGCAGCATCCCGAACATTGTTTTGCCGACTTCCCTGGTGCGCAATGAGATCTTCAACTCCTTGAATTATTCTGCTAAATCGACCTACGGAAGACTCAGATGCTGCACGTCCAGCCTCCAAATAACTTGCCGCCCAATTTTCGAGATACGCAAAGCAAATCTTCTTCATTACCTTCGCCTAGTCAATTCCTTCGAGCGCTACCGTCTCCTCAAGATATTAGGCGCCCTTATACCAATGTGCCGTCGATACCTGTCCCCGTGATTGGCGAAAGTAGCGGAATGCAAACTCAAATTGCTCCTCTCATACCTCCCAGTCATTTTAGTTTGCACGGAGATTTTTTGACGGCTACACCTATGGTAAGTCACCGGTCATAGTAAACACTACATGTATTCAACTGTTGTGATTATAATGTTGCGTAGTTGCCACAGCACGGATCAAACAATGCTTCCAAAAGCCCTCGAGCATGTCAACACTGTTCTCTCGCTCTCCCGTCTGATTATGTTAGGGAGCTATGCCCGGGTTGTCTCCGAGGTCTCACAAAGACTGCAAGTGCAAAGAATATGGGCCCGGAAGCTTCATTTTCCTCACGCAAAAAATATGAAGAGAATGCAGCTTTCAATGCCGATGCTCAAAAGCATGCCATGTCTATACTTTCCGTGCGTCTGTGTAAATCAATTTTTGCAACTATCCTGACCTGTTGACGTATTGCATATGTAGGGAAATGTCAATATCCAGGATTTAATCAATGGATCAACCCCTTCAGATGAGGTTTGTTTATGGCTTCTTCTATTTTTTTTCCGTGCTAAGTTCCCCCCAGACGCCACAGGAAATTTCTTTTCAGGCTACGGATAGTCGACGTTCAGATTTAGACAATAACCCCAGGAAGCGCCCGAAGTTATCACCTCCACAGGTGATAGATTTGACGGACTCTCGCACTTCTCCTTTAGTCTCCCCAAATCCAGAGAATCCATATGATACCAAGAAATTGTTTGCCACCAAGTCAGTTAAAAACGTAAGTCATTCTATCCCGTTAAGAAAACAACAACCAACTCCGTTTTAGTCGTCACGATCGCTGAAGCTATGCTCTACGGTCAATTGCACTGGAACTATCCCACTTGATTCCACGGGTACACGATGCCTTTCATGTATTAGGAATACATGGAAATTGCGTAGATCGAACACTTCATCAAACACAAATCGTACCGAGGGTTCTGGAGCAAATACCCGGGAAGTAATTTACATCCGATTGCCTGCAAAGTCGAAAAAGAAGAAAGGCGTAACTTGGGCCGACGAATCTGATTCAACGCGAAGCCAGTCACTCCCAGCATCGCATATTTCTTCTTCCCCCGGTCCTTCTTCCAATCAGCAAGATGACGAAACACTTTCTAATGAAGTTGATAATGATGACACTACCATGTCCGCAGAATCAGGGATTAGGCTTCAAGAAGATAGCATGAACATCGATGACTGTTCTACTCCAGAGCAACATGTTACGACTAGCTCAAAACAGGAAAGCGTTACGCTAGGAAATCAATTTCCACTCCATAGGAAACTACGCAAACTGCCTGAAAGACCAATTCTACGTAAGGCGCCCCTACCAGTTATCGACGTTTCAAAAAGAGAGGACTCGGTCGAGTCTGAAACCGAAGACAAACCACCGGACCTTTCGAAGGAACTATCTGGCTGGGACAGTGACCTTACGGATATTAGTACAGCTTCGGGAGACTTAGGTGAGACCGATTCCGGCTCATCAGAATCAGACAACAACGACGACAATCAAGAAGATAAGGTCAGTTGCTTCCTGCCACTTGGTTTATTTCATTCGTTTAATTGCTTTCTAGATCCCGTCTACTTCATCAGGCCTGAAAATTCGTATACCGGCCCGTCCAGCTGGCTCGGTATTGTCAAAGCAATGTGCCTCTGCGAAGTGTAGTCAACCTTTAGCAGGGTCATATCGCTGGAAGTCCTGTGTGATGTGCCGTGCAAGGAGCAGAGAGTATCAACGCAAAAGGCAAAACCTTCAAGGAAAGCATACACGACTTGACGACGAGTTGTTGGAGGCACAAAGTATCGGTACGCCACTATCTAAGGTACGTTTTTATTGGACCATGAATGATGCCCTTTTCACGTACTTTAAAGGACTTGTTTGATGGGAAGGCCAAACTGGAGGAAGACGTGACCTTGCTTCCCGGTGCTCGATTATGTTCTAACCGGAATTGCACTTTCATTATTCCTCCAGTTGAGGACTATCACTGGAAGATGTGTTCATTGTGTCGCATACGTGCGAGAGAGCAAAGAAAGGAAGAAAAGTTTGCATCCATGCTTTCTGCTCAGGCCTTGAAGAGTCCTAGGCGAAGATCGCGGAAGAAAAAATCGATTGACGCAAATTTTTTGCTTCGCTCGCTCGTAAGTACGCGTAAAGCAGACTGTGACTCGATCTAAACAACTTTTTCTCTCTTCAGGATTATCTTTCGAGGAAAGGCCCGAAGCCTGGAAGTGGTCGATGTCAGAGTGTGGATTGCGGGATGTTGGTCCCTGATGGCTCATTAATCTGCAACCAGTGTTCCGCCAGAAAACAATGGTTGATGAGTGACAAAATGAAAAACCAAACACCTGACAAACGCTCAATCTTGCCCATGAAACAAGGCGTGAAAACAGTAGGCGTTGACATTGCACTCATGATATGTATACAGGTAGCTTACGGAATTTCCAGCCTCGTGGACCCCCTCCGTACCAGGAGTACAAATGCTTTACCTCATTCCTTCTGGAGTTCAAGACGCGTTTGTCTGGATTCATTGAAACCCAGTCCATATTCTTTTTATTCAAGCCACCAAATACAGGAAAAGCTCTCTTCTCGATCGACGGAGAATTTTCTGTCGTTGCGAATGATTTCGACATTATTAAACGCCGAGAAGAAGTTGACGAAGGTATAATGAAGTTCAAGAAGGAGATCGAATATGTGGGTAGAATCAAATTCAAGTAAGCTTTTGGCAAGCCTTTCCTCGATGACGTTTCTTATTTGGAATATACCAGCCCCAGGAGATTAATGTCAGTTCTTGATAGTGGAGGTATTGCCGTTCGATTCTCATGCCTATATCCCGTTCCTGTACTCCAACCAATGGAAAAGGAAGGCAAGGTCTCTGTTAAGTCCTGTGTGAAGATCATGCAATGCGAACTAGAGATCGCCGTTCTTCCGGACCATTCGCATCGCCTCATTCCAGGACAAAGGACAATAATACGCTTTCGCTTGTTTGGGTAGCAATTTTCATGCCTCCCTTCATTTGTTATTTGTATATTATGTTTTCGACGCAGTTTCCTTTCTGATGCATTGGTAAATCTAATCATCCAGATCAAATACCTCCTCATCTTTTGGCGTTGAGTGTGAGGCGACTTTGAAAAGAGGTTGCAGCGTGCTTCCATTGCCCTTTTTTATGACACCTTTAATAGATGAGATACTCAAGTAGACGATGAGTAAAGATTTAAGGAAACAGACCTGATTGTGACAATCGCAACTCGAGTATGGCGGTGTTGAAGTTATCCTCGTTTCCCAGTTCCTCAAACCCGACTAATCTGAAAATAAACAAGTAGGCAAAACTGGCACGTTGAATGGATTCAGACTAACCTATCTTTGGCGATGCCGTCGACGAAACAGATTACACATGGAAGAATCTTTATTGATAGCTTTTCAACGAGCCAAGGAATATTCTCAACGTGAACACGGATAAAGCGGGTAGTAGGAAATTTGGGGACCAATTTCTGGAGTAAACATACAATGAGTAGGAATGGTGGTTTATGTAGCAACAGGCGCACTTCAAGATGTTTATCCATTATTTCACATCGTTTGAAGTTAGGGTGGAAGAAATGAGCAACACAGCGAGGTTCATGCCTCCATTTGAAAATAGTTGTCAAACAAACTAGAAGAGGTCAACAGTGCGAAGAAGACTTACGCACTCACCCGCACTACTTCCTTTTCTTCTCTGATTTCGGTGTAGATGCCATACTGGTTTTCTCGCATATGTTTCATACGCTCCATCCTGTAGCACAACGGAATATAAGCCACGCAATGAATACAAGAAGGCGAATCGCACCTTACTCTGCCTTGAGAACCTGAAGACCCGTCTCTCTCATCAATGGATTAGAATCATTCTCAATCTCCTCTTCGAGTTCAGCAAACAGGGCTTCATCATCTTCATCTTCATCATCAAAGTCACGTCTGAATCTACTAGGGTTGTTGTTTTCTACGAGCCTGGCAGCCAGAGAAGCTGCCTTAGAACTGGGGGTATTTAAAGTAATGTTAAGTTTAAGATGTATCCACGAGTTGGAAGATCATACCTTGACATTCTGAGGTACCTTGATGATGAAGAAGATAAACGAGAGTGAATGACTAAATTAACCGATTTGTTATTTATGCATGATCTCAAAACGCAAATAGCCACCCAGACACCTTATCCTTCAACGATCACACATCATAATTTATCCTTTCTTCTATGCCAGATTGCAAACTTCCAACATGAAATTAGTGAATAAATTCGTCGACAAACATGGAGCAGTAAGCTTTGCAGATCTATTCTAAGTTTGTTCGTTCAGTTGATCCCTAACAGGGTTTCTAGGGCCATGTAACATTACGGCCAGAGGACGACGAAGACATGTGGCATTTATACAATCTCATCCAGAATGGAGATTCAGTCCGTGCACCTGCTATTCGGTAAGTATCATACCATCTAACTTACGAGTTCACTATCTTATCTTTGCTAGACGGGTTCAAAACGTTTCATCTACTGGCTCAACGGAATCGCACCGAGTGCGTCTCAACCTTACCCTTCAGGTCAAACGGGTCGACTTTGCTGCGGGAGGGAAGCCTGCCAATCAAGAGGGCAGCGAACAAGTCGAAGACTCACCATCAGCTACTTTGCATATCTCTGGACCTGTCATATCAGAAAATGCCCATGTAAAACTTGGAGCCTTCCATACTCTCGATCTGGAACCGAACCGGGATGTAAGAATAGAGAAACTCGATGGCTGGGATAGCATTGCTCTCGCACGCGTTGAAGAAGCTATCATTCCAGGCAAAGGCGCAGAAGTCGCTGCAGTTGTCTGTGGAGAAGGTGTGGCTGCCTTTTGTCTGCTTTCTCAGCATATGACCCTGGTTACCCACCGCTTGAACGTCTCTATTCCTCGCAAGTCATCGTCTACCGGCGCTTCACAGCACGACAAAGGCCTAGAAAAGTTCTATGCCGCCCTTTACGATTCTTTTATTCGACATATACCATATGCCAATGTCAGTCTTCGAGCCATCGTCATTGCTAGTCCTGGTTGGGTGAGAGATGCTGTATATGATTACATTCTAGCCGAATCAAGCAAAAGAGGAGACAAGATATTACACAAAGCGTTGAAGGAAAAATGTCTAAAGGTGCACATCACCAGTCCGCATGTGCATAGTCTCGTGGAAATGCTTAAAAGCCCAGAGGTGAGTGAATACACTAACAACAAATAATACTCATTTATGTCAACGTAGGTCACAAGCCAACTGAAAGACACTAAATTTGCCAGAGAAGGTGTCGCTCTTGACCGGTTCGTAAATATCTTCCTTACATTGGTTTTCTCGGAAAATTGACGATAAGCGCTAGGTTCTTCAAGATGCTGGGCAGTGATGAAATGCGTGCATGGTATGGACCAGATCATGTCTGTTTGGCTGCCGATCGAGGGGCGATTGGAACTTTGTTAATATCTGACGATCTATTCCGGTATGGTTTCGAATACTCATCCATTTGTGAAATGTAAATTGAATATATAATAGCTCAAGCGACCCCACCACCCGCAGGAAATATGTTGAACTGACAGAAGCTGTCCAAGGTAAAGGTGGTGAAGTCGTAATATTTTCAAGCATGCATGAATCAGGGCAACGTAAATTGACATCTATTCATTATCTGCCTATCCATGTCTAACGAGAACTCAAACAGAGCTAAATCAGCTAACTGGAATTGCTGCAATTCTGACTTTCCCGTTGGACGTAGAAGTGGTCGAAGCAGAAGAACGAGAGGCAGCAGAAGAAGCACAGCGACTACGCGAAGAATCTAATAACACTAATGAATCTGATGTCATACCTTAGACTAATTAACCAGACGCCGTCACGTGGTACTCGCGATCTATCCCCCATATCGTTATGTGTGAGCCTCAAAATGCAACGACTTCCGAAAATAAAACTATTCTCTCCTTTCTCTTTGATCAGAATAATACCAATGGCTAAACGTCCACACTCAGTAGAACCAACAGATCCGGTGTCAATGAAACGGGTAAACGTCTCTATGACGTTCAACCCCATCAAAGTTGCGACTGCAGAAGCGGGAGCAGCGGTGGACGCAGACACGCCTCTATCACAGTTAACAAAATTACTCTCCCAAACCATACAGAAACCGAAAGCTGGGACCTCAGTTGTTTATTGGATGCGAATGCATGATCTTAGACGTGAGCGACAGATTTGAACTCCACTTTCTGAAACTCACACCAAAAGCCCTATAGTTCGCGACAACAAAGCACTCAGCCGAGCGTCGGTGCAGGCGCGAAAGGAGAACATCCCTCTGCTTGCTTTATTTGTGATCAGTCCACAAGACTATATCGCTCATGATCGCAGTCCTCGCCGCATTGATTTTGTCCTTCGTAATCTTGTCTGCCTGAAGGTAGGAGTTTTTAATTATACGTCCATAGAATCCATGTTGACTGACTTTTTCAAGAAATCACTCTCGGACCTTCATATCCCGCTTATAGTAATGACACATAAACCTCGCAAAACTATCCCGCAGCTTGTTCTTTCTTTATGTGAGGAATATGGGGCAAGGGCCCTTTACGCAAATCTGGAATACGAAGTAGACGAACTACGAAGAGATATCCAGACTTATAAGCTTGCACAACCCAAGGGTATACATGTTACTCTTCTGCATGATAAATGTATCGTTGAGCCTGGGACTCTCGTCACCAAACAAAACAAAGCGTATGCAGTGCGTCGTCCGTTGCTCGTGGATTTATGCTGCTTCACTCACACGAATGTGCATATTCTTAGGTGTATTCTCCATATCAAAGGAACTGGATTGCGACAGTCAACGCGAATATCCCGTACTATTTGGAGGATTGCCCTTACCCTGAAGCCAATGATGGTTCAATTAGGTCATCCAAAATATTTTCGTCTCTTTTTGACTTCATAGTTCCTGCGTTTGTTGAAGGTTTTGAACTTCTAGTGGAAGATTCATCACAAATGAGAGAAATATGGCCCGAAGGAGAAGAAGCCGCAGGACAGGTTCATATTCACGTAGCTTATAGTTATTGATTTTTACTGACAAGGAATTAGGTGCTTGAAAGATTTCTGACTACCAAAAAACGCACAACTCAACTGGGAGGAGCTGATCCTTTGGCGCATGGGGCGGAAAAATGCACGAAGAATAATCGAGGGGCAAAATATGAAAAAGAAAGAGATAGACTGGATAGTGACACCACCAGTCGAATTAGGTCTGCTTCCTTCTCATTGGCCCAATCTGGAAATAAGCTGATTCTCCTACCTTTCAGTACATATCTAACATCGGGTATACTATCTGTCCGAGAATGTGCTCGCGCTACCATCCTTCTTTCGACAACGGGAAAAGTAGATACAGAAAAATCCTCAGGGCTTGGCCGATGGATGCAGGAGGTTGCCTGGCGCGATTTTTATGTAAACATTCTGGCCGCCTTTCCACGCGTTTCTATGGGTAGACCCTACATCGAGAAATATTCCCAAGTCGTTTGGGAAAACCATCAAATTCCAGCCGAGTCTGGTGTCAAATTCAAGGATAACCACGAAAACGACAACGAAATACTTCAGAGGTGGAAAACAGGAATGACCGGTGTTCCAATCGTGGACGCGGCAATGAGGTGCATGAACACGATGGGCTGGATGCACAACCGCGCGAGAATGATTTCTGCGATGTACTTGACTAAGGATCTCATGATTGACTGGAGGGTCGGGGAGCGGGTACAATCTTTTTTTCTTTTTATGGAAAGTTTAGGTGCTGATTGATTTTACAAATAGTACTTCATGGAGAAACTCATTGACGGGGATCTTTCTTCTAATAACGGCGGATGGCAATGGTGCGCAAGTACGGGAGTTGATCCGTGTCCTTATTTTAGGATATTCAATCCGTATACTCAGAGCCAGAAGGTCGGTCAACATTATATTGTTTTTTGGAACATTGTTAATAGTATCTTCTATAGACTGATCCTACAGGCGAATTTATCCGTCATTGGGTTCCAGAGCTGAAGGTCGTGAGAGGACCAGGTATGTCCCAATATGGGTCGTCTTGTATTTTTCCATTGTTCGAAAGAAACTGAGGGATAATTTGCTTTAGAATTGCATAATCCAAGTGCCAGACTGGCAGATAAGCTTGGGTATCCTCGGCCGATTATTGCGCACAATGAAGCACGGGACAGAGCTCTAAGGCGATACAAAAATCCAGGCGAAGTGTAAATAGGTGGCGGTGTGTGTGTATTTGGCTATTTAGTATGTGGCCAAATAAAGTCAGGTGTACAAACACGTTTTGCTTGGCTGATTGAAACCAATCTCGTCTGAGGTCTCCTTGACGACGGCACTCATTATTTGGCTGTCTTCTTTCGTTACCAAACATATACCTTATAAGGTAATTTCTAAAGCCTTGAGATAGTTGGATTGTTTTACTGTCACCGCCACCATTGATGGAGCCAAGGTATAAGAAGAGGTACCAATTCGACTCGAATTCTCCAGCACTCACCCAGTTGATTGCTCACCCCACCAACTTTCAGTTTCCTTTCTGCCTTTCTCAACGACTCACCCTCCACATCGTCATATAAGAATCAAGCACTTTGATTAGTCGCTCATCATCTTTGTGTCACATATTCTACCTACACCATATCTTTCGACACCGTTACCTCCAGCATCATGTCTTACTCCGCTGCTGCTAGCTCATACTCGCTATTCCCATCGTCAACAAAATCTGTCGCACCATCTTTCAACCTCTTCATCCCTTCTTCTTCAAGCTCCTCGCGCGACACATACGAGATGTACGAAGAGTTTGGATTCGTCCTGCGCCCTTCCAACAAGCAGGTCTCGAATGGATCCACAAGTTCAAGGTCCTCCAAGGCCTCATCCACAAAGTCGAGATCCTCTCTCAGGAAATGGCTCGGTGGTAACTGAGCTGTAACCCAAGTTGGGGCTGGATGCTTTCATTCAGCCTTCTCCAGCCGCAGAGGTTTCCCCGCATAAGCGCCATGTGCGCTGCACTACCACTACTACCATTCTCATTGGCATTTGGATACAGGTAGGCGAGCACCCTTCATTGGGACGTATCTTGCCACGTACTCCATGATTTTGCCATCTTGGAGTTGTCTATGCTCGATGAGAGGAGTTCCAACTGCTCGATCAGACGTAGATAGACACCATTCCAGGCCTCCCGCAGCACAGGTTCAGACACACCTGGTGCTTATCAGGAAATTATGCCTGCAGCTCAAAATACGCCCCAGGGCGATAGAAAAGAGCAAGTTTGGATGGTTTCCACAGCTCTTGTTATTTAGGGAAATCGATTTATTGACCTCGCATGCTTCATATAGTTTGTTTTTTGTACTACTATTTGGACTTTTGACCAACCGAACTATTTTATGTATAGAATTATATCTCAGCTTGTATCCAGCAGATTCAGACACCAACTAAAATATTTATGTCCCTCTGTATCCATACTTCTGAAATATAACAGAACAGTTATTATTGTTGTCAAATTACGGACTCACCTACTATTAGAATTCAAAGCTTGACCGATATCCTTACTGCACCTTGGAAATCATACAAGAATGAAGTCATATAAAGAAGCGTTCTATGTTGATGTAAATGTACAAGATGATTGATTTGGATACATGCAAAATGGATTGTTGAAATCCTGATACTACGGCTACAAACACGCAAAGATCCCTGCCTCCTCGATATATTGAAGCATCTCGCGGGCCATATCTCGCAGCATCGCGCCCCTTTGTTTTTTGGGTGACGCCCAAGCCGTCAATTGATTATATCGCCACAAGCACGGAACGGTCAAAACCACAGAGATCTATGAAGGGATTCTGTGGAAATAAGTTAACCAGATCGCGAACGCTGTTGAAGCGGAAGATAGAGATCAATTTAGGCGTAGTTCTCACGAGCCCACTTGGCACCCTCCACGAGGTTGACGAGCGAGGCTTCAGTTTCCTTCCATCCACGGGTCTTAAGACCGCAATCCTGGAAAAGATCATTCAGTAAAGTAAACAACGCAAGAACCACCCAAGAAACTTACAGGGTTGACAAAGAGGAGGGAGTCAGGGAGGATGTCAAGCATGGACTTGAGACGGTCCTTGATTTCCTGGCTTCCGGGAACACGAGGAGAGTGGATATCATAGACACCAGGGCCGATCTGGTTAGAGTAACCGTATTGCTTGAAGGTGTTGAGGAGCTTCATGTCGCTCTTGGAAGCTTCGATGGAAATAACATCAGCATCGAGACGTTGGATGGATGGGAAGATATCATCAAAATCGGAGTAGCAGAAGTGGGAGTGAGTTTGGAGTTGATCAGTAACACCAGCGGTGGCGAGCTTGAAAGAGTCAACAGCCCATTTGAGGTAAGCATCCCAGTCAGCGCGGCGAAGGGGCAACTGGAAGAGAACGTCAATAATAGGACAGTTGACAGAAACGAATGTTAACGTACTCCTTCACGAATAGCGGGCTCATCGACCTGGATGGCGCTGATACCAGCCTTCTCGAGATCAACGACTTCATCGCGGAGAGCAAGGGCAAGTTGCTTAGATTGCAATTCCCTGGAGACATCGGCACGAGGGAAAGACCAGTTGAGGATGGTGACGGGACCAGTCAACATTCCCTTCATGGGTTTGGAAGTGAGGCTCTGAGCATAGCTCGACCACTTGACGGTCATGGGGGAGGGGCGGCTGACATCGGAGACGATGATGGGAGGACGGACGTAGCTTTATGAAAAGAGATCTTAGAAGAAATTCACACGAAGGCTTCAAAGAAGAAAAGCGTACCGAGAACCGTAGCTCTGTACCCAAGCGTTCTGGGTAAAGACAAATCCTTGAAGCTGTTCACCGAAGTATTGAACCATGTCGTTTCGCTCGGGTTCACCGTGAACCAACAGGTCAATACCAATCTTCTCCTGGAATCGAACGACGAGTTCGATTTCCTTCTTGATGAATTCTTCGTATTCCTCAGTGGTGATTTCACCCTTTCCGAGCTTAGCACGAGCTTGACGAATCTCCTTGGTTTGCTGCAGGACATGAACATATAAGAAAATATAACTTTGTCTGTATGGAACGGTTGCTTACAGGGAACGAACCAATGGTGGTGGTGGGGAATTTGGGGAGGTTGAGGTGCTTGGCCTGAACTTCCTTGCGGACGGCGAAGGGGCTCTTGCGGTGGTACTGGTCTTCGGTAACAGCAGCAAGACGCTTGCGGACAGCGTCATCGGAGTTGCTCTCGAAAGCACGGCGCTTAGCAATGGAAACCTTGTTCTCTTCCAAAGCAGCAGTGACAGCAGCGTCCTGAGAGCCGGAGAGGACAGCAGCAATAGTAGCGACTTCACCAGCCTTCTCCAAAGCGAAGGAGAACCAGTCCTTCTGCTCAGCGGTCAATTTCTTCTCAGAGGCAAGGGTGACAGGGGTGTGGAGGAGGGAAGATGATGTAGCGACGATAACACGATCGGCACCAAGAGCGTCGATGGCCTTCTGGCCGAGCTTGATAGCGTGTGCAAAGTCGGTCTTCCAGATGTTACGACCAGAGACAAGACCAAGGGATAAAACAATGTTGGTGGACTTGATGGCAGCGATGACGCTGTCGAGCTGCTCAGGGGAACGATCAAGATCGATGTGAAGACCGGCAATGGGGAGCTTGGCAATGTATTCAACGTTGGACTCGAGACGAGCGAAGTAGGTAGCGAGGAGGATCTTAGGGGCAACCTTGGCGAGAGCGGTGTAAGCGGAAACAAATTGGGATTCGAGGTTCTTAGCGCTGTCGAGGACGAGGATAGGCTCGTCAACTTGGACCCACTCGGCACCGGCAGCTTTGAGGTCAGCAAGGAGGGTCTCGTAGATGGGGATGAGCTTGGGGAGCAAGCTGATAGGTTGGAAGCCAGGCTTAGCATCCTTTGCAGCCTTTCCGAGGACGAGGAAAGAGACGGGACCGAGGACAACTGGGCGAGTGGTGACACCAGCAGCCTGAGCTTCCTTGAATTCCTCAACGGCCTTGTTGAAGTTTAACTTGAAGTCGGTCTCATCTGAGAACTCGGGGACGACGAAGTGGTAGTTGGAATCAAACCTGATAAAAGTTAGATATATCAGAACTCTAGACAAAAAACAAGATGAAGTTAAAAATACGCACCATTTCTTCATCTCGGAAGCAGGGACATCAACACCCTCGGATTGACGGCCACGACCCATGGCAAAGTAAACATCGAGAGGGGACAGACCAAGACCGACATAACGTTTGGGGATGACGTTGAATGCAGCAGAGTGGTCAAGAACGTGATCGTAGAGGGAGAATTCACCGCTATAGATAAGATTAATACAGATGATCAAAAGATGGAAGAAAAAATACAAACCTGGGCACAAAGTCAACGCCCTTGGCCTTGACGGTGGTCCAGCTGGCCTTCTTGACTTCAGCAGCGGCTTTAGTAAGATCATCGGCAGAAATCTTTCCAGCCCAGTAGGCTTCGACGGCCTTTTTCACTTCACGGTTAGCACCTAGTCACGTTGATGAAGTTAGGGAACATTGATGAGAAGTAGTGAGGAGAAAGAGACATACCGATACGGGGGAAACCAAGAACACTGGAAGAAACCATTCTGACTGAGGGATGGATGTGGGGGTAAGGATGAGAGAGATAGATTCAAAATTTTAGACGCGATCTTACTTATAAAAAAAGAAAGCACGTGCACGGGACTGATAATCTGATCGCAACCAAGTCGCAATATAAGAATGGTGTCACTTTGCACAATCCAACTTGGCCGTTTTCGGGGTCAAATAGGAGCTTTACACCCTCAGAAATGCCCGAATTTTCCAGTTTGCCTCTCATTTCACCCTTATTTGGTCAATTTAGAGCTAGATATGTGCTGCCACTCAGTAGCGAATGTTAATCGGAAGTCAGGTGGAAGCCGGAGCAGCAAAGGCGAAAATGTCCGTAAATGAGCAAGCGCTCGCAGGTGCGTCCTTGACGAAGAAGTAAATCTTTGCCTCTGAAATCGTCGATAGAGCCATTTCGACCAGAGGATGTCGAGCACGGAGGATTAGGCGGAGTCCGATAAATCATAGGAGGAGGAGGGGTGGAGTTCTCCCCAAGTCCGAAATATCCTTTCATACGGCCCCACTTTTCGGACGATCCAGGTGAACGTCCGTATCGAATACGCCTCGCAGAAATCCGGGAAACATAACACACAAATATCTTCCGTGTCTTCGAAGAGATAAATGCAACACCATGATAGCAATACAATCATGGAACTTAGTAGAACGCCCAAGAAATCGCGCATATTAGACCACAACTATAAATATAGCATGCCCCAGATGCGGAGGAAAAACAAACATATGTTTTATACATAAGGGCCTAGGCACTGATGATCATTTGATTGCCGACCTTCCACGAGTTCACAGGATAATGATTCATGAAAGTCGGAAATGAGCGGAAATGTTTATTTCGCATATAAAACTCTACATCTAATGTTGGTACAAGTACATATTATACATAAGGGATATCTATATGATCTGGCTACTTTTGTTGTTGTTTTTTCTTCGCGAGACGCTTTTCTATCAGTGGGATTCCTCGGCCGAGGGTTTAATATTTTTCCATGTCAATCGCGGGCGTAATGTGTTTTTGTAACTTAGTGTCCGAGTCATGAATACGCGTTCGCGTATCTTCACCTCGAGATTAATCAGTTAAAAGATAGAAAGCAATAGAAAGGTAAGCTGGATAGCACGAGATAATACTAGGTATTCGCTGGAGAAAGTCCCCTCAGACGTTGCACTGCAGAGCGAAAGAGATGTCCTTTTGTTTTCTTTTCTTTGACGTGGTCGGGCGCCTTGAACGAGCCGATGATAGCAGGATCCGCGAGATTGGCCGGTTCACCGAGCCCGTCTTCTGCAGGAATGTCGGGAACCTCGATAACTGGGTCCACTGCATAAGTAGCGGGGGTAATTGGACCTTTACTCTCCTGTTCAGATAAGATACCAGAAGATCCAAATGAGGGCACAGAGAGTGAATCGTCAGAGCCACCGATAACGAAATTGTCTGACGTGCGCGCCCGTCCAACATTGTGACAATGGGCTGGTGAGTGCTTCTTCACAGGAGGATGATAATGATCAACAACAGGGCTGGCGAACACATAGCGTTCATCCGAACACTCTGAATTTGATGGAGAATCCTCGACTGATACGAGCGTGATCTCTGCAGACTTGTTATCCGGTGGTGGTGGTGGTGG
>Ga0247779_1000829_pt1 | contig 16601 bp, 40 predicted proteins | sample UWRJL221509R5_FD_179925 | JGI IMG/M metagenome (GOLD analysis project Ga0247779, IMG submission 179925) | Plant litter microbial communities from Arlington Agricultural Research Station in Wisconsin, United States - UWRJ-L221-509R-5 | ecosystem: Environmental > Terrestrial > Plant litter >... | reverse complement strand
CGAAAAACGGACGAAACGACACGACGGCAGAAAGTTAAGTAAGATCTCATTTTCATTGATTCTTCGGAATATAATGGAATTGTATTGATCTTACTACTTCCAAACTCTTCTCTACTCCGGCAGTCTATATAAACCCAAATTAAAATGAAGACAGAAAAAAAAATACTTGATGCCTGCTGTGGAAGTAGAATGTTTTGGTTTGATAAAAATAATCCAAATGTTCTCTTTCAAGATATAAGAGAAGAAACCCATACACTTTGCGACGATAGAATACTAGAAATAAAACCAGACGTTGTGGGTGATTTTAGAAAAATGGAGTTCGAGGATAATAGTTTTCGATTAGTTGTATTCGATCCTCCTCATTTGAATAAGTTAGGCAAAGAATCTTGGATGGCTAAAAAGTATGGCGTTTTGAATTATCATTGGAGAGATGATTTGAAACAAGGGTTTGGCGAATGTATGAGGGTATTAGAGCCAAATGGTATTCTAATATTCAAATGGAATGAAATACAAATCAAACTTAATGATGTATTGAGCATAATTCCATATAAACCATTATTTGGACACGTCACCGGGAAACACGGTAGAACTATTTGGTTAGCATTTATAAAAAGTTAATTCAAAAACATGACAACAGAAAACAAAATCATTTTAAGCGCGTGTAACGAACTTGAATTGTCACTTGATGTGTTTATGTCAGGGAAGAGAGAAAAGCCTTATATGGACGCTAAACGTATCTGCGTTGGGCTTATACTAGAGTCTGAACATATTACATTGAAGGAGGTTGCAAGTATAATTGGGTTATCACATCATACCTCCATAATGCACTTGCGTAACACTTATAACAACCTGATGGAAACTGATTGGGTTTTCAGGAGGAAAAGAGACAGAATCAAAGCATCATTAATCAATAATAACATGGAAAGTTTAATAGGAAAACAATATGTACCAAGGGATAACTCATATTGCAGTAATTTAACTAACGGTATAGACAGGCGATTAGCCGGCACAGCATGGCAAGACGCACAGGTTACTACAATTTCTAGTGAACCTTACGATAAAGAGGTTGGGGATAAGCCTTATACTTATTCATTTGTTAAGGTAATTGATTGCCGTAATGAAGAACATGAAGTTATGTTTTTTAGACGCGGAATTTTAACTGAAACAAATACAATTGAATCTATTCTAATAAAAGATCGGTTTAGAACCCGAGATACAGACCCTTTTAGACTTTATTAATATGAAAATATCAATCCTAACAGCATTAGCAGTGATATGCTTCATTAGCGTACATGCGCAGCAAACAAAAAGTATAGTCTACAAAATGACTAAGCGACATGATACAAGCTTTAACAGGCAAGTCAAAGCATTGCATAAACAAGGTTATCACGCATTCAAAACAGAGTTTGTAAAAGATAGCGCGGACTATGCAAGGCTGTATTTCAAAAGAAAAAACAAATAAATTATTCACACTTTAAATCCAAATTACTATGAAAACTATTAATCTAATTCGCATTGCCCTGTTTGTGTTCGTGTTATTTGCATCTTACAAAGCGCAAGCACAAAAGAAAGAGCCTGTATTGATTGCTAATGAAACAACAATGACAGAGCTGGCAGCATCAATCAAAATACAGACTTCCAATGAAAAGATATTCAATTTGATTACTGCCAAGTATGGTAGCATCATGAAGTCGTACAGCGTGAAGGTAAAAAAGGATCGGGCAGGCACATATCAGGAATACAGCATCCCCTTCAAAAAAGACATTGCACAGCCAGTTATTGATTACATCAAAAGTTTAAAATAGTTTAACCCCTCCCCGGCAGGGATAGCCGGGATTGAAGAAAGATGGCAACATATAGAGAAGTAAATTCAGAAAATGCATCTAAAGTAAAGAAAGGTGCTCTTATAATGAGCAACGGCAAGGCCGGAAAAGTTATTTATAAAGATGTTAAAGAATCATTCGGATTCATCCTTTACAAGTTTTTATTAGACAATATGGAGACAATAAAGATAGTCAAAAGCACATTGTAGAACCCCTTAACCAAGCTTAACGGCAAGCTATAAAATGATTAAAACATATGAGAAAAGCAGCAGTTGCTAAAACAAATATACAGGATATTATAGCACCGGAAGGGTGCGCTATAATCCCATTAACTAAAGACAAATATGCTATTATAGACTCCGCTGATTTTGATCTTGTTAATCAATTTAGTTGGAATGCAAATCAAAAAGATAGTGGGTGGTATGCTTCTGCCGGTATAAATAGAAAGACAACAGGCATGCACAATCTTATCTTAAACGCAAAAATGGTAGACCACATTAATCACAATGGCTTAGATAACAGACGCGTAAATCTAAGGCCATGTACTTGTGGTCAAAACATGGCCAACATAAGAAGTCATAAGGATTCCAAATCCAAGTACAAAGGAGTATCGGCTATTAAAGGTGATAAATGGGCTTCAAAGGTTACCAAGGAGGGGAAAACATACGTATTGGGAGTGTTTTACAATGAAGAAGATGCAGCTAAAGCATATGATGAAAAGGCAAAAGAATTATTCGGAGAATTTGCATACTTAAACTTTAATTAATCATGGAACAGTTTAAAGACGAAATAGAATACTGCAATAGAATGGGTTACCATCCTAACGATGCAGAGGAAAAAATGCAGCTGGCTAAAATGTTTGCTGAATACAAAGCCTACCTCATAGATCAGGCGAAGAAAGGTAAACTGACTTTGCAGGAGTGTAAGGATAAGGTCGCTAAAATCTACGGATACAAAAGTTGGCTAGAATATAGGGTGATGGCAGGACTCAGGGTTGAGGGTTTATTGGATACCGCCGCAGAAATGTACGCTAACCAGTTCATCCCGGTTGCTCCTGCTGAACAATGGATTTCGGTTAAAGATCGATTACCGGATTTGAATACTACTGTTATAGTTTCAGATGGATTTAAAGTAAAAGAAGCGTGGTTCGGAAAAAGAACATCAGCGGATATACCGTGGTTCAGATTCGTTATAATGGAACCTACGCACTGGATGCCTTTACCTACTGCTCCTGAATCAACCACCTCAACTAAACAACCATGAAAAAAGCGATAAACAAAGACAGTATAAAGTTATGCGCAGAGTCAGTACCCCTCATGAGCGGTTTATCTAAAATGATACTTGAAAAAGATAATGAATCTAAATCAGAACCATACTTGATACTTAAGTTTGGAGGTATTAAAGGAGGGGATTTTACAGGTAGCCCCGAAGCATTATCAAAATGGGAAGAGTCATCAACTACTTGTATATCTGATGCAGATTACCTGAATAATGCCATAGAAGTAGTTAAGTTGTTTAATGGGGATATAATTCTTTGGTGGGAGAACATAAAAGTTAGCAAACAGCAGGCAATACATTACTTAACCAACTACAAAGCAGATTAACCATGAATAAAGAACACATAGAGCAGTTGGCAAAAAAGCATTTTACTGAAGGCGAACCTATAGAACTTCATCAGGTTTTATCTTTTGCTAAAGAATATTCAAAACTAAATATCGAACACCTGATAGGAAAAGGAGAGGTTGTGGAAAAATGGGAACACGATAAAGTTAAGGGCAGTAGAACTATAGCACTGAATGCCGCCAAACGGAGAGGCGTTAAAATTAAAGAACTTGAAGCGCAGTTGCAAACCCCGGCAAAGGTGACCGATGAACAGATTGAGAAAATAAAATATGTTTTGAAATATTTTGACAACGGACTTTCAGATGTAGCTGAAGGATCAGGAGAAGAGCAACCTATTCATAAAGAGGTGAAAGAAATATTAGGTTTTAAATGGATGCGTGAACAATTAACTAAGAAATCATGGGAAGAGAAAAAATAAAGGTATTACTTTTCGATATGCAGGGATTCTTTTTGGAGGAGTTTAACAGTATTTCTGAATGCGCTTACATAATCGGCGCTAGTCAGCCACAGATAAGCAATGTTATCAGTGGTCAACATCTATCTGTTAATGGATTTCAGGTCAGGAAAAAATTTGAAAACAGAAATATTGAAAAAATTGGCGACATAACTGGCAGAAGAGCAAATACCACTATTGTCGGAAAATATTGGAATGACAGGTTAATTTGCACTTATGATTCTATTTTAAGTGCAGCAGAAAAGACAGGAATTGACCCCGGATCAATATCAGGCTCAATTATACCAGGTTATAAATGCAATGGTTTTACATTCAAAATTTTATCATGATAAAAAAAATCAAAACAGAAAAGTTTGAAGGGCTGGCAGTGCTGGTGCCGGATGATGCAATAAATTTCATTTTCTCGGTTGACCACACAGGAAAGTATCTTAATTGGGACGATGGATTGTTCGATGAAGAAGGTTTTGCGGAAGGCGGCGAATTGTTCCTGACAAATGATAGTCGGAATAAATTTAAAATCGTAGGCAAATCAACTGAGCTGACAGAGGAACAGTGCGCTGAGATTGTAAGCATAGGTATGGATTATTATGAGCCAGCGTATAAAAACTATGTAGCTGAAGCTGATTCCCTCTTTAAGTATCCTTTTGATACAGCCAAAGAATCCTTCGCCTCTCTCATGGAGTCAATCGGATGCTATGCAGTTAATCCTTATGGTGAAAAAGAGCCAGAGGATATCTCAGACCTTGGCGCCTTCACTCAAATGATGAGGCAGAAATGGGTTAAATGGCAAGAAGCTCAAAAGCAAACGGGAATTTGGGTTATACTTAAAAAATTGTAACATGAAAACACTAGTATATTTTTTCTTTTTTGCTTTGGGCGTTACACTAGGTGTATATCTTGAAAAAGAAACTCTTTTAAAGCCCATAGAGGTAAAAATAAGCCAAGACGGACAATCAGGTGCTTTGCCTCCTGTTATGGTTAACGGAGAGCTTACAAGAGATAGTGTAGCAACAGATACAGTGTTACACGGTGGTCAATTGTACACACCAACAAAGTATTATTATACTTACCAAATTAATTTAAAGAAGTTTATTAAATAGAATCGATATGGAAAATATAGAACAAGTTTATAAATGCCAATGGTTTCAATACTCTAACGGCAGATACCTAAGTGCAAATGAGAGTTTTAACGGTATAGCTACATGTGTAGCTAACGATTTGGAATCAGCTATTGAAATTTTTAAAGAAAGAGAAAACGCAGATAGCGAGATATCGTTTACTAGTAGAGTGTCAGTCTGGGCTGAAGTTCCAACAATTTTTTATCGTATAAAATATGGACACTTTTCCATGGCAAAGGAAGACTATTCACGTAAAGAATGGGCTTTCAAAAGAGTTGAACAAATGCAAGCATATAAACCCTTCGTTTTTGAAGTCGTAGAGATATGTAATCCTTTAATTTCAACAAGCTTAGATTATTTATTACCCGATTATAATAGACCAGGGATGAGTATTCACATAAAAGATATGCACACAACCACCTTAACAACAAAACAAAATGGATAAAAGTGAATTATTACAAGACTTCGAATTATTCCTTAAGAATACAGGAAACTGGCAACTTTTCGTAACGTGGCTAGATGACAGGGGTAGTACACCCGAAGACTACGGCTTTGGATTAGAAGAGGAAGACGACGAAATTTAAGACTAACGTTTTCATAGGCGTTTTAATTTGGTAGAATGGGGCAACGTTGGATGACGACCCCATTTTTTGTTTACAGTGCTAATCAAAAGATCATGAGATCAATTTACATAGGGTTACTGATAGTGTGTGCTTTGAGCACATCAGCTCAAAACCTACCCAAGAATACATACTTAATCGCTAATGGAACGAGTATGACTAGAATAGGTAATATAGTTGTATTCAAAACTACTGATGTAAGGGTATTTGAGGCTGTCAGACGAAAGTTTAGATTAAAGCCTAGTGATTACACTACTATTTCTATCCAATCGTTTACAGGGTCTTATTTACAGTATTCTTTCCCGATTAAAAAGAAAGAGGCATACAAAGTAGAATCATTCATTAAATCTAATTTTTAAAGTCATGGAGTACAAAGACAAAACGATACTAAAGTTCACTATTGGTATAGTGATTTTAGTCATTGCATGTGTTGCGCTTGGAGAACGAGGCAAGGGCTTCAAAACGCATGAGTATTTCACAATTGAGCGACAAAAAGGAACAGGTTGGGAGCTAAGTAAGTTAAATCTACCCGACACCACAATAACAGACACAGTTAATATCGACGGTGTGATTACTTACCATCCAACACAATACATTAGGGTACTTAAAAAGTAAAGACATGCAAAACATAATTGATTACATTAAAATGAAGATTGAAGTTCTTGAGGAAAGAGAGATTGTCTCTCATAGAAATAGGAACTACGCCATAGCAATAGCAACTTTGGCTCAAATATCCGTACTAAAAGAATTGTTAATTGAATTTGATAAATAAAATGGAACTACACGCAAAATTAAGCCTCATACAGGCTTTAAAACAAAGACCTGAACTATGCGGTCAGCTACTCAATAAAAAGACTGTAAACGCAGCTATTGAGGAATTATCTAGTCTATCAAATTTACCTGCAAACTTCATTGAGCTTAACTTTAATCAAGTTAAGTTATTGGTGTTTGCTCAAAGTTTATAAGTTATGAGAAACATATATAAGTACTATTTGCCAATGGGATTAAAACCAATTGTACAAATACATGCAGAAGCGGATATTTTATCTATTCAATTCCAAGAAGACAATATTACTATTTGGGCTATGGTTAACACTGATAATTCAATGGTAGATAGACAATTTTATATCTTAGGTACAGGACATGGTATTCCTGAAGAGGTTGAATATGCTGTGCAACATAATTCTTTCAAACATATTTCTACAGTTCAAAAGGATGGATTTGTATGGCATATTTTTGAAAACACAATGCCATTTTAATAAAACACACACAAATGAAACAAACAGAAGAAGATTTTAAGAAAGCAATAGGCCATAATATACGGGTTATCCGAAGTGCCAAACAGTTCTCCCAAGAATACATGGGGCAAGCGTTAGGAATCAGCAACCCGGCTTATTCCAAGATGGAAGCAGGAGTAACAGACATATCAATTAGCAGAATACTGGTTATAGCGCAAACATTAGGCGTAACGCTGTACGAATTGATTGATCATGAATTACTTCCAAAAACAAGTGATGAAATTGAAGAAATAAGAGTGAAGTTCAACAAAGCACAGGAGACTATAATTGAGCTTCAACAGAGACTATTGCTCAAAGAAAGAAACGACAAACTTAACATGCCATGAATGATAGAGTCAAACCAGTTCCGGTTGTTGAGATAGTTTTAACAATCCTTGCTATCATCGTAATACTCGCTGTACTTGAAAACTACGGAGTATTACACTTATCTAATTTATTCACCAATAAGTACAAATGATATGAAAAAGTCAGAACTAATAAAAGCACTTCAGGAAATTGAAGGTGACTTCGAAATAAAAATTAAAGTCCCTACAGAGTATGCAATGAGTGTTGATAAGATTATGGAAGGAATTGCATATCCAGGAGAAGAAAAAACAATAACACTTTATTCAGAATAGCCATGACAGAACTTGAAAAACTTAAAAAAGAGTATCCCGAAGCGGATTACTTGGACGGATGGGTTTATCCTTCAGAAGGTGACGACTATCCAATTGAAGACGGTGACGGTATGCCAGTATTAATCGACAATTTGATTGAACAATCGTACATGGACGAATATACACTTGCCTGTGGCGTTGATAGCTCAACAAGCATAAAAGAATACCTCAACCATACTTACGGCTCTTACAAGGGCGCATTTGACGAAGCATAAAAGCAAAATATCATGAGAGAAATAAAATTTAGAGCATGGACAGGTGAACAAATGATTTCGCCAGATTACATAGGTAGAGATGGTAAGGCGTACTTCAAAGAGAATTCAATACCTAGCTATTCAGACAAGGTAATGCAATATACAGGACTGAAAGACAATAACGGTATACCAATTTATGAAGGCGATATTATCAAATGGTCAACCGAAAGATACAGGAGTTGTTATGAGGAAAAACCAGAGAATCCTAACGAACTAATCAAAATAGAATGGAAGTCCCCTGTAGAGTGGGAAGATGCAGGATTTGTAGTGACTGAATCATTTGATTTAGAAGACAAAAATAATACTTGGCTAATCGCTGTCGCAGATAAATGCGAAGTAATAGGGAATATTTATGAAAAAGAAACACAACATCCTCAGTCAATTACCAATCCACATCAGGAAGAAGAATAGCAAGTTTTTCATTAATACCATAACGGGCGAATGGATTCATTCTAGCCAAATCACCAAATACCTACCAAAAGAAACAGAAGTCAAACCAAGTTGGCATTCCAACTATGAAAACTATTAATTATGAACAGGTCATTAGAAAGAGATATTGATAGTGCGAAGAATACTATTGACGCAATGATTCAAGAAATAAATGAATTAGAAGATAAAGTACAATTACTTGAATCTGAAATTGAATTAAAAGATGAACAAATATCAGCTTTATCGGATCAAATTGCAGATTATAAGTCGTAACCAAAAGATAAACAACTATGGAAATAAGAATTGACATTCAGAAGTTAATAAACTTCATTGAAGAAGAAGACCCAAAAGACTTTGATACCAAAACGTGTCTTGAATTGATTAAACCAATTGAAGAGGCTGTAAGTGAATTTGAAAAGCTTAACAGCGAACTTCAAGATATTTGAGAAAAGATTTACAAAATAGTTTATTAGTCATGGAAGAAAATAAAGAACCTGAAGCTACACAGGAAACAGGAGTAGCAACAACACAGCCTGAAGCACCAGTTGTAAAAAAGATACCAAAATTCTCAGACCTTATCAAAGAAGACAAAGTTGAAGAAGTTTGGGAACGAGACACGCTTAATTGGTTGCTTAATCAAGCCCCGCCAGATAAATGGATTAAAAAACATCCTTTAGCCAAAAAAGAAATAACTCGAGAGGATACAGGTGAAAAGATAAAAGTTCCAATAGACTACTTACCAATCGAGAAGGTAGAATTTCTTTTAACTCGCATATTCCAACAATGGAAGACCGAAATACTTACTGTAGGGTCTCTCTTCCAATCAGTTTATTGTACCGTAAGATTGCATTACAAAGATCCACTTACTGGCGACTGGTTATATCAAGATGGCGCAGGTGCAGTCGACGTACAAACAGCTAAGGGAAAGTCGGCTAGTAGCTTAGAATTCATTATACCCGGCGCCATTCAGAAGGGACTGCCTGCTGCTGAAACGTATGCAATCAAAGATGCAGCGGAGAAAATTGGAAAGATATTCGGTAAAGATCTAAACAGAGCTGATGCAATAGCCTTCACAATGGGCTATAATACAGGAGAAAGAACACTTGCTGAAAAATTGGAAGAAAAGCCTGACGCAACTAATATCCCGCAAGACATAATTGATTCAATTGCAGCGGCTACCGATAGAAAAGTAGCACATAATTATTGGGCGCTTCATCCCGAATTGCATGAATTTCCTGAGTACAAAGAAATAATTCAAAATCGTATAGCCGAAATTGATTTGGCTAAAAAAGCAGAGGAGGTGAAAAGTGGAAACAACGGAGATAAATAAGGAAGAGCTTGAATACATTGCGCAACGTACTGAAATTTGGAGGCAAGAAAGATGTGGAAAATTTACAGCTTCAGAGTTTTCAAGTCTTATCGCAGACTGTAAGCGTGAAATGACTGCCGATGAATTAGCTAACAGACCAAAGGGAGTAACCGCAAAACAAATTGTAGATCCAACCTTATTAGCTGACGGAGCTTTAACGTTCATTGACCAAGTTGCAGGAGAAATACTTACAGGCCAATCGGCTGATTCAGATTTCCTATCAAAGGAAATGGAATGGGGGGTACTACACGAACCGGATGCTTGTAAGCTTTACGCTAAGACTATGGGTTGTGTAGTTACTGAAGTTGGTAGCATATCTTATCAGCCTTTAAAGAAATACGTATCCGGTTCTCCTGATGGTCTTATAGATGACGATGGAGGAGTTGAAATCAAATGTCCTTATACAAACCATAACCACCTTAAGAATCTTCGTCTGAAGACTTGGCAAGATGTTAAGGAGAATAGAAAGGAATACTATTGGCAGTGTATAGGAGGCTTACTCATTACAGGCCGTAAGTATTGGGACTTCGTTTCATACAGCCCTAATTTCCCAGGCGCATTACAAATTGGCATTGTAAGATTAAATTATGAAGACGTACAAAAAGATGTGAGGCACCTTGCCATCAAGCTTAAGTTTGCTGTAAAAAGACTTGAATTAATTTTGGAAGAACTAAATTACGAGGAGGCTCTGTAATGATTATTGAAGAGATAAATTTCAACTGGCATCAAATTATATCCGATAAGATTGGATACAGGATGTCTACTCGTAAAGTTGGCGTGAATGGTGTAACCGAAATACGGGAACATTCAGCCATAGGCGAAGGCGACCGTTGGTTCTATGACGTTCATTTTGAATCCGGAGCAATGGAGCGAATATTTAACCCTAATCATGTATTTTATTCCCAAGTAAGATGAAAACAACAGAAGATATTTTAAAAGAAAAAATACAGCAAGAATATGGTTTCGAAGTAACTTTGGCCGATTTCTACTCTGAGTTTGGTTACATAACTAAACATGATATTGTAATGGCTTCAATGAAGGAATACGCAGAACAAGCCTTAGACTTGGCTGCTGAGAAAGCAGAAACAACTTATTCTTATAAAGAATCCATTAAGGATACTATCATAGTTGTAGATAAAGAATCAATTTTAAAACTTAAAGAGCAATTGAAATAATGGAGCCACTTGGTTTAAAAGAAAAATTAAAACAATGGTTAGCTAGTATAGGATTCAGGTTATTCCTTTGGGGTAACAATAAAGAAGAAGAAGAATATTGGGAAGAAATATATCAGCAAGAAAAGCATTGGAGATTAAATAACCACAAAGAATTATAAAATGGCAAAGAAGAAACAAGGAATAGAAGAGGCTGTAATAGTCGAAGAATCAACATCAATACTGTTAGCTGATTTTAAGGCTCCTGTGTTACCTAAATTGATTGACAGGACTACTAGTATAGTTACAATCAAAGAGTCGCTTAAAGAGTACTCAGAGATCGAAATAAACGGTACAAAAGATAAGGCTAACTATGACAAGGTTAGCAAGGGAATGGCAAAGTTTAAAAGTGATCGCGTAGCATGGGAGAAATCGGTTAATCAAAGTATTTCAGAGCCAGTTAAACAGTGGCTTGCTGACACGAAATCTGACATAGCCGAAATAGTTGCTGAATTTAAATCAGCAGAAGGTATTCTCCGCGCTAAGAAAGATGCAATTGACACTTTAAAGGCAGAAGAAAAACAAGCTGCAGAAACGGCTAAACTTAAAGTAATGGCTGAACGTATTGAGGCTATTGTTAATTTAGGCGGTAAGTCTGACGGTACACGCTACCTATTCGACTACGACATTACTTTGTTTGTTTCCATTGCGCAGTTAAAAGATATGGAAGAAGTCAAATGGAAGAATGAGCTAGCCGAAATCAAAAAGGCATATGACTTTGAACAAGACCGTTTAGCTGATCAGAAAAAGGTTGAAGAAGAACTTGCGGAGGCGAATAATACCAAAGAGAAGGAGCTTAAAGAAAAACAACGCAAGCTTAGGATCAAAGAGCTGACATTGATGGGGTTTACTCATATTACTCCCGATAATGATATGTTTGAGGACAAAGATGGGAATCAGGTAGGTATTGGCGCAATTGACGAGGACAGTGATGAAGAATGGGATGAAATGATTGCTCAGTTACAAAGTGTTGATAAAAGTGAAGATATTGACGATTTATACAACTTGTTATTAGAAGTACCACAAACTACTGAACCTTACACTGATCTATCTTTTGAACCAATAATTAAAGCAGCTATTCCAGCCATTGACTACGAGCCTAAAGAAGAATTAAGCTTCGATATAGTTAAGGCAGAAGAGGAAATGTCTAATATGGCTATGGATAATGGATTTAAGACAGTTGTTTTACAATTTGATGCTCTTGATCCATATATTGAATTTCCTATGGGAGAAGGCTTCATTCAAAGACAATTTCATACTGACTTTTCAGATTACGCTTTTGAGCTTACACCAAATCAAACAGTAGTACTCAAAGGCGAAATAAATCATCAGCTACAATTTTTGCTGATTAAAGTAAATTAAGAAACGAATAGGAGGTGTCGGAATGGTAGACGATAATCCGGTTTGTACATAGGGTATTAGGGAACTAAGTATCGAACTATGCAAACCCTAGCGGATGATGTTGATTAGCTTACTATGTAAGTATTCCCGAATGCATACACATCGACAGGGTTCGATTCCCTGCCTCCTATCTAAATCTAGCACCATGAGCGACACTGAAAAACAACAACAGCTATCCTCTGAAATAAAAGCCATACAACAACTTATTGAGTTCTATTGGACTATTCCAGTAAGAGATAGACAGCATGACTACCATGAGGTTATAAACACGCTAAATTACAAAGTAGGTGGGCTAAGGGATGAATATTTTAAACTAATACCTAATTCAAATTAATAAATGAATATAACTCAACCAATAGCGTATTTAGATGAAGAAACTACTGGAACTAGTGTAGTTAATGATCGAATATGCTCTATAGCAGTAAATATCGTTTATCCTGATGGAACACGAAAACACAATTATAAGGTCATTAATCCGACTATACCAATTCCTGCAGAAGCTACAGCGGTACATGGAATAACTGAAGAGATGGTTAAAGATGCTCCGCAATTCATTCAAATAGCTAAGTCGTTGCATAGTTTAATCAAAGACTGTGTAATCATAGGATACAATTCCAATGACTTTGATGTGGTAATATTAGCTGAAGAATTTGCAAGAGCTGGTATAGTTTGGCCGGAGCCTAATCAATTGTTCATTGACTGTTTCAATATTTTTCGTAAAAAAGAAGGAAGAGGATTGGGAGATGCTTTAATGTTTTATTGTAAAGAGGAAATGTTTGACGCACACAATGCTGCAGCAGATATAGAAGCCACTGAGAAGGTTTTGTTAGGTCAACTTGAAATGTATTCCGATTTAAAAGAAATGAGCTTAGAAGAGCTTGCAACGTTTTCTAAATACAAAGATAACTATGACCTTGCTGGTAAATTTATAAAAGACCCCGAAGGTAATGTACTTTTCAGTTTTGGTAAACATACAGGGAAAAAGGCTATCGATGTATTTCGTGATGATTCTTACTACTATACTTGGATGTGCAAGAATGAGTTCACAAAAGAAACACTACGTATAGCAAAAGAATTATACGAATTTGTTAATCCACCAAAAAAATAAATTATGGAAATAGGATCATTAGTTGAGTGTATACATACCATTAGATCTCCAAAAAACTGTAAATGCAGATTACCAATAATAGGAGGTATATATACGGTAGATGGTATCATTAATAAGCCAAGAGGGAAAGGGATATATTTAGCTGAATTTACAAGGTTGATAACAGTTCAGTATCCTAATAGTAAACAAACTAAAGAACGTATACCATTTTCAGCAGCCAAATTCAGAGAAGTCCCTTCACCTCAAGAGATAAGTATTGAAAATATTTTAGAAAAAGATCATGAACGATTTATTTAGCCAATTCGCAGACCAATTCAAGCCCAAAGAAGAGCCTCAGAAGGATATTAGTCCTGAGCCGATACAAGACCCCATTGTGGTCAAAGAAGATCGCTTGGTGGACAGGTATGAAGCCTACAGAAAGTCACATCCTGAATACATATCAGTGAAAGACTTTGAGTTGCTTGAGCAAAGGGAAAACGCAGTAGAAAGCCTAGAAACCATGAGTGAGTTTGAGAAGAAGCAAAGGAGGTTAGCAGACAAAAAAAACAGAGAAGCCTTAACAGGTGTAGTTGAGGAAGAACCATTACCACACGTTGCGATCAAATCATATATTGAAGAAGAGTTTGCTAAAATAAGAGCAGATAAACCAAGTAATCTTAAACCCGATGAAATAGTCTACGCTCTAAATAATAGAACCCCCTACAAAAGTATGCCCCCCGGCTTAAAAGAGCTTCAACAGCTTAATGGGGTTAATGACCATGAATTGCATGGGAAAGAGGTTTTGGTCGATTTGGACACATTAGAACAAATAACTCTTGATTCCAAAAATATTGATCCTAATAAATTACTTAAGGCATTACAAGAACAAGGTTTAATGTACTACGAATCTCAGAATAAAACTAAATGCTATATTGGCGTAGATCCTGGCAAAAAAGGTGGCATCGTAGCTATTACCGAGAATGGACTAGTAGGAAAGTGGACTATGCCACTATTAGGTGACGACATAGATGCACAAGGCATTTGGGATATTCTTGCAGAGCTTAAATCTCAATACGAAATAACACTTGTTTTGGAAGATGTACATAGCTTATTTGGAATGAGTGCAGCAACTAACTTCTCTATGGGTCACACATTAGGAATCATTCTAGGTATTATAGTCACTAGCAAAATTAAACTCATTAGAGTGGCTCCCAAGACTTGGCAGAAAGAAATATGGAATGCTAGTGATATGGAATATAAGCCAATGGTTGAAGGCAAAAAGAAAGCTTCCATAGACACCAAACTAACCTCAATGAAGGCAGCGCACAGACTATTCCCTAATGCAGACTTTAGAGCTACTACACGGTCTAAAAATGACCATGATGGGATTACAGATAGCGTGTGCTTAGCGGAATATGCACGTAGAAAGAATTTGTAAATCTAAACACAGATAATCATGGTAAAAGTTAAATGGAAACATTACGAACAAATTCGATGTAGGGATAGGTATCCTAGGAAGATAAAAAAGGCTATGTTTGGATTACGGCTATCATCTACACAATTAAAGAATAAGCTTCAAGCAGCTAAAATAACTCATACTGCCGATACAATGTATGATCGCCCTGATATGGAACAAGGATTAGATTTATTTTGTCCAAAATGTGGTTGTGGTGCAGAATATGGAACTGGTAATATGACTACCTATCCCGAGCATTGGGAATACTTTTACTGCTACAGATGTAGAAATAAAACAGCATTCATAGACAATAGCCCATATAGACACGCTTTGGAATTTCCTGAACTTAATTATTCATTAGAAAGGTGGTAAATAAGACATACAGACCCCGCTACCGGAAGATGAATGAACACCTAGCGAGTCAGATAGCCAAGCAGGAGAAAAGACTTCATTTTGCAGCAGGATATGCGGGATATTTAATGCGATCAGGAGGAGGATTTAAACGTGAAACCATTTATTCTAACAGAGGATATAGGTGTTTAGATCCTATTACTGATGGGCAAATATTCATTGATGATGTTTTTGAGTACGAAAGAAGGGTTAAAGAAATTAACGATAACAGATTTAAAAATGGGAATTCAACGAGCTAAACAATATACTATCGAAAGAAGCATCGATCAAATCAATTGGAAATTTATAGCCAGATTTGAAGAAGGTCAACCTTCGCGTTTCGGAGGCAATTTTGATGAACAAGTAGCAATAGCAGAAGCTTACAGCTATAAGAACCGCAATCGCATATCCGCACAACAAAAAGAGTTTGTTAGATTAATCATGGAGATTTAAATATGAAAAATAAAATAATCACTTGCATTTACTCAGTAGGATTGATACCAATACTTTTATTTCTCAAAGAACAGGAAGAGGCTGAGAACTATGAAATGTGTGAGATCATACTCAGTGCAATCAGGCAGGTTTATTCTGCAGATCAAAATGTTCCTACTAAATATTCTAAATTGGCTGAAGAATGGTTAACAGAACAATTTGATAGCGTTGGACTGACTCAGAACTTCTCCCTAAAAAATAGAGAAGAGTACATTGAAAACATTTACCGTAAACTAGAATTAGAAAGGATAAATAATGGAAAACTGTAAAATACCAAAAGAGGTACTAAACTTTTTATTAGAAAATGGAACCGTGGCTTATAGTGATGAAGATCAAACGTACGCCTTTCTTCCTTTTTGGTTTAAAATTGTAGACAGAGAGAATAGCATTGTTGATATGCACTTGTTAGACAGCGATCTGCCTGAAGACTTAAAAATAATCTTGAAAGATTATAGATATGGAAAGGAAGAATAAATCATACTGCCCTTCAAATGGGTCAGAAGGAATGTGGTTTACTGATAAGTATTGTATGAACTGCTTTCACTGCGATCCTGATCCAGAAGGAGAAAAGCAATGTGAGATACTGATGAGATCAATGATATATCATGTAACCGATTCTAAATATCCAAAAGAATGGATCTACGATGAAAATGATAAACCCTGTTGTACATCCTATAAAAAATGGGATTGGGGAAATGACGGTGATCCCGACGATCCTGATAATCCAAATTATACACCGCCTGACGATCCTAATCAACTGTGTTTACCTTTTATGATTAATGATATTATTCCTGAGAAACAACTTGTATGAAAGCTAAACTTAAAATTTGTGGGATATGCCAAAAGGAAACAGTCATGTGGAAGTCCCGCACTAGAGATCACCCAGCCATGTGCAAAGAATGTGCGCTTAAAAACGCAAT
>Ga0247779_1000828_pt1 | contig 16649 bp, 16 predicted proteins | sample UWRJL221509R5_FD_179925 | JGI IMG/M metagenome (GOLD analysis project Ga0247779, IMG submission 179925) | Plant litter microbial communities from Arlington Agricultural Research Station in Wisconsin, United States - UWRJ-L221-509R-5 | ecosystem: Environmental > Terrestrial > Plant litter >... | reverse complement strand
AATCCACATGGACAGAGTCCGCAACGTATTTCGCCAAAGGCGCTTACAGTACCAGCAACTGTGCGAAACATACCCCAAAACAACATTCGGCGCGAAATCAGTCACAATGGTTGGCCTCTGCGCGGTAGCAACCCCCGTCATTGCGAACCTGGCCATTTTCAAAGGCTTAGGTGCCCTTGGGCTTACCGCCACGGGCCCTGGTGCAGGTACGACTCGAGTGACTGTACGCAAATATTCCTTGAATAACCTTTGGGAATGATAGCAACCGTCGCAAGTGGGATTCAATCCTCAGTTTACGGTGGATTCACAACGGGTGTATTTTCTTACTTCCAGTCGTTGTCCGCAATTGGAGCCCTGTCGAATACAGCTACGGGTGTCTGGACTTTTGCCGGAGCTGTTATTGGAATGGCCGGGCTGAAATACAATCGGAAGAACAAGAACGAGGGAAAGGGCGAGAACAAATAAGCCTGTGGGGTTCTATTCAGCCATGTTTGTGTTTGATGAATAGCATAGGATGATAAGCATACGTACTCGAGAGTCAATTTTAGTGCGGTATCAGCTTTTCCAGTGGAATGTCTATACTTGTTATCTGGGCGCCTATCGCGATTCTCTTAGCGGCAAGCTCGGATCATCGTAAGTTACGGTCGAGTCACGAGCTCTAGTAATTAATGAACCACACACAGCCCAGAGACTTACACATTGTCTTAAACCTGTTTCCTCCTCTATCATGATTATTGAAGATTTTTCAACGTCAATTAAAGGTTCACCAGAGCCTACACAAATTGACTCTTTGTCCTCGGACAGACCTATACTGACACAAGACGAGCTGAAAAGACACGTTTCGCACATCCGATACGACTTGACTACGGCTCAAATACAATTTCTTGTGCCTCTGAGATGTATACAAGACTTGCCGGGTTGGCAACAAGCGATAGAGAAAGAGTTCGTGGAGTCAGAAATTGACTGCATGCAGTGGTCCGATGCTGCGATACTTTTTCTCGAAGGCGATGTCAACATCGAGATGAGGAAGAGGAGAAGTCGTCGAGGCGGAGGATGGATTTGGGAAGAGTTCTTAGGCGAGTTGTCTGACGTGTTGAGTAAGTGGTTTTCATCTGGGTTTGTTTTGTAAAGTTCTATGAGCTCGTTCATTGAAGACTCGCAGATGAAATTGGTCCGTACACAATTGCACGAGATGTAAATGCCATCTTACAAATGTTGGATGCATAGATTCAAGATTGTCCACTCTCGAACAATTCCGTCAAGACCACCCAGTTGCATCATCTGTGGCGAAGGTGGCCGGCACCGGGCTAGCCATCGCAGGAGCGTCAGTCCTCGTACCCGCAGTCGGTGTAGGTGTATTAAATGCAGCTGGGTTCACGTCTTCTGGCGTTGCCGGAGGTATGACGTGTGGATTTTTCACTGTTCGTTCGCGACTACTAAACGTCAGTTTTAGGATCCATGGCCGCAGGTATCCAATCCTGGCTTTACGGGGGTGCCACAACTGGAGTTTTCTCCGTTTGTCAGTCGATCGGCGCTACTGCTGTAGCTGCATCCCCAGGTGCAGTAATATCTGCAGTAGGGTCCGTTGCTGCAGGTGTTGGTTTATTCAAGGGCTCGAAAACCAATACTACACCTCAGGTTCCGCCGCAGTCAAGTGCAGAAAATACTTCTGACTTGAAGTCGGGATCGCCACCGCCCTATTCAAGATCGTAGATGTTTCTTCGGTTGAGATGGTTGAGGTCGAGGTTGAGCGGAACTTCCAGATGCATTGATCTCTTGATTGGTAGAGTTGTTTATTTTAACTTTTGACGAATTTTCAGAAATCGTGTAGTCTTGCCTAGCAGAATCACTGTGTGCATACCGAGTCCGAAAGCCCAGATTCTGAGGTTGGAAATTTTCAAGAATCAACTCAATTGAATAAAAACTTGATTCTATACTGTTACGCCCGCGCAGATATCAAAGCCACCGCAATCACGCGCACGTGGCATCGTTGATTTCTGTGTTTAAACTTTACTCCTCTTAAAAACGTCGCAACTCGTTCAACATCTACGTAGATCCCAAGGCGCTCATAAGGATGAAGTTGGTGCGCAATATCAAACGACGACATCCGGAAGGCAGCGTGCAGAGTACTACGTAGCAGCATTGTCCTTACTACTTTCATGGCTTTACATGTAGTTGAACAGAAGGTGCGTACGTGATATTTTCATATCGAGAATCGCCAGTTATTTAATGTGATGCTCCCATAGGTTAGGCTTGGGGCTTTTAAGCTTGAATTGCGACATCATCGGCTCGCACCATCGATACTGCTTGCGCTTGTAAGTTTGTTTTCAATGCTAAATCAACCCAGCATCCAATTTAATGATCACAGAGATGCCTGAAAGCGAAGTGACGAAGATAAGATCGAAGTAGGACAAAGTTGCGCACCTGCCTCCGGAACATTTCTTTAATTTCAGGCAAAAAAGCGACTGATCGTTCCGTTGCATTGCAGAAGACTAATCAAGATAGAAACAACAGAGCCATCCGATAAATCTTCTTAGTTTCAATGCCGTGTAGCTATTCGGGAAACTGCAATCACATATCACATTGCTTCTCTTCGTAGTGCTGCGGATGCTACGTACAAGCCACGAGGCTTCCTTCACTCCCGACTCAAGAACATAGTCTAACTATGGCCATTTCTTTCACGTTCAGGCTGAAGCTCTACCTATATAAGAGTTCTCCCACCACATCTCTTGTCGTCCACCGTAGCCCTACCTATGTTACATCTTCCAGGTTCTAATTATGTCTAATTCACAAGCTTTTGACTCATTGCATGCAAGCTTAAACTGGAGCTTGTATGCCCTGGGAGCACTACTGGGCAGCCGGTTTCTTATCCACACTTCCGTCGTAACAAGCGCACCTTCAACAAATGGTTGCATAACATCCAGCTCGATTTGATTATAGCAGAAATACCCGAACGGTTTTGGCCTTATGCTGGTCTTCTAAGTTATCTTCCTGATTTTATGAAGATGATTATGAAGAAAGAGCGCAAAAGAAGTCATGTCACGGATTTTGACAGATTTGGTATGGACTGGACATGGGAGCAATTTATTGCCTGTTTCAAATCCGCTCTTCAAGACAGTGAGTATTCTGGTACCCAGGTCTTTGTTTTGTTGGTTCAACTGCTTCTGTCTTTGATCGAAATAGAGTATAGTATACTGTTCGACGCCTTCATTGGCCAGGAGATTGTCAATGAAGAATCTGAACGCCGGCGAAAGTCTTTGGCATTACAAAATCTTCGCTTAGAGCTTCAGAAGGTTTGGGTACATGAAAAGCCAGCATCAGCAATGGATATATCATCGACGTTGTGCATTGGGTCGTCGGACATGTGGATCAATGTGATCGAAAGCAGTATACGTCGACTACCTTTAGCACCACCGAAGTTGTGGGCGTATATTGGAATGATGTTTTTGCCGGATGATATACGAGATTGCATGAAGCAGCTTCAAAGAGGAGATGACGGATTCAAAACATATGGACTAGACTGGTCATGGGACGAATTTAGGGTTCATCTTGTCAACGTTCTGGTTCAGGAAGGCAAAGGTAAGTGGTGGTAGTTATGGTCACCCCAGGGACTAATATGCTCTCAAAGATAATGCCAGCGTGGATGTGAAAAAATTGATCAACATTGCTGCTGGCATTGGCATAACAGCTGCTGCAGTGGTAGGCGGTGCTGCAGTTGGACCAGCACTTATTGTTGGCGGTCTAAGATTTGTCGGATTTCAAGCTGCAGGTGTAGGAGCGGGTATGTCATCATGCGCTATGGCTTCCCTTTAACCAAGGTTCTTAATGCATAATTACTCTACCAGGAACCGCTGCGTCGGTCGTCCAATCGATCTTTTGGAAAGGTGCTACGGGTGGCATATTCTCTCTTTGCCAGTCCGTTGGTGCAACTGGTGTTGTCAGCGCAGCAGGTACAGTAACATCTGCGGTCGCCAGCGGTGCAGTAGCTGCTGCGAGATACTTTGGTTTTGGAGGAGCCGAGAACGACGACGAAGACGATAGAAATTCTCCAGTCAACCGGAGCAATTTGGATGGCCGTGACTGACGCACAGATGAATGGTTGTACTATTACAACCTGCGAATAATTGCTTGGATTTATATGCACTAAAATATGTGGATTCTTAGATCTGGACTTACGGGCGTGTCGGATACTCTAAGACATGAAATCGTGGAAAATGTCCACCTTATGTTGTGTGTATGTATATTAACATATTCGCATATGATCAATCCATCATGATCGCGCCTCTAGTACTTAGCCACCATAAAGGGCACCCATAACTAAGCGCGGCACAACATCACCACCACCAGTACTTAAACACATCGTGCCATCGTTCATTCGGTGGTGTGACTGATACCGCCTAAATTAAATAACGGTCGTGTAGAGTTGGACATTTTCATTGGTCATGGGAACTAGACGTTGCCACACAAATTTCCCATCGTATACTAATTCACCTTGGGACATTGTCTAGGACGATGTTTCCTTCTCCCACTGCAGCTTATCGCTATGAAGGTGTGTGTGTGTGTTACATTTTTCAAGCTTTATAGACGTAATCTGAATCGGAATATTCATACAGTTTGATGATGTTGACTTCTTGTCTTTGACGGGACCCTTTTCAGCTCACCTGCACACCAATCATGTTCCCACCAACACGGAACGGGACCAGATCCATGAACTACTGCAACAGCCAGAGGATACCCTTTCAAACATGAAGAAAGAGATGTCCCGTTTACAGTCCGCCCTTGATAAGCTACAGTCTCAGCACGATGATCTGGAAAATCTCATTCGCGCACACCGACAACTCCTCACTCCATTTCGCCGTCTCCCAAATGAAGTATTGAGCGAAATATTCATACACTGTCTTCCAGAAAAACATAACGCCATTATGAGCACCCAAAGTGCTCCACTTTTGCTCGGTCGTGTCTGCAGTCGATGGAGGATGGTGGTATATCAACGGACACCACGCCTCTGGGCAACGCTGCACGTCCCAGCGCCTTCCTTTCCGTTGATTTGCGGTTGGCAGAATATAGTTTTGCCCCCGTTGGAGCTGCGGCAACTCCAAGCAGAATACGAAACAAAATTTGACCGTCAGTGCAACGCCATTCGCGAATGGCTTCAGCGATCAAACAAATGCCTACTATCGATATCATTCTTTCCTGCACATCAGACGGCTCAAATTACAAGTGTGCAAACTCGGAGCCTCTTTAATGCGGCAGAATTGACGGAGTACCACATCAGGTATCTGAGTTTGTTGGTTTCCTTCTCCCACCGCTGGAAAAGCCTTGAAATCGGGATCTCGAATCAAGCGCAGGCAGAATTTCTTGCATCCATTCCCCAGAGATCTGTGACTCACCTCCAGTCTCTGTATTTGCAACCTCTAATACCTGCCAATGAACTCGAACCACTTTTCAAAAGCGGACTTCTTGCAGCCCAGAACCTGCGGACTTTGCACCTCTTTAATCTTCCGTCTTCTCTTTCAACTTCCGTCATTAATTTCTCGGGAATAACCCACCTCATGCTTCGTAGGCAACCTCTTCCAGGACCCGAGCCCAATGACGAGAGACTGACAATCAACGAAGCATACTGGCTTTTTGCATCATGCAGGTTCCTAGTTCATTGTGCGATAAGTATCATCGATATCAAACAGGCTATTTTTACTCCAAAACCATTATGGCATGCAGCAAACGGAAAACTCTTTCTACCCTTGCTTCAATCCCTGGATATAATGGAAAGAGCTTATCACCTTGGCTCTCTTTTCGAATTGTTCGATGTTCCATCTTTGTACTCGATAGGGTACCGGACGATGTTCTCAGCTGCCAATCCTGAGCACCCAGAACGCCGCTCGCCTTTGCTCATGCTGATATTGCAAACAAATGGACAAGTCATGGAATTGACGCTCGACTTTCAGTCTTTTGACAGCCGACGCCAAGATATCGTGGAAATATTCAAACGTACACCTCAGCTGGAACGTCTTACACACAAACACTCGAATGAAGATATGGAAATTATACAAGGCATCTCAGGCCCTCAGCATCGATTACCATCTTTTACGCCACTGGCATCTTTGAAATGGGTTCTCGACCTGCTCACACCATCATACATATCACAAGACGGGTATTGTTTATGTCCCTACCTTCAAATTATTGATCTCAGCAGCACGATGTTTCTCTCAGAGCACGATGTGGCGCACTTTTTGCAGCGAAGGTTATCCGCTGCTGCAATAGGAGCAGTAGCCAGGTTTACATCCGTAAAAATTGCCTTCTTCTGTCCAAAGTTGGTCGATATACCTGCTCTGCTTCAAACATACACCGAGGAAGGACAATTTGATTTGAACATTTCGTATCCTTCGAAAGTCCAGTATAAAAATGGGAAATTTGAGAGGATCAATGGACTATTGATTCCTCAAAGATTGGGGAAAGGCAGGCCGCGACAACCCTGGTCAGAGGATATTTTTTCGTGGTTACGGCAAGTGTCATCGTAGTAACTCGGGCTGTACGTTCCTGTTGCATGAAGTATCTTCCTTTTTTCCCTTTACTGAACTGTGCGTTTGTTCATTGACAGTTTATTCGGAGCTAGTAATTCATTCAAGCTTTATCTGCAAACTGTACATCACCTGTATGGATTATTCCACAGAATCCAAAATTGAAACACAAAAGAAAGACACGTCCTCTAATATTCCCTGAAACTGTGAAAATAAGTAAGGGACGCCAAAGAGTAAATGAACATAGAAGATACCCTAAGTGAATCAATGGGATATTCTGTATCTTCATCGATGGCTATAGCACGTCCAGGATCACATTCAGGCCCTCTAAGTGGGGAAAGAGTTCAGAAATAGTTGGAAAAATCGACGCAGAAATGGGCAGCTTGGGTACGTGAAGCTGATTGACAAGAACAATACTCCTACCGAGAGCCCCTGTAATACAACATCGTCGTCAGGAGGATCGGAGAAACAGAATATAAAGTTAGCCTGAGGGTGTGTTGTGTGTGTAGACAGGGGCAGATTTTGAGGAACGCAAATACTGTAGGAATGGTTATTGAGTTAATAGTTCATTCAACAAATCACTGCTGCCTTGAGATATGAGGTGAGTTAAGAGCGAGTTGGAGTACTATACAATGCTGAAGTTTGACTTCTTTAGCCTTCAATTTGAAAATAACTGCATTGCATTAGGGATGTTCGTCTGTTCGACGGTATTGCAGCCGGGGGAAATCTCAGGAAATTGGACTGAGATGACTGGCAAAATCTTGTGGGACAAAAAGGGGGTATAGCATAGTTCGAGACGCTCCAAAAGCAGAAGTTCTGATAGAGCATGGACCACATTGCCATCGGTGATCATAGATTGCAAGCGAACAATGCAAAGATTGGTAAATGTTTCTACTAGGGCGTCCCATATGTCGAAATCAGCGAAGTGATATATGCCAAATGATTGAGGGGAGTTTAATTCAATAGCCTGCAACATATTCTTGTGTATTCCAATGAAAGAAACATCCTTGACTGAAAGGTGATGCACCGGCAAGTGTTCAATAAAATGCCTAAATCGATGTCCAGTCCGAATGACTTCTGCTTCCCACCTCTGGCATTGTTCTAAAGTACTGTGTGAATCACCTTGAAGTGTGAATATGGCGGAAAAGGTCAGATCCGCTACTTCGCTGAAAGCAATGGCTGGCAAATGTCACGAAACAATCGGCAAGTCAGACTCAACGCCTGAAGCTCCTTCCGCGTCGACACGAACTCCAAGGAGTTCCTCCAGATTTCCACAGGAAGAAGGTTTCTTGCTTGCATAGATATCTGAAAGCTGAGTCTTGCAGGCTCTCTCTGCAGGAGTCGTTAAAAACACTGTTGGGGACGTTTGACGGTTTGAGTTTGTTCAAACACATTTGCCGGCTGGGCGGTGAATTAAGTAACTGAATTTCTTCTCACCGGTGTTTGTCCAGTTGAACTCCGCCATGCGTCCTTTCAAATATTTATTGTCCGCATTTGAGCCGTCTGACTCTAGAAACTTCGGCCTAACATGGTTCAAACTTTGTCCAAGGCTGTGCGTACTGGCTACCAGCTATGTACTTCTAAACCAAGAGACCGTGCGGTCGGCGCCATAGTGCGAAGCTAAAAAGATATTTTGACGTGACAGTGGGAGTATGCGCGCATGGAATGGCAACCTCATGGGAAATGTATTTCCCTTGTATAAATTATCGCGATATATCAAAGGTCATGGATCCTTCTTATCAGCCAACATGTTCATCAGAGGCTTCGCTCGTATAGCTGGCGCGATAGCATTTGCATCTTCAGTTGTATCCGCTTGGAATTCTGAGGCTCAAGCAGTATTACATGGCAATCGTCCTACGGCCTCAACCCTCTCGAGTTTGTCCCAATCCGAATTCACGACATTGGCGCACCCTTTGTTTCCTAACCACAGCGTACGTATCAAGCAGAGCAAATTTTGTGATGAGACAGTGAAGTGCGTTGTTGGACGATCTATGGCATGTCATTAAGCTCACAGCATGTTTGCAGCGCATACACGGGCTACATTGACGTTGAAGCGCGGCACCTGTTTTTCTACTTTTTCGAGAGTAGAAATGACCCTGATAAGGACGATGTTATATTCTGGACCAACGGAGGTGAGGCGATTAGTGCAAATGTTTTGTGTCGATGTTTAAGCATCTCCAGGACCCGGATGCTCCTCTTCCCTCGGATTATTCTTTGAACTTGGTTCGTAGGCAACTAAATTACCTAGGGATACTATTGCTGACATATTGATGTAGGTCCTTGTCGAATCCCCAATGCCAATGGCACGGTTTTCCATCCGGAATCATGGAATACAAATGCAAATGTGTTCTTTATCGAACAACCTATTGGAGTGGGTTTCTCTTATGCTGAACACGGAGAATACGTGGTACGTGCATTGACGCTAAAAGGCACTTCATTCCATTGATTTAACGCGTATCCTTTACAGGGGACGACAGAAGAAGCAGCTAAGGATGTCGCCTCATTCGTAGCAATCTTTTTCGAACACTTCAGTCAATTCAAAGGTCGCGGATTCCACATGGCAGGAGAATCGTACGGTGTATGTTACTTCAATCTTCCAATTCCAGCAAAACCCAAACCATCATTTATTTAGGGTCGCTATCTACCCTTATTTGCGTCTGCCGTGTACGACCAGAACGCCAGACTTTCGACTGCAGGGCTTACGCCAATTAACCTTCAGTCTGTCATGATTGGTGTGTTGCTTTTTAGCTCTAAAATTTACCACTATATTTATGGTCTTCAAGGAAATGGAATGACCGACACTTTTAAGATGTACCTATCTTATTATGACATGGCATGCACTCCAGCATCTGTTGAACCCATCGTTGGTATCAGTAGCTGTGTCGCCATGAAGTCTACGGTATCCATGCATCATATTTTTCTTACTGCCCGATACTAAAAGTTCTACCATAGCTCAAGCGTTGTGAAAGTTGGATGCAAGCTTCGTGCCAGGATCAGTATGACGCTATTAACTGCGGTGCGGCTGTACAATTTTGTCAAAGCACCTACGCTGCCCCGTATCATGCAACTGGTAAGGCGTTTCTTTTGTGATTATTCTATATTGATTTCCCCCCTTTGACCAGGACGGAATCCTTACGATATAAGCAAGCCCTGTGAAGGGATATTACAGGACACACTTTGTTACCCCCAAACCAAGTATGTCTTCTACTAGGTTGCTCTGGATAACTTGAACCTCATACTTTTCCTTAAGATTCATTACGGAATATCTTGATAAACCCTCTGTACGATCACTCCTCGGCGTCGACAAATCAATCACAAAGAATTATACTTCGTGTGATAGGAGTGTTAACCAGGCGTTCGGAGCGACTCAAGACATATTGCATCCAACGAAAGATTATGTTGCTGCACTCTTAGAACGTGGTGTGAGAGTGCTGATCTACGTGGTAGGTATTTTGAGGACAACGAACGAGTTAAAATTGACTGATTTTTATAGGGTACTTACGATTGGATCTGCAATCACGTCGGTAATGAGAGATGGACTCTGGCCTTGGAGTGGAGCGGACAATCCGACTTTGCGAGTCAAGAACTGAGAGACTGGCTCGTTGATGGAAAACCAGCTGGAAAGACCCGAAGTGCAGGAGCCTTTACCTTTGCTACTATCAATGGGGCTGGGCATATGGTTCGTAATTTTTATGTTGCAGCTTGCTTTTCTGATCCTTTCTTTATCCAGGTACCCTATGATAAACCGAAGGAATCCCTTGAACTTGTGAACAGATGGATTTCAGGACAATCATTATAATACCCTGTCTCTTGATTTATGGAATAAACGCAATCTTTCGATGGATGGTTTGTGATATATATGTATATTATGATCCACAAATCCAATGGTCTTTACACTGAATGTAATGATTTCCACCACCACGAGCTTGTCGGACTGACACCTTTGCGTCATAATCCCATATTGCTCATTCCGGTTCTTCATGTAGTCACATTATTATACCACATGTGGGTATCGCTGGACATTGTTCAATTCAAGTCCACTAATTCATCTCATTAGAGTCTCCATCCATAACCCAGATTTTCGAAGCAATGCTGTATTGCTGATGCAACTCTGCCGCCGTTTCACCGCTCGATCATAGCAAGGTTGATCCACAGAGCATTGCACCTGATAAGAATACAGATGCGCAGGGGAAGCATACCCATTGGACCGATGCCAGATGAATCCCTTGACCATCCCCTCGATATCAACATCAGATCATGGTTGCGATGGTAGTTGGGTATTCAACGGATTTGTGTGCGTCGGGTTGGATTCATTCTTCTTGCATAGCCTTGGAATTCCTTCGCTTTTTCTAAATATTCACAAGACTGTGGCCCAACATCCTGGGACGCGTCGTTGTTGCACCGCTACTTTTGGTGATCCTAGTCTTGCGAATGAGCTGGGGTGGCGTAGCAGGAGCTTTCGAAGGAGCTTTGGCAATTGCATGAGCTCTCCATGTCGATTGAGGATCTCTTGTTTTTGGATGCGACTTTGCGGGAGCTCGTCGACGCTTGGAATTTCGCCAATCGTTGGAGAGAGAGGTTTTCAAGACAAGAAGGAAAACTTCCATGTCGTACTCGAGTAAGTCCTGGCACTTTTCCAACCCGCGTTGAACGCTCAGGTTGCGAAATACGGTCCACCAGGACGTGAAACTCTTCATAATTGTTTCTATTTCTTCTAGGTCGCTGCAAAATGACTATTTAGGCAAGATCGACGGACCCTGAGCGGATACTTACACTTTCAACCTTGTTACGTGGTCTCGAAGCAGTTGGTTGACGTCAATCGCATGACCCTTCAGGCCACCATCCACCGTGTTCAACATTTGGAAAGCTTGATCGGCTATGTACAAGCACTCTTTTCGATGGCTCTTGGCTCGCTTGAAGAAAGTATAGTTGAATGATAGTCGGTGATATTAAAAGTGGAAGAAACGCACCTCGGCAGTCTTGCTGATATTCAAAACGATTCGCGCGCAGTCATTAAGGCCCAATTTAGCTTCGACCCTGTCAATACCAACATTGGCTAGTTGGTCAAGGACTACAAGCGCATACTTCTTTGGTTTTCTCTTGTCGACAAGGTGAATGCTGGAGGCCTCTGAGCTTGATGCAGAGTCAAGGCCCTTGAATATATGCATGGTTGGAAAGGTGTAGGAAGCAAAAAGTGGGATCCGGGGATTCGACTTGTAAATCCTAATAAACCACTGCCTCGAGGCATGATGCTGAGTTCCATGTCCTTGGATGTCAATACAAATATAGACTTCCCTGGCTAATATCTCCGATTCATGTTTGTACCACCTGACATATATATGCCTAGAGAAGGAAAACCTTGGTGAGAGGCTAGAATATGTCCTGGCAATTAGCCTCAGGGAAGGAAGGGGATATGTCAATCCAATTCATAAGAGATTCAAGAAGAAAATTCAGAATCTGGTAATCGTATTACATCTCCTGGAAGCTATTGGCTATACATTCAATGAGTGTATTTTCTCCGAGATAAACCATACCATAGCAAGTTGGAGTAAATTCTCACCATTTGAAATTCAAAACCCCTATGAGCGCTTATTTGACTATAATCTTTGCGTATTATGGCCATCGTCCCCGTCATTTCTTAATGATGCAGGCGATGGGAAGACGTCGCGGGATATTTCGGAGGTAGTCATGGCAGGGAGATTAGATGGCTCACGGTTGCACTAGAAAAGAAGGATGAAGTCATTCTGGGCAATATTGATGGCCAAGGTCTATTCATAGATTTAGTAATTTACAAACATATAGATAAAAACGTACAGCACTCGGTATCATCTAGTTACAATTAGTTGAATAATTATATCCACTGTAGGTGCGAAGACCATTCATATCTGACGATTACCACTGAGTGATATCCACTTCAGCCTCGCCGAAGACACTCGTCTTCTTGATGGCAAAATCTTCTTCTACCTCTTCCACTTCAGTACCACTGTAATATTCTGGAAACTCTCGCTTGAGATATCCCAGGATATGGGTGTTGATCCTTTCGAACTCCAACAAGAAGCCATCATGACCATCTGGGGATGGTATAACAACGAGCTCGGCTAGAGGTATATGTGCGGCAATTTCTCGTTGCTCGAAGGGGGTGAAGAGACCATCCGTAGCAATGCTAATAACAAGGGCGCGAGGAGGAAGAGTAGTGAGGACTTTTGCAAGGGATGTGGTTTCATCAGCGTCTTCGACACGGTCTCGAGCTATGTCATGTGTATCCAATTTGCGAGTTATATGTATATAACAATTCGCGTCGAAACGAGCTGTGAATTTTTCTCCTTGGTATCGGAGATATGATTGTGCAGAAAAGATAGGGGGTTTAGAATGCGAAGGTGTTGATGCAGGTTCGCTTCGAGGTTTGGCGTTGCGCAAACCATCGTTGTGCAAGGCTACTGCATCGTCTGCCGTCGACGTCAGTTTGGGTGAGTCTGGCGGTGTCAAAGCATTCGTTTTGAAGAGTTGTGGTTTGCGACCGAACCGACTCTCGAAAGAGTCTCTAGAGCGATAAGTCAGCAGAGCACTCATCCTAGCAGCTGCTAGACCAGAAGCTGGTTGCGCAATATAATACCCGTCTTGATATGTTGGGTCACTGTAGATGCTTTGCCTTTGAGCTTCTCCCCAGCTGATACACCACGCAGAGTGTCGGGCAGAAGTAGCTAGAGGCACAATACGTCGAACAAAACCTACAGGTGTACAGAGAGGCCATTCCAACACGGCCATTCCACCCATAGATCCGCCAATGACAACGGCGACTGAACGAACTCCCAGGTGATCAAGAACGAGTTTATGGATCCTATGGCGCGTTAACTTGAGAAATAAAAAGATACCAATGCAAAAACAAACCTAACATCGTCGCGAATCGTCGTAGGTGGGAACTCTGGACCATATGGCTTTCCAGTGTCGGGATTCAAGGTAACCGGGGAAGCAGAACCATAAGGCGAGCCCAATGTATTGGCGCAGATTATGAAAAAGCGGTTGGGATCGAATGCCTTTCCACGGCCCATCAGCGGACCCCACCTAGACGATTCAGTGCCATTCTTCGCGAAGAAATCCCAAGCACTCACCAGTCCTCGACGTCCGCGCTCCCAGTAAAAGCATGGCAGATGACCATGACATTATCCTTCGTCTCGTTGAGCTTTCCCCAGGTCTTGTACGCGACAGGAACATCTCTGATGGTCGAGCCGCATTCTAAAGTGAAGCTTGGGACGATGTATATCGTTTGATCAATGAGAGAAGAATATGCGGCCATTTCGCTTGCCCGGTTCACAAATCGTTCAGGGTATTTAAGGGCAGAAATTCTACTGTGGTCCCGTGTGATGCCCAAGCCCAAGTCGGTCCGATCTTTAGTATCTGTTCCTGATGACCCCTTCAGGACCATGCAGACCTTTTTGGCCTTGTGGTTTTATGAGAGGATTGGTGGTTGGTAGGGACGAAGAAATTCCAACAATGTAACGTAAACAAAGTTGTAAAATGAGTCAAAAGATCTAATCTATTATCTTATCTCCACTATTGCGCTAAAGATTACGTTTACATTATTTAAGTCGAGAAGTTGTACTTCTTTTTTGCCTTACCCTCTACGAAAGAGGGCCATATCCAATACAACAGATGTGCATATTTCATCAATACGGGCATGAATACAACTTTCTCGCCGTTGTCAACAGCGTCGAGGCATCTCTGTGCCACGTCTTCTCTTTTTAATCCGTGTTTGTTTGGGTCCATTTCCCTCACCGGTCCACTGTCCACCGCAGATGCGCGGAAGTCACCTTCGATTGTGGAAGGAATGAAGAAAGTAAAGTTGATATTTGGGTGCTCAATGGCAAGTGCTTGGTAGAGAACGAGGGATGAAGCCTTTGAAGATGCGTACAGTGTTCTTGTTGGGGCAGGTATAACGGACGCAAGGGAGTTGATGGGGATAATGGACGGTGCTTTCGAAGTATTGGAAAGCATGGGTATCTGCCCGGAAAGTTCAGTAGAAATTATCTCACTTCAAACGAGAAATATAACTTACAAAAGTGACTGCAGCAATCAATGGGCCGATATAATTTCCCTGAATTGCAGCACCCGCAATTTCGGCTGTCCTTTGGATACCTTCTTTGGACGTTTCTTTCATAGAAACACCTTGTTTGACCTCTACACCTGCTACAGCCAAGAGAGGCTGCAGAGCAGACACACCAGCGGCAATGACAAGAGTGTCAAGTCCTCCCCATTCTATGCAAACATGTTAGATTGTACCCTACGATACTCTGAAAAAGTATACACACCTGCTTCAAGCTGACTCCTAACATTAGTCATACCATCTACGTTTGTGAAGTCTGCGGGTATGGAAAGGACATGAGAGTCTGTCGTCGGATAAACATCCTTGCACTCCTTTTTGACGTCATCGAGCAAAGATTGTCGGCGACCAACAACGCATACACGCGCACCGCGAGCAGCGTATTTCCTTGCTATTGCTTTTCCAACCCCGCTTGAAGCTCCCAGGATCAAAACGCGTTCGCTCGATTTTGAGACCTTCGTCGGTCGTTTGGGTTTTCTCGAAACATTGTAAAGTACCAGAAGAATCGGCAGGACAGCCAAAGCCGCAGTCTTTGGCGAAGATGAAAGAAATTGGGCCAACGTTCTGATTGCCATTTTCAAGTCTTGATTACAGGTCTAAATGCAGAGAATTTCATCGGTTTATGTTAGTAAATAGATAAAGGTTCACTTATTTGCATACCTTCCAAGTCCATGAAGTGTATAAGTCAGTTATAAGTCGCCACGGAAGGTTATGATCAGCACAAGATGTTACCGGTCCGGCTATGGTAAGTTACCGGAAGACGCCTAGTCGGAGATGTAAATTATCAAGTTCCGCAAGCAACTTCCCTTATGAGCCGAAAATGCTACTAGATAGTAGATGAATTTCGTGCCGACTCCAGCGTCAAAGGACGCTTCTTGACTTCAATGACTTATAACGCCGAATTCTTGCTGCCAGCGGAGCTTTGGGACAAATCCTTCTCTGCGGTATCTACCCAGGAGGACCTCAAGGCTTTGAGCCTGACCTGTCGAGTATTTCGGGACATTTGCCAGTCGCTTCTGTTCAAACACGTTCGATATCTCTGCATGGCCACTGCGCTATACGATATGAATCCTACACACAAGAACTGCGCGATATGGCTGATAGACACCGAATATACAGGAAACCGTATACAGGGTATCATTGAACACCCTAGTCAAGGAGGTTGCCTTCTGCGGCATGCATGATTCCAAGCTACAACAAATGCAATACTTCCGTCGTCAAGTATCCGCCACATACAGAATCCAGGTTGCAACTTGCTTGCTGACCCTTGAGAACTTTGTCAATCCTCGCGTTGTACGACTCAATTTTGTCATCAACGATAATATTGCCCATGCTCTGTCCAACCTTATGCTTCTAGAGCATTCAAAAATGTCACAGAGTACACTTTCATGCCAAAGGTTTTCCCAGGTAATCCAAGTGAAGGATCTATATATTTTTCTGGATCATCGAACTGACTCCAGCCAAGAAACATTGGAGCTATTTTTGGACAGACGTCTGGAATCTCCAACTTTCTTGGGCTACAAATACACAAATTCGCTTTTGACTTACTTCATAAATCAAACAATTAACAAGCTATTGACCGAGCTTTTTGCTATGAGCTGATCTTGCCGCAATCGGAACGATTTTTGCATTCCTCGACCCTTGTCCTTGCATCGAGAACCTTGACTTGCGAAGTTCCATTGTACAGCACGCTCAAACATTGCCTTGGGTTGAATTGTCGCCTGAAGCGATATTTTTCTCACCTTCTATCGTGGTTCGCCATATTTAGCGGCCCTCATAATTCCCAATAGGCTCCGCCGAGATTGATATGCGATATCTTTCGCCGATTTACCTACTAGTGCAATGCGATGAGTTACGAACATTTTCATCAAAACAAAACGATAATCTCCGCTGCGATGCCCTTCACGATGGCTTTCTTATACCTTCCAGCATAAATTTTCTTCTGGGTCACTTGAACAGTTACTTCTTGACATACCTTAATGAAAGGCTGCCTACTACAAAAATCGCGTTTGGCTTCTAAAGCACTTTTTATT
>Ga0247779_1000827_pt1 | contig 16663 bp, 18 predicted proteins | sample UWRJL221509R5_FD_179925 | JGI IMG/M metagenome (GOLD analysis project Ga0247779, IMG submission 179925) | Plant litter microbial communities from Arlington Agricultural Research Station in Wisconsin, United States - UWRJ-L221-509R-5 | ecosystem: Environmental > Terrestrial > Plant litter >... | reverse complement strand
CGGCCCGGATAATGGACTTAGACGTTGCCTAATCAACATATTGAGGTTCGGCAAGTGTGTGAGCGAGTGTGGAGCGTCCTTCGGCAATGTGGAGCAAGCTGGATAGGAAGATCTGCGCTTCGGGGACGTTCAGAACAAACTTTAGAATGTTTCTGGAGTGTTCTGGAACATGTCCTTGAGCTCGAAATGTGTTGAAGTCACGTCGAAGTCGGAACGATCACGTGTGGAAGTCGAAAAGCGCATCGAAGTAGTGTCAAGTACTTTTTGGAGTCCAAATAGGGTGTTTCGAGGTTCGTCGAAGCAATCAGAAGTCCTCAGATCAGACCTTTTTCGAGGTCCTAGGGCGTCGAGGTCACATCGAGGTCACGTCTAAGTTACATCGAAGTTACATCGGAGTCACGTCGAAGTCACGTCGAAGTCGGAACGATCACGTTTTGAAGCTGTAGGGTGTGTCAAAATAGAATTTCTGAAGGTATAAAAGCATGATGCGCATCAGCGCAATATTGGCTGTACCTTGGATCCTTATATAAAATTGTTTTACCTTGAAATTATACACTAATAATGGCTATACATTACCATGTAGAAAAGAAATTATCAATATATTCCAATGGTTTTTAAAACTTGTGAAAACCATATATTGTGACTCAATTATTGGCCGGTACAGGGAAGGAGAAATTATAATTCTCTATCCTTATATGTTTGGTCATAAATAATTTATTATCTATCATCAGGAAAAAAATGTACCCTCCCCTGGTCGGACCAAGGCAACAGTCACCTCGGCCCCAGAGCCGTAGTAGCCTTGTAATTCTTTGCATAGAACATGTCAGTTTAGTCTAGTGGTTTTTTGTGTTTGGCACGCTCATGTTGATTAGTAGCTATATAACTCGATGTTCAAATCCTGTGCTATGCAGTAATTTCAATAACATTAACTTACAAATAAATCCTTACAAATACATACAGAATTAATTACCTTCAATAGTAACTGAAAATCATGAGGAAATAAAAAAATGAAATGGGTGGTGTGTTCAGTTTTTGGGTTGTTGTTCAATAGGTACTGTAGACTACTATACAAGGTTATATAAAAATAGTTGCCAATGGAAGGTAATACAAGGTTGTCCGACCCATCCAATGTTATCCAAAAATGATGTGACATACAAGTTTATATGACATTAGCTTTTTTCAATGTCTCCACAATGTCAATTTATTGTTCATCCAAATTTGGGGTACCTTGTCCCCTTTTGGACCTTGGATGGACCTTCCATTGCCAGGTAAGGACCTGCACCTTTTGCTGATGCAGTCGTACACACCATGGTTGGGAGGTGAAGTAGAATTATTTGCATCTTCAGCTGCGACAGCAGATTTAATAGAGCCAGGTTCCGCTTCTCCCTGCATTTTGTTACTTGCAAAGAAGTTGGATCTATAGAGATCATTGACTATCCACCCAATTGCTGCCTTCAAAAGGTGCGGTTTATTCAGGTCGAGACCATTGAACTCAGGGTATGCGTACCCAAGTCCTAGTGTCCCTGTGACGGCGCCTGAGGCCCAGAAAGTATTCTGAGTGTTCCAGAAAGGCATTAATGCTTTAAAAATTATTTAGCGACTAGCTATATATGATAGATAGAGAATGATGTACGGGTAGAAGTGTCAACAGAGCCTCCAGCAGGAATGGTGAAGGTGCCATTACCTGAGCTTCCTTGTGATACCCACACGTCAGGATTTAACGCAGCCCACAGCGATAACATCCTGTTGACATTTGCATGATGCAAATGGAAGATTGGGTCAAAGGCTACAATATGTTTAGCGTATTGAAGAGCTGACCAAATATTTCCAGTTCAGGAGCTAAACTCACTAGCGACACCAGTGTCACTCATATGACCACCACCTCTAATCATGTCATGAATTCTGCTGTGGATTCCCTCGAGACTGTTCGCAGTAGATCCTGTGGTGGCCGAAGTGCTGGTCCTGGTCAGCATAGTGTATGTATTATCGGTAATATTGCCCTGTTGGAAGCGCAAAATGCTGAGAACATAGGAGGTCAGTGTTAGAAGACTGGAAGTCCGCCAGTAGCCAGTTCTCATACCTAAGCATCTTGTCGACACTGCATGTCGCATCAGGACCTGTGGTAGTCGGGTGACACAAGGTAGTGGGCCACAATCTGTACACACCAGTGAACTGAGGAGGAATGGGATGAAAACAGTACTGAAGAAGAGGGTTAGCAACAGTGATCCTGTTCCCCGACGGTTCAATAATCATGACATTAGTGAGACAAGTAACCTCGTCAGGAGGCAGAGAGTTTATTGCCTAGTCCCAATACGGTTGGCGAAGATGTATCGCCGCTTGCATCCAAGTATCTTTGTTTACCATGTATGTAGCTGCTACATCCACTGCGTGCTTTTGTAGGATTCGCTGTACAAACCTCTTTGAGTAAACAATGGCAAAATAATTACATGGGGCCATACATGCATACCTCATACAACATGACATAAGGCCTGTGCCACATAGGAAAAAGAAATGAGGCATGAGTACAGTAGCCACCCCAGCTTGCATTTGGGTTTCCGGTCGCATTATCCCAAGGGATGTATGGAAAACCATGAATACTACCGACCTGGAAGTAGGATTGAAAATCACTTTGGTTGACGTCCTGCATATGTTCTATGAGATAATCAGTATAGTGCCTTCGATGGACAAAATGAGTGAAATTATGAAGGGCTTGAATGTAAAGATAGAAGAATTGATCATGCTTGACTGTCAGGGCAACACTATAATCAGTGTGACAAGGCCACCAACAAAGATCAAGCAAGAGAGAGAGAAGAGAGAGAGAGAGAGAAATAGAGAGAAGAGAGGTTTGGCTCAATGGTTCTAAGAGATCACACCAATGATAGTGGAAATCCTGAGAGATTGAAGCTGGGGCTACAGCTACCTACAGGACCAGTATTTATACTCTACAGGTATTCTAGAATGTTCTTGGATGAATAATACAATGATGTCATATAGAAGGGTCTGGAATGTAAAAGGCTATGCAAGGCAGTGCATGGCAGTGCATTGGCTGTGCATGGCTATGTTCATCAGTAATGCTTGGTTACCATCAAATGATGAATGATGAAGTCTATCTAATCAAATGATAAGTGATGAAACCTATCTAATCAAGAGATAATCAACAGATAATCAAACAGAGAAAAGAGATAAGATATTTACACAAACATAAAAGGGAAAAATGCGAAATAAATAAGGAAAAATATAGGAAACCCTGACATTGACGAACCAATTGATCTCTAATCAATTGGGTGCACCACCAGACCCGCCAGTGATGATTACTCGAGACATTGTATTGTTAAGTACAGTTTATGTGAGTAGCAGCAGTGAAAGCAGATGAAGTACTTCTCCTGCATTTTCTCATTTGAAACTGTTTCTCTTTTATATATTATCAATGTTGTATATCTGCAAAATTAAATAAAAAAGAAGGCTTTCCACAGTAATTTCCATGGAATGCCATGTTCTGAGGGGTCCAATTGTAGGTTGAATTTTCCCGTGTCTTTTTGAAGATCACATGTTCTGTCATGATATACTGTATCATTTTAATCAATTCGTCCTAGGGTGTGACCTGTGACCATTTGGACAAAATTTGTTGGAATATTTGGGTCAAGTGTGCCATGGAAGTGGTCACCTGATAGCCACAGATTATCTCAAGGAGATAATCTGCATTTCATTCTTATATTTGACATCTGCATATTATGTGCCACTGTTCCCCATGTTTTATTTGTTATCTCCTTATTATATTGGTAGCTACATGATTGGTATTTAAGGTGTAGCTACATAAATTATAAACCTTGCCTGATTGTGAGGGTCCCTACCCAAAACCCGAGTGACCTTGAAGACCTGGTCATTTTAACAAAATTTTGCACCGTCCAGTCTCAGTTCTGGCGGTGACAAATGTGAAATTTTGTCCAGCCCCTAACTTCCCCATATGCCAGTCATTTAAATTAAGTGCTTTGAATGGCAGTTAGTTGTCCTCCAACCTTGGTGTGATGCAGGACAAACGACCAAATACGTCCACCACATGCCTTGTGATGTGTGATGGACAAATGGATTAAAATGGTACAGTATTGTATACCTTGTGCTTCAAAGGTGGCAGGCAATATTTTGCACCTGATAGTTCTGGAATTGCTACCTCTGATCATGGAAAATTATGTACTAGTAGCTTTCCACTCTTCTACGTTTAACTACAAGATTGCGATTCTAGTATGGTACTAGTGCAACATGTGACAGCATAGAATACGGTCTTTGCGAGAACGGATGATGGTGCACGTCACACCTTTCTTTCTCATACCATCATCAAGTTTTCGCTCGTTATTGATAGAGGCGCATCGAATCTTCGAGCACTCTGCTATTACACTCCTTTAAAATTTCACCATAATACTACTTTAATTAAACTCTGAATTAAGTATGCCACGCATAACGGAAGATCCAATGAAAGCCACATCCCCAAATTATGAGGAAGACGAATGGGCTTTTATAAGACAATCACTCATTGGTGCACACATCGGAGACGAACCCTTAACAAACGAAGGTGCAGTCGAGAAATTGAAAGAGGCATGGATCCAATTGAACGATTGAAAAATTGTGGAATGGAATGAGCAAATTTGCAATGATGAAATTGCAGAAGAGATAGCAACTCAAGAAGCTCGTGAGGAAGAGAGGAGAAGGCAGATGGAAGCAGAACGAGAGGCAGAAGCTGAGAGGAAAGAGTTGGAGAAGAAAAAGCCCAAGCTCAACAACTTCAATCCAACCAAGCAAGTTGACTCGCACATCGCACCCAGACCAGCAGCCTACACATTAAACAAAATCCAGCAACTGGAATATGTAGAACTGGATTACTTCACCCTTCGAGGATGCCAAGAGGCCCAGGCAGAACACAGAAAGGCCACATTACAAGACACTTTCACCTTTGCGAAGGGTGACAATGATATAGTGGCATTGCGTCCATCATTGTCTCTCAAAGCTTTGAAAAACATTAAAATGGACAACAAGTTGGACTGGTTAGAGATTGGGATAGCAAAGAATATGATGTTGCATCATATGAAAACCAGTGGGGTATGGCCAGAAAAACATCTCATGTCACTAGCCACATTCTACGTGTAACTAGAGACCCACGCTATATGGCAGCAAGCCCACAGTGATCTAATAATCATTATTTACCAGCACCAAGTGCAAAGAGAATGGTTCGACGCTTTAAAGCAAAACAACAGTTTTAACATAGATCTCATCAACGATGTGCTCATGGAAACAATGCACAATGAGGTCCTGGATGAAGTTTGAGAGAAATCTCTTCGTGAGGTACGTGTATGACTGCCAGCAGATTAAAGAATCATACTGACTATGCTATTGTTAACCTTTTTCCCCTTCGTATTTTGATCATCTTTTAACGACAATCACATACAATATTATGGCGACTACCGCTACTGCTACTGCTGCTGTTGCCACTTGCTACTGCTACTCTGCTACTGCTGCTGTTGCTAATTGCTATGACTATTCTTTACCGCGGCTTCTTGTGACGGCGGGTTTACATTCAAACCTTCTGCACAAATTCGGCTATTGCTTTCTCAACGGGATATTTTGCTGGGATAACACATAACATTGTGATGATTCACACCTTCAAAATTTTGTTTAATATGCTTTGTTAAAACTTGAATATGCTAAACATAGTTACGCAAAGTGGCATCTAATTTTCAGGCCATGGTAGATTTGCGCACACCTCGCAAGCAATCAAGGCAGTTCTCCAAAAATTTCGAAGAAAGGTCAAGGTCGCCATCTTCATCTTATGGTCAAAGTGCAAAAAAGAGGGCTAGGTCATGGTCACCCTATAGGCACCAGGCGAAACAGAATCAAAAAACCCATGACGCACGACGCTCCACCAGACCTAGGTACCAAAGAGGAGATAGAGAGGAGGTCGACATGGGCACGGGTTTTTTCCAAGGCGCAGACTCCCAAGCGACATCAAGAGTTTGTGCAGCCTGTCTGGGACGTCATGATCACGACTTCACCAAGTGCAACTTGAGCAAGTTATGGGACGGGTCAGAACTGAAAGAAAAAGCCCACAGGAACAATCAAGGCCGATTGGTGGGCAAGGATGGATCAGTGCTGTGCCCCGACTGGCAGTTACCCGGAGGATGTCAGAGTACCTCTCATCCTAAACGGCATTGATGTTCAGGCTGTGCAAAATCCAAGCATGGCGCCCAGAATTGCCCTTGAGCAGAGAAGATCTAGAGGCCTTACTCCTTACAAGCATGAGGCATGGGAATACGAACTCACCCGCCACAGCCTTACAAGTAAATACCCTTCTCTCTCTCAAGACCTTGTTTGAGGTTTTGATGTGGGCATTCCTACTATCAGTAATACATACATTCCTCCTAATCATCCCTCACTTTCACTTCTACCGGAGATATGCTTCAATCACTCAAAAGGAATTTGACACAGAACGTTATATTGGACCTTTCACACAGCAGGAATTGGAAGGGATCATCAGTCCTTTTCAATCTTTGCCGTTATCACTTGTACCAAAATCTGGCAAACCAGGAAAGTATATACCAGTGCACAACTTCTTGCACCCTTACTCTACATCAAATGACATCGCATCCATTAACTTGTACATTAATATTGATAATTTTCCGTGCACGTGGGGCACTTTTCACGCTGTGGCTCTTCTCATTTTTTGTTTACCACCAGGGTCACGTGCATCAATTCGAGATGTGGCTGAAGCCTATAGGACTATCCCAGTCTTATCAAGTCAATGGCTGGGATTGGTTGTTCGCTTACAAGGCGAGGATAGGACGAAACCCACTCTGTCTGGTTTAAAGAAACACCTTTCTAAAAGAAAGTAGTTTAAACTGGTTTAACTTTTAAATGTGTAGTTTAAACACAGAGGCTGTTTAAACCACCAACCATGTTTATTCTGAGTTTAAACAAGTCCTTAGACACAATTGAATAGAACACAAATAAATTTTTATTAACGTGCAAAATAACACAAACTAGTCAACAGGGCTAAGAAGATTAAACAATCACCCACCATGTTGAATGGTTTAAAAGAAATTAAACAATGATTAACCGTGTTTAACAGTTGAAAAGAAATCAAACAGATTAACCGCTTTGAACGGTTTAAACAACCATCAAAAGAGAAAAAACTAGAGTAAAGTCCCTATAGACAACAGAGAGGGGGAAGGGGGAAGGACAGAGGCAGAGAGCGAGAGAGAGGAGAAAGGGAGGGAGAATCAGGAGAGGGGGCAACCGGTGCTGTAGAAAAGTAGCGCCACCGCTGAGGGCAAACGGTGAATTTATGAATGGATGTGGTCAGTAGACAGACACTGTGGACGAGCCATGCACCTTTATAAGGTCTTTCCCCTTGTTTTCCGTGTCGCTGCTACCCTTGTTCGCGTTCTCATCATGCCACGTCACGCCGCTGACCCATATCCTGGTTCCTTCGTGCTCGTCGCATTATGTGCTGGTGTCCATTGACGACGTCATCACGACGTGATTGTGTGCTGGTGTGGTGGTGGTAGTGGTCAAAGTTGTTGTTGTGTCGGTTGAAGCCATTGTCGTTGTTGTCGTGTGTAAGTTCCACATAGGGGTATGTACATGGGAGTCAAGAGCAAGAGGGGGAATTTATTTCGATGCTGAAACGCAGGGAGTTACAGCGAGTGTGTAATTAAACCCACCCTAAACATTGGGGACCAAAAATGGTATGGCCGAACAATTCCTGAGTCCTGATTGACTGAACTATCCCATGCATCCATGCCAACAGTGGCCATAGGTGTGATGTTTACGCATCACATTCGTTTTCTTTTCAACCACCACCATCCACCACCTTCGTTGGCTGTCGTACCATCCACCACCTCATGTCATCGCACCAGCAACAACGAACCACAGTGACAACTTCAACTGCCACAAAGCCAGCACACAACCACATTGTGGTGCCGCCTTAGATGGATGCCAGCGCATGACGCGACGGGTGCAAAGAAAGGTGATGTAGCATAATGGCTACAAGAGAAGCGGGGAGGAGGTACGTGGCTTGTTCACATCGCTGGCCCACTGACTACATTCGTTTACAGTTTCATTGCTTGCACGCTGCAGCGGCGCCGGTTTCCATCAGGACCAGCTGCCTTCTTCCCTGCTTCCTTGATTCCTTGAAGGGGCCAGAACGTAGGGCGGCGGTGTGACATGGCCCAACAAGGAAGCAAACAAGGGCGAAGGCAACACGAGGAAGACCCCTCGGAGGTGTGTGGGTCGTCCACATTGTCTGCCCACTGACCGTGCCCTCTTACAGCTTCACCATTGTCGGTATGCGGCGGCCCTGCTTTCATGCAGGACTGTCCGCCCTCTCCCTTACTGTCTCTCTCCCCTTCTCTATCTGTCTCTGACCCTCCTCTTCTTTGACCTCTACTTTACTCCTTCCCATCTCCCCTTCTCTACTTCATTCTCTCCTTTTCCTCTTCTCCTTTCCACTTCCCCACTCATCCCTCTTATACATCCCTTCTTTACTCCCTTTCCATATTGTTTCGCTTTTTTCTGTTATAAATTGACAATAGTATAAGTCAATAGTCAATAGACTAATGAATCACAATAGAGTCAAGTCTCAAATGCACAACAATGACTAGTCTGAGTAAAAATAGTATATTGCTTCTATAGATGCCAAAACCCGTTCACTTGTCTGTGTTTCCCCAGACATAGTAGGAAAACCCAGTTGGTTGGCTCTATTTGTACTAAATTTGCCTAGGTGTGACTTTAGGCGCCCACAATATCGCGTTCGAAATTGCTGGTGCACCAAACTACTTTCTACGCTACATATTATATACTGCCGGATTCATCTCGTTGAGGAGAAAACGAATACGCAACGATTATGTTGATAGCTATTTTATACAAAAAGTTATTTACAAAATACTGTCCGAAAACACGAAAAACTGTGAAATCTATATACAAATCTATATCTACAAGTCCAATTTCAAAGTGTTTGATCACTACAATCACTAAAACAAACATTTTCATGGCTGGACTATCACCCGGTTAGCTTGACTAGTCCGTATTTGGCATATATTGAACTTATTAGGTGACCGGTTGGTTTAATACTGTTCAAATAGTTGTAGTCGGTTTAATTCCTTTGCCATGTTTAAATAGTTGTACATAGTTTAAACTTGTGTAATGATTTACTTGTTTAATCCATGTATTGTTTAAACCTTGTTAAGTTCAGTTACTTTTAAACACTGTTTAGTTTTCGTTGTAACCTGCTTATTATTTAACTATTTAATCTATACTCATGTTTAAACTACGTGTTTGAAAATTAAACTGGTTTACACTAATTTCTTTTAAAAAGGGGTTTTTTTAAACAAAAGAGAGGGGGTTACGGGGATAGGTTTGCAGTCAACACCAACAACAACTTTGGACTTAGATTTGCGGGAGGTGTATATGGCATGCTTGCCAATGCAGGAGCAGACATATTCAGAGCTAACAGCATTGGTCCTCTCTCAAAATGTGTGGACAACCACATTTTCTTCCAAATCCTTGCAGCATACATACAAAAATACAATCAGCAACGCAGATTATGAAACAAGGAGATACAGGAAAATGGGGGGCGCATTCAAGAGGGCAGCAGAATTTGGTATCAAGGCAAAATCATGCCGGACGGCTTGTATGAAGAATTTGACGAAGATATGCAGGCCAGTGTGTCATTTCTATGGATAGAGTCTCGGTAGTTGTCTTGAATGTCTAATGGATAAACCATGGTAAGAAGCTAGATAGATGTGCCCATCCATTAGCCCATCCATTACTTACATCAATGTCGTCCCTTTATATATCCAGCCATTGGCCGCCAGTCTTACGGATTTGGACATTGATAGTTTTATCCAAGCAAGGCTCTTCCATTTTCATGTTGTTACTTCCATCCTTATCCATGGGGCTATCCTTCCATACCAAAGATATACTACAGATTCATGTATTGCTCTATCCATACCACAGATATACTATAGACTCATGTATTGCTCTTTCCATTTGCGGAATATACTGTTTTACCAATGTATTATATCCGAGAGCCATACATTAAGCTATCCATCGAGTGAATGACTTCATATCATGACTGTCGGTTATGATATGATGTCATTCTTCCAATTGTTCAGTTCGACAATGAACATGTTCTTAACTAATATGAATGGTAAACAAACTGATTGATTGTGATGAAGGAAAGCAAATAAACAACAATATAGCAGTTTTCCGAGAAAACATATCACGGCTCACAATGTGTGACACGTGTCACTTTAAACCTTCTTTCTCTTCTTTCCATTCACTGATTCCACGTTTTTGTCCCCCTCTTTCACAAGGAGACATTGAATGCACTCATGCATATCCTTCACCACCATGCTCTATGTGCTACTATTCTCTCTATGGCTGGTCCACCACTTCAATCCTATCAATATGACAACCAATCCGTTGGGCCCAGTTTTCTTTAGTGACAACACATGCTTATTTGTGTTATCGGCGGATACTAATCGTAAAAGGAGTCCCATCCCCTTACTCTGTCTCCACTTTGGTTGAATACTGTTCCACCAAGATACCCACTTCTCTGCAAACTCGGACATATTATCAATGTTTGGCAGGGCATCGTATCGCCGACCAGATCCAATCCATTGAGTGAGCTGGGCAGGTCGGATCTTTGAAGCAGGCAGACATAGCTATCAAGAAACCAGGTAAGTAAAACTTGTCTGTTATGATCTACAATGTTGTACTTACTCATGATGTGTCTGTAGCTCCACTCTCAGTTTCGAGCTTGTACCAATCAATGATCAAGGCAATCCAACTGGAATCAACAATATCGGCATCTGATAGGTTTTGATGGGCGCTTATAAGCCAATCCACAAGCTGGCCTTTATGCTCAGTGAGTGGAACCACACCTTTATCAACTGCTTTCCTTTTACGCTTTTCTCTTTCGACTGGCGGTGTTGCTACACTCGGTACGACTATGCCTGTGTCAGTGAATGTTGCTTTTGACGAGGCAGGAAGCTCATGATGGATCAGGAGTTGCGCTGCGCTGGGAATTTCACTGGAGGTGGAGTGTGTTGATGGGCTTTCTTGATGGTTTAATGAGACTGGTTCCGTGGTGACAATTGGCATTATGGGCTGGGATATGAGAGGTGTAGCATCTTTGGCTGCCTTCATTTCAGCTGCTGAATACACTGATGTTGGGAGTATCACAGGTTGGCCTACAAAGGTAGTAAGGACATTGGTGGTATTTTTCAATGGTGCTGCGTGTGCTAAGGTTATAGGTGCCATTTCTTGGGGTACAGGACTGGCGGTATTGTTGGCCAGGTTTGCAAATATTGCTGGGGTTATAGGTGCTGTCGCCTGAGGTGCAGAAGGTGCAATATCATTTGCTACTGGATGCACTGGAACTGGGGGTATCACAGGTTGCGTTATGAACGTGGAAGGAACATTGAAAATGTTGGTTGCCGCTGATGGGTGCACTGGTGTTGGAGAAACCACATGGTTGGTGTTCATAAATGTTGTTGCGCTTACCGCGGCTGAAGGCAATACTGGCTGGGCTCCAAAAGTGAAGGTATTATTGGCTGTATTCGTGAACATCGCGGTTGCCGATGGTATCATTAGCTGGACTGCATGAACAGAAACACCTCCACTAGCAGGGTTGTTTCCACTCGATCTTTCGATCAAAGGGAGAAACCTGTGTTGTGACTGGCTGGTATCAGGATATGGAGGCAGTAATGGAAGGTGTCCGTCATAGTGTGGTTCTTCATTGTTTTGCAAGTTTTCTGGCATGTATTAAAGGTTGTAGACACCCTGGTTTAGATTGGAAAATAGCCCATGGCATAGGGATGGCCATTCTCATCTTCAAAAACAAATTGCTCATCCATTGTGTACATAGCACTCTGTCCTCCCAAATTCTGGTGCACATTGGGTGCTGAAGGTGTCGTGAAAGATGCTGACTCTTGCTTTTGGATGGTCACTACCTCTTCAGCTGGATGGGGTTGAGTTTCGATGGGGCCCCCTTCTGAAAAGTCGATCTCAAATGCTTCAGTTGGAATTTCAGGCAACACCTGTCGTTTGTATGTCTCAACACCTGTAAAAATAATTTTCAGCTCCAAGTTTTATGTTTTTACACTACTGACTCACTGTATCATACATATATAAATTCACTTATGCGGTGTACTCTTCAGCCGTTCTCTCTATCTTTGGTCCTCTTCTAAGGAGAAATATATGTTCTTGTTCATCCTCCTTTTCTTTTTGATGCTTTTCGCGTAGTGCCCTCATTGCCTTCTTTATATCGGCTGACTCAAGTGCATAGAATTCTTTCAAATTCTTGCTAACAATGCTAATATATTGCCCCTGCTGCACATTTGTCGCTTTTATTTCCTCTTCTACCTTTGCTTTGATTCGACTTTCATAGTACATCTTTGAATATAAATGTAATTTGGAAGGTGTGTGATTTATGGTTGGATTAACACTGATATTGATCTTTGGTTGCGGAACTTGTGATCTCTTTTCAGTGGGATGGTTATAAAACCAATTGGTCAATTTCTATGGTGTCCATAGTAAGTACCACAAGTAAGCGCAATGCTGTGATAATACGCAGACATATTGACTTACAGTTTTTTGATCAGCGTACCAAGCCTCATGATTTTGAAAGTAAGGTGGCTTGTATGTTGGTATTGGGCCCTTTTTCTTTCTATGAGATGACTGGGCCTGAATTCTTGCATCAAAGACAGCCTGATGCTCTGCGGTCTCGGCAGCCTGGTCCTCCCACTGCTTAAAAAATCCGGCTTGGAGGCTCAACCAAAATGGACGGAGATCCTTCTTGATTTGGGCAGCCTGATGGTTAGGGCGCCTGCTGATGAGATACCTTTCCTGGGAAGGTGTTGTCCAGCTCAATGGCGACATGAATCTGATTTGAAATTTTTTGCTACTTTCTGGGTTTCTGATAGGACCTTGTCTATATTAGGACACTTTTCCTCCCTTTCACGTACACACATCCTACTTCTTTTTCCATTCAAGAACCTACAGCAATTGCCTCCTGAGCTATACAGTTCACGCCACAGCCTAATTTGTAGTTGATATGCCCAGGTGGGATCTTCTTTCCCAACTCTAGCCAAGTTGCGATCTGATCATCACTCACCTAAATTTCTCCACAAAAATGACGCCAGACAAAAATGGAAAAGAACACAAAGACACCCAGCCTCAAAAAGGTATTGACATGGATGAGCTTGCTGCTACCCTGCTTGCTCTAGGTTTTGACATTAACCCTGCTCGAAACTGTGAGTTAATTTTGTTTTTCTATCTCCTTTTCGAGACTAATCATTTTCAACAGCCCAAGTGACTATTGAGGGGACTATCCACCAGTCTGGTGCCTTTGAGGAGCACAGTGATGCTGAAAGTAAGCACATCAAAATTTTCATTATCTGTAATTCATTCTATATAATGTGTCTGTAGACTTGGTTAATGTGGGAGACCTTATTCCTAGTATTACCTATATTTGTATCTCTTGTGGCACCCAGAACATTGTTCCTTCCTCCAACAACAAGTCCCGCATTGACCACAAAGACTCCCACTCTGTCTTTTACAATAGCATGACAGACACCATTGGCAATGGCCCTTCTACTGCTTTTGTTGCAGGACCTTATGCAAATAACTTCGACCAGGACAATGACAATGCATGGTACTCAGTTTATCGTGGCAGGAAAATTGGCGCATTCCAGTCTTGGTATGTCCATTTCTTCAACTTTCCATTCTCATCAGCATCTAATATAATGTGATTTAGGCGATACACTCAGACCCTTGTCAGTGGTGTCAGTCACGCTTGTTTCAAACGCCAGCCTTCCAAAGTGCACGCCATTGCCGCTTTTGAAAAGGCGCGCGCTGAGGGTATGACCGAGGTGCTCTAGGTGTATTCTTTAATGTGTTTGTCATCTCTCAATATGTTTCGTGTGCCGTTCATGATTTAGCTGTAGGTTGCATTGAATTTAAGTAATTTAGTAGTGCATCCATGTCAAACTCATCCCAGCAATTCATTGATTTACGCAGTCATAACTTGATACATGAATTTTTGCTCCCTGTATAAGTCTGGTACTGTTGATTCGTCCATTAGGACCTGACAGAGTATCTCTTCAACCCAACTTGTAATCCCTTGGATCACACGGGATGTTGCTGCTACCGTTTCCCAGTTTTCATCAACTCCCATAATTTGAAGTACTTCAGTTTGAATCTTGTGAATAGATTGCTGAAGAGTGCTAAGACTGTCCAGAGCTTGATCAATAGGCTCTGTTGACTTATCTTGAATGTAGCAAATATAAATGTCCTCGCAAAAGCCTCGAGGGGATTTCTTGGTCATGTTGTCTGGCTGGTATTGGATGGTGGATGCGTGCTTCATCCAGAATGATAAAGATTTCTCTTTAGAGCTTATAAGTTTTCTTCTGGGTGGAACATAGTCTTTGTCCTTTGCAGATCTTTGCTGTTTCACGGCGCAATTACTTTTGTTTCTGAGCACACAGATTAGTTATTTTGGAATATATAGGTAGAGATATGCTGTTTACTTCTCATAGTATTGCTTGCTCTTAGCACAATTTGCCTGAGCTTTTTCTTCTGCAGTATGATATAATTTCTGTCGTCCCATGCTGGTAGCAAGAGAAGTTGTTGTGGGATTGTGTTTACGCACAATGACTTTTATGTGCCGTTCTTACTTTTATTTTAAACTCTGTTCTGTGACTTCATATATATGCCAATCAATACAGTGAAATTAGTCCTATTTATTTCTGATGTTATTATAATTTTATCAAATATATCTAAATTGTAAGAGAATTTATGTTTGTAATTTCTTTCAAGGAAGCGTAGCTCTTCTGTGTGCGAGCATGATTATTAAGCAGTAGTGAGCGGATGCTGGTTTTTTTTTTTTCCTGTTTACAACCAACATCAACTTGAACCTCTCATACAATCTCAACATTCTGGCCAACATCTTTACTCCATCTTGTCTCTCAAAAGTAAGTCTGCTTTGCTTAATCACAACATCAACAATCTCTTTCCAATTTGATCTCATTATGTGATTGTCATTAATTTCTAATCGATGCATAGATATATATATATGATGGCCCATCCAGCGCATACAGCAAAAATGAAATTCATCATTTGCATGGGGCCCTATTTCTTGCAAGCAAAGAGTGACAAGCTGGAGAATGATTTCTTTAATGCCATTTTTGGAGAGTGGATCACACGCTGGCCTCTTAAAAAGGAGAATTATCCTGATCTTGACTTTCTCCGCCACACCGTGGAAAATTCGAAGAAGGTAAATCACTTTCTTTTTAAAACCATGACCCTGGTATCAGCTGATGGTCACACACTGTAGAAGCTCATTAAAGATATTAAAGCCTGGTCGCACTTCCAAAAAGGTGGCCCTCTTATGTATTGGACACATCGGCTCTGTGGCCACCTCGGTATTGCTGATGAAGACCAAGTACGTTGTGTATTCTCTTCTTAGACACTGAGTTGGTGTCTTATCTTTATCGATGTAGGCTGCGTTTATTGGAAAATACAAGCCTGTTGGCACTGGGACCTCCAGTGACCTGGTCAATGTTGTAAGGGCTCATTTATCTGATCATTATTTTAAAAGCTAAGTAAAGCATAGGATAACTGGGACTATAACCAGCGTAAGGCAAATGGACGCCTTGCTTGTATGGTGATTAAGCGCCCACGCCCCCAACCCAAGTGCAAACACCACACTGGCAAAAACATAGCACCATCTGTGCCCTTGTCTGATGCCTGACATATTTGCACTGCTTCTGTCCACGGGCGCTGATGTCATTTTACATAGATATATACACATTTATATTGAAATTTGTATGTATATATATTGGTCAATAATCCTCCTCTCGTCTTGCCTGAAATATTCTCGGTGTTTTTGGCATGTTTGTGGCTGTGATGATGATGTAATTCTTATTTTGTGTACCGTGGCTTTTTTGTTGCCTTTCATCATTTTGTACCTTGCGTGAGGACTATCTGTGCACCTGTAACATGCATGCCCCCAAAAAAGTGTCCGCCTCTTGATGTGGATTACTTAAAACTGCCGCCGCATAAGAAACATTCAGCACCAGCCCATCCAACAAAGAATACCCGTTCTGGATTCTCTCAGCATACACACACCTCCTACGGCCCTTCTGGTTTATCCAAGAAATCAGTTGTGTATGTTCCTCTTCAAGGCAATCAGGATTCCAAGAAATGTACAAGTGGACAGCCCGTTCAAAGTCAGAAACATGTATATCCTGAAGTATCAACAGTTTCGTCCTTGGAAGATGACATCAAACAAGACAACCATTACTGCTGTGAACTTGAACTCTCATGCCTAGCAGATCTTGCCGCATCAGAGATCTTTGACGTGGAGGTCAGCGAATTAACAGAGAAAAAAAAAGGACTTGGACTAAAGCGGTAAGCAGAAAACCATCAACACTCGCATTTAAATGTGTTCCGTTCGACTAACACATAAAACCAGGATCATCCACTCTGTCAGGGTTTCCCTTATTTTTCTATATTTATTTCGCATTTTTCCCTTTTATATTTGTGTAGATATCTTATCTGTCTTCTTTCCTTGATTATCCTTTGATTATCTTTTGATTAGATAGGCTTTATC
>Ga0247779_1000826_pt1 | contig 16668 bp, 14 predicted proteins | sample UWRJL221509R5_FD_179925 | JGI IMG/M metagenome (GOLD analysis project Ga0247779, IMG submission 179925) | Plant litter microbial communities from Arlington Agricultural Research Station in Wisconsin, United States - UWRJ-L221-509R-5 | ecosystem: Environmental > Terrestrial > Plant litter >... | reverse complement strand
GCGGAAGCGAGCCCGGAAATCCGTGGCAAAGCGCGGTGCCGGCGTCCGATGGGCTTTATAGGGTAGCAACACTGTTTACCTGATACATAAGCGTTGCGGTTTTCAGGCCGCTTTCGGCGTCTGCCGCTCCACCAGCTCGACAATATCGGCCATGATGGCGGTAACGTCATAATTCTTCGGTGTATAGACCCGGGCCACGCCAAAGCCAATCAATTGCGCTGCATCGGCCGGCGGAATGATGCCGCCGACCACGACCGGCACGTCGCGCAAGCCCAGCTTGGTCAGGCGCTCCATCACGTCACGGACCAAAGCGACGTGCGAGCCAGATAGGATCGACAGGCCGATCACATGAACGCCCTCTTCCAGGGCGGCATTGGCGATCTGGGCCGGTGTCAGGCGGATACCTTCGTAAACCACTTCCATGCCGGCATCGCGCGCCCGGACGGCGATCTGCTCGGCACCGTTGGAATGGCCATCGAGGCCCGGCTTGCCGACCAGCATCTTGATCCGGCGGCCAAGTGCGGCCGAAACCTCGCCGACCCGGCGCCGCACCGTGTCGAGGTCGGCCCGGCTCAGTTCCGTCACCGCCCGGCCGACACCGGTCGGCGCCCGATATTCGCCGAAGACCCGGCGGAGGATCTCGCCCCATTCGCCGGTGGTGACCCCGGCATGAGCGGCGGCGATCGACGCATCCATGATATTCGCGCCAGAACGGGCATCTGCTTCAAGCCGGGCCAGGGCCTGCTGCACGGTGGCAGCATCGCGGTCCGCGCGCCAGGCCTGCAGCTGTGCGATCTGTTCGTGCTCGGCTTTGTCGTCGACTTTCAAAAAGCCGCCATCGCTGCCAGCCACCAGTGGCGAAGGTGCACTCTCAGTGAATTTATTGACACCGACGACAACCTGCTCGCCACTTTCGATCGCCGCCAGACGGCGCGCATTGGATTCGACCAGGCGCTGCTTCATGTAGCTGGATTCAACGGCAGCGACAGCACCCCCCATCGCCTCGATCCGCGCCAGCTCCTCGCGCGCCGCTGTTTTCAATTCCTCGACCTTCGCGGCCACGACATGCGAGCCATTGAAGATATCGCCGTAATCCAGCAGATCGGTCTCATAGGCGAGGATCTGTTGCAAACGCAATGACCATTGCTGATCCCAGGGCCGTGGCAGACCCAAGGCCTCGTTCCAGGCCGGCAGCTGCACCGCGCGGGCGCGGGCATCCTTTGACAAGGTGACAGCCAGCATCTCCAGCAGAATACGATAGACGTTATTCTCCGGCTGCGGTTCGGTGAGCCCCAGGCTGTTGACCTGCACGCCATAGCGGAAACGCCTGAGCTTTGCATCTTCGACGCCATAGCGGTCGCGGCAGATCTCATCCCAGAGCTCGGCAAAGGCGCGCATCTTGCACATCTCGGTGATGAAGCGCAGGCCGGCATTGACGAAGAAGCTGATGCGACCGACCACCTGAGGCAGATCTGCCGCCGGTATCTGACCGCTGTCCCGCGCATGATCAAGGACGGCAATACCCGTCGCCAACGCAAAGGCCAGTTCCTGCTCCGGCGTGGCACCCGCTTCCTGCAGGTGATAGGAGCAGACATTGGTGGGATTCCATTTCGGAATTTCCCGGTAGGTGAAAGCGATCACATCGGTGATCAGTTTCAAGCTCGGCAGCGGTGGAAAGATATAGGTACCACGCGAGAGATATTCCTTGATGATATCGTTCTGCACCGTTCCCTGCAGGGCGGCCCGGCTGACACCTTGCCGTTCCGCCGCGGCAACATAGAGCGCCAGCAGCCAGGGCGCCGTCGCGTTGATCGTCATCGAGGTATTCATCTGATCGAGTGGCAGATCCTCCATCAGCGTCAGCATGTCGCCAAGATGGCTGACCGGAACACCGACCTTGCCCACCTCGCCCTTGGCCAACGGATGATCGGCGTCATAGCCGGTCTGGGTGGGAAGATCAAAGGCGATACTGAGACCCGTCTGGCCACGCTGCAGGTTGGTGCGATAGAGCTCGTTGGAGGCTCGCGCCGAGGAATGGCCGGAATAGGTGCGGAAAAGCCAGGGCTGATCGCGGCGCGGCGCCTTTGCCGAGGTCGATGCCGCCTTGCCGCCGCTCATTGTATCGCCCATTTTTCGGCTCCCCTCCGATGTCATTTATGTTGCGGCGCAATATAACGATGCCGGAGAGGAACCTGCAAGACAGCGAAGCTGTCCTATCTGCCAGGCGAGGGCGGGTCTTTCGGCCAATGCGACAAATCATCTGTCAATTTCAGCCAGGACAGGCGCTTTGGCCACCAGCCATGAGCTGTCGGTCGCAAAGCCTCGGTGTCATCCAATGTCCCCAGCATAATGCCTACATCGACCCCGGTCTCGTCGGTCATGAAGACGGAGGCGCCACAGGTCGGGCAGAAATAGCGGATGCCGATCTTGGATGAGGCATAAGACGTGGCTGTCCCCTTAACCACCCGGAACTGCGAGGCCGGCACCTGCGCCCAAGCGGACACCGGCGCCCCGCTCCAGCGCTGGCACATGGCGCAATGGCAATAATCGACATCCGCGCCCAGGGGTGTGAGGCGATAGCGCAGCTGGCCACACAGACAGCCACCCATCAGCACTGCCGCTTTCTGCCGACGCTTCGCTGGCGCCTTCTTGGCCGCCGGGCTCTTGCCGGCAGCCTTCTTCGGAACGGTTTTCTTTACGGCAGTTTTCGTTGCGGCAGTCTTTTTCTTGCTGGATATCGTCGTCTGGCCGGTCCGCGCCATAATGCCCCTCGCGTGAGAATGATGCGCAGACCGGCCAGACCGACCCATAAAACGGACGATCTGTTATGCGACGGCCAACGCGTGCTGCAGATCATCCAGCAGATCCTCGACATGCTCAAGCCCGACCGACAGGCGAATGAGGCCGCTGTCGATACCCTGCTGGAGTTTCATTTCGGGGCTCAGCCGCTGATGTGTCGTCGTCGCCGGATGAGTTGCCAGCGATTTCGAATCACCCAGGTTATTGGAGATCAGCACCAGTTCCAGGGCATTGAGGAAGCGGAAAGCCGCCTCCTTGCCGCCCTTCAGGCTGAAGGCCACGACAGTGCCGCCTGCCGTCATCTGGCGTCGCGCCAATGCCACCTGAGGATGGCTGTCCAGGGTCGGATAAAGCACTTGGGCAAGCTTGGCATGGTCCTGGAGCTTTTCAGCCACAGTCTTTGCCGTCTCCGCCTGCTTGTTGACCCGCAATTCCAGCGTTTCCAATCCCTTCAACAGGATCCAGGCATTCATCGGCGAGAGCGAGGGACCGGTATGCCGCAAGAACGGCTGCAGGCTTTCTTCGACAAACTTCCGCGTGCCCAGGATGGCGCCGCCGAGCGAGCGGCCCTGGCCATCGATATGCTTGGTCGCCGAATAGACCACCACATCGGCGCCCTGTTTCAACGGTTGCTGCAGCAGAGGTGTTGCGAAAACATTGTCGACCACTACCGAGGCACCGGCCTGGTGCGCCAAGGCCGCAACGGCTTCCACATCGACCAGCCGCAGGCTGGGATTGGACGGTGTTTCCAGAAACACGACCTTGGTCGGCTTGGTCAACGCGGCCCGCCATTGATCGAGATCCCGGCCATCGACGAAAACCGTTTCGACACCCCATTTCGGTAAGATTTCCGCCAGGATGTACTGACAGGATCCGAACAATGCATCCGCCGCAACAATGCGATCGCCGGCCTTGACCTGGCAGGCAATGGCCGCAAAAACGGCTGCCATGCCGCTGGCGGTTGCGCGTGCCAGTTCCGCGCCTTCCAGCAGGGCCAGACGATCTTCGAACATCGACACCGTGGGGTTGCCGAAACGTGAATAAACGAAGCGGGGCCGACTGTTATCAAAAGCCGCTTCGGCTTCTTCGGCATTTTTGTAAACGTAGCCCGAGGTCATGAAGATTGCCTCGGCCGTCTCCTGGTATTGCGAGCGCAATTGGCCGCCATGCACCAGGCTCGTGGCCGGGCGCCAACTCTTCTTAATTTCACGTTTAATCGTCATCATCGTCTCCGCCAGGACTGGCCTGGACATAAAAAAACCCCAACCGGAAAAGGTCGAGGTAATGGCTTGCGCCCGACGACCTTTTAGCTGCTTGTTTAACGTGGCCGCAATCCGGTACCAAATCGCCACGAACGGGCCGCAGTATTCACGGGACGCCCAGAATGTCAACTCGCAAGCATTCGGCTTTGCAGAAACATTTAAAGTTAAGGATAGCTTCCATTGCTGTCTTTCGACAGTTACGCGAGAATACGCCTCATGCAACGGACTTTGACCAACATGCTTGAACGGAACGGACACCCTGTCGGCCGGCGATATCTCGGTCGCGGACTGATATTACTTGGCCTTGCCGCAAGCCTGCTGCCGTTGTCCGGATGCGAGGGAATGGTCTTTCCCTGGGACGAGGAACCCCAACCTCAGGTTTCTGAAGCAATCCAGATAGGTGGCCCTTCCGTCACCCGGGGTCGGCCCGAGACATCGCAGCCGGCGGTCAAGCCGAAACCCAAGGCGAAGACGGCAAAGAAGCCGGCCGCTCCGGCAAACCCGCCAAACGTTGCTCAACAGACGACCGGGCCGGAGATCGCGGCCGAGCCGGGCCTGCCGGCCAGCGACAGTTCATCATCCCCGAGTGACGCGACACTCGGGGATACAGGCGCTCCTGGCACTGCCGGCACAGCGACAGCCAATACCGACAATACCCTCCGGGACAGCGGCGTCGCGCCCGGGATTAATCAAACTGGGGCCAATCAGACAGCGTCGTTGCCAAACAGCGGGGCGGATCATGCGCCGGTCGGCCAGCCCAGCGACATGATTGGGCGAGATGAAAGCGGCATCCGCTCGATGATCGGCAATCCGACCAAGACACATACCGAGGGTTCCACCACCGTGTGGTCCTATGAAAAAGATGGTTGTGTCCTGGACCTTTTTCTCTTCTACGACGTTAAAACTGGCGCTCAGCGGGTTCTGAGCTACGAGATCAAACCGAATGCCACTGATAACGACGCGATCCAGGCCTGTTATAACAAGTTCCATAATGTCTAAACCGGCAACTGCCACCATTATCGTCGTTGATGACGATGACCTTTTCCGACCCTTGCTGGTCGGGAACCTGCGGGAAGCCGACTACCTCGTCTCGGAATTTGATTCTCCCGATGCCCTGCTGAAGGAACTAGAAAAAGGTCCGTTGCCGGCGGATCTGTACATTCTGGATTGGAAGATGCCGGGCATGACCGGTTTCGACCTGCTCAAGCTGCTGCGCGGCCGGGGCATTGCCACAGCGACACTTTTCCTAACCTCGCATGATGACGTCTTGTATGAGGAATCGGCTTTGCGCGAGGGCGCGGCCGACTTCGTCGGCAAGACCCGCAGCTTTGCCATCCTGCGGCACCGGATCGAGCGTGTCCTGGGGGCTGTCGCGGCACCGCCGCCCAGCGAGGTATCGGCGCCCTCCACGATCGGCGCCCTCGTTCTCGATAGTGCCCAACATCGCGCCACCTGGCGCGATAAAATCGTCGAGCTGACGCTGGGCGAATATCGCGCCGTGCAATTGCTGGCGACCTCTGGCCGCGATGTCAGCTATCGGGAAATCTACGACACGATGCGGGGCGAGAATTTCATCGCGGGTGCCGGACCGGAGGGTTACCGCGCCAACGTCCGCGCTCTGGTCAAACGGATCCGCCAGAAATTCGCCGAGGCGGATGCCGGTTTCTCCGCCATCGAAAACTACCCGGGATATGGCTACCGCTGGAAAGCGGGCGATGCATAGGCTACTACGGCTTTTCAGTGGGTCTTTGACTGCCAAGCTGCTGCTGTTGGCCATCGTCTTTCTGGTCGTGCCGGCGATCCTCTATGGCCGTTTCGAAGCAGCCGACCGTGAGCGGCAGGAACTGCTGTTGCGCAATCTGCAGATCCAGGGCCGTCTGGTCGCCCAAAGCCTGGAAGTGAACCTGCAATCGCTCGGCCCCAAAGCCGTGGTCGAAGCCGCCAAGGTGGTTGACGAACTCGGTCGCGGCGAGTTGCGCATCAAGCTGCTGTTGCGCCCCACTGGACAAGGCGACAGTTTCTTTTATGTGGCTGCCAGCCCGCATGTCGATCCCGTCTATCTCAAGGCTGAACAGCAAAGCCTGGTCGATACGGGCGTGCTGACGCATCTCGAACAAAGCTGTGGCGGCAACCAACCGCTCGCGACCAACTTCACCACACCGAGCGGGCAGGTCGAACTGCTGACCTCGATCACCCCCTTCTATACGGACCTTGGTTGCTGGGCGGTGATTACCGCTTACGCCCAAAGCGATCTTGCCGGTGAATCACTCACGCAACCTTTTGCCCAGACACCGGCCGTACGGCTCGCCGCGTTATTTTATGCCATGATCGCCGTCCTCTTTCTGATCCTCGGCGGCACGATGTGGCTGAGCCTGCGTCGCTTCGCCGATCTGGCCAGACAGATCCGGCGCGGCCGGACGCCGATCGGAAAATCCTTTGCCGAAACCTCGCCGGTGCCGGAACTGGCGGCGGTTGCTGGCGAATTCGATCGCCTAGTCGCAACCCTGCATGCCTCGGCCCGCAGCATTCGCGACGCGGCGGAAGAAAACGCCCATGCCTTCAAGGCGCCCTTGGCGGCGATTGCGCAATCGCTGGAGCCGTTGCGCCGGTTGACACAGGGCGATACGCGCGGTGAGCACGCCGTCCAGGTGATCGATCGGGCGATCTCCCGCCTGGATGGTCTGGTGGCTGCTGCCCGCCGGGTCGATGAGACGATCGCGGAATTGATGAATGCGCCCCGCCAGGCCGTCAACCTCACAGCGCTTCTGCATAACATGTCGCGCGGCTTCAATGATGCGCAGGCCGCTCTACCAACCGATCAACGGGTGCGTGTCAATGTCATCGCCAGCGGCAAAGTACGCGTGGCCGGCACCGAAGAAGCGATTGAAACAGTCGTTGAAAATCTTATCGATAATGCGATCAGCTTTTCACCCGGCGGCTCGGTGGTGCAGGTCAGCCTGCAGGCAAAAGGCGGCACCGCCCGGATGACCATCGAAGACAATGGCCCTGGCGTGGCCGCCGAGGATCTGGAGCGCATTTTCGAGCGGCACTTTTCACACCGGCCCGATCTCGCCGTGTCAGCCTCTGACAACACCACCGGCGATTCACATTTCGGCATCGGCCTGGCGATCGTGCGTCGTAACGTAGAATTGATGGACGGTGCCGTCTTGGCCGAAAACCGGACCGATGGTGGATTGAAAGTAACCGTTCGCTTGCCGATCGCGCCCAACACCTAGGGCTACCGCCCCTCTCGGCACTTCTGTCTTAGATGACCAGCTGCCACAGCTTTCGACTAAAGGCGAAATTTGTACCAACTCAAAATTGGTCCACCCTCAATCTGCCTCAACGATCACAGCTTTATCACAATATCACAGTTTTGATGCGAGCCAGATGACGCCACGTTCCCTAGCGTGAAGATCTTAAATCTGTCTGGCGCCTCGGTCGGGAGTTTATGGGTAGCCAGCAGTGTGATGAGATCGTGTTTGCAATTGATCATCTGGCGCGGCCGTCGTGGCTTGTCAGACCGGTTAATGAAGCAGGCAACAGCAGAGGAGGAAACGGTCGTCTTCATCATCGCCAGCGGATCTCGCCGTCGAGCCCCCAACATGACAGAGATCCGATAAGCGCGTCCCAGAACCGGTCCCAGCCGGTTCACCCAAACTAGCTGCCATGCGATCAAGACTCCTGACCTGATCAGATGGCAGATAGCCCGGCCCCCGAGGCCGGGTTTTTCTTTGCCACCGCCTTAGCCACTCTCACACAATGCGTCGCTTCTTACGCCGCCGCGTAAGCCGCCGCTATCTGTCGACGTTCGATCACCTGCGAGATCAGGCAGAGACCAAGGGCACCCAACGCCAAAGCTGCACCGAGCCATGGCAGATCGGCATACTTGAAGCCGATTGAGAGAGCTGCACCACCGATCCAGGCACCACCCGCATTTCCGAGATTGAAGGCACCTTGATTGAGGGTCGAGGCAAGATTGGGCGCATGCGACGCTTTATCGACGACGCGGATCTGCAAGGGTGCGACCAGGGCGAAATCGATCACCCCCCAGACGAAGATCGTTACCATCGCCGGCAGGGCCATGTGGCTGGTGAAGGCGAAGGCACAGAGTGCCAGTGTCAAGGTGATGAAGATGCCAATCAGGGACGGCATCAACCGCCAGTCGGCGAGACGCCCACCGACGAAATTGCCCACCGTGATGCCGACACCGAACAGCAGCAGGACGGCAGCCGCCGTCTTCGGCGTCAGGCCGGTCACATCGCGCAGCAGCGGCGTAATATATGTGAAGACGCTGAACAGGCTGGCCGAGGCCAGGACGCTCATTGCCATCGCCAGCAGGACCTGGACATTGCCGAGCACGCGGAACTCACCCAGGACGCGGCCTGGCTGATGTGGGATACGCGCAGGCACCCAGGCTGCCAAAGCCGCGGCGGCGATGATGCCGATAATCACCACGGCCCAGAAGGTGGCACGCCAGCCCAAAGCTTGTCCGAGCGCCGTTCCGGCAGGGACGCCGAGAATATTTGCAATGGTAAGGCCGGCGAACATGATGGCGATCGCCCGGGCGCGCTGGTTCTGCGGCACCAGATCAGCCGCGACGACGGCACCGATCCCGAAGAAGGCACCATGGCAAAAAGCCGTCACCACCCGCGCCGCCATCAGCAGCTCATACGTCGGGGCGATCGCGCAGAGGAAATTTCCCAGGATAAAAACACTGGCCAGGCCGATCAGCGTGCTCTTGCGCGGCAGGCGGTTGGTGATAATGGCGACGATCGGCGCGCCAATGACCACACCCAGCGCATAACCGGTGACCAGCAGGCCAGCTTGCGGGATGCTGATGCCGAGATCTTTCGCGACCTCCGGCAAGAGACCCATGATGACGAATTCCGTCGTGCCGATCCCGAAAGAAGCAAGTGCAAGGGCAAGCAGCGGCAACGACATGCGGTCAATCCAGGATTAGGGAGGGCTTGTGTCCAGAGGTGGGCACAAAAGGTGTTTTCAGCCGTTCATCCTAGCAGTGCAGTGCAACACAACAATGAGAGCGTTAACAATGCTGCCATGCGAGAAACGTCAGGAAAGCTGGTTGGTAAGGGCGGGATGTCAGCCTTCCTGTCCTATTTACGGAAACTTTATTTCGATTTTAGACCTAAGGATGACTGTTTAATACGAACCTGTTATCGGTAACGTAAGATTATGACAAAATGGCATTGCATTGCCGCAACTGCGAAGGCATGATGACAATCCTTGCTGCGATTGCGAAGATCAAGACCCTGGCTAAGCCTGATGGTGCAACCGGGGAATCGTCGATCAGAGGCCAAATGGTCCGCCATCGCGAGAACCGCAGCGACACCGCTTTGAGGGGAAGTAGGCATTATGAGTGACACCGCGAAGATCGTCCCACTGCATGCGACCGGTACCCCGGCCGCCGCTGGAGCGCCGGCAAAAGCCGCGCCGGCTCAGCCAACCAAGGATCTCTATGAGATCGGCGAGATTCCACCGCTCGGCCATCTGCCCGAGAAAATGTATGCCTGGGCGATCCGCCGCGAGCGCCACGGGCCGCCGGAACAGTCGATGCAGGTCGAGGTGGTGCCCACGCCACAGCCCGACAGCAATGAAGTCGTCGTCCTGGTGATGGCGGCCGGTGTCAATTACAACGGCATCTGGGCAGGTCTCGGCAAACCGATCTCCCCCTTCGATGTCCATAAGGCCGAATTCCACATCGCGGGCTCCGACGCGTCCGGCATCGTCTGGGCGGTCGGCTCGAAGGTCAAGCGCTGGAAGGTCGGCGATGAGGTCATCATCCATTGCAACCAGGATGATGGCGACGATGAGGAATGCAACGGCGGCGACCCGATGTTCTCGCCCACCCAACGCATCTGGGGCTATGAGACACCGGATGGCTCCTTCGCCCAATTCACCTGTGTTCAGGCGCAACAGCTCATGCCGCGCGCCAAGCACCTCACCTGGGAAGAAAGCGCCTGCTACACGCTGACGCTTGCCACCGCCTATCGCATGCTGTTCGGCCATCGCCCACATATCCTGCGGCCGGGCCATAACGTCCTGGTCTGGGGTGCCTCGGGCGGTCTCGGCTCGATGGCCATTCAGTTGATCGCGACAGCAGGCGCCAATGCGATCGGCGTCATCTCCGATGAGAGCAAGCGCGATTTCGTCATGTCGCTGGGCGCCAAGGGCGTCATCAACCGCAACGATTTCGATTGCTGGGGCCAGTTGCCGGATGTCGACGATACCGAGGGCTATAACGCCTATATGAAAAAGTGCCGTGAATTCGGCAAGGCGATCTGGGGTGTCACCGGCAAGGGCATCGACGTCGATTTCGTTTTCGAACATCCCGGCGAGGCAACCTTCCCGGTCTCCTGTTTCGTGGTGAAGCGCGGTGGCATGGTGGTGTTCTGCGCCGGCACGACCGGTTACAACCTCACCATGGATGCGCGCTTCGTGTGGATGCGGCAAAAGCGCATCCAGGGCAGCCATTTCGCCAATCTGCTGCAAGCGGCCCAGGCCAATAACCTGGTGATCGAGCGGCGCATCGATCCTTGCATGTCGGAAGTTTTTGGCTGGAACGACATCCCGCTCGCCCATACCAAGATGATGAAGAACCAGCACAAGCCCGGCAACATGGCGGTATTGGTTCAGGCCAAACGACCCGGCTGTCGCACGCTTGAAGACGTGATCGAGGGTTGAGGATCGGTCCATGCCAGTTGCCCAGATGAAAGCGGCGGCCACGGTCGTCGTCATGGATGAGCTGTTGCCGCAATGCCGGGCCGGTCTCACCGCCGCCGAAGCCGTGCTGGAGAGTGCCCGCGCGCGGGTCTCGGCGGAGGTCACCCGCAATGGCAAGGTCGATGCACAGGCTTTCGATGCGGCCCAATTCGCCGCACATGGCTTTGCCTGGCTGGCGACCTATGTCGAGGCCCTGCGGCAGATGTTGGATTGGGCAGATCGCCTGCAGGCCAGCAACCGCTGGCGGGAGACCGAACAGCTGATGCTGCAGATCGCCTTTGGCGAATATCTGGCGCAGCTCAGCGGCGGCCTGGCGATGAGCCAGGGGGAAATCGTCCGGCCGAGCGATCTTGGCTTAACGTCGCAGGATCTTGCTGTCTTCGAGCCGCTGCGTGAGCTGATCGAGCAGGGCAATAACAGCGAGGCGCGCAGCCGTCTTGGCGAACTGATTGCGGAAGGCGATTTCGGCGAAGCAGCCTTGGATGACGAGACACTGTTGCTGGTGCGCGATCAATTCCGCCGCTTTGCCGAAGAGCATCGCGACGCCGCGCATCAATGGCATTTGAAGGACGAGCTCATTCCGATCGAGGTCGTTGAGCAGTTGGCGCAGATGGGCGTCTTCGGTTTGACGGTGCCGGAAGACTTCGGTGGTGCCGGCCTTGGCAAGCTCGCCATGTGCGTCGTCACCGAGGAATTGTCGCGCGGCTATATCGGCCTAGGCTCCTTGGGCACGCGCTCGGAGATCGCCGCCGAGCTGATCCGCCTCGGCGGCACCGAGCAGCAGAAACAGCATTGGCTGCCCAAACTGGCGAGCGGCGAGATTCTGCCAACCGCCGTCTTCACCGAACCCAATACCGGATCGGATCTCGGCTCGCTGCGGACGCGCGCGGTCAGGGATGGCGATGTCTATCGCATCACCGGCAACAAGACCTGGATCACCCATGCGGCGCGCACCGATGTGATGACCTTGCTGGCCCGCACTGATCCTGACAGCAAGGATTATCGGGGCCTGTCCATGTTCATCGCCGAGAAGCCCCGCGGCACCGCCGATAATCCCTTCCCAGCCCAGGGCATGAGCGGTGGCGAGATTCCCGTGCTCGGCTATCGTGGCATGAAGGAATACGAACTTGGCTTCGATGGTTTCGAGGTGAAAGCCGAGAACCTGTTGGGGAATGTCGAAGGCGAAGGTTTCAAGCAATTGATGGCGACCTTCGAATCAGCCCGTATCCAGACCGCGGCCCGGGCCGTCGGCGTTGCTCAATGCGCCTTCGAGCTGGGCCTGAAATACGCTGTCGAGCGGGTTCAGTTCGGCAAGAAGCTGATCAGCTTCCCGCGCATTTCCGGAAAGCTCGCCTGGATGGCGGTCGAAACCATGATCGCGCGCCAGCTCAGTTATTTCGCCGCCCGGGAAAAGGACAGCGATCGGCGCTGTGACATTCCGGCCGGCATGGCGAAACTTTTGGCGGCACGGGTCGCTTGGTCGAATGCCGATAATGCCCTGCAGGTGCATGGCGGTAACGGCTATGCCCAGGAATACCCGATCAGCCGCGTCCTCTGTGATGCGCGTATCCTGAATATCTTCGAAGGCGCGGCGGAAATTCAGGCGCAGGTGGTCGCCCGCGGCCTGCTCAGCGGCCGGAACTGATCGGCCTGGAAAGCGTTCGGCAATCATGCAACTGACCCCCCTTCCGTTCAGCCGCTATCGCCAGGTGCCCTGGCGCAATGGTGGCGGCAGCGCCCGCGATATCGCCGTCCATCCTCTGGACGCGAGCATGGCTGATCCGTTCGGCTGGCGCGTGGCCCTGGCGGAGATTGAGCATGACGGCCCCTTCTCGCATTATGAGCCGGATATCGAGCGAATCATCACCCTATTGGACGGGGCTGGTTTCGAGCTGGAATTTGAGGAAGCGCCCGGAATCAGCCTTTCCGAGCCGCATATGCCGGCACGGTTTCGCGGCCATTGGCAGACGTCCTGTCGCCTGAAAGGTGGCCGCTGCATCGTTATCAACATTCTCTATGATGATCGGGCGTTCTCCAGCCAGACGCATATCATCCGGCCGGTTGCCGATCAGCCGATGATTTTCAGCCCGCCCGGCCGGCAATCTATTCTGTTTTGCCTGAACGGCCGCTTTGAGATCAAAACCGAAGATCCCGCCCTGCAGGCTTCACCGGCGCCGGATCAGCTGACGCCCCCCGTTCAACTGGCGCCGCCCGTTCAACTTGCCCCCTGGGACAGCCTGCAGATCGACCTGCAGCGTGACGAGGCGCCGCTTTTCACCATGACGGCCAGCATTCCCGATTCAAGATTATTGCTGATCGGCTTCGATCCGCTGGAAAGCACGCTTGCCGCGACCGATCAAGCCATACGCGAAGCGCTTGCCCGGACGGCCTGAAGCGGTCAGACTTCAGTCCTGTCACAACAAGGGCTTCCCTTCATGCAACTCGATTTCTATTTCGCCATCGATAGCCGTTACTCCTATCTGGCGGCAATGCAGATACCGCATATCGAACGGGAATTCGGCTGCACCATCGGCTGGAAGCCGCTTGCCTTTCACGCCTTGATGCAGGCGCGGGGCGACGATCCCTATGACGGCCGCAAGCTGATCGGCCAGTATGACCCCGCTTATCGTGACAAGGATGTCCATCGCTGGGCCGATTTTTATCAGATCCCCCTGGTGGCGCCGGATTGGGAAGGTGATTGGCAGCGGATTGCGCTTGCCGCGACGGCGGCGCTGCGGTTCGATGCCTGCCAGGCGATGAGCTTCGGGCTGTTTCAAGCGGTGATGCAGGATCGCGCGACACCGAAATCCGATGCCGATCTCACCCGCATTGCCGATCAGGCGGGGCTGGACGGGACGCGCCTCGTCGCTACCATCGATCAATCCGAGACCAAGGCACTCTTCGATAAGCATCTCGCGGAGGCCCGTGCCCTGGGCGTCTTCGGTACGCCGACCTTCGCTGTCGGTACGGACATTTTCTGGGGCAATGACCGGATCACCCTGTTGAAGCATCATCTGAAAAGTCGCGTACTTCTCTAAACCGGCAGAGGTCCTGTGCAAGTTCCGCGAAAAAGGCGAGATCTATGTGGCGCCAGATTGACGTGATGTCACGACCGCATCAGCCAAGAAAAAGCTCCCTCCTCCTTGGCTGGAGGAAGGAGCCGATTTTGTCGCGAATTCTTTAAGCGGCAGCCGCCCAGGCGGAGCCCCCGACGTCATCGCCGGCCTTAGGTCATTTCGAGCGGCTCGGCCCGCTCTGGTGCCGGAAACTGGCGATCCAGATCGGCCAGGTCCTCCGCCGACAGCTTGATCTCCGCTGCCTTGGCGTTTTCGGCCATGCGCTGGGGATTGCTGGTTTTTGGCACGGCAATCACATGGCCCGAGCGCAGGCACCAGGCCAGCATGATCTGCGCCGCCGTCGCCTGATGACGGGCAGCGACCTGCTGCAATGCCGTATCGACGGGGATCTCGCCCTGGGCCAGGGGGCAATAGGCCATCACGGCGATGTTTTGTTTACCGCACCAGGGCAGCAGATCGAAATCGATACCCCGTGAATTGATGCTGTACTGCACCTGATTGACGACCGTCGCGGCCGCCTCGCCCAGCGCCAGCCATTCCTGCATATCCTTGAGATCGAAATTGCTGACCCCGAAAGCGCGAATCTTGCCAGCTTTCTGCAAATCCAGAAAAGCTGCCAGGGTCTCGGCCAGCGGATAATCGCCGCGCCAATGCAGGAGGTAGAGATCGAGGTGATCTGTGCCCAGATTCTTCAGGGACGTTTCGCAGGCGGCAATGGTGCCCTTGCGGCTGGCATTGCTCGGCAGCACCTTGCTGACGAGATAGAGCCCGTCGCGACGACCGCGAATGGCTTCCCCCACGACGCGCTCCGAGCCGCCATTGCCATACATTTCCGCCGTGTCGATCAGGGTCATGCCGAGATCGATCCCGCTCTGCAGCGCAGCGGCCTCGTCTTTGGCCCGGCCGGCATTCTCCCCCATGCGCCAGGTGCCAAGACCAAGGCTGGGCACGCGATCGCCGTTTTTCAGTGTCAGATATTGCATGTCTTGTACCTTATCGATTGCTGCGGCCAACTGACGCGGCATCACCATATCTTGTCAAGCCATGCCTTGCAGATTGGCGGCCGCGCTATAAAAATGACCTGGCGGGCAGGTCACGAAATGGCTGGGCCTGCCTGCCAGGCAGGCCATGAGACGGCTGGGCCTGACCGGAAACCAACCCCCTGTTTTCCATCATATCGACAGGATATACTGTAGCGATGGCACATATTTTCATCATCCTCACAGGCATTTTTGCGGTGGCCACCCTGGCGACGCTGTTGACCGGCATTTTCGGCATGGCGCAAGGAGGGGCATTCAACCAGCGTTACGGCAATAAGCTGATGCGCTTCCGCGTTCTGTTCCAATGCCTCACCGTCGTAAGTTTCATCGGCTACATGATGGCGCGCTGAAGGACCTCGATCTCGACATGGTACAGCTCACGCGGATCTACACCAAAGGCGGCGACAAGGGGTCAACCTCGCTCGGCAGTGGCAAGCGCGTCGCCAAACATGATTTACGCGTCGCGGCCTATGGCACGGTCGACGAGACCAATGCGACGATCGGCCTGGTGCGCCTGCATACCGGCGATCACGCGGAGGTCGATGCCATTCTCGGCCGTATCCAGAATGATCTCTTCGACCTCGGTGCCGATCTCTGCACACCGGAAGATCCCAAGGACTATCCAGCGCTGCGAATCGTCGAGGCGCAGGTGACCCGGCTGGAACAGGAGATTGATGCGCTGAACGCCGAACTGGCGCCGCTCAACTCTTTCATCCTGCCGGGTGGGACGGCCGCTGCCGCCCATCTGCATCTGGCACGCACCGTTGCAAGACGTGCCGAACGCGACATCACCGCCTTGGCGGAAGTCGGTCCGGTCAATCCCCAGGCGATCAAATATATCAACCGTCTCAGCGATCACCTCTTTGTCCTGTCGCGCCATGTCAATGATCGCGGCGCCAAGGATGTGCTCTGGGTGCCCGGCAAGAACCGGTGAAGCAGACCGACCGGACCGCTCTCCTTAAGATCTGCTGGATCATGCCATGATTGATAAGACGGGACTGATCGCCAGCTCACCCAGCCACACGCCCCGCGATGATCGCGCGACGGCGGGTAAATCCCCAACCTCCAACCTGGTATCTGGCGATCAATCGACATCAACCGATGATCTGACGCTGAGCACCGCGACGGCCCAATTGAGCGCCCTGCGTAACCAGGTGACGGCTGCATCGGCCAGCGGCAATTTGACGGATCTGCGGAATTTGGCCGGGCGCGCTGTTTCCATCGGCGTCGCGGCCGGCGCCAATGCTGAAAGCCTCGCGGGCGAGATCGCCGCCAAACTGGCGACCGCGATGCAAGATCAAGGCAACGCCGCTGATCAAAGGACTGCTGTTACGTCATCGGCCGACAGTACGGCCGCCAATCTCTCTGCGCTCGGCCTTGATCCGGATGTCATCGCGCAACTCTTCGATCCCGGCCAATCAGCCGGGCCGGCAAAAACGACGGCTGGAGCAAAGCCCGTTGGTGATTTACCAGCCAGCGGTTCGGCAAACCTCGATCCCACCTCGGTACCGGACGCCGCCACCGGCCTCAATATGATTGCCAGTCTCAACTATCGGGCCAGTTCGGTCATCACCGAAGCGCGCGGCCTGCTGGCATCCATGAATTTGGCGATCAAGGACACGGTGACATCGGGCGGCGGCCCGGGTCCGGCAAGCAGCCCGACCATCGGCGGCCAAGAAGCCGTCTCCCTGAATGGCCTTGCCGACTTGTTGGATCAGGCAGAAAGCTCGATGACAGCGCATATCC
>Ga0247779_1000824_pt1 | contig 16684 bp, 15 predicted proteins | sample UWRJL221509R5_FD_179925 | JGI IMG/M metagenome (GOLD analysis project Ga0247779, IMG submission 179925) | Plant litter microbial communities from Arlington Agricultural Research Station in Wisconsin, United States - UWRJ-L221-509R-5 | ecosystem: Environmental > Terrestrial > Plant litter >... | reverse complement strand
GGAAACGACAGGTCCTGCACCTCGGTCGTGAAGTGATTGGGCACCGCAGCGGACGCGTGGGCGATCGGGTTGCCGTTGAATCCGACGGGGCTCACGGGAAGATCCCGTGCATGCGCGAGCACGGCCACTCGCAGGAAATGGGTGATGCCCCAGATCATTCCGGCCTGCACAACGTCGACGGCCTGCGCGTCGAGAAGCGGGCCGTACTGCTCGAGACCGACGAGGTTTTCGCCCGTCGCGATGGACGCCTTCACTGAGCGCCCGACGATGGCATGGCCCGCGGCGTCCCAGCGCCGCACGGGCTCCTCGACCCAGGTCAGGTCGACCTTTTCCTCGATCTCGGCGATGTAGCGGACCGCCTGTTTGCGGTTCCACGACTCGTTCGCATCGAGCATGAGGGCGGGTCTTGGCGAGTTCCGCCGCAGCACGTCCTCGATGGCGAGGAGGCGGGCGATGTCGGTCGCGACATCCTTGCCGCCCTTGAGCTTTCCCGCGGTGAAGCCGTGGTCGGCCCACCGTTCGTACAGCGCGACCAGTTCATCGTCGCTGAGGGCGATGTCGAGGCCGGATGCGTAGCCCGGCACGAAGCGGTCGCGGCCGCCGAGCGTGCGCCAGAGCGGTTCGTCGGCCATCTTGGCCTTGAGATCCCAGAGCGCCATGTCGAGAGCGCCGATCGTCCCGAAGGTCGCACCCGCGTGCCCGGTCTTGAAGACGTGGGCGAGCATCCGGTCGTAGAGCGCCGTCACGGCGCGAGGGTCCTCGCCGACGATGGCCGGGAAGACCCGCTCGATGTCGCCGTGCGCGCCGAGGCCGACACCGGTGAGGCCGCCGTCGGTGTGAACGAGGATGATCGGGACCTCGGTGACGCCGCCCGCGATGAAGCCGTTTACGTCTCCGACGGGACGCCCCCAGTCATGCGCCGTGGCGAGGCTGGTATACCCGGTGATCTTCATGCGTCCCCTGCATCGTCATTGATCGCGTGGCTCGAAGCCAGCGCTGCGAACAGCATACATCATACCTTTGCTAACCGCGAACCCCGCATGCGCTGTCGTAGAGTTCTGCGTATGGCAACGACCACCATTCCCGGCATCCCGTCCATCGCCGTGCAGGCGCCGGCCGCGAGACTGGGTGTCGCCGTCGTGCGCCAGCTCGTCGATGTGATCGTCACCGGAGTTCTCGCTCCCGGTGAGCTGCTGCCCCCGGAGCTGCCCCTGACCACCCAGTTCGGCGTCAGCAGGACCGTCATCCGCGAGTCAGTCAAGAGGCTCGAGGAGAAGGGCCTGGTCACGGTGTCGCAGGGGCGCGGGACGACCGTCAATCCCCCGTCGTCGTGGAACCTCCTCGACCCTGTGGTGCTCCAGGCGATGATCGACCACGATGACTCGCTCGGCATCCTCGACGAACTGAGCGAGGTTCGCGTCGGTCTCGAGTCGCCGATGGCCGGCCACGCTGCGGAGCACGCAGACGCCGAGTCTCTCGCCGAGCTCCAGGCCGCGTTCGATCGGATGCGGGCGGCGGTCGACGACCCGACGACCTTCCCCCAACTGGATGTCGCCTTCCACATCCTCGTGATGGAGATGTCCGGCAGCCGGCTCGCCCAGAGCATCGCCAGGACCCTGTTCGAGCACGCCCTCGTGAGCAACCGCTATCGCGGGCGCGACCCGGAGCGCGCCTTCGAGATCACGGTGGACGAGCACGCCAGGATCCTCGATGCCATCCTCGCCGGGGACGCAGCAGGCGCAGAAGCCGCGATGCATGCCCACATCGCGGATTCGTGGGCGCGCCGACGCCTGCCGGTGCACGGTCGAGACGACTGACTCGACGCCCGCGTTCGGCGTATTCACCGCGCTGTGCCTCTTTTCGGGTGAGCGTTCCAACAGGCACGCACGGCCCTCCGGGCCCAATCACGCCTGTTGGAGCGCTCACCGAGCCATTCGGTCCTGCTGGAACGCTCACCCGGGGATGGTGCGATGAGCGCTCACCGCGGCCGCGGGTTGCGATGTCGCGAGGGGTGCGCGGTCGGGAGGGTGCGCGGTCGGGAGGGTGCGCGGTCGGGAGGGTGCGCGGGCGGGAGGGTGCGCGGTCGCAAAGGTGGGCAGTCGCGAGGTGGGCAGTCGCGAAAGGGTCAGCGACTGAGGAGCTGCTGCCATACCGATGGATCGACGCCGGCCGCATAGAGTTCCACGTTTCGCGCGACCTGGCCGGCATCGCGCATCCCCAGCGTCACATTCGCGACCGATTCATGCCGCAACGGGAATGCAATCGCTGCCTGCGGCAACGAGACACCAGATGCGGCGCACCGATCGGCGAGCCTGGTGGCTCGGGCGAGGATCTCCTCGGATGCCTGCCCGTAGTCGTAAGTTGCCGTCGCGGGCGGGCGATCGGTGGCCAACAGTCCAGAATTGAAGACTCCGACGGCAACGATCGACTTGCCGGTCGCCGCCGCGGAGGCGAGGGCAGCGTCATCCTGCTCGAGAAGCGTGTACCGGCCGGCGAGCATGGCGACATCGATCGCGTCGGCTTCGAACAGGGCGGGAAGTTGTGCCCCGGAGTTCGTGCCGACTCCGCGCGCGCGAATGACCCCCTGCGACTTCAGCTCTGCCAGGGTCTCAGCGCCGAGCCACGCGGAGCGCTCGTCGTGCTGGTCCGGGTCGTGCAGGTAGAGGATGTCGACGGAGTCGACACCGAGCCGGTCGAGACTCTGCTCGAGCGAGCGCAGGATGCCGTCTCGCGAGAAATCCCAGTGCCTGCGCAGGTCATCCGGCACCACGAAGTCCGGGTCGCGCCCGGTCGGATGCTCGTTCGGCACCAGCAGGCGGCCAACCTTGGTCGAGAGCACGTAGTCGTCCCGCGGTCGGCCGGCGAGCGTGGCGCCGAGGCGACGCTCAGACAACCCGAGGCCGTAGTGTGGCGCCGTGTCGAAATAGCGGATGCCACGGTCCCATGCCTCATCGACGGCGGCACGGGCATCCGTCTCGCTCGTCTCACGGTAGAGGTTGCCGAGACTCGCGGCGCCGAACCCGAGTTCGGTGATCCGCACGCCCGTGTCGGCGAGCAACCGGGTTGGCATGGTCATGACGAGCCGTACGTCCGGCGCGCAGTGCCGGAGTCCATCGCCAGCCGTTCCGATGGGGAAAGCCCGGCCGACCAGTCGAGATAGGCATCCAACCAGCCTGAGTACCCGCCGGGGAGTTCGACGAGCGGCCAGTCTGAGCCGAACATGAGGCGCTCCGGCCCGAACGCCTCGAGCGCCGTGTCGAGAACCGGCCGGATGCTCGCAGGCGACCAGGACGCCCAGTCCGCTTCGATGGTGAGTCCTGACACCTTGGCAACGACATTGCCTGCGTTGGCGATCGCCCGGAGTCCTGCTTCCCAGGCGGTGAGCTCCCCCGACGCGATCGGTGGTTTGCCCAGGTGGTCGAGCACGAACCTGGTGCCCGGATGCGCAAGGACGACCTCGCGCGCGACACCGAGTTGGGGCGCGCGAACGACGAGGTCGAACGCGAGGCCGCGGCGACCGAGGGCATCGAGGCCGCGGTCGACATCCTCACCAGCCAGCCAGCGCTCGTCTTCCTCCTCGTGGGCGAGGTGGCGGATACCGTGCAGCTTCTCGCCGCCCACGAGCGCCTCGAGCTGGTCCAGGTCTCGTTCCATGGACGGCGACGTGAGGTCGACCCATCCGACGACACCCTCGATTTCGGGCACGTTCGCGGCCTCGGTCAGGATGTCCATCGTCTCGGAGAGCGAGTTCGACGCCTGGACGATGACGGCACCTGTGACGCTCGCCCGCTCGGACTCCGCACGATCGATCGCCGCGACAAGGTCGCTCACGGAAAAGTCGCGGTCGATCACCGCCATCGTCGAAGGATCGATCCAGGCTTGCGGATGCCGTGCCATGGTCCACACGTGGGTGTGCGCGTCGAGGAGCGCGCGGTCCGTCATTCCTTGGTGCTTCCCGCCGTCATCCCCGAAACGAGGAACCGCTGCGAGAAGAGGAACACGATGATGACCGGTGCGACGGAGACGACGGTGGCCAGGGCGAGCGTCGGGAGCTGTAGCGATGTCGAGCCCGCCGAACTCGGGTTGAATGCCGGCGTCGAGGCCAGGAGGGAGGTGAGACCGACCTGCATCGGGTATCCGTCGCTCGATGGCAGCATCACGAAGGGCAGGAAGTAGTTGTTCCAGTTCTGGACGAAGCTGAAGAACGCGACCAGCGCAACGACGGGAGTGGCGAGCGGCAGCGCGACCCGAAGGAAGACCCCGAACTCCGTGCATCCATCGATCCTGGCCGCGGCCAGCAGGTCACGCGGGATCGACGTCGAGAAGTAGATGTAGGTGAGATACACACCGAATGGGAAGAACGAGAACGGGAGGATGACCGAGAGCGGGGATCCGATCAGACCGACCGTGTTGAGCTCGAGGAACACGGGAAGCACGAGCGCCGTGTTCGGGATCAGCATCACGACGAGAGTGATGACGAGGAGCAGCCGACGGAGTCTGAACTCCGTCAGCGCGAGGGCGTACCCCGCCGGGATGCTGACGATCAGCGTGATGATGAGCGCGGAGATCGCATAGAAGGCCGAGTTGCCGAGCCAGGTCGCAACCGCTCCGGACTGGAATCCGACGAGCGCGTTCCAGTTGTCCGCAAGTCCCTGCAGCGAGCCGACGGAGAACGGGTTGTTCCCGATCAGCTGGGGCTCGGACTTCGTGGTCGCGAACAGCAGCCAGAGAATCGGGATGATGAAGAACAGCGCGAAGACGATCAGCACGAGCGCGACGATCGAGCGCCCGGTCCACTGCGCTGGAGTCGCCTTGAGGGCCGTGCTCCTGCGGTGGGTGCGTGAGGTGATGGCGGTCATCGCCTAGTCCCTTTCGAACAATCCGCCACGAAGGACGAAGAAGGCGGACAGGACGAGGGCGACCACCAGCAGCACGATGGAGATCGCGGCGGACCCGTTGAAGTCGTTCTGCTGGAACGCGTACAGGTACGCGAGCTGGTTGAGCGAGTAGTCGTTTCCGACGACCGCGTTGGAGGCCTGCGAAAGGAGTTGCGGCTCGACGAAGAGCTGGGTTCCCGCTGCGAGCGACATGATGCCCATGTAGGCGATCCACTTGCGCAGCATCGGCAGTTGGATGCTGATCGCGATCTGTGCGGCGTTCGCGCCATCGATGCGCGCCGCCTCCATGATCTCGGTCGAGATGTTGTTGAGCGCCCCGTACATGATGACGATCCAGCCGCCCGCGCCCGTCCAGAATGCGACGATCGCGAAGACCACGGGCAGGTGAGCCGGGCTGATCGTCTGCACCAGGGTGTTCAACCCGAGGAGCTTCAGGATGCCGCCGACGGGGCTCACCGTCGGGTCGAGCACGAACAGCCAGAGCATGACGCTGGATGCCCCGGCGAGCGCACCGGGAATGTAGAACAGGAAGCGCGCAGCACCACTCAACCAGCGCACGCGAATCGCGTGAACGATGACCGCGAGAAGCACCACCAGGACCACGAGGCCGACCAGCCAGATCACGAGGAACATGGCGACGTGCCCGACATCCGGAAGGAAGCGGTAGTCCTGGAAGACCTTCAGGTAGTTGGCGAACCCTGCGAACGATCCGTCGTTGGCCGTGACGGACAGGTACAGCGCATAGACGGTCGGGATGACGCCGAACGCGATGAGGAGGATCGCGTAGAGGGAGACGAAGGTGTATCCCATGCTGCTGTGATTGGCGTCGAGACGACGCCGGCGGCGGGGCGCCTGCCGGGGCACGGGACGTGACGTCCCGGCCTCGACAGGCGACCCGACGGTGAGCGTTGAAGAGCTCAAGTTACTTGACCGTGTATCCATCTACTTGGGCCTGGTTCTTGATGGCCGTACCCCATGCTGGCAGAAGAGACTCGATCGACTTGCCAGAGGTGACACCGGGTGTGATGGTCTTGGCCCAGATCGCCTCCTGGCTGAAGGTCGGTGAACCCCAGCCGGGCCAGATCAGGGAAGCAGACTGCGTGACGGCGCTGAGGTCATCCACGAAGTAGTTGCTTGCGACCTGGTTGGCTACCCACTTCGTCGCGGCGCTCGTGTATGCGGGAAGGCCGGGTGCGAGCTTGACCTGGTAGTCGTCGGCCGTCGTGGCGAACGTCACGAACTTCTCTGCCGCGGCCAGGTTGGTCGAGTGGCTCGAGATGAACCAGGTGCCACCACCGACGTCACCCGTGACTGCGGACTCGCCATCCCACGCGGGAGGCGCGGCAGCACCGATCTGGCCGGCCGGGACATCCAGGCTGGTCTTGGCCTGGAAGATGGCACCGGAGTACCACGCCGGGCCGGGCATCAGGAGCACCTTGTCCTTGTATGTCTTGATGAACGACGGGCTGAAGACGCTGTCGGTCGTGATCGACTTGTTGGCGATCCCGGCATCGAGCAGCTTCGCCATGCGCGTGCAGTCGGCCGATGTGGTGTTGACCGTGACGCTGCGAATGCCCGTCACGTCGTTCGCCTGGCACTTGGACGCCCACATGTAGACCTCGGGGGTCCAGGCGTCGCCCGCCGCCCCGATGATGTAGCCGGGGTGGTCCTTCGCGACCTCTGCGCCGAGGGCCTCGTACTGCTCCCACGTCGTCGGCATCGTGTAGCCGAACTTGTCCATGAGCGTCTTGTTGTACCAGAGCACGTTCTGGGCGAGGTCGTTGCGGAGGCAATACACCTTGCCGCTCACGGTGCACGGGTCGAGCGAGCCCTTGGCGAACCCGGCGAGGGTCGACGCGGGCACGAGACCGGAGTTCAGCTGGGCAGCGAAGGGCTGCTCGCCCGCCGAGCCCTGGCTGGCCCAGGCAGAGTCGTTGTCCTGGGTCGACCAGACGACATCCGGCCAACCCTTCTTGGCGCGATCGAAGAGCTGCATCTTCGTCTTGAACGAGTTGGAGCCGTTCGCGCTGCCGTCGTAGGTGACGACCTTGATCGGGGTGCCCGGGTTTGCCTTCTTGAACGCGTCAGCTGCTGCTACGCGGTCGGCGTCGACCCAGACGGTGATGGTGCCCTTGGACTGTTTGGCCTCGCTGAAGCCGTACTTGCCCGCGGTGGATGATCCGCCGGATGACGAGCAACCGGCCGCGAGTAGCGCCACGAGCACGGCGCCGGAGATGAGAGCTGAACTGCGAAGTGTTCGCCGCGCACCGCGGGAACTGCTGTGAAAGAGAGCCATGTGGCACGTCCATTCCTGGTCGACGTCGTTGACGACTTGCCGCCGTGTGGCGAGCACTCTTAGTAGATCATACATGTTACCTTTCCGCAAACACCGCTTCCCCCCGCGCATCTCCTAGGTGAAAGTGGGGGCAGGGATGGTCGCGGTCGGGCCGGGAGCGTCGGTCGAAAACGTCGCAACCAGCTCCTGTGCACGAGCGACGAACTGCGTGTAGTAGCCGGGATCGGCGTTGCCCTGCACGGCATGGGCCGCTGCCGTCGGGGTGAGCTTCTGCCAGCCCGGGAGGCCGAGGAGGCGCCCGTAGAAGAGCTTCGCCGCCTTGTACGGATCCATGCGAACAGCGAGCGGACCCCAGTTGCCGCGCTGCTGGAACAGCCCGCGACTGTCGGGACCTGCGGTGTCTCCGTAGTTCAGGTTGCGCAGCCCCGACTCCCCGATTGCCGTCATCACGGCGATCTCCTGCGCGGCGATGGGGGCGTCGGACGCCCTGCCCGCTGCGATGATGTAGACCGCGTTGACGAGCTGGGCCTGGCAGAATCCTGCCACAGGCCCGGCGGGGACAGACCACCGCCGCACCATCACGGGCGCCGCCTTGGGACAGGCGGCGACGAGCGGAGAGTGGGTGGGCTTCGCGGGGCGAAACGGTCCGGCCGACAGGATGCCGACAACGATCGCTGCCACAACGACGACACCGGCCACGATCGGCAGCAGTGGGATCAGCGCCGGCCGCTTCAGTCGCAGCCGACGAAGGCGCTGGCGCCAGGACGACGCAGGTCGACGGCCGGATGATCGCGTGCGGCGACGCTGCGCTGGCATGGCTAATTCAGGAAGAGCGCCTTGAGCCGCTTCGTGGTGAAGACCAACCCAACCGCGATCATGACGACGTAGTAGAGCACGTGCCAGAGCAGACCCCAGCTGAGGGAGCCGGTGGTCAGCCCGCGCACCAGCTCGACGCCGTGCCACAGCGGAAGCGCCTCGACCACGTACTGGATGCCCTGCGGGTACACCGAGATCGGATAGAAGGTCGCGGAGAAGATGAACATCGGCAGCAGCACGAAGTTGATCCAGTCCATCTGCTGGAACGTCTTCATGTAGCTCGTGATGGCCATCCCGAGGCTGGCGAAGCCGAAGGCGATCAGGAGCACGGCCGGCAGGGCGAGGATCGCCGTCCACGACAGGTTCAGCCCGAAGAGCTGCATCACGATCATGAAACCGACCGCATAGAGCAGGCCGCGCAGCAGGGCGAACGCGATCTCGCCGAGGGCGACGTCGAACGGTCCGATCGAGGTCGCCAGCATCCCCTCGTAGAGCTTCGCGTAGTTCATCTTGAAGAAGACGTTCCAGGTGGAGTCGTAGATCGCACCGTTCATTGCCGAGACCGCGAGCAGCGCGGGCGCGATGTACGCCTGGTACGGCACGACCTGGCCCGTCGAGGTCGTGACGCCGTGGATGAGCGTGCCGAGCCCGATGCCGAGCGAGAGCAGGTAGAACACCGGCTCGAAGAAGCCGGAGAGGATGATCCAGTAGTTGGAGGTGCGGGTCGCGAGGACACCGCGGCCGAGAACCGCACGGGAGTTGCCTGCGTAGATCGAGCCGAGGAAACGGCTGCGCGTGCGGGTGGAGACGAGGGATGGGGCGGTCGGCGGCGCCGTCGGAGTAGCGGTCATGCGTTCAACCTCCTCGTGATGGTGCGGGCGGTCGACCACCAGCCGAACGCTCCGAGGGCCAGTGGATACGCGATGTTCACCGCGATCAGCCAGCCCGGCTCGGCAAGGCCGTACGTGACGACACGGCCGAGCTGGGTTCCGTGCCAGAGGGGCGAAATCCAGCCGATCCACTGCAGGTAGATCGGCAGCTGGGTGATGGGGAAGAACGTGCCGGAGAACAGGAACATCGGCACGATGCCGAAGCGCTGGATCAGAGCCATCTGCCCCCGGTCTTCGATGATCGTCGAGGTGTACGCCATGATGAGCAGCCCGACGGACATCCCGGTGAACACGGCGACGATGATGGCGAGCACACCGAGCGCGCTCGGCACAGCACCGAACAGCAGCATGAAGATGAAGTAGATCGCGACCGTCGGCAGCATGCGCACGGAGACCGCGATGACCAGCCCGTTGGTGATCTGGACGCCGGAGATCGGCGCGGCGTTCATCGCGTAGAAGATGGGATTCCACTTGAACCCCATGAGCACGGGGTAGGTGCATTCCTCCGCCGCGACCGTCACCGCAGCGGAGGCGAGCAGCGCGGGCGCCACGAACTGGAGGTAGGTCGCTCCGCCGACCTCGGTGGGCACCAGGCGCGCAAGCCCGACTCCGAGTCCGAAGAGGTACACCAGGGGGTTGCCGAAGCTCGTGACGACAAGGGTCTGCAGGTACGCCCGCATTGCGCGGATGCGGTGCTCGGCCACGTAGAACGAGCCCCACCGCCGTGGCCTGACCCCAGCACGCAGGATCGCCTCACGGATGCCGAGGTCGCTCAGCCCCGTGCCCGTGCCGCCCGCGTTGTCGATGCCGGTCATTCGATCAGGCTCCGACCGGTGAGCCTCAGGAAGACATCCTCGAGGCTCGAGCGACGCACGAGGCTCGTGATCGGTTCGAGGCCACGAGCCACGATCCTGGCGAGCTCCGCCTCGCCGTTCTCGCTGTAGATGAGGATGCGGTCCGGCAGCACTTCGTGACGCTCGCCGATGCCGTCGAGCTGGCCAGCCACCTCGGCGTTGCGATCCGAACCGAAGCGGACTTCGACCACCTCGCGCGTCGAATACTCGCGAATCAGGGATGCCGGCGAGCCCTCGGCCATGATGGTGCCCTTGTCGACGACGACCAGGCGGTCGCAGAGCTGCTCGGCCTCGTCCATGTAGTGCGTCGTCAGCACGAGAGTCGTGCCCTGCTCCTTCAGCCGGAACAGCCGGTCCCACAGGATGTGCCTGGCCTGCGGGTCGAGGCCCGTGGTCGGTTCGTCGAGCAGCAGGATGCGCGGGTCGTTGACGAGGGCACGCGCGATCGTCAGTCGGCGCTTCATTCCGCCGGAGAGGTCATCCACCCTGGACTTCGCCCGATCGCTCAGCTGCGCGAATTCGAGCAGCTCGTCCGCGCGTTTGGCGACCTGCCTGGTTGGGATGCCGAAGTAGCGGCCGTAGACGATGAGATTGTCGCGGACGCGCAACTCCTGGTCGAGATTGTCCTGCTGCGGAACGACGCCGAGCTGGGACCGGATCTCCGGCCCGTGGTCGTTCGGATCGAGGCCGAGGATGGACAGGCCGCCGCTCGTGCGCGTCGACACGGCCCCGACCATCCTCATCGTGGTCGACTTGCCCGCGCCATTCGGTCCGAGCAGCCCGAAGGATTCACCGGGGGCAACCTCGAATGAGATTCCGTCTACCGCGACGAAATCCTTGTACTTTTTGGTCAGCGACGATGCTGTGATGACGGCTTGTGGCACGGATTCGAGCCTAGACCAGACCACCGGCACGCCCGATCGTGCCGGTGGTGGACCCGGTGGTGCCCTGCTCGATCGGGCGCGAATTCCGAGAGTGACGGTCGGGCGCCGTGGCCGGTGTGCCCCGGCGCCCGGTGGCCGTGCTACTCCGGGATCGCCGGAGGCGGTGAGTAAACGCCGGTGTCTTCGACGAAGACGGTGCGGGTGGTTCCGCAGCCATCCGGGTAGGAGAAGATGACCTTGGCGCTGAGTGTGAGCGGAGTCGCGACGCCTGAGCTGTTCGAGAATGCGTCCACATCCGCCTGCTGGAGGATCATCGAGTCATCCGGCACGACGAAGTTCACGCGGTCACCCGGGATGACCTCGGTCTGGAAGGTCGTCGCATTCGAGATGGTCATCGTGTTGTCGGCCGCGTTGTTGGAGAAGGTCTTCAGTTTCGCCATCTCGGCGATGATGTCGGCGTCACCCGACGGCGCGGTCAGGACTCCGTTCAGGGAGATATCCCAGAACGGGAATGTCTGCTCGATATTGGCGTAGGTGGTCGGGACGCACGGGGTGCCCGGATCTCCAGGATCGCCAGGATCTCCTGGGTCGCCCGGGTTCCCCGGCGGGTTGTTGACCGGTGGCGTCACGTTGCCCGGGCCACCGGGCTGCGGGTCCGCAGCGCAGTGGGTCGCGGTAGCGAGAGCCTGGGCGGGTGCAGGGACGGTCGACAGGACGAGCCCGCCGAGCAGCACAGGCAGCAGGATGAGCGCAGCTGAGCCTGCACCGATCCGTCCGCGGCGAATCCGACGGATGACGAGAAGGACGACACCGGCGGCGAGGAGCACTCCTGCCACGATCATCAACGGCACGGGATTGGACAGGCCCGTGTAGGCGAGACAGTTCAAGGGGAGACCTTTCGACTTGGGCGCGCAGAAGCGCGGCGATTGAGATTCTGGGGGAATCGGCGCGCATCCGCGCTGAGTACCGAATACTCAAAGTTCGTCGAGAGCTGGGGATGGACGGCCGCGCGGCTGCGCGGAATCGAGCCCTCTGTCAACCCAAGTTGACGATCTCCGAGTCGTCAACTATGGTTGACGCCATGGATGTCCCAACGATTCACACCCTCGCGGGCCAGGCGGCATCGGATGACCCCATCCAGGCCCTCCGTGCGATCGAGAAACTGCGAAAGGAGCTCGACCGGATCGAGCTCCTCGCGGTGCGGCGCGCTCGCAATGCCAACGCGTCGTGGCAACTGATCGCCCTCGCGCTCGGCGTATCCAAACAGGCAGTTCACAAGAAGTACGGGCGAAGCTAACACCATGAGCACAGCGACATCGGCACCCCCAGCCCGCGGCGGCCTCTTCGGGCGTGGCCGCAAGACAGAAGGACCGCGAGCGAAGTTCAGCCAGCTCCTGCCGTACCTCCTCCAAAATCGACCCCTCGTCGCCGTCGTCATCGCGCTCAGCATCATCGGATCCCTGGCGACGGTGGCCCAGCCGCTTCTCGTGCGCGAGGGCATCACGGTGTTCCAGGCCGGAAAGCCGTGGGGCTGGATCGCGGTCATCGTGATCGTGCTGCTCGTCGCATCCGCCCTCGTCAGCGGCCTGCAGCACTACCTGCTCCAGCGCATGGGCACCACCGTCGTGTACTCCGTGCGCCGGCGCCTGGTCAGCCGGCTTCTCGGGCTGCCGATCAGCGAGTTCGACACCAGGCGCACCGGTGATCTCGTATCGCGGGTCGGGTCGGACACCACGCTTCTCTACTCCGTCATGACCCAGGGGCTCATCGACTCGATCGGCGGGGCACTGCAGTTCGTCGGTTCGCTCATCGCGATGGCCTTCATCGATCCCATCCTTCTCGGGCTCACCGTGCTCGTCATCGGTGTATCGATCGTGGGCGTCGGCGCCCTGTCCGGGCGCATCAGGGTGGCGAGCCAGCAGCAGCAGACGAAGGTCGGCGAGCTCGGTGCGAGCGTTGCCCGCGCCGTCGGCGCCATCCGCACAGTCCGTGCGTCGAACGCGACGGAGCGCGAGATCGAGACCGTCCAGAAAGACGCGGAGGGCGCGTGGAAGATGGGCATCCGGGTCGCGAAGGTTTCGGCGCTCGTCGTCCCGATCGCGGGAGTGGCACTGCAGGTGTCTGTGCTCGTGGTTCTCGGCGTCGGCGGCTTCCGCGTCGCGAGCGGGTCGCTCTCGATCGCGTCGCTGATCGCCTTCATCATCCTTCTCTTCACGCTCATCGCTCCACTGGGTTCCGCGTTCGGCGCCGTCACCTCCGTGAGCCAGGCGCTCGGCGCTCTCGGTCGCATCCAGGAGATCATCGACCTTCCGAGCGAATCCGAGCAGGATGCCGGCGTTGTGCCTGCCGCGGCGCTCGACTCCACGGACAGCGGGGATGCGGCGATCAGCTTCCACGACGTCGTCTTCACCTACCCGGAGAAGGCCCACAAGTCTGAGACGGAGAAGGTCATCGCCGAGGTCGCGCCCGATGAATTGCCGGAGCACGATCGCACGGTGCTCCACGGCGTGAGCTTCACGGCGCCCCGGGGAAAGCGCACGGCACTCGTTGGTCCGTCGGGCGCGGGCAAGAGCACGATCCTCGCGCTGATCGAGCGGTTTTACGACCCGACGGCCGGGCTCGTGCGCGTCGGCGGCGCCGACATCCGCGGCATCGACCGCGGGGCCCTGCGCGCGCAGATCGGATACGTGGAGCAGGATGCACCGGTGCTCGCGGGCACGATCCGCGAGAACCTGATGCTCGGGGCGCCGACCGCCTCGGAGCAGGAATGCATCGACGTGCTGCACGCCGTGAACCTGACCGAAGTGCTCGAGCGCAACGCACTCGGACTTGACGCGCCGGTGGGCGAGGATGGCGTCATGCTCTCCGGCGGGGAGCGCCAGCGCCTCGCCATCGCGCGCACCCTGCTCGCGGCTCCCCCGATCCTGTTGCTCGACGAGTCGACATCCTCGCTGGACGGCCTCAACGAACAGCTGCTGCGGGATGCGATCGACGCGGTCGCGGAGAATCGTACGCTGATCGTCATCGCCCACCGGCTTTCGACGGTCGTCGACTCCGACCAGATCGTCGTGCTCGACCATGGCAGCGTCGTGGGAACAGGAACGCACTCCGAGCTCGTCGTCTCCACTCCCCTCTACAAGGAGCTCGCGCGGCACCAGTTGCTCGTGTAGCCGCCCGATGATCGACCAAGCACGGCCGAGGGCTTAGGGCTCACGCGACCGAGGTCCGGGCGTGCGGATAGGCTCCGATCGTGTCCTTCTCCGTGCTTGTCCTCGTCGGCATTGTCGCCCTCCTCGGGCCGCTGCTGGCGTGGCCGACCAGGTGGCGCATCCCGATCGTCCTCGGGGAGCTTGTCGGCGGCATCCTGGTCGGGCAGTCCGGCCTCGGACTTGTGCACTCCAGCGACCAGACGCTCACGTTCCTCGCACAACTCGGCTTCGGGCTCACGATGTTCGTTGCGGGCAGCAAGGTGCCCGTGCGGGATGCGCGCCTTCGGCCCGTGCTGCTGGTCGCGCTCCTGCGCGTGGTCGGCGTCGGCGTTGCTGCGGCGATCCTCGGAGTGTTGCTCGCAAACATATTCCACACCGGGCATGCTGCCCTCTACGCCGTCCTGATGGCGTCCTCATCTGCGGCCCTCGTCCTGCCGGTGGTGAACGAACTCGGCCTCGGGGGGCCCAGGGTGCTCGCGATGCTTGCCCAGGTCGCGATCGCAGACACGGCGTGCATCGTCGCCGTGCCCCTCGTGATCGACCCGGCGAACGCGCCGGAGGCAGCGATCGGGGCGCTTCTCATCGCCGTTGGCGCCGTGCTCGTCTACCTGGTGCTCCGATTCCTCGACCGCCGCGGGCTGCTGCGCCGGTTCCACAAGGTGAGCGAGAAGCGGCATTTCGCCCTCGAACTGCGGGTGAGCCTCATCGTGCTCTTCAGCCTCGGCGCGCTTGCCGTCACGACGCACGTGTCGATCATGCTCGCCGGTTTCGCGCTCGGACTCGCATTCTCGGCCGTCGGGGAACCCCACCGGCTTGCACGACAGCTCTTCGCGATCAACGACGGATTTCTCGGCCCCGTCTTCTACGTCTGGCTCGGGGCATCGCTCTCCCTCCGGCCGCTCATCACCGATCCGGGTCTCATCGTGCTCGGCCTGGCACTCGGGGTCGGAGCGCTCATCGCGCACATGGTGCTTCGCTTCTTCCGGCAGCCTCTCAGCCTCGGCGCGATCGCCGCCGCACAGCTGGGCGTGCCGGTCGCAGCGGCAACGGTCGGTCAGCAGACCCATGTCCTCGCGGCGGGAGAGCCGTCCGCGCTCATCCTCGGTGCTCTCGTGACGATCGGTGGCCTCGCCGCGGCATCCGGGATCGCCGCCCGGCGCGCACGACTCGTCGATCCCGCCCGGCCCGGAGCTTCGCCTTCAGGCCAGCCGGCTCATGACGCCCGCAAGGCGATGGATGCCCGCGGCAATGTGCTCGGCGTCGATGATGCCGAACCCGAGGACAAGGCCGACCCGGGGAGTCGCTGACCGCGCGAACGAGTGCATCGACTGGATGCCGACCCCCTCGGACAGCGCCGCGCCCGTGAGCCGATCGCCCGGCACGGGGAAGCCGGGTACGAACTCCGCGAAGACGTGCAGCCCCGCGACCGACGGCCGGATGCGTACCCACGGCGCGAGGTTCGCCTCGACCGCCTCGAGCAGCCGCGCTCGACGGTCGGCATAGATCCGCCCGGCCTTACGCACGTGAGCCGCGAACGATCCATCATCGATGAGCCTGGCGAGCGCGGCCTGGGTCACCGTCTCCGTGTGCCAGTCGACCAGCCGCTTCGCGCCGGCGAGTGCGGCGTGCAGCGCCTCCGGCGCAACGAGGAACCCGACCCGCAGCCCCGGCAGCAGTGTCTTCGAGAAGGTGCCGACATAGACCACGCGGCCCGAGCGATCGAGGCTCTGCAACGGGTCGAGGGAGCGTTCTCCGTAGCGATACTCGCTGTCGTAGTCGTCTTCGATGACGAGACCGCCCGCCGCCGCGGCCCACTCGAGCAGCTCCCGTCGGCGCTCGAGCGACATCCTCGCCCCAGTGGGAAACTGATGGGACGGGGTCGTGTAGACCAGGCGTGCGCGCGACGGAATCCCGGCGACCACGATCCCGTTCTCGTCGACCGGAACTCCGACCACCTTCGCGCCGTAGCTCTGGAAAAGCGCCCGCACCGGTGGATACCCCGGCTCCTCGACGGCGACGATGTCGCCGGGCGAGACCAGCACTCGAGCGACCAGGTCGAATGCCTGTTGCGCGCCAGAGGTGACGATGACGTCGTCCTCTCCCGCGCGGACCGCCCGCGCGAGACCGATGTGTCGCGCGATCGCGGCGCGGAGCGGTGGATATCCCTCAGCCTGCGAATAGCCGCCGAGCACCGCGGCTCCTGGTCTCAGCTCGTGCGCAACCGCTCGCCGCCACTTTTCGAGCGGGAACAGCCGCGGATCCGGCAGTCCGGCCGCGAAGTCGTAGGCGGCCGGAGTCTGCCTGCCTGGCAGGGCGGATTCACCGAGCCACGGCGGTCGGGGGCGCACCGCTCCCCCGCGCGGCGCCCTGCGAAGCGGCACGGATGATCGCGACGGAGCGACGAACGTCCCCGCCCCGGGCCTCGCCACGGTGAACCCTTCGGAGAGCAGCCTGTCGTACGCGACAGTGACCGTGGTTCGGGAGACCCCGAGCTGCGCCGCGAGTTCGCGGGTCGGCGGGAGCGCCTCACCCGCGCGCAGTCGGCCCTCGATGATCGCGTCGGAGAGCTGGCGGTACATCCGATCTGCGCGATCCCCGACGGGACCGAGAGTGATGTGGACATCCATTGGACCACCATACTTTGTCAATATTGGATCTTCGACAGGTCCGCTCTGCTGCGTAGCGTTGAGGTATTCCTGAACGAAAGGCACCTCATGTCCACTCGCACCCCCATCGGCAAATCCGCACGCGACGGCTACCGCAAGGTCGTCGACCTCGATGCATACGTCACAGGGAACCTCGAGAGCGAACTCGTCAATTTCATCTACCTCAGGGCG
>Ga0247779_1000823_pt1 | contig 16690 bp, 14 predicted proteins | sample UWRJL221509R5_FD_179925 | JGI IMG/M metagenome (GOLD analysis project Ga0247779, IMG submission 179925) | Plant litter microbial communities from Arlington Agricultural Research Station in Wisconsin, United States - UWRJ-L221-509R-5 | ecosystem: Environmental > Terrestrial > Plant litter >... | reverse complement strand
GCAGCGACCGATCCGTCTGCTCCGCTGCGGATCCCAGCCGGCGCCGATGCCATCGCGTGGGCAGCAGAAACGATCGGCGCGCCGATTTCCGTGTGACGTCGTCGGATTCAATCCGTCGTTCGACCGATCGCCCTCGATGCAGCCGCGGAGACGACGGTCAGCTCATCCCAGCGCCGCATCGCCAAGCGCGCCAGCATCGCCGCACCCATCGCCGGCAGCGCCAGTAGCAGGGGTTCAGGGAGGCCCAACTGTTGCCGCAGGCCCATCGCCAGCAGCAACAGCGCCATCACGATCCGCGCCCAGGGCCGGCCGCCGCGCAGCATCGCCGCGCCGGCCAGCAGGAAGAGTCCGCTCGCGACGAAGATCAGCGTGAACCCGGTGCCGGCGATGGCAGCGTTCTTGTCCAGGCCGGCCGCATGCGCCGCCAGCCAGCCAATGCAGCCCAAGGCCAGCACGCCGGCCAGCGCCCGGGCGCGGCCGGCGGCGCGGCCGTCGTCGAAGGCATCGTCGGTGTCATTGGCCTTGCCGCTGCGTTTCATCAAGGGCAGCAGCGTCAAGCCCAGCAGCCCGAATGCAGCATCGATGCCCATCGTCACCGGATAGCCCCAGGCCTCGACGGCGGCGCCCTGCCAGGCGGCGCTGTACGAGATCGCCAGGTTGCTCAGCGCCATGTAGGCGGTGAACTGTGTGGCGGCGACGGCCGGGCGGGTGATGTCCATGAACACCGCACTGTTGGTGCCGTACATCAGGCCCTGGAACGCGGCATAGACCAGCGTGGCGGCCCACAGGCCGGCGATCAACGCGGCCGGCGCCATCGCGGTGCCGGGGCCGACGGCGCGCGGCATGATCCAGCCGATGGACTGCATCTGCAGGGCCAGCGCCGCCACCGGCACGCTCATCAGTGCGAGAAACAGCGCCAGCATCCGGCGGCGGCCGAAGCGGTCCGACAGCCAACCGCCCGCCACACAGAAGGCGGCGCTCAGCAGGGTGCTCCACAGTTGCATCAGCGCGACCTGGTTGTCGTCCAGGCCCAGCTCGACGCTGAGGTTGGTCTGCAACGCCAGGCCCAGACACATCGCGCCGGTGGGCAGCAAGGCATAGGCCAGGCCGGCGAAGGCGGCGCGCGTGCCGAGGAATGCGCGGAAGGCCTGCACCGAGAAATCGCGCATCTCGGCACCGGCCGCGCGCAGCGAACCCGCCTTGGGCCGCGCTTCGCCGACCACGGCTTCCTTCATCGGCAGCACGACCAGTGCGGTCACCAGCAGGATCGCCGCCGCCACGACGAGGTAGCTGGGCCCGAAGCCGGTGATTCCGCTCAGGAACAGCACGCCGCTGCCGCCGATCGCCTGGCCCGTGTACGCACCGGCGAACATCAGGCCGTTGGCCGTGCCGCGCTCGTCCTCGGGGAGCACGTTGCAGGCCATCGAGTCGATGGCCACGTCCTGCATCGCGCCGAAGCTGTTGTGCACCAGCAGGATGGCGGTGAACAGCGGCAGCTGCGCGGGCAAGGGCACGAAGATCAGCGAGACCAGCGTCAGCGCCATCATCACTTGCGTGCCCAGCACCCAGCCGCGGCGCCGGCCGAGGCGCTCGGAGGCGAAGGTGTCGATGAAGGGCCCGAACGCCCATTTGAAGGCCCAGGGCAGATAGAACGAAGCGACGAAGGCGCCGATCTCGGCCGGGCCCACGCCCAGACGCCGCAGCTGCGTGGCCACCGCGGTGGCCGCGAAGCCGAGCGGCATGCCCTCGGTCATGTAGAGGCAGAAGAAGGCGGCGAGGCGGCCACGGCGGGTGGCGAGCAGGTTGGGCAGGCGCATGGTGGGCGCCATTCTGCCGCTCGCGCGAGTCCGTCATAGAAAGTCCGGCCCGATGGATCGCATCGGGCCGGGAAGGGCGCAGGACACCGCCCGGGACGTCGTCGTCGGCTGACTGGCAACGTGGGGCCGCGGTGTGGAGCTTTTTGCTTAGCGCTTGGCAACGGACGCAATGATCGGGCAGCACCGCCGCCAGCAAAACGCCGATCAGCGCGGCGGATTCCAGCCTTCTAATTGGCGGTCAAAACACCGCCAAAACTGCCCGCCGAGACTCTCCGCCTATCAGGTGCGCCAGATGCGCGGCGGGCAGGGCAGCAGGCCCCAGGCCAGGCGGCGCCACTCGCGCCAGACTTGAATGAGCAGCTCGGCGGCCGGTTCCACCCGCCCGGCCAGCAGGCGCAGCACGACGGTGCCGTCCTGCGGTGCCGTCGCCCCGGCGCTGGCGGCCAACGGATGCCCGGCGCAGCACTGCCGCGCGGCGTCCAGCAGCGCCTCGCGCCGCGCCGCCGACAAGTCCTGACCCCCGGCGAACCACACCGTCGCCAGCACCGTGTGGCCGGCGAAGCCCAGCGGCGAATCCAGCAGCGCGCGGTCGCCGCCATCGATGCGTCCGCGCTCCAGCCAGCGGCCGGGCAGCTCCAGCTGCTGCAGGTAGCGCCCGCGGGTGAAAGGCTTGCCGGCGCCGGGCAGGCCCAGCGCGGCGATGTCCCAGCCGATCATCTCGGCACCCGGCGCCAGCTCGAAGCACTGCCGGTTCTCGGCCAGCGCGGCGTCGTAGACGATCGCCTCCAGCGGCAGCCATTCGAGCCGCGCGCCGGCATCGAGCCGCGCCCGTACGGACTGCACCGCCGTCTCGCCGGCGCTGCGGTAGAAGCGCGTCGCGCTGGGCGTGGTGATCAGGGCGTGGCTGGCGTCGGCCAGGCGGATGTCCAGATCCAGCGTGTCGCCGCCGACGATGCCGCCCGGCGGATGCACCAGCACGTGATGGCACACGGCCGGCCCCTCGGGGTAGAGCCGCTGCAGCACGCGCAGCGGCCCCTCGTGGCGATCGTGCGCCGTCGTGCGGCCTTCGGCATCGAGCCGGTAGTCGAGGGTCAGGTGTCCATGCCAAGCCATGCGGGCGAGCTTAGCAAGACACGTGCTCGATCAATGATGGGCGTGCGCGGATGCCTCGTCTCCCGCAGGCGGTGTGGCCACCACCGGCACCTGCACCAGCAGCGAGGCCTCGCGGCCCTGCGGGTCGACGAAGCGCAGCGTGAGCGGCACGCTGCTGCCCGCGGGCAGGGCCTGCTTGAGGCCGGTGAGCATCAGGTGGAAGCCGCCGGGGCTCAGCGCGACCGTCTCGCCGGCGGGCAGGGCGAGGCCCTGGTCGAGTTCGCGCATGCGCATCACGTCGCCTTCCATCTTCATCTCGTGCACGTCCACATGCGCGGCCACGGGCGTGCTGCCGCCGAGCAGGCGCGCGCCGGCTGGCGCGGTGAGCCGGGCGAAGACGCCGGTGGCGCTCTGGCCTGGCACCGCCAGCCGGGCCCAGGCATTGCGAACGTCGACGGCGGCGACGCCGACCGGCAGCACGTCCAGCCGGGCCGCGGGCGTGGACGACTTCTCGCCCTCGCGCACGGGCACGGTGGCCCAGTCCACGCTGCCCTGGTCGCAGGTCTGCAGCACCTTGAACCACAGCGTGCCGGGCTTGCTGGTGAGCTTGCCGCGGATGACGAAGGCGGTCTTCTCGGCGGCGGGCACGCCGGCCTGCGGTGACGCCGCCGTCCAGCTCACTTCATCGCGGCTGCTGGCGAGGGTCCAGCCGGGCCGGGGCTGGGCCTCGACGACGGTGAAGCCCGCCGGCAGGCGGACCTTGAGGCCGGTCGTGGCGGTGGCGTCCTTGCTGCAGGCATGGCCGACGCGGAAGGCCGCGTCGTAGACGGTGCCGGCGGTGGCGCCGCCGGGCGGCAGCGTCACGTGGGCCCAGGCGGGTGCGGCCAGGGCCGCGAGCGCGAAGAGGGTGGCGAGCTTGTGTGTGGTCATCGTCGTGTGCTCCATGTTCAGAGATCGAACTTCAGCTCGGCCGAGTAGCTGCGCTGCGTGTACGGGTGGAAGTTCCAGTATTGGTAGTTGTTCAGGTTGTCGATGCCGAAGGCGGCGCTCCACTGGCGGTCGATCTTCCACAGCAGGCGCACGTCGGCCGTGGCGTACTTGCTCACGCCCATGTAGGCGAAGCCGTTGATGTCGGCGTTGTTGAGCGTGCGGTACTGGCGGCCGCTGTAGCGCCCGGCCACGGTGCCGGTCCAGTGTTCGTTGAAGCGGTAGCTGGCCACGGCGGTGGCGCGCCAGCGCGGGATGTTGGGCTGCCACTTGCCGATGGTGTCGCCCGGCGTCGCGACGAAGCCGCTGTTGGCCTTGATCTTGGAGTCGGTGTAGGTGACGCTGCCGGACAGGTCCAGGCCCTGCACGAGCCAGTCCGCCGCGTTCAGCGTGGCCTCGAGCCCCGTGGTGCCGATGCGGTCGATGTTCTGCACGCGGCTGATGTTCTTGTTCGCGTTCGCATCGAAGACGGTTTGCGAATAGAGCGAGTCGCGCGTGGTCTCGGCGAAGAGCGTGAGGCGCGATTGCAGCGCGGCGCTCCAGGCCTGCTCGGCGCTCAGCTCGGCCGTCCAGGACTTCTCCGGCTTCAGGTTCGGGTCGTTGATGTACTGCGAGTTCGTCGTCGAGGTGGCGCCATACAGCTCGGACACGGTGGGCATGCGCACCGCGCGGCCCAGCGAGGCCTTGATGACAGTGTCCTGCGTGGCCTGCCACGACAGCGCGGCCTTGGGCGAGACGTGGTTCTCGCTGCGCGAGGCGTAGCCCTGGCCCGCGCTGGCCGAGAAGTCGGTGCGGCCGTCATAGGCCTGCCAGTGCTCGGCGCGCAGGCCCAGCACGGCCTTCCAGTCGTCGCTCAGCAGCCAGGCGTCCTGGGCGTAAGCCGACTGCAGGCGCGTCTTGCCGCTTACCTTGCTGGCCAGCGTGCCGGGGCCGTCGCTGAGGTAGTTGCCGCTGATGTTGGACGTCAGGTAGCTGAGCTGGTAGCTGTCCTGCTGCAGGCCCAGGTCCACCACGTGGCGGCCGCCGGCCGCGGCCGGGCGCCAGATGCCCTTCAGCGCCAGTGTGTTCCAGCCGGTGCCCGAGCCGTCGGCCAGCGTGCCGGCGCCGCCGGTCCAGGCGCCGGGCTGCGGGTTGCCGGCGGCGTTCTGGCGCTTGTCGTCCTTCTGGTAGTCGTAGAGGCTGGCGGCCAGCTCCCAGTCCCATTCGCCGCCGGTGTGGCTCTTGAGCGAGAGGCCTTGCATCAGGTGCAGCAACTGCTCGCGGGTGAGCGCGAAGTCGCCGCCGCCGAGGCCCTGAGTCGCCGTGACCGCCTTGCCGTTGATCGTCTGCGTGCCGGTGAAGAAGGCGACGCCGCCGATGTTGATGTTGCCGCTGTAGACCGGATTGCCGTTGGCGTCCTTCAGGTAGCTGACCGAGTTGCCGTCGGCATCGTTGCGCCAGGCGCCGAGCACGTAGCTGGCGCGCAGCGTGGGGCCGAGGTCGTAGGCCAGCTTGATCTTCAGGTGGTCCTGCGTGGTGTTGTACTGCGTGCCGGCACCGATCAGGTACCAGCTCTGGCCGGCGCTGTTGGACTGCAGGATCGCGCCGGTCACCGGCGTGCCCACGTTGGGCGCCGTCACGCCGCTGCTGGCGAGGCGGTTCGCGAAGGTCAGCGGCTGGCCTTCGCTGTCGGTGTGGTTGACGTTGATCCACCAGCTGAGGTCGCCGGCGCGGCTGCCGACAGAGGCGCTGGCCTGCCAGGCGCGGTAGCTGTCCTTGTGGCCGTAGAGCTCGAAGTCCTGCGTGGTGTAGCCGACGCGGGCATGCGCCTCGAACTTCGTCGGCATGCGCGTCTGGTAGTCCACCACGGCGCCGACCGAGTTGCCCGGGTAGGCGGCCGAGAAGGGGCCGTACATCACGTCCACCCGCTCGATCTCCTCGGGCGTGACCAGGCCCCAGCGCGGCGGGAACGAGAGCCCGCCCACGCCGTTGCCCAGGTAGTTGGACAGCAGGATGCCGTCGGCGTAGACGGCCGAGCGGGCGCTGTTGCCGGTGCCCGAGGCGCGGCTGGAGAGGATGGCGTGGTTGTAGTCGCCGATGTAGCGCTTGCGCACCAGCAGGCTGGGGAAGTACTTGAGCGCGTCCTCGCTGTCGGTGGCGTTGACGGTGCGTTCGATGTCGGCGGCGGTGCTGCTTTCCATCGTCGTCGGGATGTTGGTGGGCAGCGAACTCGGGTTGCTGCCGGTGACGGTGACGACGCCGAGCTGCTTGACCTGCGGGTCACTGTCGGCAGCGGCGGCGAACGGAAGGAATGCCGCGGCCAGCGCGGCCACGAGCGGGGTGGTTTTCATGATGATGATCAGAGATGCGGTTCGCTCCCGGCAGGGAGCGGCATCACCGGCGTGCGACGCGATGTCGCGGCCGGCGGGCCTCAAGGGCTCGCGGGGGCGAGCCTCGTCAGGCCGTCATCGGCGGGCCGCGCGGCTGGGCGGGACGCCAGGCGTGGGCGGTGACCGGTGCGCTGAAGAAGCGCTCGGGCATCGCGAAGGCGAGGTCGCCGCGCAACATCGGCGCGGCAGCAGGAACGGGTGGAGGCGCCAGGTCCGCCGCGTGGGCGTGGCACATCGCGCAGTGGCCCAGGGTCAGCATGTCCAGCGCCGGGTTCTTGATCGGATCGCTGGTGTTGCTGCCGCCGCGCGGGCTGCCGGCGGAGCAGATGTCCTGCAGCGCGAAATCGCCGCGCGCATGGCTCAGCGCCGCGCTGATGCCCGGCGCGAGCATGCCCAGCACCAGGATCGCGAGGGCGAACCAGGATTGCAGGCGATGGGTGCGGCGGGAGGTCACGGGCTTCGAGCGAAGGGAAGGAATGGAGCTGACGCCGGATTCTATCGACCTGCACTCAGGGCCTGGCGGTGCTCTCTCCGTCGTAGTAGTCCACCGTGTCCGCGGCGCGGTGCAGGCTGCGCAGGGGCAGCGCGCCGGGCGCACCGGGCGTTTCGGCGAACACGCCGATCTTGCCGCCGTCGGGGTATTCGCAGACCTCGACCGCCGCGATGTTCGACAGCGCCAGGTAGCGCATCGTCGTGCTGCCGGTGTTGATGATCTGGTGCGCGGATTCCGGGCCGCCGGTGGGGCAGGCGATGACGTCGTGCTTGCGGATCGCGTGGCGCTCGTTGCCGTAGCGCAGCTCGCCTTCGCCTTCGATGATCAGGAACATCTCCTCCTCGGCGCGGTGCGCGTGGAAGGGGCACTGGGCTGCGCCCGGCGGCAGTTCGGTCAGGTTGTAGCCGAGCTGGCGCGCACCGATCGATGTACTGAAGCGGGCACGCCGCGAGGTGTAGTAGCCGTTCTCCTCGATGTCGTCGAACTCGACCTCGGCGAGATTCACGAATGGCTTCGGCGTGCCCATGGCGTTTCCTTCAGCTCAGCATGTCCAGCAGCGTCCGCGCGACGACCTTGGTGGCGCGGCGCAGGTCCTCCAGCACCAGGTGCTCGTCCGAGCGCTTGGCATTGCTCTCGAAGACGGTGCGCGGGCCGGCGCCGTAGATCGCCGCCGGGATGCCGGCTTCGCCGTACAGGCGTACGTCGGTGTACAGCGGCGTGCCGGAGGTGGGGATGGGTTCACCGAACACCGCCTCGCCGTGCTTCTGCAGCGCGTCGACCAGCGGCTTGTTGTCCGGCGAGGGCTTCAGCGAGCGGGCCAGCAGCATGCGCTTGATCTCGACCGTGATGCCGGGGTAGCCGGCGGCGGCATCGGCGATCACCTGGCGGATGTCGGCCTCGACCACGGTCGGGTCTTCCTCGGGAATCATCCGGCGGTCCAGCTTCAGCACCACCTTGCCGGGCACGACGTTGGTGTTGGTGCCGCCCTCGATGCGGCCGACGTTCAGGTACGGGTGTTTGATGCCCTCGACCTGGCTCGTGACCTGCTTGTACTTCGCGTTCTGCGCGTACAGCGCGTTCAGGATCGCGACGGCGCCCTGCAGCGCGTCGACGCCGGTATCCGGAATGGCCGCGTGCGCCATCTTGCCGTGCACGGTGACTTCCATCTGCAGGCAGCCGTTGTGTGCGGTGACGACCTGGTAGCTGAAGCCGGCGGCCAGCAGGTAGTCTGGCCTCGTCAGCTTGTTCTTCAGCAGCCAGCCGGGGCCCAGTTCGCCGCCGAATTCCTCGTCGTAGGTGAAGTGCAGCTCGACGCCACCCTTCAGCGGCGCGCCCAGCGATTCGAGCGCGCGCAGCGCGAAGGTGAAGGTGGCGAAGTCGCTCTTGCTGACGGCGGCGGCGCGACCGTAGAGCTTGCCGTCGACGATCTCGGCCGAGTAGGGGCCGTGGGTCCAGCCCTCGCCGGGCGGGACCACGTCGCCGTGCGCGTTCAGCGCGATCACCGGGCCGCCGTCGCCGTAGCGGCGGCGCACGATCAGGTTGGTGATCGATTCGAGGCCGTAGGCCTTCACCTCGGCGGCGGGCACCGGGTAGGCGTCGGCGGGTAGTCCCATGCCGGCCAGCAGTTCCTTCGTGCGCTCGGCATGTGGCGCGTTGTTGCCGGGCGGCGTGTCGGTAGGCACCTGCACCAGCGCCTGCAGGTACTTCACTTCCTCGTCGAAGTGGGCATCGATCCAGGCGTCGAGTCGTTCGTAGTTGCTCATTGCAGGTTTTCCAAGAGGTGCTGGAAGGCACGGACGCACAGCTCCGCATCGTCGTTGGTGATCGTCTCCAGCGGGTTGTGGCTGATGCCCGAATTGCCGCCGCGCAGGAACAGCATGGCCTGCGGCAGCATCTCGTGGATCTTCATCGCGTCATGGCCGGCGCCCGAGGGCATGCGGTGGATCGGCAGGCCCTGGGCGGCGACGGCGGCTTCCCAGCGCTGTTGCCAGCGCGGGTCGCTCGGTGCGGCGTCGGCGGCGACGGTCTGCGTCAAGGTCCAGTGCAGGCCGCGGCGTTCGCAGATGCGTTGCAGCTCCGCCTTCACGTCCGCATCGATCGCGTCGCGGGCCTCGTTGTTCGTCGCGCGCAGGTCCAGGCTGAACTTGCAGCGGCCCGGCACGACATTGATCGAGCCGGCCGGCACTTCCAGCATGCCGACGGTGCCGACCACATGCTCGACCGAGGCCGCGCGCTTCTCGACGAACAGGATCAGCTCGGCTACGGCCGCGGCCGCATCGCGCCGGCGGTCCATCGGCGTGGTGCCCGCATGCGAGGCCTGGCCGATCACCTCGCCCACGTAGCGCTTGCTGCCGTTGATCGAGGTGACGATGCCCAGCGGCAGGTCGATCTCGTTGAGCACCGGTCCCTGTTCGATGTGGACCTCCACATAGCCGCGATAGCGGGACGGATCGCGCTTCAGCGGCGCCACCGATTCCAGCGTGGCCGGCTTGTCCGCGGCGAGCATCGCCGAGCGCATCGTCACGCCCTCGGCATCGCATTGCGTCAGCCAGGCCGGATCGAAATCGCCGGTCAGTGCGCCGGAGCCGAGGAAGGTCGCCTTGTAGCGCTGGCCTTCCTCCTCGGCGAAGCCGACTACCTCGAAGCCGAAGGGCAGGCGACGGCCGGCGCGCTTCAATTCGCGCACGCAGGCCATCGGCGCAAAGATGCCGAGGCGCCCGTCGTACTTGCCGCCGTTGCGCACGGTGTCGAAGTGGGAGCCGGTCAGCAGGCGCCTGGCGTTCGGATCGGTGCCGTGATAGACGCCGACGACGTTGCCGACCGCATCGATCGTCGCCTCGTCGAAGCCGCAGTCGTGCAGCATCCAGCGGCGCAGTTGCTCGGCGCAGGCCTGGTGGGCCTCGGTCAGGTAGGTGACGGTGAGCTGGCCCTTTTCCTTGAAGCCGGGGTCGGAGTGGACGGCCAGCGACTCGGCCCAGTCCCACACCAGGTTGCCCAGGTCTGGTGAGACGCCGAACTTGTCGTTCAAGCGGATCTCGGCGATGCGGTGGATGTTGCGCAGGCACTCGGCCAGCTCGAAATCCGGATGGCCTTCCAGCCGCCGCGCGAAGGTCGCGATGATCTCGGCCTTGGGCAGGCCGCGGCCGCGCGGGCCACGCACGGCAAGGATGAAGGGCCAGCCGAAGCGCGCGTTGTAGTCGGCGTTCAACTGCTGGATGCGGGCGAACTCCTCGGGGGTGCAATCGGTGAGGCCGGCCTTGGTCTGCTCGTTGGTGGACTCGGCCGTCAGCGTCTTGCTGACCATGGCCTTGCCGGCCAGCTCCGGGTGGGCGCGAACCAGGGCGAGCTGTTCTTCGCGCGTCGATTCGCGGACGACCTGCGCCAGCGCATGCTTCAGCGCGGCGAGGCTGGCGAACGGGCGCTTGGCGGCTGCGCGCTCGGAGATCCAGGGCGAGTGCTCGTAGGTGCCGTCGAGCATGCGGACGAATTCGTCCGGCGCCGCGGCGTTCAGTGTTTCGAGATTCATCGTCATTCCCAGATGAAGGCCTTGGAGGCGTCGAACGGATGCGTCTCGCGCCAGTGCCTTGCGATGTCCACGCGCTTGCAGATCCAGACGCGGTCGTGGCGCTCGATGTGGTCGAGGAAGCGCTGCAGCGCGCGCATGCGGCCGGGCTTGCCGAGCAGGCGGCAGTGCATGCCGATGCTCATCATCTTCGGCGCCTCGTCGCCCTCGGCGTAGAGCACGTCGAAGCTGTCCTTCAGGTACTGGAAGAACGGATCGCCGTGGCTGAAGCCCTGCGGCAGGGCGAAGCGCATGTCGTTGCAGTCCAGCGTGTAAGGCACGACGAGGTGGGGCGCCAGATTGCCGTCGGTCTTGCGCACGTTGAGCCAGAAGGGCAGGTCGTCGCCGTAGTAATCGCTGTCGTACTCGAAGCCACCGTAGTCGGCGACCAGGCGCCGCGTGTTGGGGCTGTCGCGGCCGGTGTACCAGCCGAGGGCGCGGTTCAGCGTCAGCTTCTGGATCGCCTCCATGCCGCGCTGCATGTGCTCGCGCTCGGTGGCTTCGTCCAGCCCCTGGTAGTGGATCCAGCGCCAGCCGTGGCAGGCGATCTCGTGGTCCAGCTCGACGAAGGCCTGCGTCAGCTCCGGATGCCGCTCCAGCGCCATGCCGACGCCGAACACCGTCAGCGGCAGCGCGCGCTTTTCGAACTCCTTCAAGAGGCGCCAGACGCCGACGCGCGAGCCGTACTCGTAGATGCCTTCCATGCTCAGGTGCCGCGCCGGAAATGCCGGCGGGTTGAACATCTCGGACAGGAACTGCTCGCTGCCGGCATCGCCGTGCAGCACGGAGTTCTCGCCGCCCTCTTCGTAGTTGAGGACGAACTGCACGGCGATGCGCGCGTTGCCGGGCCACTGCGCATGCGGCGGGTTCTCGCCGTAGCCGATCAGGTCACGCGGGTAACGGCCGCTCATGGGACTGCTCATAGGGACAACACCTTTGCCAGGTCATCGACACGAGGCTTCAGCCTCAGGTTGGATTCGACATTGCCGAGGTGCGAGCCCAGCAGCTTGACAGCGGCCTTGGCGTCGCGCGCTTCCAGCGCGGCGACGATGGCCTCGTGCTCGGCGTGCGATTCGGCCGCCGAATGGGAGCTTTGATACATCAGCGAGATCAGCGAGCTGCGCGAGAGCAGGTCGGTCAGCAGCTGTGCCAGCACGTCGTTGCCCTGCATGCGCGCGAGGATCACGTGGAAGTCGGCCAGCAGCCGAGTGCGGCCGGGCACGTCGGTGACCTTCAGCGCCTCGATCTCGTCCTTCAGATGCTTGCGCAACTGGGCGACCTGGGCCGGCGTGATCGTCTTGGCGAGCTTGGTGATCATGGCGCACTCGAGCATCTGCCGGACCTCGAAGACCTGCTGCGCCTCCTCGACGCTGGGCTCGGCCACGAAGGCGCCGCGCGCGGGCGTCAGCGTGACGAGCCGGTCGCGGCTCAGCTGGTTCAGCGCCTGTCGCACGAGGGTGCGCGAGACCTTGAAGATGTCGGCGAGCTTCTGCTCGGCGAGCTTGGTGCCGGGCATCAGGCGCCGCTCGACGATCGCCTGCGTGATCGAGGCGGCGATGCGGTCGGTCGACGAGGCCGGAGCGGCAGTTTTCGTTTTTGCTGAGGCTGACATTGTGTGCTGAAGTGTATACACTTTGCCAGAATTTCCAAGCGAATGACGAAAGGGTCCATCGATGGGCAAGCTCACCACCCACGTGCTCGACACCGTGCACGGCGCCCCCGCCGCCGGCATGGCCGTGCGCCTGTTCCGCCTCGACCGCTCGGGCCAGGCCCACGAGATCAAGGCGATCACGCTGAACCACGACGGCCGGGCCGACGGCCCGCTGCTCGAAGGCGCCACGCTGGAGCCGGGCCACTACCGGCTGCTGTTCTCGGTGGCGGCCTACTTCCGCTCGCGCGGCGCATTGCTGCCCGAACCGCCCTTCCTGGACGAGGTGCCGCTGGACTTCGGCATTGCCGACCCGAATTCGCACTACCACGTGCCTTTGCTGGCGAGCCCGTGGAGCTATTCCACCTATCGGGGCAGCTGAGTTCCGGGTATGAAAGCGTGGCGTGAGCTGGAACGGGCGCTGCAGGGCGGACCTGCGGTGCTCGTCAGCGTCCATGAGGTTCAAGGCAGCGGCCCGCGCGAGGTCGGCGCCTGGATGGCGATCACCTGCGCCGGCGGGCTGATCGGCACGATCGGCGGAGGCCAGCTCGAGTTCGATGCGATCGCGCGGGCCCACGATCTGCTGGACCGCGCCGTGCCATGCGATGAAGTAACACGTTATGCGCTCGGACCCAGCCTCGGCCAGTGCTGCGGCGGCATCGTGCACCTGCGCTTCGAATGGCTGGAGGAGGGCGCCAGCGGCATTCGCGAGCGGCTGGCGGGCGTCGAGGCGCGGGTGTCGGTGGCGCTGTTCGGCGGCGGTCACGTGGGACGAGCCATCGTCACGCTGCTGGGGCGGCTGCCGGCCGACGTGTTCTGGGTCGACAGCCGTGAGGAGATCTTCCCGCCGGCCCTGCCGGACAACGTCAGCGCCGAGCATTCCGATCCAGTACAGGCCGCGGTGCGGGACGTGGCACCCGGTTCGCGCGTGCTGATCATGAGTTTCAGCCATGCGGAAGACCTGGACATCGTCGCCGCCTGCCTGCAGCGCCAGCGCGAGCGCCGCGACCTGCCCTATATCGGCCTGATCGGCAGCAAGAGCAAGTGGGCGGCGTTCCGTCATCGCCTGGAGACGCGTGGCTTCACCGAGGAGGAGATCGCCCACGTCACCTGCCCGATCGGCCTGCCCGGCATTACCGGCAAGGAGCCCGAGGTGATCGCCATTGCCGTGGTGGCCCAACTGCTGGCGAACTAGGGTATTCGCTAGCATGAAATAAGTCCTTGACTGCTTCCGTTGTCCCTCTAATCTAGGACAGCGCGGCGTACCTTACGCAGCGGATGGGGGAGCATAAAAATGTTTAGCTGGTTCCAGAGTACCCGCATCAAGACCAAGCTGATGCTGGGTTTCGCCGTGCTGGCCGCCGTCGTGGTGGTCGTGTCAAGCCTGTCGCTGCGCTCGCTCGGCCGCTCGAACGAGCGACTGACGGACTACCTGAGTGGCATCGGCGAACGCGAGGCGCTCGCCACGCAGGTCCGCAATGCGGCCAACCAACGCGCGATCGCGGCGCGCAACCTGGTGCTGGTGACCGAGGATGGCGACCGCAGCATCGAGAAGAGCGCGGTGGCGCTGGCCCACCAGCAGATGCAGGACAAGCTGGCCGCGCTGAAGAAGGCACTCGTCGCCGACGGTCCCGGCGTGACCGAGCGCGAGCGCGAGCTGTTCGCGAAGATCGAGAGCGTCGAGTCGCGCTACGGTCCGGTGGCGCTGGACATCGTGGCCAAGGCCAGCAATGGCGAGCGCGATGCGTCGATGGCCAAGATCGTCAAGGAATGCCGGCCCTTGCTGGTGGAGCTGATGGCCTCGATCGAGCAGCTCGTCGCCCACGACAAGCAGCGTGCCCAGGCCTGGGCCGACGCCGCGACCACTGACTATTCGCGGGACATGACGCTGATGCTGATTGCCTGCGGGCTGGCCGTGGCGGCGGCGGTGCTGCTGGGCTGGATCCTCAGCCGCGCAGTGACCTTGCCGCTGCAGCGCGCCGTGAAGCTGGCCGAGGCCGTGGCCTCCGGCGACCTGAGTACCGCCATCGAGGTGCGCGGCGGCGATGAGACCGGCCAACTGCTGGCGGCACTGAAACGAATGAACGAGAGTCTGGTCACGATGGTGGACCGCGTGCGCCAGTCGGCGGATGGCATCGCCACCGCCTCGGCCGAGATCGCCACCGGCAACACGGACTTGTCCAGCCGCACCGAGCAGCAGGCCAGCGCGCTGCAGCAGACGGCGGCCTCGATGCAGCAGATGACGCAGACCGTGCAGCAGAACGCCGACTCCTCGCGCCAGGCCAGCCAGCTCGCTACCACGGCGGCCGAGGTGGCCGGGCGCGGCGGCCAGGTCGTGGAGCGCGTGGTCAGCACGATGGGCGAGATCAGCGAATCGAGCCGCCGGATTGCCGACATCATCGGCGTGATCGACGGCATTGCCTTCCAGACCAACATCCTCGCGCTGAACGCGGCGGTGGAAGCGGCTCGGGCGGGCGAGCAGGGTCGCGGCTTCGCGGTGGTGGCCGGCGAGGTGCGCAGCCTCGCGCAGCGCTCGGCCCAGGCGGCGCGCGAGATCAAGGCGCTGATCGGCGCCAGCGTCGAGCGCGTGGAGGCCGGCAGCGCGCTGGTCAACGAGGCGGGCAGCACGATGAGCGACGTCGTGCGTCAGGTGCGGCGCGTCACCGATCTGGTGGCCGAAATCAATGCCTCGTCCAGCGAGCAGACCAGCGGGATCCAGCAGGTCAACCAGGCGGTCGCGTCGATCGACCAGGGGACGCAGCAGAACGCGGCGCTGGTCGAGCAGAGCGCCGCGGCGGCCGAGAGCCTGAAGCAGCAAGCGTCCCAGCTGCTTGAAGTTGTTTCCGTGTTCAAGACTCACGGAATGTCGACAAGACTGGCATGATTTTGTATACACTCCGTCCACTTGTCGCAGCGGCGCAGCTGGCGGTAGCCAGGCAAACAGGCAGAAGTTCCATCTGAGCGCGACACGTCCCCGGCTTACAGCGCCCGCAGTGGTGAGCCGGTCCTGAGCGGAGTCTCATCGGATGGAAGCGTATTTGCTCGACTGGGCCAACCTGCTGCTGCGCTGGCTGCATGTGATCGTGGGCATTGCCTGGATCGGCGCCTCGTTCTACTTTGTCTGGCTCGACAACCACCTGCACAAGCCCAAGGCCGATGACCTGCTGGCCCGCGGCGTCGACGGCGAGCTGTGGGCCGTGCACGGCGGCGGCTTCTACAACCCGCAGAAGTACATGGTGGCGCCCAAGGGCCTGCCGCAGGACCTGCACTGGTTCTACTGGGAGAGCTACTGGACCTGGATGAGCGGCTTCGCGCTGTTCGTCGTGCTCTACCTGTTCAATGCCAGCACCTTCCTGATCGACCGCAACGTGTTCGATTGGTCGGCCCACGGCGGCACGCCGGCCGCCATCGGCGCGGCGCTGGCCTTCTTCGTCGTCGGCTGGATCGTCTACGACCAGATCTGCCGCCGCTTCGGCCAGACGAAGGCGGCGGACGGCACGGTCGCCATCGGCAACGACGGCCTCGTGCTGGGACTCCAGGCCGTCTACATCGCCATTGCGATCTGGGCGCTGTGCCACCTGTTCGCCGGCCGCGCCGCCTTCCTGATCGGCGGCGCGATGATCGCCACGATGATGAGCGCCAACGTGTTCTTCTGGATCATCCCCGGCCAGAAGACCGTGATCGAGGACATGCGCGCCGGCCGGCCGGTGCAGGCCATCCACGGCCAGCGCGGCAAGCAGCGCAGCGTGCACAACACCTACTTCGGCCTGCCCGTGCTGATCGCGATGCTGAGCAATCACTACGGCATGCTCTACAGCCACCCGCACAACTGGCTGGTGCTGATCGGGCTGATGCTGGCCGGCGTGCTGATCCGCACCTGGTTCGTGCAGCGGCACAAGGGCAAGGCCGACGTCAAGCTGATCCCCGCCGCGCTGGTGCTGCTGGCCGCGCTGATCGTGTGGCTGGCACCGGCCAAGGCGCCCGAGGCTCCGGCGGCGGCGCCCGCGCCGACGATGGCGCAGGTCGAGGCGATCGTCGCGCAGCGTTGCCAGATGTGCCACAACGCGCAGCTGAATCAGAAGGGCGTCATGCTGCACACGCCGGAGTTGATCGAGAAGAACGCGGCGGCGCTGTACCAGCAGGCGGTGGTGCAGAAGACGATGCCGTTGAACAACGCGACTGGGATTACGGATGAGGAGCGGGCGACGCTGGGGCGGTGGTTCCAAAGCCTGGCGAAGTAGGGCTTCTCAGCTGCTGCAGCTTTTGGTTTTCGCCACGGTGCCGGGACTCGCCCCGGCGGGCGACTCACTTTCTTGGGCGCCCAAGAAAGTAAGCAAAGAAACCGCCCCTGGCTCCGCCGCCCTCCCTACGGTCGGGTGCCCTGCGATGCTCGGAACCCGAGGCCGCACCCAACTCACTCCGCTACGCTGCGTTCAGACAAGGGGTGCGAAGTCAGTCTACGAAGCGTGCTTCGCACGCGCCTCGGGCTCCTGCGCTTCTCGGCGACTTCACAAGGGAAACTCGATACGGCTCGCTGCGCATCGCCTCGATGAGGCGTCCGCTGTGCGGCGCCCCTGGAGGCGATGCGCAGCGAGCCGAACAGGCTTTCGGGCCCCTTGTGCAGCCGCCGAGAAGCGCAGCGGCTTGGGACCGTGAGCGCAGCGAACCTCGTGCTCTGACTTCGCGCCCCTTGTCTGAGCGGAGCGTAGCGCAGCGAGTTGG
>Ga0247779_1000822_pt1 | contig 16690 bp, 19 predicted proteins | sample UWRJL221509R5_FD_179925 | JGI IMG/M metagenome (GOLD analysis project Ga0247779, IMG submission 179925) | Plant litter microbial communities from Arlington Agricultural Research Station in Wisconsin, United States - UWRJ-L221-509R-5 | ecosystem: Environmental > Terrestrial > Plant litter >... | reverse complement strand
GTTTTGTATTCCTGTATTAGTTTGTCTGTGAGGTGCGTATCCATGGCCATTGGAAATTCCTGCCGTAGCTTAACTATTGCAGGAATAATATCCTTGATTACACTTTGGCCTGCTTTATCATCTAGATTGAAATTTAGTCAAGCGATCAATCATAAGCAAGATTCACTTACTAGGATCAGGATTATGAATTATATCCAGGAGTTTGTCTATGTCAGTTGTGGCTTTCTTGTCAATAAAATAAGTCTTCTTTTTGGCACATGCGACCAATAGCAGGATATACACAGTACCTATCACTAATTGTTATCAAAAGTATAGATAGAAAAGAAACATTTCATACCAGCTTTAGCTAGTTTGGCAAAAGACAGTGCTGCAGCCGTGCTACGCTTGAACGTTCTTGGGCTCATAAATGTATTAGGCTCAATTAACTCTTCATAAATCTTTTTTTTTGTCATTCCGCTTTCTGAAAAGAGACTGGGACAAATTGAGTTATCGGTTACATACCTATTGAAACTAAAGAGAACTTACCACTTGCACTTTGTCTCCAATTGAATTGCAGTTAGCATTGAGATGAAATGATGCACAGCTTCGTGTCCTTTGTGGGTCATGTATCATTTTGCAAGATCCACTACCAATGCGTCATTACGACACAAGCCTTCTGTCGAGCTCAATCCACCATTTAGGACCTCTCGTAGCCTGTCTTTGAAATCCTGACTGTCGAGAATTTCTAAGCAGCGCTGGCTACCCATCCTGCTAATAATATCTCCTGGAAGCAAGCTTGGCTTCTTTGGATTGTTGGATGTGTCAACCATGGGGGTAATCCCATAGCTCACAGGGGTTTGGACTAACCATGCTCCAGTAGCACCCCCCATGTTGATATCTCCTTCATTATTGAATCCGTTGTTACCGCCCACTCCGCTGCTATCAGCCATCTCTGGTCCTTCACCCATATGATCATCGAGCCCTCCTCCCATTCCCACTACTCTTTCATCATCCATCCATTCTCTATCTCCATCTTCTTCAGAGTCTCTTGCCTGCGCTTCGCGCTCACGTGCTTCAGCTCGTCACATGGCTCTAAGATGTTTGCATTGTCTAACCCCTCCAGCCAAAAAATTGACATGTGCAACCCTGGGACCTGTATTTCTCCTTCCTGGCGCCCTCTGGATTGGTAACCCAGAAGGATTTCTTGTCCGCAAATTATGGCGAGAAGTACCGCCATTAAATGCACCCGGGGTAGGTTGCCCCATCGAGGCAAGGGCATGTGCAAACGCCACATTTAATGACGCCACATTTGTCAAGCCTGCCAAGTAAAATATGTCAAGATCAATCAGGCTTGAAATATAAGTAGAGGCACTGTGTGGATCAAAAGAGACATGGGCGCCTCTACCAAAATGAAAGATGGCAACTGCTAAAATAACCTAATCAGCCACCCATATCTAGTATTATAAGTATAAAAGCTTACATTCAACGTTGTTCCGAAAATAGTCCATCTCAGATTGAGAAGCCATTATTGCCGTGTCATTTGGACATGTGTCAAAAGCAGATGCTTCATGATAAATTGGAAAGCAATTGTGGTCTAGCATTCCATTTGTAGAATCTGCCAAGATGTGCGTCTGAGGATGAGATGGATATGTGGATGATGATTGCATAGCCAATGCATTGACCAGAATGTCAAGCACACTTTGGTGTAGACTTTCTTCATCATCAAGGGTAACTTCATACTCAGAAGCAATGTTAACCAGGTGCTTTAATTGAGAATATGTAGTAAGGAGGAAGTACATGTAGCGCAAGCCAACAGCAGCTGAAGTAGTGACGTTGCAAGCCCAGCACTGATTATCCGAGCTCGCTTTTGGCTTAGATCGCTGAGCTGCCTGCCCAAACTAAAATACTTTTACTTCTACATACGTCTTTCCTATACCTTCGAAAAGCAGCTTCACATACAGCCACAATGCAGCTTGGCCCTACTTCTTTTCGCGAGCAGTGAACATACACAATCACAAGAACGGTTGGCCCAAGTCCGATCGTTCTACCAGGAGCATTCAAAGGCAAGAAAAATATGATTCATCAATCTCGCTATCTAGTATGTTTTTTGATCAGAGGAGAACTGGCCAGACAATACACATTCCTAAATCAAGATTCATATTATGCAATTGATAAAGTAGGCGGATGAATTTTGTTTGCTCTCGCTGCCGTCTTTTCCCCGATGTGTGATTACCCTAGAAAACACACGAGAGTCACCATCAAACTTACACCAGAGTTGTATGACTGCAGATGCTCCAGTGATTGTCGATGAACTATTGACGTGACATGGCGTCCGTGGCATGTAGATGGCATGTCATCTCATGACATTAATGCTATTCTCAAAGTCTGAATGATACATGAGATGAGTGATGTTGGAGTCTGACGAAGGAATGAGATTTGAACTCACAAAATACCAGTGCCATTGCAGCACTTATGTGACACCAAAGATGGACTGTCAAGAGTCAGCAACACAGTAAAGAGAAGGTATAGATTGACTCACACAAGACATGTTAGTAGCCTGAAATATTGAAAGCAACACAACTTTTATGTATGACCAAATTACTGTGTTAGGCCTAGCCACTCCCAATATAAATAAAAGGACCTACACGATGATGCAATTTCGCGAGCGTAACCTGTAGTAATTATGGTAAGAAAGTCAGACAGAACACCTTTAAAAACCTACACGTACAGGGTGAGCCAGGTGTTTCATAGTTGTTCTTTGTTCGTTGCAATGCTATCAGTATTCAAGTCTTGCGTGCAGATCCTTCTTCTATAGTAGCCTCGCCGGTGTTAGCATCAGGAGCCTCTGCATTTGAAAATAAATAGAGTATCATAACTAAGTGATCATAACTTAAATAACAACATATACAGTCAGAATGAGCACTCGACGGCTCGCCTGTCACGATAGCCTGCCTTTGAGTAGTTGGTGCCATTTGTACAATAGGCGTGGGGGTCACTTGCAGAGCATTAGGATCTATGTTTCTACGACCTTGGTGTCCGCAACGCTCGACGCAGGCTGAGAGACCAAGGGCTCCTGGACAGGAGCAAGTTTCGCGAGAGCAGCAGCAACAGCAGCAGCGAGAGCGGCATTGATTTTCGCTTGAACATCTGATTCGTCATTGGTTGACCTTCGATCTATAGCTTCGGTTGTTGTTCCTCTGAAAGGAGATAGTAGAGTTTGCGCAGGTGCTGGCGTCACAACAGGTGGAATAGGAATGGCGGTGTCTAAAAAACGATTGAGTTCACGCCTAAACAAATAAGTATATTAAACTTACTTGTGCGTGACAACATGCCAGTTGATCGCTCAATAAATTCTGGCTGGGTTAAGCCAGTGAGGTCAGGAACAAATGCCTTCGCGGCATTGACCTGCTCGTCCCTAGTGGGTGTTTGGGGTATGTGTTTTGGCTTGAACTTGTAAGTAGCCGTCTTGTGAGGGCTAGTCAACACTTCGCGTGGTCCTCGTAGAATTGTAACTGAATCAAATGTTGCTGTGAAGGTGTCGTTATCGTCCGTCTTCCCGTTCCCAGCGCCTATGAGATAGTGTCTTAACGAGAAAGAAACTTCTACAAGACTTCCGGCAAGCTTGTCGGAAAGAGTGGTCACATCTTCTATAAGTCGTTTGTCTACATCGTAAACGGGCATACGGCAGCACTGATGTGTGAGTTTAAGTGCGTCCCAGAAAGGGCTACTGTCTGAGTTGACGTTGTAGGACGCTGTGAAGTCGTTGAGATTGGGAGCTACAAGAAATTTTTAAATATGTATATCAGTAGGTATAAGATACGATTGAGTATAAGATTAACTTACTGTCATTCGAGGCATTCTTGAATTACAAGAGACACGCACAATAAAAGATATCAGGGCACAACAATAAGATAATCTGAGGAAAATACGCACCCTTTCTTCCCATATCGGAAATCCGAGTCGCAAGGTTCGGTTGGCACCCTCGTTCTGAATAGAATGCAATCGTCACAGAGTAGATGCAATTTGACCTTGTATTGATTCAAACCTGGATATGGCGAGCTTCCAATCCGACACGAAGTCTACGTGCCCGTATTCCTCCGGTTGGGAACAACACTGGAGCGCTATACATCGACAAAGAGGACAATCAGAAATGACCAAAACTGGGACACCAACTATTCACACAGTTCAATAAGGTGGTCATACTGAAGAAGCAGATCAGAGTGAAAGATGAAGAATGGATAAAGGTACTCAATAAACTGAGAGTCGGCCAATGCGACAACAACGACCTGCAAGTAATGAGAAATATTGATATGTCTAACCCCAAATGTGAGGTGCCCGATTTCGAGTCGCAACCATGGAGCGACGCGATAATGGTGACACCTCGACATGTTGTCAGGGAGAAATGGAACCACAAATCAGTAAAGAAACACTGTATCAAAACAGGAAACAGAAGATACATAGTACCGTCAGAGGACATAGACAAAGACCAAGAAAACGGGGAACTTACGATGGAAGCCAAACTAGCCATTGCAGAACTGTCGACCAATCACAGGGAAACTTCAGACATCGCAAACAGGACAAGAGGGACAATATCAGACATACTTCTGGACGGGAGAGAAGAAGTAAACAAGGCGGAAGATGGGACGATAAAATTGAAATACCCACCGCAGATGGTATTGTTCAAGCCCAACAGAGGAACCAACTTGCTTTTCCCAGGCATGAAGGAAGGCCTAATACCGATATGTCCAAGCCAAGTGTTGTTCACAGCAAAAAGCAGGAGCAACAAAACCTATAAGGTTATTAGAAGGCAGTTTGCTATGACCCCGGGATACACTTTCACAGATTACAAATCACAGGGACAAACAATCAAATACGTCATAATGGGCATTAGTCCCCCGCCCACAGGAAAATTATCGCCGTTCGGAGTGTACATCGCGCTGTCGAGAAGTAGGGGAAGAGATACCATACGATTGCTTAGAGGGTTTGACAAGGAACTGTTTCGAGACTCACATCACCAACCCAATACGACAAAGCTGCAGTCCCTCCCTGTCCAGCTATCATATCTACACTACCTTTGACCGTTCAATAATACTCACTACACTAAGAATGTCAAATGTCACGCAAAGAACTTGAAGAACATGTTGACCGCCAAACGAGAACATGAACGGGTAGAGAGAAGCTAGGAGGCTGGAATGCGAGAGAGCAGTGAAGGCAGAGCCGAGTCTTGCTGTGGCTGATATCCCAGGGGTACCTCCCACATGTAGGTCTCCACCCTTGCTGTTTAAAATTTTGCTTCGCGTTTGACGAGGCTTACTGACGTTATTACTTACCCATGATTCTTATAGACATGACCATCGAGGCTCCTCCTTCTACAATACCCCACAAACACCTCTGTGACATTACGGGACTGGAAGCACCCTATATGGATCCAGCAACAGGCATTCGCCTCCACAATGAAGGTATTTACGAGATCGTCAAAGGACTGGTGAGTTATCTTGAAAGCAAAGTGTTCCAAATCTCATTGTGTTACTTTCAAAAAACATAGAACCAAAGCATCGCGAAAGAATATCCTCTCAGGTATTCACTATTTCCATCGTTCTTACGACTTTAATAAATTTCTGACTTGTCTTCGTAGCTCGCAGCGTCAACTCTATTGTGAAGTGAGTGCGTTGTCGTGAACGATATTATATTTCTATTGTGCCTATTACTACCAGGCAAAACAATGTAATCCGATAGAGTATACTGCAAATAACTTTTGGGTGCCAAGTAAGACTAACTACGCATGAAAAAACCTCGAAGATGCAGTAATAAAAAATGTCTCCGAATGAATGACCAAATGAATGTGATGCTAATGAATGTTGAACATAGATAAAATGAGTGGTGTAAAAAACAAATTAGAGAAATAGTAAAATGCTGAAATTATGATCCTCAGACTTTATAGATAAAAGTGAATGAAAAAACTGTGCAGTGGTAAATATAATAAGAATAAATAATGGACGAGCAAGTGATTGTGGGGTGGTCAATGAGCAAGGTACAAGTGAGGTGCAATTTTGTTGATGTCGACAGGAGTAGCGAGTGAATGGACAGTGAGTGAGTGTGTGCAAGAGAGAGAGAGAGCGGGTGACGAGAGGGACTAAGAGACAGGGAGGGGTTTGTACAAAGATGTTGGGGTAGGACGAGATGGTGAGGGAATGAATTTACAGAATGAACCCAATCTTCTTCCAATTTGCCATCCAGATCTTGACATCGTGCACACTAAGCGGACGAACAGAGCCGTTCTGCAACGATGGCAAAGCTTTGATGCCCTTCTCCAAATGCACCTTGGCAAGAAGTCTCATGCTCTCCGTATTCTCCGTCGCGTTCAAGCCAATGCGGAAGAAGTGAGTCATGCGCAATGCAGACCTGCTATTCTCCGCCTGCTATCCAGAGTGATGATGGCTGTTGTTATCTTCGTTGGCCGAGCTCTCCAATCGCGCAAACCATTCCATGTACGGCACAAGAGGGACGTTGAGTGTGCTCGAAAGTGCGTTCATGACAGGTCGACCATTGGACTGGTTTGGGATGAATGATATGGAGGATATTGTCCTTCGTGCACGGCATGCCGATGATTGCACTTGCTACCAAGTTAACTGGGATCCACGAGATAGTCTGTAAAGATATTAGGGAGATGCACGATGTCATAGATTGGTGATGGATCCCAGAAGCCAGCCGACCCACCGGTCAACAGCCCAACGCGGAGGATGTTGGTAGAAAGACCGTAAACTTCAGAGCCGATTTGCATGAGTCGTTCAGCAACCCATTTTGATTCGATGTAGCCAGTCTGGATTGAAACAGGGGGGTCCAAGACAGGTTCTTCAGGAGAATATCCAGTGGCCGGGTCTTTGGGATCTGAGAAAAATAGAAACATGAATAAAGCATCTCATATCGATTTCACGAAAAACTTACTTTGGTAAATACCAATGCTGCTGACTAAGGATACAGAGGGTTTTGACGAGCATGAAGACTGCAGAGCAAAGTTGAGGAGGTTTTGGGTTCCATGAATTGAGTCCTCGTGTGCTTCCAAGGGTGTAGCAAAGTCCACTTTCCATGCTAGAAGATTCAAATCAGTACATGTTGGAATATATATTTCATCTCGAAACTCACCATTGTGAATAACATGCGTGATGGAGGAAAGAAGCTAGAGGGAAAGTGCATTAGTTTAAACTCAAAGTAAAAGTAACAGTGACATACAGTTTGATACATCGTAGCTGACAATCCAAAGTCTTCTTTCGTGAGATCACCCTCCAGAAGAACCAACTTGGGCAAGACAAGCAGAGCTAAAGACAGGCCTTGACGAAGGAATGCACCTCAATGATGCATCTGGCTTGATTCGCCGCTTGTCGATGGCCTATTGAAGGCATTGATGGTCTTCACCGCATTGTCTTGCAAAAGATTCGCAAGGACATTGGAACCCAGAGTTCCTGTCATTCCAGTAATGAGGACCGTGTCAGCAGACGGATGCGGAAGCTTGCAACTGCGAATGGGGAATAACGCAGCCATGTCCTTCATATCCGAGCTATACTTCGCGAGCATGTCATTCATAATGTCGGATTTCTTCCTCGAAGCAGCAGGTTTTGGTGTTTTCACCGCCTCCGCAGATTCAGCAGCATCACTCTGCGAAGAAGCTGTGAGATCGCTGATGGAGATGTCACCAAGGAGTTGGATTTGTGTGACCTCGACAAATGGTCGGAGAAGGAAGGAAATACAAGAAGCAGAGAGCGAGTCAATACCGTATGCATTGAGAGGAACGTCTGGAGAGAAGTTGGCCTCGGGAATGTCGAGAACGTTCCTGACAATTTTGGCCATCTGACCAGCTTCATCTAAGTCCAATGTTGATTCAACTGCTTCATTAGGTAGCAGATGTCTGCCTGAATGAGGCATGCCCTGGGTCCTCTCCAATGCATCCCAAGCCAGGTCGGGAACATAGCGGGTAACACGTTGACCATGTTGGAACCTATACATGGCGTCGTTGAACCATTTGATCATATCTATGGAAAGTCAGAGAAATGTATAAACTGAATGATTGCGAACTTTACCTTCAGCGGTCGATGACCAAGGGATAACTGCACTCAATCTCGATTCATTAGTTTCCCCAGTGCCCGCAAGCATCAGCGTGCAATTGAGAACTCCCAGACAGGTGAACGAAAAAGTGTTGGCATGATGCATGACTTCCTCCTCGAGAGCGGTGTTGGCACTGCGAAGGTATTTAAATCAATGATTACATCTAATGAATAAAACAATAATGATACTCACACGCCATAGTTGGTTTGTCCACCAAATCCAAAGAGACCAGACACAGACGTAAATGCGACGAAGAATTCCATTGCATCAAAGTCCACCACTTCTTTCAGGGTCTCGAGAGCTCCGAGTTTGGCAGCATATACAGAGGTGAAGTCGTTTTCTTTCAGGTGACTGAAGATGCCATCTGTGAGAACGGCAGTCAAGAGGATGCAGCCGCCAAGGTTGTCCTGGCCGATGTTTTTGAACATGTTCGACATGCTGGCTTTGTCTGTTGCATCAACCGCGAGGAGAGACAACTCCAAGTCTGCTTTCTTCACCATGTAATCGATCATTCGGCGGATAACAACATTAGAGTTAGCAGTGAGACTCTTCTTTCCAGACCGAGATGTAAGAATGATATGTCTAGCGCCTCTCTAAATGATAAGAATAGTTAGTTAGTTTTGTCAGGGCAGAAGACAGATACAAATATGTACCTCATACATAAATAGAGCCAAGTGCACACCGATTGTACCTATTCCACCCAAGATGACATATGTCTTGCTAGCATCGTATGATGATTTGTTCATCACTTTCACTCCAGAGACCATTCTGGCCGGACTTTCTGTCATGGCAAACATGTGCTCGGGGAGAGAAATGGTTGCAATATCTTTGATCATCGCGTTGAACACATAGGAAAGGGCATTGCCGACGGAGTATGGGTCGTGTCTCAGGCATACAGCCAAACCAGTTTCTTCGTCGTTCCACAAGAAAAGTCAACTGCAAGTGGAATGAAGTAGAAGACGAAGAATTTGGACATAGGATCAATCGGTGTAGCCAGAAATGACAATGTCGTACTGTTCATCTTGCAATTGAGCGAGGTCATGCAAGCTAGCTTCTTGAGAAATGTCCTTGAAAGTCAGACCATTCTTGATAGCGAGCTTTGAGATAGATAGTCCCACAGTGGTGTCAGCACATGTTAACAAGATTCAGGCAGACTTTAGACATTGAGGGCGGCTGAATGCGCCAAGTCCCGATGCAAGAATTGCACTGACAAAGCCGATTGCCAAAACAGGAGCAGTGCGCGCATGTTTGGCAAAGTCGGCAGGAACAGAAAAAAGAGTGGCGGAGTCCACAACCATAAACTCATCGACAGGGCCTTCGACGAGACCGACAACAAGCTGGTTTCGTTCCAATGTTGTGGATTTCTCATTGACGACGGACGCCAGGATCCCGTAGACTAAGTCCTGTTTCGAGAATGAAATAATCTTGATCGAGACGTGGTGGACAGGAAGTGCTTCTGAGACTTCGGAATGATTGTGCACTGTTTGAGCTGATTTGATTGATTGCACTGGAACGACTCTGGGTGCCAAAAGCACGTTCACTGAATCCCCCGAGACAACAATATCTTGTTCCTGTCACAATTCAACTGGGAGTTTCTCAAGGAATTCTTCTCTTGCTTGTTCATCGATCGATTCTGGGAAGATGACCAACCAAATGGTCCAAGAAACGTACTCTCTATGCATAGCTCTCACCATTCCTTTCGTTGCTCCGCCATCCCTTCCTTCTGTCGCCACTGCAAGCGGTGTCGCATCTTCTAGGTTGAGACGAACGTTGCAAGCTGTGCTGGTTGCTGCAGTGGGCATGGTCTGGGAAGGGTGTTTGTTGTCCACGAAGATGTCGATGTGCAGGGATTTAAACTCTTGTAGAGCTTGGCTTGGGCTCCTCTGGAAACCATTGCTAGATACAAGGACTTGCAAGAGCCTGGTCGAAGACTTGAATGACTTGAGCGCAGTTCGGAAAACACCATGACACATTGAATAGTTTGATCGAATTGAGGACCATCAGGAGGTGAGAGGTTCTACAACAAAGGTTAGTTTCATGCAAACCTGATGAGCGCCTAAGTTTACCTTATCCACAGCCAAAGAAATTGTATCAAAGTAAGGAATCCATGCTTCGTTACGAAGCCTAGGATGAAGCTGCATGATATTTCCTGGCCTAATAACAGAGTATGTTAAGATTCTTAGAAATTTGTCACATGATAGCTTCCACAACTTACTTGTTTCCACCCTTAGCACCCATCTTCGTCTGAATCGCCATCTTATCCAAAGTAGAGAATAGAATCGATCAATTGATCAACAAGTTTGCCCTGGGCTTTGATTTTCGGACAAGTGCTATGGAACACAGGCTGCATTACAACCTCGAGGGGTCGCGCCGCGTTGGTTACAGGACTGATATGGTGCTTTGCAACTTCCAGACCAATGAACGTGCAGAGACATTTCCCAGAATCCTTGACAAGGGAGATGTCATAGACAATGCCATCTAAGAGTATTATGAGAAGGTATAAAAAAGTATTAGCTTTGTCACTGACCAGGTTTCCACATCTTTAACTGGATGAAAAACCTGCGCTGCTAGATGAGCTGTCCTTTCTAGATTTTGATGATCGGCCATAGACTTTGATGCAGCGCCTGAAGCATAGAGAATGGCGATTCCACCAGCAGTGGCCAACAACGGCATCGGGTTTAACCTACGATCTCAGCTTGCCTAAAACAGGAGAAGGTCAGAAAAGATCTGAAATGAAATATGCGTAATGAAATACACTTACCCAATATTGGCTTTCATGCTCCCAGTGAGCAGTTCATCCTCCCTATGGAAACGCTTGCCCACCCAATTAGCTTCGGTGGGATCTCCTTCGGTGGTTCCTAGCGAGCCATTTGTAAGTATGAGCACAAGTATTCAAATGTTAAAAACTTACCTGTAGCATGCAGTTCAACGTAATCGACTTCACGAGGGTCTTTACCAGCCCTTTCAAATGCTTGGATCATCACGTCCCTTTGCAATTCTGCCACAGGGGCATCGGGTGCTGCTGCACCTCCCGTTGAGTTAATGGCTATGCCCAAGATCTGAATGAAATACAATGATTCAAAGTTATGGGTCGCGTCTCAGGCATCCAGGATGCACACCAAACACAGTTGTGATTGGGGATAGCGACATGCGGGCCAGATTTCCACTTGGAGATGAGGACGACCCCTGTCTTGAGTGGGTAGGATAACCAGTGCCGCCAGATAATGACAAAGGGACTACAGCAGGTGATCCTGCTCCTCCACGAGTCACCCCTGCGGTCTGGAGAATGGACAAAGAAGGCACAGACCCCGATGCACTCAAGAAAGTATTGGATTTGAAGGGATGTACTTGATTGATATTAGGTCGGTGAATGGGAAGTGCACCAGATACAGGTGAAGATGATAAGGATGACAGCGCCGGGTTGGTATAAGGTCCTACAGTGGAAACGTCTCTGTTGGACACAGAAGAAGACAATAATGAGCTCAGCCTAAAGCGATTGATGGCAAGGCCAGAAGCTTGTTGAGGAATGTTGACGCTGGCAGTAGACGGATTTATAGTTGGAAAGGGACATGGAGGGGGTATAAGGGCGCTAGCACCAGCGTTTACTGTTGGTCCCGATGATGGTGTCTTACTAGCGACTCGTGAGGGAAGAATGAACTTATCAGCAACACTGGCGCTATCATTCGATGTGGCGCTGCCAATCTATTTGGGTGGCAAACACGATAGAACCAAGCGAATTCCACTACTGGTTGGCAGAGATGATCCAGACATTGAGTCGCAATGCTTGTTCTTGTCCAGCATAGGGATAAAACCTTGGAAGTCAAGGGATATGAACCTCAAAGAAAGAAGAGATTCTAATTCATCTAATTGGAAATTTGGGCTGGTCAGATATTTCGTGGATAGTGTGGATGTGTCCAGAGGATGAGGAACCGGAGGGAAAGTGTGCGTGGATGTCGGTAGCAGAGACCAATGTGTTGAGGATGGTTTGGCATCTATTAATCTATTCATCAGAATTGAATCAGAACATGAAGTGAATTGTCACACACCAAGACCAAGTATGCTGCTTTTGGTTATGCTGTCCCCCTCTGACCGAATCCTTAGCTTAGCACATCTTCTCCTAGTGATTCAAGAACACACAACCCATGCATGGCTGACACTTGCACAGCAAATGGATAAGATGGTGATGGCAACGGCACGTCGACATGAACTGTTGGATTGATGTCATCTTCAGTCACGGTTGGATTTGCTTTCTGAGAACCCTGTTCTATTTGCATTGCGTGGGTTTTAATGTCCTGTTCTGCCACTTAGCAGCAGCTGTCATATTGTTTATCAACCTTTGGAGAGGCTTGATCATAGGACTGGTTGTTGCTCATAGCGAAAGACCATGAAGGCATTGTCGTCTGTCCACGAGGCAAAAATAATAGATGAGAGCGTCTGAGTTATTTGTTTGGACATACAGCGCTTGAGTGTTTGGTGCGTTATTGGATAAGAGATTGCTCATTTTGGACTCAGCAGTGACATATCAGATTACATAAACATTTCCTGAGCAATCATGTCACAGTGTCACAGTAAAGTTGGACCAGGATCCTGGCCAAGCTCGCTTATATCAAATTCTCAGCCTCAGCCATTTGCGCTCAGCCTTAAAGCTCAAAGAGGTTCGCTATTTTGGTTTTTCTACCTGCCAAAGCTCAACATCTCTCCTCTCTACAAGCAATGGAAGTGTCCGATATCAAAATACCATTCAATAATGTCCACTTTTGGCTCCTGGATGGACGTTTAAAGGTGTACCGTCAATCCTACTCTGCGCTCTTTCACCCATTTTCTGGTCTAGGAAAGACAGGAGATATCTACCTATTCTCTCAAGGATGTGGGTACGATACTTGTGTGTACTGGAAGAGGGGAAATAGATGGTTGGAAGTTGCTGCACGGAAGGGGTTAATTATTTCTCATCCAGTGCATCCTAAAGTGGTACTGTACTCTGGCTTCTTTGGACCAGAGTGGCGTCTTGACCCCAAAGGAAAGTTATGCCATGGGTACTTAGGAACATATCATATTTCAGCAGCGCTATATATAGAGAGGGTTGCAGAGAGAAATGATGGCGTACGGCAACAGGAAGGAAGGCTTGGAAGGAGCGATGGCAATACGGACTCAACAAATATCTCTTATATTGATCTCACCAATGAGTAAGCATTTTCTTTGCTTTAATTGCTGGATATTGAATTACAACTACCCACAGTGAGCACGACATCCAAGATATTATTGTAATAGATTAAATTGCATACGTACAGCTTGCTGTTTCTGTAGTAGAACCATTACTTTGGGGTTGTTTTCAGAATCTTAATCTTCTTGTTCTATTTGGTAATCATAAGCGAAAAAGGCCAGGATCCTGTTCCAGTTACATCACAGCCACATACTGCATGTTCTCAGAAAGCCACGTCAATGTTAAATCACAGCTCGGCCAAGACCTTGTCCCAAAATGGAGCCATGATAGCCATGCTTCAACAATCTTGGACTTCAAAATATCTCAGAAATTAACTGGTCTTCCTTTTTCAAAACTCAAAAGCCCTGTACGTAGACTCCTCTCCGTGGGTAACTGTGTTGGAATTTTTGGCTGACTAACTCTGTTATTAGGAACAAATGTCAGTGGAGAGTGAAGATATGTTCTTGGTACCATTGTGGACCTTTGACGATCCAATCAAAGTCTGTTTTCTGGGAGATTCAACACCATTAGAGGCAACGATCACAGAGGCCCTAAGCACAGAGGCCCCAAACATGTCCATGGATTTGTCCAACATTTCCAGGCCATACATGCCTTCTTTTTCCATCTATCCATCATCATTGGCTTGCTTTGCTGCTTCTCCACAAGCTGGCAACCCTAGATATAGGGAAGATCTGAAACCTTCCAACCAGAAGACAAACTCACAACCAGCATTACTCTCCCCGCATCCTAGTTCACCACCATCTGAGGCATCAACGACATCTATCAACCAGTATAATCTGCCCATTTTTTCTCCATTTCCCACACCATCAATTTCTGTTCCACTATCGTCTGTAAGGTTTGCAGGCTCAGTAGATATTGTATGGGAGAAATATGATTGGCTCTACTGGGAGCAATTTTGAATATTCAGTAATAGGCAGTATGGTACATGTATTCATTGATCTATGCCCCCACAATTTTTTTTTGGTTTTCGAAAAGAGGAAAATTAAGAATCTGGCTTAGTCACATGATGATTGAAGAGAACGGAAATGTGCAGCTGTGCCATCTTTTGTTATTTCTTTGTCCTAAACTATGCCCTATGCTAAAGATAGGTGTGAAATTGTCGAGTCTTCCGTTGACTATGAAAGATCTTCCCAAGTAAGCACATTCTTCGATATCTGGCCGAATATTGTTTTATGTTTATTTTAGGAACTTAGGATTCCTCCTGTGGGCAACGGACCTGTTCAACCTCCTCAGCATATTGGTTTACACTGTTTGAAGGTTAAGCCAAGCCAAGCGACATCTTCAACTCTTGTGGGGACTTTAGGCCAGCAACATAACCAGAGTAACAGCTTGTCAGGAAGTGAGCATTTAAGCTACTTAAACGATTGCTTGAAGGTGGAAAGTAGCGGTCCAGCAGATGCAGTAGCTAAGAGGCTGGGTGGAAATAGACATCGTCAGGATTGCATTGGTCTCTTTACAGAAAAATGCTGTCAGTGTATTGACGATAATAACGAAGAACCGTGCTGTGGCTGCCTATGCCCTGTCTGTGATTGCAACAGATGTATCAATGAGCAGGAACATCTAAATCATGAAATCAACGCAAGTAGTCTATTGGCATCTTCTTTTTTGCTGGGATTTGCATGCGGGCAACCTGATATACCCCCTCCAATGACTGTGCGTTTTAATTGTCTAGTAACGGATTTATGACCAATTTATTTATCTTGCTGTCCCAGTGTCAGAGAAGACTTGATGATTCAAATTCAGCTTGCTCAAACAAAGAATTATTGTCACCAACTTCACTCCGGAACGCTGCTTCTAAGGCCAATCCACCTAATTCACACACTTTAGTGCCTACATTGGAGTTGGGGAAGAGAAAGAGAGGTCTTGGTGAATTAGATATAAAGGAGATAAAACGTAGAGTTGCCATAAATGAGGAGAATTATGAGCTTATAAATGAGCAAATCGCCAACCTGGAATCTCAGTATAACTCTATTTTTAAAGAACAGAAAACTTTGTTCAATGAACTAGCTAGTAGGATGCCTTTAGAGTAAATTATCTATGTAGATAAATTTTCATATATTAATTTATTGTCAAAGAAAGGCTCCAATCCAACACCCAATATAGTTCTCTTTTGCTCCATGCAATTTCCATTACAGGAATTCCTGTTACCTTTGCCCAACAATGATTAGAGTAGCATCTATCCTCCAGAAACTTCCATCCTATCATTAGCGCTGCAATAAATGTTCTCAATGGGCATGAAAGAGACGAGGAAAGGCTAGCGTCGAGTATTGGAAAAGAAGCAGTATGTAGTCACTTAATATAAATTATAGCGGCCTTCAAGTGCGTGGTGGTAGATCATGTCTTCTTAAGAATATACATTATATATTTCTTGAAGCGCTCAGTTGGTGATAGAAAATTCTGGGCTGTAGACGATGCATTTTTGAATTGTAGAATAGAGTCAGGGCCCTATATATTGATGAGAGTATCCATTGCGCGCTCTAAATTTAATTATATAAGTCCAATAAATTAGATAAATGTGTTTTATAGATTTTTACTACCTATGAGTATCAGAAAAGTATTTCTGAGTGGTAACATATTAGACTGTCCTAAGTAGTAAAGATTATGGTGTATGTTAAGCTTGGTAGACGAGTTACACTTGGTCTGCATCCTTGGAATTTAAGGGCACGTGATCGTGGATATGTTCAAGGTCAAGATTCTAGCCTTGATTCTAGCAACGCCATTTGCACCTATTCATACACAACTTTTCTGCTTATGTTCCACCATATAACATGCCCGGTATAGGGCGCTATACATATATCTCTAATTTCTTCCTAGAGTTGGCGCAATTACTATTTGGTCCTTAGATCGCCAAGATGCGTCGACTTGGCAGCACATACACATGCAGAAGGCAACATCGTCCAGAAGACCGTGCAATACACAAGATAATGCTATGTGATTTTCTAGCTACAGTGAGTATATATCTTACATCTATTAAATGCACACAATCATTATATGCTCACAGGTATATTAAGAGGGCTTGTAGGAGCTAAACATCGAATGGAGCCCATTTGTTTACATCGTAAAACCCTACTCGATATGAGTTTTTGGGCAACAAATTGTATTTTTATATTCTTTTCAATGTCATTTTTTGTCATTATGCCAAGCTATTTATGTTCCTGCCCTCTCTTTGTCTCTTTGTCATTTTCTTCCCATCTGATATAGGTCTTTCTGTTTTTCCACCAACTACAATGAGCAACAAGGATTATCAATGTCCTCTATGCTTCAAGGTATTCTGAACAATTAGAGGCATGAACTCACATTTGAAAAATTCATTTGCCTGTCGACACTGGGGAGAAGGAAAACGGGTGGAGCTGATGAACACTATGTTTGAGGACATGGGGGCTGATGATT
>Ga0247779_1000821_pt1 | contig 16690 bp, 20 predicted proteins | sample UWRJL221509R5_FD_179925 | JGI IMG/M metagenome (GOLD analysis project Ga0247779, IMG submission 179925) | Plant litter microbial communities from Arlington Agricultural Research Station in Wisconsin, United States - UWRJ-L221-509R-5 | ecosystem: Environmental > Terrestrial > Plant litter >... | reverse complement strand
GCAAGTCAACCTACTAATGCCAGCCGTACACTGCAACATCTGCCTGACACACATCCCCGTTGAGGCTGGAAACAAACCAGACGTGGTGATCTTTCCATGTGGTAAGCATATCACGGTCCTACTTTCCGTATTTCCTTACTTAAACTATCAAGGTCACGGATACTGCACAAAATGTACGGAAAGTCTTTTCCGAGAAACACGGCCAAAGTGCCCGCACTGCAGAACGGTTCTGCATAGACGAGAAGGGCATCCATTTTATTTGGAACTTGTCGACTCCGCGACGGTGTCCACTGCAGCCGTAATAGATGGAGTCGATCAAATGAACGCAGATACGCCGCTGATTAGTGTCAAGAAGGCCAGCCAGAAGCTACGCAAGGTGGTAAAAGATGGTATTTCTTCAGGTGACGATAAAGTGGTGAGCATTCTCGGAGCCGCTTCCATTCCGTGTAATATTTATGATTTCCAAGTCTGATTTACTGAAAGCCATCGAAGATTTCCAAACTCGAATCGTTCCATTATTCTCTCGAACAGAGCAGCAGAAGCAGGAAGCTGATGGCTTAAGAAAGGAGCTACACAAAAGCCGGCGCGAATTCGACCAGCTCAACGCGAAAATGAAGAAAGCGGAGAACCTGGAGGCCGACGTGAAGAAACTCGAAAATTCACTGAAAGAATCGGAACGCAATATGGAGGAAGCCATTCGCCTGGCGGAGATCGCTAAGGAGAATTTGGATAAAAGCAACGAAACGTTGACACAATGGCAAAAACGTGCTGCTGATCTGGAGGAGGAAAATAAGAGAATCAAAGATACTCTTTACAGACAAAATAATGATGTGAGTAACCATGAAGGATTTTGTTTAGTTGAATCTAAATCTTCTTTACAGGCAAAGCAGACCAAGCGCCAGAACAAGAAACTTACGGAGAAAGTGGCCTCCCTAACGGAAAAGTTGATGCAAACGGAACGAGACCCACCTTCTGAATCGATGCTCGTAAGTTTTAGTCTGTCGTTTCTGGGCGGTAATTGACTATCCGACAGGGGTATGAAGGAGATTATTCTGGAAATGAAGTTTTGCGAATTCATCCAATTCACAAAACACCTTCACTTCGTTCGTCTCATCAATCTTATTACAATGATGAGAATTCTGTTATTACTACGGACGTCCACTTCGAACCTTTGCCCGGCGCTACATTTACCTCTGATTGGCAACTCAAAGATTCAAATGCGTCTGCACTGAAAAAACGTCGAATCAATGGTCCGCGTCCTGTGCCAACCCCCGCCCTTCAACTTGATGTAAAAGGTCGACCGCTTAGGCCGATTCAGACAGGCCCGAAATCCACCATACGTGTAGGACTACGATGAACGATTAATGAAGTAGCATTTTCATCCCTTCGAGGACACCGCCGTTGTAATTTACACTGTTGCATATCTTGTAATATTTATTTCTGATCCCTTCAAGAAAACTCCCTCGACAGTAATAGACAGAAACAAGACAAACATCGTTTGGACGTGCAAGAATCGAAGCCAAAACTTTCACAATGCAAGCCCACAGAGTGAATTCCAGATGCGGGTATCAGTTTCTCAATGAAAAAAAATTCATGTGCGTATGAAGACATGCTATAGAGAGAGGTAATATAGATAGCATGGATGACAAGTGAATGCAGTATGGGTGAATGATTTATTTCTATGCCGAGCCAATTAGCTATACAGTTTGGATAATTAGTACCGCAGATACGTACAAGGATAATACCATCGAATCTCTGCTTGAACCATGCCATGGTATCCTCCTTCTTGATACGGTGTGAGAAGCCAACTCGCGCCTTTTGCTGCCTCCGCCTCGCTACTCGTGCACCTGGACGACCCATAACGACGTAAAAGTCCATACCGAAGATACCGATGCCGGGATCGTAACGGGCACCCAAATCGATGTGCTCCTGGATACCGAAGCCGAAGTTTCCGGTGTCTGAGAAGTTCTTGCGCCTCAACTCGTACTCCTTGACCTTCAAGCCACGCTCCAAAATCTCCTCAGCCTTGGGTCCACGGATGGTGACATGGACAGCAATCTTCTCGTTACGACGAATACCGAACGTACGGACGGTGTAGCGGGCTTTTGAAGTGACGGGGGTTTGACCGGTAAGTTGTTCAAGAACCTTGGAGGCACGAGTGAGACGATCTCCAGATTCACCGACCGAGATGTCTACGAAATGGACGAGCAAGTGGCGGTCAAATTTATTCTGCTTATTGAGATAATTCATAGAGACGCACTGATAACCAACTTCTCGATTCTCGGCTCCTTCATGACATTGGTAGGGGTCGTTTTTTGGTCGGCCTGAAAGAATGGTCGGTCAGCATCTCTCTCAACGGTGGAAAGGGGTGTCGGCACTGACCATTTTGTCGAGGGTGGTTGGTCGCTGTTTCCTACCTTTGCTTCAGAATTCCCTAATCCTTGTTTGGGACGACGATGCCGCTGTGGCTGAAACCTTAATTTTCGATTCTGCATATGTTCCGCAAACAGCCGGTGCTATTTCAGTCTCCGCTAATGGCGTTCAATTTCCCCTGACAGCAACCCGTGATGAGCAACGACAAAATTCTTGAAACACTCTCAATTTTTTCAGTATTGCGTGCATTGCGTATATACTATTTACATCGCATTCATTCGGCGAAAACCAACCGACGGCAATAAAGACTACTTTGCAAAGTTGATGACCATTTTCTGACCAATCGTCTGCTATTTTGCATCTGACAACTTCTGGCCCCATTGCGCAGCTGACTTACGGCGAACCAGTTTGATAACTGAAACTTCTTGTGGATGCCAGCTTACGACATATTGTGCTATGTGCTCACTTACCCTTTCCTTTCATCTAAATTCGCACTTTACTGGGAAAGATGTTACCATTTAATGGCGACTGATATTCCGGCTCTCTAGTCTCCGGTTTGATACCCCACGATTTCAACAGCAAGTCAGAAGAATATTATGATTCATGTGTACCATGTACCAAGATCTAATACGACTTTTATAAACCATCGTCACTCGTGAACCAGCTCACCACCACTCTCCTGGATACGCCGTGTTTTGCCGTACTCTGTACTACCCTGTAATATCTATTCATCCCAGTGGCTCATCGATTATCACGGCGCTTCTTGACGTATGCGTGCTTTGTAATGCCACCGTAAGGATCTTGGTATCTATATTCTAGCGACATCAGGCGCTAGTTTAGAACAAACTCAAAAATTTAGCAGCCTAGGTATAATCTCGTGCAGGCCTCATTCAATCTCTCAAGGTCGGCCGTCGTGTGGTCTAAATGATTGTATTAAGCCTACCTGAACTAAGGTCTTCAATTATCTACTTCTCTGCCTCGTAAGTACTTGTATCTGTTGAATATTTTATATCACTCATACAAATCCCACTCCAGGCACACACCCAAATAGACGTGCAAACCCCATGGGTACATTTCATCTTGCCTGTGTAATACCGTAAGCATGTTTCACGATACTCAGTTCCACGATATGGTAGCGTCTACCATCAGTATCGCTAGTTGTGTTCCCGACACATTCGATATAACTGTGTATTGACAATAATTGGAGAAGCCTATTTTCCTCCAGCCAGCGCATCTAGCAGTTCAACCCCTATAGTAAATTGCTTGTTGGCCTGGTTTCCCGATTGTATTTGCAAACCCATGACGTTTGATATTCCACGCGTAACATATATGTGAGAATGAATTGATAAGGTCGGTAGTGAATGTCCTCCGCTCTGATTTTTCCCGGATTGACTTTGACTGACAGTGCAATTAGTCTAAAGTTGGTGGATTAATTGTCGTCTTTTTCTCCCAATTTCAGGCAACCGTCATCTCACTCACTTTATTCAATGCGAGGGCTGTTCAGGCAGGTTGGGGCAGAGACGCGAGCCAAGCGGATTAGCGCAAACTGAGGCGTAAGCTTGGCAGGAATTTCCACAATTTCCTGATCTGGATGGGCCGAACGCGGTCTTTCAGAGCCTCCGACAGCACTCGAATCTTGCATCTCATCTAAATAAAAATCGTCGATCTGATTCCAAAGCCAGGACGGATACAGCGTGTTCTTTTAGTGTAATTTTTCTCATTCTTTGATGAGCCAGTCCGGACAGAACTCGACCGAGAGAGGGAGCCCGGCACGGTCAAGGTTCAATCCACTACACCTTCTCCGGACTCCTTAAAGTGTTGAAGCAGACCTTTGCGTCATCTCCTAGACCGTTGAAGACCTTTCGTGTACGTGCATATAAGGACCCCTCCATTGCTTTTCCGTATTGTTTCCCCCAAAACGTTTTCCGATATACCGGGATATAAACTTGGACCTATTCCTCAATGGTTTCCTGTCGAATCTGCCTAGAATCGTTGAAAAAACCGGTTTCCTTGCCTTGCGGTAAACCTCTACTACCATTATTTTATTTCTCCGCTAATGGCTCTTTCTAGGCCACATTTTCTGCTGTGATTGCGTTATCAAGACCGTGCAAGCTATCCAACCATACACACACTTACATCCTTGTCCAATATGCCGGGCGATGTACAATATCAGTTAGTAATAGTCAAGCTGACGATGAGATTTGTCTTCTGACAAGTCTCTTCCTTTCAGCTCCTGTAAATTTGAGCGTCGTGCCGCCAAATCTGCGTTCTTTCGTCACCCCGAGCATCCGAAGAGTGTATATTGACAACGCTGGGCCCCAAGAGGCCCCGTCAGAACCTGAACAGGAGTTCTCTATCTCAGAGGCATCTTGCTCAACATCAGAGTCGTCTGAATTGGCTCGTTTACGGGCCGAAAACCACGCTTTAAGAAATAACTGTCTAATGTGGCGAAAGCGCGCCGAGACTCACGGCGCTGCAAACTTGGGACTCCTCAACTTTGCTAGGGTCGTACGAGACCAAGCCTCGATCCTTGCTCGCGAACGAGATGAATTGCGTAAAAATTGCTCTGCACTCAAGCGAAAAATCGATGAAATGGACGACAGGTTAAGTTTCCCTACAATTATCTAAGAGTCTGTCAACTAAACCGTTATTCATTTTTGTAGAAATCTCGAATCCTCCGGTACTGCCGCGACGGAGTCTCTCCTCCTTGGTAATACGTTTACAAGCGTACATGTAACTCGAGACAGCTCGCGATGCTCTCCTGCCGAAGATTATGCTCCCCTCTCACCTCTTCAAATATTTTCACAGCTTGACGACAAGGCCGACGATAGCCATTCTTCTGACAACTCCGACTCCGAGCGACCCAGGAAGAGAAACAAGATCGATGCCCTTTCTGATACATAGAACCCCCGACATTGAATGATCATTCGGAAGAGGCCATTGCATAACTTCCGTCATATCAACCGAACCATTACTGCGTTCGCTCTAATCATCTATCATATACCCCTGTCCTACTCCCCACTCCCTAAACTTCGGCGGGTGGACTAACGATTGGGCCGAGTCGGTGCATTTTCAACGTCGGCGCAGAAAATCTTCACATTCATTATTGGATTTTCATTTTTTCCATCTTGTGGGCAAACAGTGATTCATTTGCACTATGTAATGCATAAATTTTTATGTAAACTGGCTTTGATAGAAATTTAAATGGGCGCCACACTGTCAAGCGCATTTGCAGATTGTCGCCCTGGGCCCTCCGGAGCCGACTGGAAAGAATTGTCCAAATAAGGCTAATGAGCCCAATCAACCCCGCGTGGCGGTGCCGTGGGTTGCCGCTCACGCGAGTAATCCCAATTAGATGTCACAAAGGTATCTTGAAAGTAATCGACTCGTCCCCGACTACAATCGGGCGCTTGCTCATGCTGGCAGCAAAATTTTATGCACCTGGTAAAACGTGTACTAATCAATGATGATCAGAACGATTCAAGCACCCCCACCCTTTGACAAACCTGACGCAGACGTTATTTTGCGATCTTCCGACATGGAGCCTGTCGACTTCCGAGCGTTCAAGTTGCTGTTGTCACTTTCGTCGCCTTTTTTCACCGAGTTGTTTACATTACCCCAGCCTTCAACACCCTATACCTACTCCGAAGAATGCTTGGACGGCAGACGGACTCCTGTCATTCAAATGACAGAGGACGCCGAGACGCTGCGCATCCTCCTTGGTTTTTGTTTTCCTATCAGCACGCACGAGCTGCCGAAATTGACTTCTCTGCAGGGGATCCAGAAGGTTGCAGAAGCTGCAGTGAAGTTTGAGATGGATGGAATTGTCAAGTACCTACGATGCGAATTGTTGGCTCCGCGATTCGTGGAATCGCAGCCCCTGCGGGCTTTCGCAATAGCATATCGTCATGGTTGGGATGCGGAGGCTCGTAAAGCAGCTCGCTATACACTTCGACATCCTGTCGAGGTTCCATTTGTCCCCGAGCTCGAATACATCTCGGGTGCGACGTTATACCGGTTGCAGGAGTACCACCGTCTTTGTGGAGAGGTGGCCAGTTCTCGTGCATTACTCCAGCCGGCGCTAGCTGAACCTGACGACCACTGGACATGGGTTACCTGTAGAAAGTGTCCGGCTGCGTGGAACCCGCGCAGTAATAATTTTGTAGATGCCAGACAATGGTGGATACAGTGGACTGAGGATATCTCGGAAGCACTGCGGCAAAGGCCTTGGGGAGAGATAGTCAGAAAGTGGGACATAGTTGAGAAGGCGCTTGCACGCGCAGCTACCTGTTCAAATTGTGGCAAACAGGGAAGAGAAGATATGGAGGAGTTTGCACGGATGCTTGCCGCTGAAATTGAGAGAGACGTCTCGCTGGTCAGTACTCTCCTTCTCAACGAAGCCATCGTTCATTCAGTCTTCAGGTTGAATTGGACCTGGAATTTGGTGATTGGAGTCAGTGCAACACGCCAGTTGACTGATGATTTCAGGTTCATATACCCCGGAGACCAGACCACACAAAGATATGTCTTGAGAGTACAAATTGTATTGGTGAATTTCGATGTATTTTAGTAACAAAATTGGACCCAACGGATTTTGCCTGCAGAAACATTGGAAAAATCATTATATTATGATGGAGCCTACAGTATATCGTCATTTAGATCGAGCCAAAAACCTAACACCCTCGCCATCAGCAATAGCAATGAGCTGGGAGCGTCCAGTCTTTCCCAGAATTGAGATCGCCTTTCGTAGTAAAGGGATCGGAATATTAGTTAAAGGGGACTCAATTGGGGGATCCGTGATATCGTAAAATGTAAGAATAGTGTTAAGTTGTCCAGTTGAATTCACCTGCATAGATAGCAATGAGTATTTCAGAGTCTCCATCTCATCTAATAGAGCGCTCACCCAGTCGTATAATACTTCGGCCCATTCCTCAGGTAATCGCCAGAAGATTAATGCCGATCGCGTTTGCTTCGGAGGTTCATATGCGGCGAGGTTTTTGCTGACCATTGTAGATATTATGTTCGATAAATGATTGGGCATGAGTCTTCCTACAGAATCTTTGATGAGCCTTCGAAAAACCAGATGGAAAGGGGGCATACTATTTATCCGTTCGTTTCTCAAGATTTCTACCCAGTCACTTTCTGTTGAGTCGGCATCTTCGACGCGTAATAGAAAGAGTTTCCGATGCCGAGCGTATGTGAGGATAAGGCGCGTCCATTGCTCAGTAGCGCTCGACTGTGTGGTCGGATTTGGCTGTTCGCTAGATTAAATTGTCAGCTTATGATAAGCTAGGATAGTTTTGAAGAAGATCTTGCTAACGTGAAGAATGGCGGTGCTGAGTGTATCGATGGTAGCAGAAAACCTGTGAAGTTCAACTCATGAGCGACATCGTGCAGATGGTGGTTAACAGTGAGAACGAACCGCTTGGCGTTGTATGCGTCGAGAGAGACATGGAAAAACAAACTCCGCTCATCGCTAGACGCGACCCCTAAATCGCGACATGGCGTGACATTGAGTTTCTTCTCGACCTTGATGATCACGATTCCATGCAATGATTCTCATGAATCCATTAGTCTTACGGAACTTTGCACCACAGCAGGGAACTTATAGGAAGCTCGAACCAAAAAGCCTACTCGAATGACAAGATCTGGCGGGTGGACGGACCGTCTTCTTTTCTTTTCGTTCACACCCGTACTGGCTGGCCATACGCGAAGAACTTTGTAGTGTCACCTGGCCTCTCTTCTAATAGATGTCTTCGCTGGCGGCGCATTATCTGAAAAATAAAGCAGTATAAAATGGACTGGACCATGGAAAACAAAAAAGCTTCAAGTACGGCAAACGATGATTTGGAAACTCTTCTGGCTCCTTTGCCTCTTTGCAGTGTCTTCATATTCATCTTTTAGTCCTCGAAGTAACAATGGACTGACCGACGCTGTTACTTGGGACACCCACTCATTATTTATTCTCGGTCAACGGGTGTTCATTTTGTCTGCAGAGATACATCCTTGGAGGTTGCCCGGCAACCCGGACCTATGGGCTGATATTTTCCAGAAGGTCAAGGCCAATGGTTTCAACACTGTCTCCTTCTATGTCAATTGGGCGACACATTTCCCCACTCCTACCACCAATAACAGCTTAGGCGACTTTCAGGAAGGCACGTATCGAGATATTCAGAGGTTTATTGACGAGGCAAAGAAGGCTGGTCTTTGGATGATCGCCAGGTACATTGTCCTTTACCGAATTGATAATTCGTAGTTTAACCATACCCCCAGACCAGGACCCTATATCAGTGAGTGCCAGCATTTTTTTTCGGGTCTTTATCGAGGATACTCATGCTATATCTAGATGCAGAAACCACTGGTGGAGGATTCCCGGGCTGGGTAGGTAACATCGCCGGATCCCTCAGGACAAATAATGCTGCCTATCAGCAAGGTGAATACACTTTATTTTGCTTGAAATAATGCCGAAACTAAAATGGCGTACAAATTATCAGCTTGGACACCTTACATGACTGCAATCAGCAAAATTATAGCGAAGAATCAGATCACGAATGGTGGACCGGGTACGCACCCTACTATATACCGACTTGATAAATAACAGAGTCTAATATTTACTTCAGTCATTCTCGTCCAGGCAGAGAATGAATACAGTGCCAGCACCAACAATAATATTTACATGCAAGCCATTATCGACTTGTATCGGGCGAATGGGATTGTCATACGTGAGCAAAGATGCAGTATGCTGACGTTTCAAGCCTCTTACAACCGTTCCCAATAGCAACTACGCATAATGACCAACATGCTGGATCTACTGGGAACTTCTCCCCTGACAAACCCGGCACGCATGTGGACATATATTGGTCAGTTGTCTGTGAGACATCTAAGGTCAAGATATAGATCTAATGACTTTATCTATAGCGGTGACTCTTATCCTCAAGGAGCCAATAGCTGGGCTCAGGTCCAGGCTGTGTACTACTCAAATCATGTTGCGAACGCACCCAGTAACCCACTTTGCCTCGCTGAGGTGGGTAAAACATGGAATATATGCACTTTATTTGATACTTATAGATAAACCATCCCGGATACTAGTTCGGGGGTGGCTTTTTACTCAGCTGGGGTACTGGAACTCGTGGTGGTACTGGATATGAAAAATATTGTAGGTTTACATGTTCTTTGATTATTTTTCAAGCAATGATGTCCCTCAATTGTATAGCCAACCCGGCTACTGGACTCACTAATGCAGACTTTGGTGGGTATCGTAATTTGTGCTTCTTGTCCCTCGTTCTCTAATGCTTTTGCAGAGAACGTGTTTTATAAGGAGAACTAGTGAGAAATCAATGTCTGCAAACAAGAGTTATTGAAATTAACTACAGAGAAAATCAGCGCTCAGACTGCAACGATCCTAAGTAGGTAACCATACTATTTCGTATAACTTTCTTTTGTACTTACACGCCCGCCAGATATTTACAGTGAGGAATTCAACCATATGCCATTGCTTATTAGGTTTTTAATCCTGATGCAGTGCTGTTTGGCGGTACTAACTGGGGCCAGACACTGGAACCAACTGTGTAAGAAAGATATTACCCCAATATCGGCTCTACGCTAATTTTGGTCAAAGCTATTCTTCATATGAATACGGAGGAGGTATTTCAAATTTCATCATTCAAACTATAACTATAGGTGATTGTTGACTCATCGGATTAGGAATCAGTGAAAGTCGAGTGGCAAACCTAAAAATGAACGAGATGCGTCTCCAAGGTACTGAACATGATCAGAAGTGTCTGGTCTCGTTTTCTCACATTTATTTAACCACTGTAGGGCTATTTTTGCGAGTATCGCGGGACCTTCTAGGGGCAACATTGATTGCCAATGGAACAAATTATACGACATCTACGCTAATTCACGCCGCAGAGTTAAGGAACTTGAATACTGGTGCAGCATTCTATTTTGCCCGCCATGACGCTTCAACGTATGACACAGGATTATGTCCTCATTCAAGCCAAATCTGAAATGATTGCAGGTCGACTGCTTTAACCACTACTAAGATCACAGTCACGACTTCATCTGGGACATTGCTCGTTCCCTCTACGGGCACTTTAACGTTCAATGGAAGAGATAGCAAGATTCTCGTCACCGACTACGTCTTTGGTCTACATAAATTCAACATCCTTTATTCGACAGCCGAGTGCGTATTTCCTTATCCCGCTATGGTCCATTAGAGGCTCTGACGCAGATCGCCTTTGCAGAATACAAACTTGGACAACGTAAGTTCTTGTCTGTTTTTTCTCAGAAATTTACTGACCTCTCGAGGTGATAGTATTGACTCCACTGATTACCTTGTGTTATATGCCCCGTCTGGTCAAACTGGTGAAACAGCCATAAAACTGACAAATCCGGTGTTAGATATTTCTGCCTTCCCGAATATCTCATCCCGCTTCTCAGATGGTTTACTCACACTCAATTACGCCGTCGGTGGTATACAGGCAATTCGGATTTGGGATGGAACCAATACCCTGGTCGTCATTATCATGGACAAGCCAACTGCGAATACGTGGCATGCACCCGTCCTTAGTCAACCTGGTAACTTCGGTAACTTTTTCTCCATCGGAACAAACGAGACGTGAGCCCTTGTGAAACATATCGCCTTCTTTTCTTCAGGTCACTGATATATAATCTAGCGTCCTCGTTGGAGGCCCATATGTTATTCGTACGGCTGAAATAGACAACGATACTTTGGCTTTGGTTAGTTCCACTTTATAATAAATATAATCATATGACTAAAGCTTATCAACGATACACAGACCGGAGATCTGAATGAGACAACGATCATCCAGGCTTTTGTGCCTACCATTGTCCAGAAGATAACCTGGAATTCACAAACCCTAACAGCGTCTAAAAATAGCTCCGGTATCATGGTGGCCACAGCCCAAAGCAGCGTTCCCTCACCTGCTTTACCGCCCCTGCCTGCACTGACCAATTGGAAGGTTTCTGGAAGGTATGGGCCTTTCTTCGTTATGGTATGATAAACGCTGATAACCAGTATACAGTCTTCCCGAAATTAGCCCTGACTTTGATGATTCCGGTTTCGTGACGGCCAGTCAAACTACTACAAACGTGAGCCTTCTTCTTTGAACACATGCAGCCACAAACCAAAAAAACATACAGTATACCAATCTTCCAGTTCTAGCCGGGAACCGTGTATTATATTCGCAACAGTATGGGTAGGTGCCTCCGAGTCCCTGCACTTCGTAATTTCGAATAGAATCAATATCGAATTGTGCAGATTTTATGGAGGCAACTTGATCTGGCGTGGTCATTTCAACGCGACAGGACACGAAACGGCTATCACAACCACTGTGCAGTCAGGCTTTGCTGGGGGATATTCCGCTTGGATTAATGGCGTATTCCTTGGATCCAGTCAAGGAAGTCCTACAGTTAGCGTGACCACCGACACTTGGAATCTTACCTCATCGATGCTTCGTGTGGGTCGCGATAATGTATTCGTTATCCTGCAAGGTCAGTTTTCTTACTGATAAAATCCGAAGCCTTCTAAGTAACCGGCCTGAGCAGATCATATGGGGTAAGCTATGTTTTGCATGTCCTGAAATTTATCGCTAATGTTTTTGCTGCGTAGCATTGTTGAAACAAGTAGTAAGTTGGGAATTCAAAGTATTTGCCAAGCTACTGAATTTTATATAGCCAATAGCGGGAAAGAGCCTCGAGGAATCCGAGGATTCGCTATTGTGGGTGGCACAGCTACGTTTAATCTTTGGAAACTGCAAGGAAACCAAGTAAGCTCTATTTGACTGTTTTCTCGGGGCAGAATGTTTAAGACTTTCCAAATGACAGGGAGGCGCTGCAAATACCCCTGATACCTTCCGCGGCTACTTGAACGAAGGGGGACTATATGCAGAACGTATCGGCGCTCATTTACCGGATTTCCCAGATTCGTCTTGGGCTACCGGGTCCCCTCTCGCAGGTGGAGGGGTGAAAGGAGCAGGAGTTAATTTCTTCCGAACAACCTTCAATCTTGTAAGCGATGTATGAGATACTAATGTTGAAATATCTGATGTCGTCGATAGAAAGTTCCTGCTGGCATTGATATGCCAGCCCGTTTGTCAATCACCCCGAGTGCAATAACTTCCAATTTCCGGGCACAGATTTACCTGAATGGATGGCAGATTGGAAAATACATTAACAACATCGGGCAAGTCTCGTCACTTTTGTATTGATTTATTTGTACTGACCGATAATAGGCCTCAAACGCTTTTCGTTCTTCCTGCCGGGTAAGTTATTAGGGATTTCGTATGTTATCATATTTATTGACTTTTTGACAGGATATTGCGGCGCAACTCGACTAACACGTTAGGATTATCGATTTGGTCTCTTGATGGCACTGGAGCCAGTATCGCAGGCCTGTCGCTCGTTTCTGATGGAACGTTTGAAACATCTTTCCAATTCAACGACTACGTGACCCCAGATTATGCCGACCAAAAAGCAGTACGTCCTATGCCTACATTTGTCACACCGATGTGAAGGAAATAAAGAGAGAAAGACGGAAGATCAGGGCACAAGAAACCGGAATTAATTAGTTCGGGTATTAACCAAAAATATAAATCCAAAATGCCAATGTCATATTCAATCACTCCTCCTCGCTTTGGTCTTCCAGGAAAGCCATGATGCTTTTCCGAGCCGTCTAATGTTGATATCGGTTGGTACACTGGAAAAATCGGTGTAAAAATAAATAAATACCATGCGTTTTCGAGGTGCAGCGACTTCTTCGTCTGTATCTTCATTTTTATCACTTTCTTTCTCCGAGTCGGATTCGTCGGCATCAGCAGAAGATTTCTTCGTGCCATCTCGTCGGGTAGCAGTCGGTCTAGAGGCAACCTTCTTCGCAAATTCAGTGACATCCTCTGAGTTTGGAGTCAGCAAATAATGGACGTAGCTAATGCGGTAGAAAATATACCTAGTTCTTTTGCAAGCTCTCTCTTCTCCTTGATGGCCTTTGCTTGCTCCATACTTAGACGACCAGTCATCCCTAAATCTGCGAGGATTTCCTTGAGCTTCTTGATCTGGAGTTGAGGTGTATCCAGATCCTGAAAAACTTTCGACCAAACTTTGCGCGTCCCACAAGCCACGACGAGAGACTAGTTCGCTGTCTACATTACTGTGGATTTTTGTCAGAGTAGCTTTGTTGACTGTACCTTCAATCGTTTGATGGTTTCCTCATCTTTATCTTTGCTTGAGGTAGCTGATGATTTGCCCGACTTCTTAACCTGTGGCTTAACAGTTTTCTTTTGCGGGGCATCAGATCTTAATGTATTATATGCCACAATAATGGTAGCTTACCTTTTCCGAGGCGGACTTTCTTTTCTTCTTAGGTGGTTCGTCGATCAAGACGGAGAGCTCAGAATCACTCTTCGTAATGACAAACATTCAGTCGGTAAATATCTGGGGAAAGTTACAAACGTACTTCGGGATCTTTGACTTTCCCTGGCTTACTCGAACTGGGTTTCGAGACAACCTTCTTCTTGGGTGTGTTTTCTGATTCAGGTTTTACAGCTGCTGGGGACTACAAAACCCGCTCAGCGAATAGGTTAAACATTATGATGTGGCGCATGCGCAGACCTTTGGTGCCGCTTTACTCGTAGAAGGTCCTGCAACTTGATTCGCCATAGGTTCGTCCGACTCCATATCTGAAGTCGGTACATGTTCCTGATAGACTGTAAGTAGTGGTAAATTATTCACTGCATTGCACCGACCAGAGATTTGAATTCTTTCGACCCTTTCTGCTTTTGCTTCTTGTTCGTCGGCGATTTACTTTTCGACTCCTCTTTGTCGTCTTCATCATCCTCGGACTCGGACTCTATCTTCTTGGATTTCCCCTTTGGTGGAGGCTTTGCCTTGCTCTTAGGCTTTTCCTCTGATTTATCTTCATCCTCCTCGTTCTCGTATCCAACTTTAATTGGCTTTGGGGTAGATTTCGGTTTGGGTGCAACTTTCGGTTTCTTCTTCGGACTTGGTTCGTCTTCCCCCGAGTAGTCATGGTCTTGTACCACCCTCTTGCCCCTGCCCTTTCCTGTGTTCTTCGGTGTGGCTTTCAGATCTTCATCACTCTCCTCCTCGATAGCTTTTCCATTCGATTTTTTCTTCTTCGCGGGACTCTTTGAAGCTGGTTTTATCTTTATCTTTGGCGGATCCTCGTCCTATACGAGACTTTGTGAGAGTTCTAATCATGGGGGACACACTCGAGACTCACAATGGCAGCCTTGGTTGCAGCCTTGATGGCATCTTTGTATTCCGACGTGCCTAGAGTTCCTGGCTCCAACAGAAACTGCTTTTCCACTGTTTCTCGAATTCTTCGCTGCGTAAAGGCTCTGCATTAATCATTAGCAGGCTGCTGGGTGCGCGTTGGGGGTGTCGCTCACCCGAGAGAATTTTCTTCCTTCGCCTTCCACACAATCTTCTTTGCTGCTAACTCGAGTTCTTTGATGGGAGGGATACCCATGTTGATTTTCTGCTTGTGTTTTCTTCGCTTAGATGGGGAGTAAGTGGGATGGAGGAAGAGTTTGTCACAGGTTTTCTATTTATTGTTCATTGATCACGCGTTGTTTAAGTATATCAGGTGCTGTGACATAACGTGTTTGCCGACCCGCCTACAAACAATACTTACGCACTCCTAGAACTTGAAGTTATTTGAAAATCTGCACTGCCACCATTCAAAAATTTCTACAATGGCTCAGTCAATGCCTTCGATCCACGAGCGGTACATAGTTAGCTGATTTGGTAATTTCGGTTGTAAATACTTTCCAGTCGTCTTTGTCGAGAACGCCCGGCCGCGCAGTCGGGGCCTCTGAACAACACCAGAATCAGGCTTAACTTGCAAAGAGGCGCTTTTCGGGTTTCGTATGCATAGAAACGAGCTATTCTAAATCAACAATGTGAGTAAACTTACAATAATAATAAAATATCTGATTTTCTCACAAGCCCCTGATCATGTATCAGCTTGCGCGGCTTCGCGCTTTGGCGGCATAGAGTCTCGCCGAGCGCTTACGCTTGACCTTAACGCTAACAGCGCTGATCAGGGGATGAGAATCTTGTCGATCTTTATCTCTGGACTGTGCACGGCATATCGGACGTAGGTTACCGGCAGTTTGAGCAACTGAAGTCTCGTACCTGCGCCGACCGCGCACGTTCATCCCTCAACTTGCTTTGGGTTCTCGGTCTTCACGGAACAGAGATGGGAAGGAGGTGCATTATGCTGGAAGTGAATTCATATAAATTGGCGCACGAAAAGAGAAGAAACGACATCGACTTCATATCTAACCCTTCATTCAAATCAACTATATTCTAGAACTATTATGACTCTTGGACCTATCCTCATTGTGAGTTGGCATTGAAAATTTTCTATGGTCTATGGCTAATATGGTTGTACAGGTTGGTTCCGGACCTTCTGGTCTCGTAGCTGCACTTACACTGACCAAAAATGGAGTTCCTGTACGTATCATCGAGAAGGAGCCTGCACGAAACCCAGGAGAACGAGGAGCCGGAATCATGGTAAGCACAACGTTATCACATTTGAAAAATATCTGATAAATAGTAACTTTTTAATAAAGCCGCGCACCTTGGAGCTCTACAAGATCTTAGGCTTTTTACCTGACGTTTTAGAAGCTGGCAGGCGTCCTGCTCACATCAGGAAATACGACCCAGTGGATGGAAACAAAGTCGTCAAAGAATTCCCGCTGGTTCCCAGCTACGAGGACACACCGCAGATACCATACGTAAGCCGTTGGACACCCTTAAACTTTAACAGTGAGAAGACTTACAGTCGACACTCTTTAGGCTAACATCTTGGCACTGGGACAACATCGTCACGAAGCTATCCTGAGGTCGCACCTTCAAAAATTGGGTGTGGCCGTTGAAGAGGGTGTAGAATTGCGTGCATTCAAAGATGTCGGTGATCATGTTGCAGCAGAAGTTGTACGCCAGGTTGACGGCAAGGAAATCATTGAATATGTCGAAACTCCGTATCTCATAGGAATGGACGGTGCACACAGTGTTGTACGAAAGACACTTGGGCTGCAGTTTCTAGGAGAAACAATGGAAGAAGATAATGTTGCCGTAGGAAATATTCGAGTCCAAGAACTCATGGAGGTATCTCACATGTGGGGAGACCCGACTAAGGCCATGTGCGTATCACTGATTTACAATTCCTTTTTCCGGCGGGTCAATATATGCTAACTTTTCACAGTATCCTCTTGCGCAATTCAGGACACAATGATCGCATCGTCCAATTTCTTATCGCGGGTCCTGA
>Ga0247779_1000820_pt1 | contig 16702 bp, 10 predicted proteins | sample UWRJL221509R5_FD_179925 | JGI IMG/M metagenome (GOLD analysis project Ga0247779, IMG submission 179925) | Plant litter microbial communities from Arlington Agricultural Research Station in Wisconsin, United States - UWRJ-L221-509R-5 | ecosystem: Environmental > Terrestrial > Plant litter >... | reverse complement strand
CCGAGAACGCTGGCTGAGAACGCATTGGGTGGGGCTGAGGGTAATGAGGTTATCAGCAGACTCTGGGCGAAGCACGAGCAGAAGGGTGGTGAATCGTGGGGCGTTGATATCGAGGTTTTTTTTTTTCCTCCGGTACTTCTTTTTGTTTACTTATTCTTTGACAGGCTGAGACAGATGGCACTTTGCAAGCTGAGCAACACAAAATTTATGATTCCCTGGCTTCGAAGACTTGGGCTATCAAGCTTGCAACGGAAGCTGCCAACGCAATCCTTAGTGTAGACAGCATCATCATGAGCAAACCTGCAGGAGGACCAAAAATCCCTCAGCAAGCTGGAAACTGGGATGCTGATGATTGATTGTTGAAGCTAGGTGCTCTAGAGTCATGTTGCACGTTGTTGAGTAAATGGGACAAGTATAATACATTGATTTTTCGCATTTTTCGCCTGCGTAATTATATGTAAGGTTTTATTGTATGATTAGGCTCTAAAGCCAGAAAAACATCTGGACATCAAAATAATCAGACATTATAATTGATATTGATGTTAAGATGCACGCGCTCCGAGTCGTTAAACCAACAGGCACTTGATCCCGAACCACGATCATCGATTTATCTTTGTACAGGATTGCAGAAGATTATTTGGAACGCAATTATCTCAAGAACATATGTAAGTATGTCGAAGAAGAATAAGCAAGTCTGTTGTGAAACGACGAAGAGTTTATCTGAATTAAACGACTTCAAAAAGACACTCATCTCAACTTCCAGACGATAACTATGGGAAAGAAGAATAAGAATAACGTAAGTCATACTCTTATATTGTCGTAACCCATGTAGCAGCCTGATATGATGTTGCTGTCTGTAGGGACCACCATACAAACCTACTTCCAGGAAGTTCTTTGTTGTAGAGAAGGCATGGACGGATAACATCGATCACATCGCCGCTTGGTTCGAGATTATGATTCGAGCAAAGTATCCAGATGTACGCGTAGAAGCCATCTATCGTCAAAGTAGTGCCCTTGTGAGTAATATAGCGATCTCTACCAGGCACTGCTATGGCACTGACCTGTAAAATAGCATGGTTGCTGTATCGTCGAGTTACCCAGGGAAGTGGAAGATATTCGATCGTATTTAGGAGAACATTTGTACTCCCGATTCCTGCGCCACAAACCACTCAGTATGGATGCATCGTTCATATACGAGTATGACTACAGAAATCACGGGAAACCTGAAGGTACTTTTGTTTTTTCTTTATATCCCCTCCAATAATGATTGTATATAAATAAAATCATTAGTAAAGTGGAATAGTACCTATCCATCCAACCGGCCCATTCCCCCCGATTTCCCTGTGATAGACCCATATCCTCTTCCAATAGGGCCTTTTCTTAATCCTGAGAATCGGCCAAACTTCGCCCTTCGTTTACCTCCTCAGACACACCAAGTCTTCATCCTACCTCTGCCTCAAGCACTTCTCGATCCACCTACACCTGTTGAAACACCAATCCCCTCAGCAAGTTTATCAACTATTCCGTCTGACCTCCATTCGCAAGGATCTAAAGGGCAAAGTCCTAAAAATAAGCGTCTTTCTCCAGAAGTTCAAAGGATGGCAAGTTCATGATCAGCCCAGCTTGCGCGTTGTTTCTCTTTTCGCTTACCCCCCGATTGCATTCAGCCTTCCTCTATGCCTGCTTACACTTTTAAAGAAGACATCAATTGGGTGAAGAAGATTGATCCATATGAAGAAGGTGTGTTCCCGACGCCGGGAAGAAGTATTTTCTTACTAAACGATTCTACTTAGCTGAAGTAGCTCAAGAATTATTGCGCTCTCTATCACCTGTAAAGAAAGAGGGGGATGCAGTAGATGACTTCCTTAGCTCATTACTGCCTTCTACCAACACTGAAGAAAGCAAGCCTTTACGTCATGTGGAGACCCCTTTACTGCATTTCGATGCTGATACGGATACAGATCGTCAGTCGTCTATATATTTTACCGGAGATTACCTTTCACTTATCGTTCAAAACAGAGGGTCATGCTGCCGAAGAATATTATAAACCTTCAAGTGAGCTCCTGGAGCTGTTTTCCGAAGTCTTATCTCAAGACGAAGTCAAACACGAAGTAAAAGAGATCGTTGATCGCAAGCCAACGATAATAAAACCAGAACCTGAGGATGTCAAAATGCCAGGTGTGTATTACCAACATATTCTTATAAAGTCGCGGCCAGTTAACGTTAACAACATCAAAAGATTATGAGCCCTCAGCGGAATTGCTGGCTGCATTCTCCAATCTTTCGGAGGATTACCTCGATCATCCAGGTTCCTCCTTGTCAAGGTCTAGTACGCAACTTCAAGTTAAACAGGAATGCGAGGAAGTTATACATGGCAAGTGTTGATGACAATTGCTCACTAGAAATGTTGCATTTCTGACCTTCGATGACAACGTTCTTTAAGATATGTGCCATTCTCACAGCGTTACCGTCAAGGAAGAGCCGGTTGATTTTTCAATAAGCCCTGATCCTCGAATACGGCATCAGGATAATTATGTTTCTTGTGCGTTTAACACACATCTGATGCGTCACAAATATTCTTTGGGTATCAATCTAGTAATGTGTGTCTTATGCAGCCAATCTCGCAAACACTAGTAATACGGTCAAACGTACTTCTGCGCACCTGCTGAACCGAGGTAATGTAGAAATTATTTTGAATCCGTCCTTTGCTTTCATGTTGATAGCTATCCGTAGGCACTAAACGCATTAAGATCGAAGAAGAGTAGATAAATAAAGGAACAGTTTAGTAGTTTAGTGGTCCTAAAATCTTATAAACAAGTTCGGCCTCGCTGCGCTTCAGCTTAGAAGTATGGGAAACCGAGTTGCATTTCAGGAAGAATAGGGTTTTATGATCAGGACAGGTTTATTAAAAAGTAAGGATATGTTCGTAGTGCATACAGAGAATACAAAAAGTCTGTAGAATTTTAGTCCAAGTATCCGGGGAAATACAACATGTCTTCACTGCAAACGGAAAGAGCCTGTTAGTGACACAGCCACATACAAATTTGAGGGAAAGAAAAAACAAATGACTTTTGTCAGAGTCAATGTCAATTTTTGGCCACTAAAAAAAGGGTTTATTTTACGTCCCGGCGAGAGTATTATTAGCGACTGAAATGGCAACGGTATTATAATCTAGTGGAAGACGAAAAAGAGACGAGGAAATAAAATGCAACAGACCAAACATGTACAAGCGAATTCGCTGATCTGCTTTCAAGTGCTTAAGTATCTCACTCTAGTCTCTGAGAATGCTGTACGATATAATCGGAAATCTGCGTCGCAATCCGGCCTGTTTCTCATGGTATGTCATACATATAAGTAAGCTCTTTGAACGCTACGATCTCTATATTGTATGTCCCACGTCCACCATGCGCATCTAATTCTGAGCGAGTGGTGTGATTCACGATTATATATTTACCTCGTGCTAGATCATATCGGGGTTGGACGATCCTTCAAAATGATCAGGGTATATAAGTACCCCATCAGTCGGCGTACGCTGCTTACACCAGCTACTTCTATAATATGCCACACGAATGCCTTCTAGTGAACGAAATCGTCGACCTAATATTCTCCTTCGCATATGTCACCCGATCCCGAGAAAGCAAGAGGGATCTACTTTCATTAGCATTGACATGCCATGATTTCAAGGAAGTTGCCCTTGATATCCTGTGGCTCACACAGTCAAATCTCGTATCCTTGATCAAAACGTTGCCGGAAAATCGACGTGTCCTTAAATCACCGCACAACAAGCCTGTGAGCATCCTTGGCGAGATTTTTCGTTTGTAAATTTTAAAATCTCTAATGGGTTGTCGATATTATTGCAACCAATTCAGCCTTATTTCAAGCTCCGGATTCCGTCAGGGCAAGAGGAGTTAGCAAGACTTGCATCGTATGCAAGACGGATTCGAAAGATAAATTACGTGGATCCAGGGATCGAGGATCTGAGGGGGATGCGGGAGATTTGGGAAATTTATAACAAAAGCAAACCTTCCCAACCATTATTTTCAGGCCTCACCCGCCTCGAATTCGGGCAGTATGGACATGCTCAACAGTGTCTGGAATTCTTCCTGGAATCCAGAGCAATTTCTTTATCCTTCTTTTGGGCAGGTCCGAACCCTATCATCGTCGAGATATTCCCCATAATACAAGCACATGCTTTGAATATGCGAGAACTCGACCTTGGAACCTTGAGACATTGCGAGGAGAGAGTTGATTGCCCTGCTCTTTCTAAGCTGGTCTGTCAAATGGCAGATCTGCGCAGTATATCATGCGCAGAGCGGTTGCTGAACTCGATGGCGATACAACATTTATCTTCGCTGCCCCATCTCCGAAGCCTGGTGATACCGAATACATCAAAGAGTCTGTTGGAGGCCCTTGGAGAAACGTCCAACCATTTTTCAGAATTACAGGAACTGACCATGTACGAAAATGACGTAACGGAACTCGCACGTCTACTTGGACACCTACGTCCATTGCATTTGCGCCGAATAACGTTGCGTTTTGTAGAGCGTCTTGTGCCCCCTGGCTCTGACCTTCGAGCAGCGCTCACAGCTCTGGAGCAGTGCAGCTCAGCACATGCCAATGTACGAGAAATCCGGTTCAAGCATGTGGAACCTCGCCTGCCCGATTACGTGCATTTTAACCAAAATCAAGTAGAAAGGAAGGATTCCAGAGAGATAATACCAGTCATCGTCAATGGCTCTACTTTCGAGCCTGCACTGGCGTTCAGAATGTTGACTGTCTTCGAGGTTGATATCCCGTTTGTGTTTGCGTTGAGCGATGGTGAGCTCGTCGCGATGGCCGATGCGTGGCCACATCTACGCCGCCTTCAGCTAGGGTCGTTTTCAGATCACAAGGCGCCTTCCTGGATAACATACGAAGGACTTCTCCAGCTCTTGAAGAGATGCCCCAAGCTCGAATTTCTGGTGTTTTCATTCGATGGAACCAGCAATATCCCACCGGCGGACACAATCCCTATGGAATGCATTAACGAAAATATCACATACATCGAAGTTGGAAACTCTGCTGCGAGTGGTCAGCAAACTCATAAGGTGGCGAGGTTTTTCAAATACGTGTTCCCGAAGTTGTGTTCTATTCAGGGTAGCCAGGGAAATAATTTGTTTTGGCAAGAGGTAGTCAAAACAATGAATACTATTAGTGTTTCGTCCCCGTAGTTTCCTGGTTTTTTACCTGCTGATTTGTGTCGTTAGAGAGACGACTCGCCCCCCTACAATTCTTGCCACCGACCCCATATGGTGACTTCAGCAGGTTACAGCCCAGTATCATCCCCAGCGTTGGTTCTCTCCAAGGCAGTCATTTCAATTAGTTGTCCATGCCTTCTTCGCTTCACGCCAGACAGCTTCCTGGCCCAAGGGCAAGGCTCGGTACTATATGAATCATACTGTCCTCTGTTCCATAGACATGGCAGTCTACTCCTTGCTAAAATTTTGGATTTCGCGCCAGTAGCGTGGTGTGCTTTCCACAAGAGCGCCTGCGTACGCTGACGGTTGGCGACAGTCTTGACGGGGCTAAGATTTCCTCCCCTACCATTTTCAGGTGGAGCTTAAGTGACAACTCTTATCAGAGAACTGTCCTCTGTACACATCAATGCCTGCGGCATACTCTGCAAGCGCGCCCCAGGAAGATGCGGAATTGAATATATGGGCGTTGCTCCATCGCCGGCGGAAATTCTTTCTGTATCCCTCCTTCCGAGAAGACGTGAGCACCTCTAACAGACTGAGCGCACAGGAAAAACAATCGTTTGATTTGGTACGCGATGAGTAGCTTGTAGTAGTCGTGTTTCATTTACACCATTTACAAGTGACTCGGGTCTGTACGTCCGCCATATAGTTAGTCGCGTTAATCATGCCAAGGATTGACTTCTTGAAGATGGATGTCGTGTTTTGTGGAGCTGCAGTTCGGTTCCAAATGATATGTATACAGTAATTTTGGTCTTTGGTAACGGTCAATAGGACATGGTAAAATGTAATATGACATGAGGGTGACCATTGGATTTGGCCTTCCCGACAATTGGAAGATCGGTCGTCGTTCAGATGTTGTTGCCACTGGCAGACACCTACTGACTACATGTCTTTTCTGTCACGAAGGAGGGAAGATTTCGTTCGAGGGTAATGATGCGGCGAACGAGGCAAAAATACCGCGCCTCTAGCTCTGTAACGGCCCACTTTGAAGGCCAACGCCGACACAAGATAAGAAAGAACTCCGAAGACAACTCCCATGGGTTTGGTCGGCTATGACACTTGTTGCTGTATGAGTCGCGACTCGCTGCATCTCCCGTTGTCAAAAGCATGGATGCGGTGCGCAACAATGTTAACGTTTCCAGTGTGCATGACTTCGTCGAACCTGTTGAATCACAATATATGCGCGCCAAGATGTACATACGCCAGAGGCGTTTTGAGAATATCTGTCAATAGAAAACGCACACGTTTGACATCTCAATTGCGCGGCTCGTCGGAAGGTTGATGGTGGTCGGAAATCAAGAGAATTGAGGAAAACAAATAAGGCCGATTTCCTTCTTCCCGTCTCTCATGACTGGAACCTTTACGTTCTGTACGACTAAATTATATTCCCTCTACGCGTTGTGTTTTCTGTCGAACTAACGTTACGTCGACCTCAGGAGGAGGAGGAAAAGGCTCAAACGGTGTGTGTTCATCTCAAGTGACACCATATTTTCCCTGTAGGCCTTCCCCCTTCTCATTCCCCTTTACGACACGAATTCTACGTTATTATGGCACCACGACGTGGTCTCTCTCCTAATTCACAGGTACAGCAAGATACCTTGACACCCAACGGTCCATCGTCTGCGTTCCAACCTCCCCGATCAACCTCACCGTCGTCCGGTTTCACTCAGTTTCTGACAAAACCGTCGAAATGGTTCACTCGCAGTGCATCTACATCCAAGGTTCCCTCAACAAGCCCCTCGTCCTTAGATTTGAAGTCTAATGTCGGTCCTGGTCCTCGAAAACACAAGATTTCGCGCCCGACAGACCCACGACCCATTTTAGATACCTACGGGACAGGGGGTGCTAGCAAGTGTGTTTTTCTTATCTTTCTAAAAAAATTATCGGCGCTAAACGGTATATCCAGATCTGTTCTTGACTTATCTGCCCGACCCCAAGGTTCTCTCGAGCTTTCGAGATTCAATAATCCAAGCACTCCCTCGAGTCCGACAACTTCCAGTCGACCCAGTGCAGGATTGGGAGATTTGCGTAACATATCCCGAAAGGCATGGTCCAGGTCTGCGGATGATCTAAGTAAAGTATCGCCAATATCATTTTCTCCTATTCAAACATCCTTCAAGGAGCGAGTGGCCGAATATCGGAACCGAAGTGAAAGCAATGCGAGCGCCGTTTCTCCTTCAAGCCCTTCATCAGGAAGCATGCTGAATGGCCGACACCCGTTTCCAACAGTTGGAAACACTTCTCCATCATCATCACCTCCTCGAAGTGCAACCTTGCCCGCAGTTTCTATATCTATTACGACCTCTGCTGCAGATGAAAATATTCCCCTGAGTACTTCACCGACCCATGTCCATACACGATCACATTCCTTTACACCAAAACTGCCTTCAAAACTCTCCAATCCACGTTATCCTCCCAGTCCATCACGAGGGAACGCGAAGGAGCCCGACTCTAGAGACTTACACCATATAGACATCCCACAACAACTTCCAATCACTCCTACAAAGGCTGGTTTTGGTTTTGGTCATGGAGCGGCGAATCAAAATAAAGTTTCTCAGGACACAAATGCTGCTTCATCACCTACCATTCACCGGGCAGCTGCCCTCTTGCCCCCTCCTACGATCGTTGAGCCTAACCAGCCAGAGGACGAAGATTCACCGGATGCGAAGAGGTCATCACAGATTTTATACCACAGTGGTTTTATCAATCGTCTGGTTGACCTTCCCACTAATTTCACGCACTCAAATCTGTCGCTCTCGAAAGGCTGGAAGCCTTTCAAGCTTGAGTTGAAGGGCTCGAAGCTCCATTTCTACAAGCCTCCGAGTGACAGGATAAATGGAATCAAAGACCTCTTTCCCCTTGGTCTGATACCTCCGTCTGAGGAGGCCGACAGCATTAAATTAGAACCACCGGCATCACAGTCAGAAGACATTGATGGTCGGGCAAGGAAAGCTAGAGAGGATGGCGGTGGTTCAACCGCTGGCAGGAAGAAAAGAGCATATTGGGGGAGGAAAACACACCCAGATTTGTTCTTGGACGCGTCGGGTAGTGTTGTAAAAGGGACATTTGAAGCGTTAACCCATGAATCTGTTTTCGCTACAACGTTTTCTTTACCGACAAACTCACAGGAAAATAACGATGGTGACAATAATACCGCAGAGGATGGAAAAAGTAAATGGCAGGAATTTGCTTCCTCTGTTGTCTTCTCTGTTCCTTCGATCATTGGGCGCGGAACCTTTGAAACGGAATTTCTTCGTTGTTGTTCGTTTCTAATCAGCGGAGCTGAAGATGATCAGCAAGAAAAAATGCGTTTGAAAGTGGCCTGGCTCGCCAATGAGTACCTTCGGTATCATGGACAGCCTGTTGACTCGTCTGCATTTGAGAACTGGAAAAACGACATTATCCCTGGCATTCATCTTAGTGCTGAAGCGCCTTTGTTTACTTCAAGCGTGCCTACGTCGTCGTCTACCCATGCAGTATTCCAGCCCTCTCCTATACCCGGATCTTCCTCACCTTTCATTGATACGTTTTCACCCAGGCCCGCAGATGATAAGAAGACTGTACCTCTGTTGGACGCGTTATTCCCAGTAACCCCCCTAGAATCTCGAGTTTACGACAAATTACAGTCTCCTAGACAGGGATCTTCGACGGCAAACAACCGCTTTCCATGGACCGTCCTCCAGGAAGAAGGCCTTACTCGAGATGTTCTTCTCAGCTTAGATCCTCTTCTCGTTGCGCGAAGCTTAGCGTTATATCATCGCTCAGTATTAGACTCGCTGCCCGATAACATCACAGCCGATTTCCTCGTAGACACGACGGAGCAATCGTCCTCTGACCACAATGAAGACGGATATCGTTCACCACGGACATTTGCGCCTATCTTTGGGAATGATGACAGTCCGCATTGGTTAACCAAGCTCGTCCTTCTCCATATCCTCGGCACTGACACGCAAGTGGGCCACGGGTATGCCACTTATCCCGCATCTCCAAGTCGGCGGTCCGAGGAACGCCAGATGCAGACGTCGCGTACTCATTCTAGGTCAGAATTGATATCAGTTTGGGCGAGAATTGGAGATATATGTCGCAAGTCCGGAGACCATTGTTCATGGCGAGCCATTTCATCAGGTCTTTGTTCTCGACCTGTTGCCCGCCTAGACAAAGCATGGAAACGAGTAGATCCTCAGGCTCTAGCAGCCATAGAGACTTGGGTTAACGCTATTAGCCATGATGAAGCAACTTCTCTATTGGCACCACAAAGTACTGTCTGGGGCGGCTCTATCAAGTTTTCACTCAATGATGAACTCTCCAAAGCTGCAGGAAATTCAGGGGACAATGTACTTTCTGTTAATCACGTGACTCGTGCCAAATATCTTTTTGAAATGTTTAGGACGTCCTTCGCATTGTGCCCCAAGAAAACATTCGTCGCTGAAGGAGAAATTAATGATGATATTTGCCAGCTAGCTTCCTTCTGGCGTAATGTTGCCGCAGAAGGCGGAGTTACGAGCGGATTGGCCGTGAAGTATCAACGGTAAGTATCATTTTTATATATGAAAAGTCAGAGTGTGCTGACTACCCTTCAAGGGTGGATCAATTTATTTCACTGTCTATGACCGTCGAGCCAAAAAGAAGAGGTTTATTCGAGCCGTATTTTTGGACAAGAAGCTTGTCGCCATCCAGCTCTCTGGTCCCATTATTATTCCCTGATCCATTACCAACGTTAACTCTGTTTGATCGCTCCATGTTAATCAGAGGCCGCTACGATAGTGATACATCTGATATGCAACATCTCCGCGGTTTAGATGCTCAGCTCAGGCAAGAGGCAGGCCGACAGCTTCATAGTCTTGATATGAAGCAAGATTTCACGAAACGCATCATATTAGGTCAAGGAGGTACTGCAATCTCGGTGTATAATGGAGAACTTCTCCTTGTCGTGCAGAGTGGTGGATTTGAATCGACGCCCAATTCTCGCCCTTCATCGTCACGCGCCCCTTCCGTGATTGAGATAGGGGCAGACAAGTCTATGAGCCGTAATCCATCCATTCGCGTCAAGCCTACGTCTTCGCAGGGCTTAGACAGAAAAACTAGCATAGCACGGCGTAGCTCCCTGCCTTCTGTTTCCCATCTGAACCGATCAACCTTTGTTACGACGGAACCCTCTTCTGACCCTCCCTTGCGGGTCATCGTTCAAGCTGGTACTCTCAATAATTTGGTCAGCGTCCTTGTACACGGCCTAGACAATATCTCAGTTTCTGTCGCTGACGACAACGGTGAAATGTCATTACGGGAGGGGATGACGCGAGACTTGATTGTCGATCGATCTGAATTTGCTAGGGTGTGGTGGAATGTATTCAGGAGCTTTGTTACTCCTTTTGTCTTCTTTGAAGTAAGTTCCTAAATTCTTTTATTTTTTATTTTGCGATACTCTTTCTTATAACTATAACCCCATCGCAGCTTCTGAGAAAAATATACATTTCATCGCAACCCTCAGGTTCTTCACCCGCGATATCTGATTATATTCAAGTGATCAATAGGAGAAATGAAGTTCTTGAGACGATTAAAGAGTGGATAACAAGTGGCGGCGGGGCTCAAGACATATTGGACGATTCGGACCTTTACAAGGCTGTCAACGATTTTTTGCAAAGTCCATTGGACCACACAATCTTCCAATCTGTTATGTTTGGCGCTTCGCCTGTAGAGAAAGCATGGCAATCTCTCATGGAGACGAAACGATCTGTGAAGGGTACATTTATATCACAGACTATGCGCCCTACCATCCATCGCGGACTTCATAATCAAAGTTCTCAAGGCAAAGGCACGCGAATTCGCAATCTTAGTACTCGAGAATTGCCCGATATAGATAGAATGGATCCCGAAAGTTTCGTCGATAATCTAGACGGAATGGCATCTGCAGCCTTTAGTAATGTCACCCAAGAGGTTAGATTCAATATTTTATTCCAATGTCATTTAGCTGACCTGAGCATACAGGACCTTTACATCACCGCAGATCTGTTGGAGGTACAGACTTCCGATAGGACAGGGTGGTTCACTTCTCGTGATGGCGCTCCGATGGATGAATTAGTTGAGATCCAAAACATGTACACGCATGTCCAAGAGATCGAACCATCTTCCATAATCTCAGGATCAACCCACGAACCTCTTTACCGTCTCTTACCACCCGGTGTACGAAGTTGCATTCGAGCTTATGGCATCATTCGGAAATGGCTCATTTCGAAAATCGTCGCCTCTAGGCTTGGCCTTCGTGAGAGACAAGCCCGCATAGAGTTGTTGATGCAAGCCATTGAAGTCGCTCGATTACGCAACACGGAGACGCCTGCTTCAGCTCAACTTATGGATCAACCTTGTGTTCGTTCTTTTGTGGAGGCGGTCGTGACGTCAGCACTTCTCAGTGTCGAGAGTCGGCTGCACTTCCGAGCCTGGCAGAGCGTAGGTCTCAGCCGAAACAGCCAATGTGAATCTTTCTCTTCTCTTTTACTACGTCCATACGTACAGTCAACATCAGCAGTAGACTCGTTGACCGTGGACATGGGCTGGCTTTTGGAACGCATGCTTGAACTCATCGCAACCCCGGATGTTATTGACTCGACTTCTCAGGAAGGGCAGAACCTCATAAATTTTGACAAGCGCAGGTAAGATATTATTTTGACGAACGTATAAAGTATATGCTCACCTTTAATATAGGCATCTATGCAATCTAATCACAAAATCATCGTGCATTCCTTCCGCCCGGAAGAATGCAACATCAGATGAATCGAACAAACGTGGCTTCGAACGCCTGAACAACATTGAGAAAGAAGTCTTTTCTATCCAGTTTGATCATCGCGGCATCAAAGATGACGCTATGAGAGAGGCCATGACTCCAGGTGTTAATGGCACACCGTCAATGAAAAAGGCTATTCGGCCATTCCATAAAGTCATTTCCATTCAGATTGAAAAGAATCGCAGAGATAAAGCCCTGCGGATACGCCTACAAAAGGAGAAGCTTCAGGAACAATCGAAGAATGAACGTCGTGACGACATTCTCAACAAGGCCATGCGCCCGCGCAATCCGCTGTCAAACCTACAAAAACAACATCGGAACAAGAAAAGCATGTCTGCTTTCTTGAACTTCATGCGTCCTATCTCCAGCGCCTTCGTGTCTGACAGTCCTCAACAACTCACTCTCCGAAGAACGCCTTCGCAACTGGACTTTGCCTGCACCGGCAAGCCTTCTCTCGTCCTTAGTATCCTAGATGCGCAAGTGGCACAGTTCATTAATAATGAACGATCGTACATCTTTCAATTGGACACTGAGGATGGTGGACACTATCTGCTACAAGCTACAAACAAACGCGATATGATCAAATGGCTAGAGACTATATCTCGCGTGACGAAGAACGCTGCTCAACGTCGCTTAACATATCTCGGAAATTCTCCTAAACCACAAATCGCTGATCACATTCACCACCATCCCATCGTTCCATCCAGAGATCCTAAAGCCGGTATGTATTATTTCAGCCCTTACATTGATTCTTTGCCTGATATCTAGTTTCTTCTTTTAAACTAGTGTTTGGTGTTGAGCTTGAATTTTTACTTCGACGAGAGGCCGGCAGTACGGATATACCTCAGGGCAGTGTACCAAGAGTCATCGAGGAGTGTTTATCCGAGGTCGAACGCCGCGGTCTGAATGAAGTTGGCATATGTGAGTTATAGTCCCATTCCATCGGTAAATGTTAACTCATTGCCATTCTTATTTTTCTCAAGACCGAATTGCTGGAGCAGCGACTGAAATCAATGCACTCAGGGACGCGTACAATAGGGGTGAATCGCCCATTCGTGAAAGCACAGATGTTCATGCTATCTGTGATCTTGTGAAATCCTGGTTCAGATTACTGCCTGATCCAGTATTCCCTGCAGCCTCGTACCACGAGGTGATGGAGGCTATGAGTAAGTGTATATTCTTGATATGTATCCGTCTTCATTATGACGGATGATCTTTCCAGGGCAAGAAAATTTAGACGATCGTTTAGTCCGTATACGTCAAGTGGTTCGGTCTCTTCCCTCCGAAAACTTCTCCATTCTCCGGCGAGTCACGGAGCATTTGGACAAGTACGTTTTTCATCGTTTATGGGTCAAAATAAATCTTCATAACTGCACCCAGAGTTACTGATTACGAAGAGTATAACCATATGACGGCAGAGGCCCTTGCCATCGTCTTCAGTCCCAATCTCTTGCGAGCGCCTCAAAATGATTTCGTAATGATTCTGAACAATATGGGACTTTCACACAAGCTGGTCAAAGCACTTATCACCCACGTCAGTATTCTTGGTCTTTTATTATGAATCCTTTCTTTCTAATTACTATCTTTCTAGTTCCACAATATATTCGACGAGTTCGATGGAGAAGCAGAGGCTCATTCTGAAGATGAACTTGACTCGCCTATACCAGAGGAAGACGAACCATTATACGATGAATCCATGCACGATTTACATAACGACCAATCCCCCTTTGAAAGCGGAAACGATTATACCCCTAATTAATACCCCCTGGACTATTACACTCTCCATCATCTATTGATAACCTTAACTGTACAGCGCATCCTCATGATTTATTTACAATCCTGCACGTCACATCATCATGCATAGTCTACTCTTTGGACGATGTCTGCCAGCCGCGATAAGAAACATAATAACTTTATTTCTGTTATATTATGGCAATCTGTACATCAGTAATCTCGGACTACCTCTGGAGTACCATATACCTTTAGGTCTTTGTATTAGTCAGCATCCCTTTCATCCCCTGAAGGGAAGTGGGCGCTTATTTGAGCCACATGACCGAAGGGTAATCATCGATGGTTCGATAGTCCGCTACCCTTTCCTTGGACTAAACTACAACCAGAGTGCATTAGAGTCTGTGACCACATTCCAGCCAACATACAACGTAGCGATTCTCAATCTCGAACTCGAAGTTATTCCACCCACAAGCCAAAAGTGATAATCATGGATCGCGCAAAAGACTCTACAGTCGATCGTCGATCTCCGTTGACCTCAAGCAGCCGTGAAGCTACAGCGATGCGATACCCACCTTCTGCATCAAGGGAGATAGAGACAGAAAGACGAGCCCGCTATCCTTCATCTGAGGAGAGGACACCCCATCGAAATACAAATTCTGGCCAAGTTGGCAGGCGGCCAAGGGCAAGATCGATTTCCCTTTCATCCTTGCCGAGTCCTTCCAGAGAGGTGCTCGGACCATCCGTAGGCAGTCACCACAATGACAATGAAGACACGACAGGCCCACCTGGTGGAGGGCCTGAAATAAAAAATATTCCAAAAAACCTTCACCCATCAAAAGAGGCGCCGGGTTCACCAGATGGCTTTGTCGTCGTTTCTTCTTCTGATTCTAGCAATGCATCGTCTCTTCTCCGAGAGAGAAACTCGACGAAAAAGATATCGTATGCCGACGCTCTCGTCACTCAAAACCCTCCTTTGAGTAGACGATCGAACGAAACTGAAGTCCAAGCAGCCTCGCGCGATGTTACCCAACTTCATGGGCCGCACTCAATCAACGTCTCCGAAATTCAATCTGCTCATCAAGAAAACCAAATAAATGATAACAACCTTCACGGTACCAAGTCCAAGGAATCTCATGATAATAAGCATGGCAGCAGCAGGACTGGTCGGTCTATTACCGATACTGTTCGATCTTATCTCTCGATTGGCCCTGGAAACGCGACATCGTCGAAAGATAATGCTCTGAAGGAGGAGATTGCACAACTAGAAGCTGAGCTGGTTGCCCGTGATGAAGAATACAAGGAGTTGAATTCAAAATACATTCGTTTGAAGAAGAAACTTTCATTGTCCAAAAGGGACAATAGACGGCTTGAAGCCGATCTTCAAAGCATGCAACACCAACTTCAGCGAAGTGAGGAAGCTTTGCAAGACAGCAAAACCCTTGCCGAGACTCGAGGAAGGGAGCTTGTTGGAGCGCAAGTATTCCTCACGAAAGCTGACTCTGTCTCTGTCTCGGAAATCATTGACAAGGTCGAAGTGATAAATCAAGAAATATTCCAAATTGCAGCATCACTCGGCGAGTTTCTCAATTTCCGAACTTACAATTTTAAGGACGAGGCCGAGTTCAATCATTCGATCAAGCTCGCTTCTAGAATCTTTGGAGAAGAATTTGTTCGAATTCTCGTCAAAATGGCACACGCATCTGACCCAGAAGTAAATCCCTTATTTGTTCAGGCCACTATTTCCATTCTCTTGGTAAAGTTTACCGTGCATTACCTACTTGCATGGCGTTTCGACGACAATATTTCCACGTTCCTTGAACTTACATATACTCGAATTCGATGTACAGGTATGTAACCTATAATTTGAATTGATGTTAACGATAACAGCTTGTCTGTTCACAGAAGAACAAGCTGTTTCGGGACGATGGAGAGCTATTACACGTGCCCAAGAAAGGACGTCTTCGGATGTCTGGAAACAAGACTTGATGAAAAACCTATATGTCATTCTTAAAGTTTCCTTCTGGTTCCTCCCATCTGAGCATCAGTCAGGATTCGAACAAAAGCTTCTACCATTTTTCAAAGCTATCGACGACTTGAAGATTTCCTTGGGCGAAAAGTTCACTTCAGCTGACCTTGAAGCTTACGAGATCAGCGCAGGGAAAGAATATGACGCGCATTACATGGAAGATGCCTTTGGAGACGCGCGGCGCAACCGTAGTCAGCAAGATCACTCGGACACTGTTGCAGGAACAGCAGGGATAGGCTTGCAGAATATCATATATATCCGTGGGCCAGATGGTCACTTCGAGAAGAAACCATCTGAGAATGTCCTTTCTCCAAAGGTCATCTTGTTATCGACGTTGCACGAGGCATTAGAGCCACCACCACCCAGGCATAAAAAACGACGTGATTGAAGGTGGCCAAGTTCATACGAAGACGGTTCAGGATAGCATTAGTAAACCAATATTTTCACAAAAAAAAAAAAGTTTGTACGATGTGTTCGAATTGACTGATACGATTCAAATTTCACCACGATCTTGAGAAATAAGACAGCCGATGATGTGCATTGTATAATACATGGGGACGAAAGGAGGCATAGAATTATAGATATACTACAACTTAGCTCTGAGAGCGCTAAATTCTCCTTCATGCTCTTTCCACCACCTTTCCACTTCAGCATCCACATCATATCCAAATACACGGTCATTCTTCTGCTTGTCAGCCCACTGATTCTCACTACCAATACAGTCGTCCGCAAGTTCTCCATTGGCCTCTTTAATAGCTGATACCATCGCTTGCCTCATCGATTCATCGCGTTTTTCTTGCTCTGGTCCATCCGGAAGGTGGAAAATTCGCTGGTTCATGCGAGATTCTAACTGAGCAGCAGTAGCACGAGTATGACGTATGTCTTGGTATGCCCAGAGCATTTGTCCAATTTGGCTCGGATGCGTAATTC
>Ga0247779_1000819_pt1 | contig 16731 bp, 19 predicted proteins | sample UWRJL221509R5_FD_179925 | JGI IMG/M metagenome (GOLD analysis project Ga0247779, IMG submission 179925) | Plant litter microbial communities from Arlington Agricultural Research Station in Wisconsin, United States - UWRJ-L221-509R-5 | ecosystem: Environmental > Terrestrial > Plant litter >... | reverse complement strand
GGGCGACCCGTTCCCAATCTCAAGCTACCTCGTCATCATGATGTTCCTATCTCCAACATCTCGCCGTTTTAATTATTTATCACATTCGTTCCCTTCCATTCTTTACGGTTACGTTTCTCTTGATGTCACATTTTTTTTTCTATTTGGGTTTGGCATTCCCCTTGTCTTGCATTTTTTTCTTTCGTTTTGTGTTTTTATCTTTTCTTTTCTGTCTTCTCAACATTTGCAACTACTATCACAGCCGCATTTGCTCGTGTTTTACGCCTTGTCATTACTAGCATTTGAACATTAACAGACTTCTTAACGAACAGGAAATATGAATGTGTACACCAGCGTCATGCCAGTCAATATGTTTGTCCAAAACCGTAGGTAAGGTCATTAATAGGATGTCTTTAATTCTCGTTGCACAAACCTGAACTGCTGTGATCATATCGCAATACATGGTACGTGGCCCGATTTGAGCCTTTCTTGTGCTTGAGATTATCGATTCCTCGGACCTGAGGGATGTGCGGGTATGTGTCTAATGAAACTCCAGGTCCCTGAAATAGGCAAATGTTAGTGAAACAAACTTCGTGTGCTCAATTAAAGGGTACATCGGAAGAAACGTCACTCACAAAGTCGTAGACAAAAGGTCTACTCTGTGTTACTCCAAAGAAACGCGAACTTTCGAGAATAATAGAATAGACAGGTGATGGATCATTCCCGGGCGCGTGAACGCTCCAGCCTTTGCTGGGGAATCGAATGTCCCAAAAGGAAACTACGCTGTGTCTTGCTGTTCCTGCTGCTACGTGTGCGGCGGAACCACCTCCACAAGAAACAGAGTATATAGGTTCGTACGACCACCGGTCAGCTAAAGATAAAACTGGACGCAACGCTGTTGGGCCCAACTGGGCGGTCGAGTCCGTGGGAGAAGCAGTAGAGACTCGCGAAGATGATCGGAGGTCGTAACATCTTACTTGCCCATCGAACCAGCCTGAGACCAGTATCTGCGGGGATGATCCCCACGGAGAATCGAGAGGACCAGGTGAAATGCCGTATACTGCGGATGAAGGGAAATTATCATAGGATAATCCTACTGTTTTTTGGGTATGTAGAATGGCGGTAGGCCTTGAGGAAAGCTGACCTCCATCTGTGAGAGCGTGGATGTTTAGTGGAGTAGTAGATGAAACTCCAAAGGCAACGTATGGGGTCGATGCTTGTAAACAGAGATACGAGACCCAGCTACGCGATTTTAATTCGATGGTCGAAAGTGGGGTATGGTCAAGATCATCGCCATTGGATGGATCCAAGCGGTGGGAACTTAGTCTCGCATGACCATTGGAGGATAGCGCTAACATGATGTTCGATTCTGAGGATAGACTTTCTATGAAATCGCCATTCGGCATAGGTTCGATTTGCTTCCGGGTATATGATAAAACGGGAACGGGGTCGTCATTTTGATAGTTGGAAGTGGCCTTTATTAGTTGTATACGTTCGATTGCACCGTCTTGAAACCCGACATCCAGGGTTTTGTTCAAGCCACCATCGTCGATAAATGTAAGGGCAGTAATATTCCGCGGGCGGTCCGGATTATTGAGTAGGGATATCGTGCCTTCGGATATGATAGGAGGGGATGCTGAAAAAGAGGCAACTGTTCCGAATGTATAGGAGTATAGGTTACTTCCAGCACCGACTATCATCCTGGTCGAACTCGTTGCTAAAATAGGTTGCAGCTTTCCTGTCCACGTTCGACAGAGAGGTCGCGCTATAAATTGTTGATGGTCCCATGCTGCGTCCGTCATGACATCATAACGGACACGGATGCGAGGAGACCAATGGTTTCGTGCTTCCGTCAAGCTGTTTGCAGGGCGAGGATTGAATCGAAGGTAGCTTGACCAGCCATATTCTGATACCTGTTTTCAGATATTACCACCGATGGTGACGATGCAGTTTGTAAGAACAGGAAGGTGCCTACTCACTATGGTATACATATCATGACTAGTCAAAGCAAGAGCTGAGAACTCGAACAAACCGAGGCTCTCGAAGATGAGGATAATGACATCGACGGGCAGAGATGTAATAGTTAGCATAATCGCGAAGGTGTCTTGCGAAGAAATTTCAATCTATCCTGTAGGTTAGTACTCTTGCTTTTATAGCTCAACACCCATTATTGTGCTTACCACTATTGACGTTTCAAGGATATACTTTGTGTCCGAGTGTTGTCCGAGTGTCAAGAGGAAGTGCCAGTAGAGTGAAGAAATGCAGATGATTTCGGAGGGACTCTAAACTCCAGTGCGATCCCCTCGTATTGTGAGAGTGTTTCTCGAGATTGGTTCGCGATCTTCGCGAGATTATGTGAAGCGCCTGGAATTGTTGGGCTTAAATTCGGTTCTGTGCACGCGGTACCGCGTCCTTCTACTTTAGTAAGAGACAATTTACGGTGCCGAGAGTCACGTGCCACCTTCACGTCTTCTCCTTTGCCTCAAGCAGCTGCAACGCTCTCAGATGGAAGAGAGATAGCTGTCGGAGTCGCTCAACGAACTGATGGGAAGTGTGCGCCGCTCTAGTCGTAAGCGAGCATCCCTTGGATAAAAATAGGCGAGCCAAACAACGTTATAGGACCCTGTCCGTTCCCATCCCGTCTCGAATGGTGTATTGCCGGCTCAATTCGATGTCGGGCATGCTTATAAGAGTACATTCGATGTATGGTAGTCTTATTATCCAGTAAAAATTATGTTTAATGTCGTTCAAATGTGTGCTAAGTATCTCAATCAGAAATCGAAAAAGAAGAGATGCAGCGGTCGATTTGCCTTGTAAAAATAACGGTCTAAGTAAAGCTAAGTATCTCGTCAATCCATGGTAAATCAAATGCGATCAACGCTGATTTTGGCTGGTACTGAGCTAGCTCACCTCCTGCCGTTGATTTACGGGTGCCGAATAGTCGCTAGACTGTTTCGGACTAATGTTAAATTTATGTAAATTTACACCTGAAGCGGCTTGCCCTTTGCCAACTGCTCCTAATGCGTCTCTCTGTAGAATATTTTGCATCATGTAGACGTCAGTATCCAAGTTTCTTTCGCTAAGGAGAGAAAACAACCCAAATATTGATTTCATGCATTAATACTACTTCGAAAAGAGTATAATAAAGGGGTCATATATTTCATTACAATATAGCTTATGATTTCCAGCCTTCAAACTTGCATTGTGCCGCTGTCAGGGTCGTGAACGAGGTTCTCCTTTGATGCAAGGTTTGTTTGCAGTGTCGTTGTTGAGCTGATTTATGCCGCATTCGGCCTGATTTACAGCCGGCTTATACATGTACTCATAAATCAATGGTGTTATACTCGGGTTGCCGAACGACTGACAACCGCACATCGTCACGTGTGCCCTATATTTCTACTTCTCCTCCGTACGGCGTACACTCATCCCTTCCGCTCATAATATCTCTGTATTTATTACCTGCCACACAAACAATCACATCGTATTGGTCAGTGATATGCGAAGAGATGTCCGTATCCTTCTAGTTGGAGATGGTGAGTCGCTACCATTTGCTTGCGTTTCCGTCGCTGCATTAATTTGGAATCCATAGAGGGTGTGGGGAAGAGCACGATTGTAACTTCCCTCATCAAGGAATCTTTCGTGGCTCATGTAAGTGCTATTCCCTTTCTTATTCTCTGAAGTGCTCAATGACCTGGTGAAGGTACAACATATCGTCCCGGAAGTCACCATTCCGCCAGAGGTCACCCCGGAGAACGTAACAACCTATATAGTGGATTCGGGAGGTATGAGGCCATGTAGAACGCGTCAATCAGGCAGTACTGAGTGTGAGACCCACTTAGCTGGTCCGCAAGACCGTACACACCTGGAATCCGAACTACGAAAGGCCCATGTTATTTGCATCGTCTATTCCATAGACAACCCAGGTTCATTCGACAGAATACCAACGTACTGGTTACCCCATATCCGTCAACTAGGTGTTAATGTATGTCACTCTCACTTATACCATCACTATACTGGACAGGAGGGAACTGATAGCTCTATGTAGATCCCGGTCATTCTCGTAGGCAACAAGATCGACCTTCGTGGTGGGGAAGTGACGAACGAAGCTTTGGAAGATGAGATTGTACCTATCATGAACGAATTCAAAGTGCGCATGCCACCATGTTTTTCCCTATTTCATGGACCCTCTGAAGTATTATTTGGTATTGGCAGGAAGTAGAAACATGCGTCGAATGTTCTGCTAAACTCCCATTAAACGTGTCGGAAGTCTTTTATTTTGCACAAAAGGCTGTTCTTCATCCCACCGCACCTCTCTATGATTCGCGTGACCATGTATGCATTTCTCCCTTGAACGCGGGATTCCGAAACTTAACTCCACGTAGGTCCTCAAACCAAAGTGTGTCGCTGCCCTCAAACGAATCTTCAAGCTATGCGACGCAAACAAGGATAGTATATTAGATGCTTCAGAGCTGAACGAGTTCCAAGTAAGTTTTATTTGATTCCTGCCAACAGAGTATAATATCTCATGTTAACAGCGAAAATGTTTCGATGCTCCATTGCAATTACAAGAACTAGAAGGCATAAAGGCCATGGTACAGGAACACGCTGAGGGTGGTGTTCGAGATGATGGACTCACTGAAGCTGGGTTTCTCTATTTACATACGATATTCATTCAACGTGGACGGCTTGAGACGACATGGACGGTCTTGAGGAAATTTGGATATGCCGAAGATCTGGAATTAACTGAGTCGTTCCTATTACCAAAGTACGTCCTTTTGTCGATATTATTCCCTAAAATCACATTCGAGCTTATATTTCATAGATTCGACGTCCCATCAGATTGTTCGGTAGAGCTGAGCCCTCTGGGCTATCAATTCTTTACCGAACTGTTTGAGATCGCGGATAAGGTAACGACGCGACAGTTAAAACCCAATTATTCCGCTGACTTGGGCGGTAGGATCAAGATGGTGCATTGAATTCGTCTGAGCTTGAACAAGTCTTCGCCACATCGCCTGGAAATCCTTGGGCAGGACAAAAATTTCCCGATACGACACTATCTGACGATACAGGAGCCGTCACCCTTCAAGGTTGGCTGGCACAATGGAGGTGGTTATCATTTCTTATATAGCTTGCGGGAAAATTAACATGTCTGCAGTATGACTACACTTCTAGAACACAAAACAACACTGGCATATCTCGCGTATCTGGGGTACCCAGATGAACCTAGAACGAGTGCGTTGCAAGTAACTCGGGCTCGAAAAATTGATCGGCGGAAAGGGAAAGTAACCAGGAATGTGTTTTTGTGTTTTTTGTGCGGGGCGGCTGGATCAGGGAAGACGTCATTGCTGCGAGCGTTTGCAGGAAAGCCATTCAGAGATTTTTATGAACCTACAAGCAAGCCTATCAGCGTGGTAAATTCTGTGGATATAGGTGGATCAGAAAAATACCTGGTGGTATGTCTTTCTGCGGGTTCATTACATGTCGCATTTGGTGATTTTGTTATTCTAGCTTCAAGAATTCGGTTCACGATACGAAGCGGAAACGCTGCGAAACCAAAAAAAGATTGACATCCCAGATGTGATGGTCTACGTCCATGATTCGAGTGACACGAACTCCTTTTCCTATATCAGTAATCTCCGAGTAAGTTCCAAGTATGAAGGTAATTCCAAGCTGAGCAAAGAGCTCATTTTTTCATTCTAGCAACAATATAGCCTGGATCATATACCAACGTTATTCGTAGCCACCAAGTCAGACCTTGATTTAGCACTTCAGGTGAGAATTGAATTGCCTCGAGGAGTTGCAAGCGACGCCTCATTGCGACTTCTTCAGCGACACGAGGTCCAACCCGACGTGTATTGCAGAAGGCTTGGCCTGCAGGTTCCTGTTTCTGTCAGTGTGAAGACAGGACAGACGGCAGATGTGTTCCACGCGATATGTAGCGTTGCGATGAATCCGTGAGTCTCCCCCAAAGACTTGTATAGATCAACACGTTTCTAAACTTCTGGTGATTAGAATGTCTGCAATTCCCGGAGGAGCCGATCGCGCCATGACCGCTGCCGCAAGACTGCGGATGTACGCGATTGTGACAGCAATTCTTGGAGGATGTACTGCTGGACTAGTGATGCTATTGCGGACATTATTGCGACCTGGAGGCCCTGGATTGTTTGGATGGAGTCCGCCATGGGCGACATGGCTACTTGGGGTGAAAAGATAGATTTCGACGGACATTGTATTTAGATTAGAATTCTTACTTTAAAAGGAAAGCCGCAAGGACAACTCCGGATGCCGACGTGTAAGATCCGAATCTGTGGCGGTTTAGGCAAGGATTTGTGACAACTCGTGTTTGAACAAATCCATTCAAATCATTGCTACAAGTCTTTTCAACGTCTGCGCGTGTTCATCGATCTGAAAGTTTTCCTTTACCACTAACCACCACAATCATGGATGAAGATATGAGTATGGATGGCGGTTACGCTCCCTTGCAGCCAGCTTTTGAACATCAGCCTCCTCAGCAAGTGCACAACGGCAACAGCGATCCAGGGCGCAAGCAATTGCAAGTAATCTTTCTCTTATCGAGCCATTCGAACACTTTCGTTGCATGTTTGGATCACTAATCAGCCCCCAGGGATCTTGTATTTGTCCAAGACTGCACTGGCAGTCAAGGAACGTATATCTCTTCTGCGACGAAGAATATCGAGTCCATATGTGCCCATATCTTTGAATCTGGCAAGTTGCAGAGTCCAGAAGATCTCCGAGTCGGTCTTGTAGCTTTCAGAGATCATCCGCCCCAGGATCATACGTATATCACCAAGAATTTTGGCTTTTCTTCTGACATCAGTCAGGTACACAAGCAACTATCGACTCTTTATGCTTCGGGAGGTGGTGATGGGCCTGAGGCGGTCACTGCAGCGTTGTATGAGGCGTTGCACATGGAATGGAGGGAGTATGCTAGTAAGATGGTCGTTCTCATCGCTGATGCTCCGCCCCATGGCATTGGAGAGTACGGTGATGGTGAGTCACCCTGACTATTTTTAATTGAGTACCTTACCTAGATATTTGTGTTCTGTGCAGGCTTCGATGACGGTTCTCCTGATGGTCACGATCCATTGGTTTTAGCCAGACAAATGGCAGCGAGTGGAATTACCCTGGCAAGTTTCTACTTCTCCCAAGATCACTTTCAGACTAAACCCTTTCTAGTTCTTCGTTGCCTGCGAACCTGCATTAAGCGGATATTCGGTCAGTGTCTCTTTCTAAACTTCTCAGTTTATCAAATGAACCTATCCTTTATCGTAGTACGCGACCGATTTCTATCAAGCGATTACCACTATTACGTCCGGGCTCATGCTCCCATTGCTGACGGCCGACCTATTGACACACGCCATCGTTGGCAGCGTGCTGGAGAATCTGGATATGGAACGACTTGTGCAAGAAGTTGGGCATGCAGTGGCACAGCGGATTCTTGGAAACAACGAAAGTGTGGATGACGTCGCTCGTGAACTGCATGAGAAGTTGTTGCTGCGAAATGAAAGCACGAAAAAGGTCGTTATTGAGAGTATATACAAGGATTCACCGGAGGCCAAACATAATGTCCAAGTATTCATGGAAGCACCAACGTTGAACGAGGCACGGCCGCTGCTAAAGAGAGTGTGTATCCATTTTTTCTCGTTCTGCCAAGTTAACTCATGGTTGCTGATTCTTTAGGTACATGGTACCCGATTTACTGACAAATATCTTCAAATGAGACATAGTCTCTCTCGTTCTTCGTATGCGTCATACAGCTCACTTTCTTCTTCACCAAGGAGTCCACCGTCTTCACCTAGCAAATTATCTGCTCCAGCATCCCCGCCACGAAAGGTGGTACAAGACTTCGCCACATTTGGTGCTCCAAAATCAGCCAGCGTATTTGGTACGGCAGTCGCGTCGACGCCATTTTCACTTGCTGGTGGCAAGGCCGCATTTGGTGGGATGCGCGTAGGAGCTGCCAGGTCAGGCTTCGATGATGATGAAGATGAGGAAGACGATGGCAGGCAGAAGATTGAGCTCAGGGAAGGATCCATATCACTGGACCAGGTACGTGTCTAAGGGCGAAATTCGACGAATTTTTTGTGGACTGACTGCTACCTGCCCCAGGCAAGACGAATTGCCATGCAGAGCGCATGGAGAAGTACAAGGGCCTAATTGATACGTTGGCCTAACTGTCAACTTGGTTTTCCTTCTCCCTTTGGCCATCCATTGGTTTTTTATTTGCTGATATACAAATCACTATTGTCTACATCGTTTTTATGAGAGCGATACTTTCCAAGCCCCACGCCCTCAGGGCACACCATTTCACCCTCTCGCCACCTATCCACCCTTCCGATACATCTAATCATCCAACATCCATTTATGCACACCATTATGAAGCAAAGCATTGTCATCAAGCATCATCATTCCCCAATAAACCCATTTCCCATCTCATCCGGCGTAGACCATTATCACATCATTTCAGCAACACCCAGTAAAAAGAAATTAGCTCCACCCATGTCACGATTACATTGCATTTTGCATAGTTGTACTATATATGCGTTTGGTCGTTACCTTTATCCTGTTTGATTTTTTGAACTTTTTCTCCGTCTTTACATCTTATTGATCTGTCTGGAACGGTTACAATGTGTCGGAATCTTGTGTCTTCCTTTGCTGTATAATAGCTAATCAAATACAAATTACAGGATTTCTCGCTGATTTCTTGGCGCTCGGCCAGATGTGTGGCGTAGCAAACAAGACTGGTCAACATTTCTGTTATGTGATTTTCTGGTGACAATTTGATAAATTAGGTTTGTGTTTACTTTCATTTTATCATGGATTGATTATATTCATATGTTCTCCTATGATTAATGAGCCAAACCTGAGCTTTGCAGATTGGAAGTCTGACACGTGACTATTACATATAGCTCTTTATTTTAGGCGCTCGAGGCCGAATCGCTCTAATTCAGGCGCCAGTATGCTTTACTGCTCTGATTATAAATCATTGTTCTTGTGACATAATGTAGATCCGCGACTCGACAAGTAGAACTCATAGAAAAGACAAATGTCATCAAGTATACAAATCGAATGAGCAACCGTTACAAGAGCTAATTTAACAGGAAAGATGCGAAATGACTATGAGTTCTAGAGCTCAATTACTTTTCGACAGATAAACACCGTATGCCACTAGACGCTTGACAATACTCCAGCTTTCCGAGCTTTGCCTGCAAATGTTCCTTCTTATTTATCCATATTTTGAGTGCAAAGATTTCCCCGTCGTCGTCGAACTCTTCCATGGAAAAGAACGGCGCTTCGTCGTCCTGGGGAAATGGCTCGCCATCGAATTGTGATTTTATTCCCTCGGAAGTCTCTGGAGCCAGAACAAAAGGTGTAGGTGAAGATACTATTGGTTGGTCCAGCTCATCGTCTAGCTGTCTGGGCGTAGCTCTTGTAACCATGAAATCGAAACCTTTGCGTACTATGCGAGAATTTATTGACAGTGAAGGTGGATTCGCAGTCTTGGAAATGCTCGATACTGACGATTTAAAGTTGATATCCTTCTTATATCCTTGGCGGGGAGGAGCATCGAATCGTAAAACAGCACTATCTTGGTCGTTTTTCTCGCTTGGCAAGCTCGGGTTTGGGGTGAATAGATTCGATTTGGAGAATCCAGAAATCAGATCTGTCATATTCACTGCGAAAGGCGAATTCCAGCTTAGCGGGTCCTTTGATTTGTCATAGTGTGGCTTGAGTGCGTCAGGCCGAGTGTCAAAGCTCTGAGTCGTCATTAGAATCGTATTATTATTTGCATCTGGACCTCCACTGATTCTAGGAAACAGCGTAGGAATATGGCTCGCGTCATTGAAAAGCAGGTGATTTTTCTGAGTGGATCCCCGGCCTACGGGTGAGATAAACGCCCGGGAGAAGAGAAAGAGGCAGGCCAGAAAGGAGACGGTTTCTATTCTATGCCATAGTCTGTTGGCGGCGTCCCTAGGCGGGTATCCGTGTGGCAAGTGATCATCGGTGTGCCTAGGGAGATATACACGGCGAGGGGATCTTGACATTGAGTAGTCGATGCTGCTACTAGTAATTGTGGCTCAGCGGCGGTTGAAATTGTAATAAGGTAAGATCAAAAAGCAGGCGTAAATGATATGTTGGCGTGGTATTTGGTTTCTCTATTCTTGATGATCGTGAGTGTGTAGTCAGAGCAGGCGGGAGAGGTGTTTTGATCACATTAATTCGACAAAGGCAGTGACTCGGACACGTGAGGTCACTTAACTGCATTTTGACAGAGGAAGACAGAGGAAGACCGAGGATAGACTCAGCAAAAGTAGTATTTTATATACCCACGAGAGCCACAGATTGCACCCGCTTTATAGAAAAGTCGCGGTGGAATGTTGGAGGAGGCTACACCATTCCGGAGCTCACGAGAACGATAACCAGAACGTGGAATGCATGTGGTCGAGAGGCGGGATTCTGTCAAATGTCAGAAACGCTCCGTCGTCGTCCATAATTGACAGAGCCGTGCTAAGCAAATTATTTATAAACTTTGTAGCGGATGCAGAAAGAGAGCGCAACTTTAGGCAAACCAGATGAACTGTCTCCGGGTGCTGTTATATTCTGCTGCGACAATTCTCTGCTGCGAGTGAAGAAGTAGAAAGCCTTGTTGAATCGTAGGAAATAGCAATTCAAAGGTTGTATCATGTCCTATGTGTGTGAAATGCACACATAGAAACTTTGATCTTAGCGAAGGGGGAAGGAAGAAGAGCTTTCAAAGTAAACAACATGCCTGAACAGTAGTGTTATCCCACCTCAACACACTATAGTTGAATGCCATCAAATAGGCCATCCAACCAGCCTATACGCTTCATGGTAGGGTAGCTCCACAACGTAACAATGGGGTAGCTAATCAATCATTGTGACTAACTGCATAATTCCCATGAAGATACGCAAAAATCCCTTCGGCACCGAGTCCCTTAATTGTTTGCTTCAAATATGTATTGCTTTTACGATAATGGACTGTGCCTATAGGAGTAGTGTCAAAATAGATATGAATACACGCCAATCATCACGACACACTACACCTGGATACATACTGACCACAACTTGACATCGCGGGTAAGTATTTGTACACCATTGCTTAGGAAGTGATGTACGTTGATGTCGGGCCCCGGCGATGAGGAAGAAGTAGCAACAAACCTGAAATAATTTATTCGGTGTAATTTTGCAGAACAGGGGGTCAGACCATTCAAGCTTTGGTAGTAGCAAGGGTCCTGAAAGAGGTGTCTTCAGCTGGATTATTGTTGCATGGCTCGAAATTATTGGAGTTTTTATTAGCGCCACATTAAATCCTGATACGCTCATTGAAGACGGATTACCACAGAAGAGTCACACAATTTCTGTATGACTCCAGAAAATACGGTGAGTAGCGGGGCAATTTAGGGTCAGGATAGAACAAAGATCCTAGCTAACCTGAATTAGTTTGCATTTGACAAAAAAGATAAGATTGGCTTAAACCTGATTATCTGGGTTCTTGACTGACAAGTAGATTCGTATTCTATATAACAAGCCCTAGGATCATATGAAAAGAAAATGAGCGATTATCTGGACGTTCAGGTGACCAGGCCAACGGATAGTACGGGCGGCCGCTAAGTGGGTGGTTCTTGAGTTACCGGTTCCTAAGAGAGACAAAGCAAAATAATCAAATGATGAAGTCGCCAGTGAGGGATATGGATAGGTCAGTAAAGTTACCGCCAAAAAAAAAGGTCAGAAATGACTAGAAAAGCAGTAAGGAACTTGGACGCATAAATTATAACCCCATTGGCCAGCGAATACACGGAGGGCTCAGTAATACCCATTACGAGAAATAGGGAGATGTCCAGAAAGTCAGAAAGTCATCAACAGAAGTTGTCTCGAATTTACTAGAACGCTAACGCTTTAAAGTAATTGTTTCCCGCGTTGAACCGTCTCCTCATTATCGCTGTCAAATAGTCACTGAGGAAAGCGCGATTCGTGAATGGTCAAGAAGTCCCTGACCTGAAAATATTACACACTTAGTGAGAAGGATACGCAAAGAAAGATATGCGTCCTACAACGGACTTAAAATTTGGTGATAAAGGCCGTCCGAGTGCACGGTCACACCCAGGAACGTTTATTCAAGACCTCTGCTTTTTCTTCGCAGGTCAGATATCAAATGTTTGCAGGAGATTGCCGACCTGGATGATAGTGGAGTAGTCGGGGTCCTAGTGCAAATTTCCCACTGTCTGTAAGATTTGAGCTGTGTCTGAGATTTAACGCTCTATGAGACTGAGAAAGGAAGCCGTGCTGAATGGAGCGAATGCGGATGGGAAGAATAGAAAACTAATGAAAACAAAAAAATAAAAATAGTGAAGCCAAAATATGTGACAATATGTGACATATGGCGTAAAAGTGACGGGCCCCCGTCACGCTGGTCTCGATAGAGAAACGCGACGTGAACTTGATCATGTTGGTTGGAGATCCTTATGTATATGTGACGCTCCAGGGTCGATCCCCTGTTTATTTCTTTCCTCCTGACCATCACCGCCGCTGCTCCCTTTTTCTTCTTGCTTTCCCTTTTACTATCCAAGTTCAGGCGCTCGTTTTAGAAACTTCTTCTCAATATCATGTTCAATACAGGCGCTAGTCACTCCCAGCGACAGCGCACTCATCCCCAAACCCTTTCGCCTTCGGTTCCTTACCGGCAGCAGGAGTACTACCCAATAAGTGACTCTTCCAACGGACAGTCTATCTTACCCCCAGAAAGTTCGTATCGTACGACTACCGGAAGCTTTAGTCGGGACCCAGATATCTACCACGGAAATTTCTACGCGAGTCCACGGCACACAGAGGCAATTAGCTACCCTCAATCGACTACCTATGCACAATCCTATGACCGCTATCCATCGAGCTCTAATTATCCAAATGTCTCTCCATTTGACCAAGCGGCCCATGACCATTCACAGCAGCAATATTCTGAAGGTGCAAGATTAGAGCAATCTAACTGGGGTACTCTCAAGCGCCATGATAATCCAAACATCGTAGATAATCCCATGATACCTGTGACGCATTCATATTCTACCGATTCGCTTCCTGCTGCGCCTGGTCCTGTGCCACAATATTCTGCTGGTGAACCGGATACTTGGACACACGAAAGGTCTCGAAGCGTATCGTCGGGTTCTCCAAAACCCAAAAAGCCCAGGCGTGAAAAGCCTCGTATTGCACTCGCACCTGACCAGCCACCTACTACCCAGGGGAAGCCCCGGGCTAGAGTTTACGTTGCCTGTCTTCAATGGTAAGTCACCCTACCAAATTACCGTGTGTATGCTCTAAATATTGGGTATCACATTATCCTAGTCGAACGCGCAAGATCCGTTGCGACGGTGCAAAGCCTGTATGTCACAACTGCAGTCGCCGAACAAATGCCAGTAGTGAGTGTAATTATGACCCAATTCCCAAACGTCGCGGTCCGGACAAGACGCCAGGTGCCCGTCAGCGTGCAGCCCGGGAAATGGAAGCAGCAATAAACGGTCCTGCTCCTCGTCGACGTCGGAGAGCAACGACCAACACAGATCCTTATCCAAAAAATTATCATGAACAACAAACTCCTTCGCAGCCTAGCGATCCCAGCCCTACTTTTACTGATCCACGGACAACTAGGATCTCGCTCGAACCTGCTTCAGTGTCTCCCCAAAGCTTCAGCAATAACAGTAATTTTGTAGATAATTCCGACTATTCTCCCGTCCCTTACACCTGCGGTTGCCATGGTGTTATTCAATGTCCAAGTCTTTTGGGGGCTCAATCCATATCTAACTCCCAGAGATCTGACCCTGTGGTGCGTTGTCTGCGGGCTCTCAACCTACTTTGAAATTCACTAATTCGAATGATGAATAGGTGGCCCCTTCTGATGATATCTTGGATTCTATCCCACTCTATGCGCCAAATTCCAGTCGAGGATACATTGCGGAAGTGGGCGAAGACGGGAACGAAACACAAAACAACAGCAACACACCTGAAATTGGTAGTGAACCCTCTATGGTGTTTCCACGCAAGATATGGTGGGAGTCCTTGTTAACATCCTACATGTACCCTTCATCATCTTCCAGACCTTCTTCTCTTACTTTGTCCCAGCGCGAAACGGCAGCTATGAATATTACTGCAGACCTTCGATTCATTTTCAAAGCATCCAATTATTGGTTTTCGTTTTTCCACATTCCAAGCTTTTTCGGGACATTTTTTGACCCGGAACGGAGACAGAGGATCCAACCTAGTCTGGTGCTGTCTTTATTGGCGTTATCCACGTTCTGGCAAAGCTCAGAGGTAGGATATGGTAGAGAAGGCCGCGAACGGGCTTTGCGACTTAGGGACGAGGCACAAGCTGCTATGGACGCTAGTTTTAATGCTGGATGGATAGACGAAACGCTTGCTCAATCTGCTTGGGTGTGTGGTTTCTCATATTGATCAACCAATATTATCAAAGGCTAATATTTCAGTAGCTTTTGGCTTTGTTTGAAGTATGCGCTCATCCTCGCCACTCCTCTCACAGATCTGCATCAGCAATGGTCATGCTTGACTCTATTATCCGCAGTTTTTCTTTGACTTTTGTTGATGCTGACGATCCCGATGCTTCTCTCTTTTCTCCTGGTACCGTCCCTATTGTGGACTCGCCTAGACCGCGGAGTTCATGGCTCCCTCCATCTCCCCCAGAATCTCAGTCTTCGTCTTCAGCAATGCATTATAATACGATACCTTCCCAACCCACTCCAGATAGTGGTTGTTCGTGTCACCATAACACTCTTGCGCATCGTTGGGCGCAAGCGGCTGAGCATGCGCCTTTGTGGGGGCAAACTCCAGCTTGGGACGAGACTTGGACGGAAGCAGAGATCAGGAAAGAGTCTTGCAGACGACTATGTTGGAGTTCAATGTTTCTTGCAGCGGGACACATATCATACACTACCTCAAGGCACGCAGGTAGCCTTGACTATGACTTGTTCATTTCGGACCCCGCGAATGTAGGTTTTCAGTTTACTATTCCGTATCTGGGGCTCAATTTTTCAAATAAATAGTATGCCATCCTGTTCTCTGGCGAAATGGTCTCCCGATCACCGATTCTGTCGCAACATTCTTCGAAGGACACAATTTGGGCTCTCCACGATCGTTCTTTCCTGCTTTGGCATGGATGCATCCGCATGCGAAACAATCAAACAGCGACAGATACAGAGAAGGCGCATTTCGCTACGAAAGCTTGGTTAGAAGCAGACAGTCTTGAGCAAGCTCTCAATCGGCACACATGCGCTATTGAAAAGGCGTTCATCTTCCAAGCTAGAGAGTACATCTTCAAGTAAGGTCTTATGCGCTCATACTTTGGTAAAATGATGCTTACTCCCTGCAGCACGCGCATGTGTATATCCTACGAGTTCCAGCGGTATATACCCTTGGTCACTGCGTATGTAATAAATTTGACTTCTTCTTTAGCACAAAGTAATGCCATTTATCATATAGGAATGTCAACGGGTTGTTCCATCGTAGGAAGGCTGAAGAATGGCGTGCGTCAAATTTTCGTTACTAAAGCATCCCCTGAAAGCTTACTCTTCTCTCCAGTAACCCATCAAGCAACCGTAGCAGAGCGCTACATGCACGGCTTACATACGGTTACCGGAATGGCGAACAATCTCCTCGCGCAACGACCTTTTTTCGTGTTCTGGTTCATGGGTCAAATTCATCGGTAGGTTTTATTCACCCTTTTCTAGCAGAAGCGTTTTTATTAAGACCTGCTGCGCAGATCTCTCTCTCTATGGGAATGCGATCACACTTTAACGGTCGCCCTCGATGTTTGCAAAGCCTTGATACCTGCTATTGATTAGTATGTCGCGTTCCTAACCATGCTTTCTCGAAAAAACAAATATTAATATGCTATACCTGCAGTCTGACTTCTCTTTGGCCTTGTCCAGGTGAACATATTTTCTTCAGAATTTGTCAAGCCCCCCTAACATATCCTCTTCCTCTTATAGAACAAAGATATCGATACGAGTCTCTCCGCGAAAAAGTATCAATGTCATGTCGCCTTGCGGGCATATCGGGACCCCCACCCCTTGACTTATCTTTAAATATTCCCTCGTCTCCAGAAGCTCTGATTTAACTGAACAATTTTTCCTTTCTATCCTTATTCAAACTCTCAGAGTCAAACAAATGTAGTTACCAGGACTCGTTCTTTTTTTGGTGAATGCTGTATCCACTATATCAACACATGTAGCGATAGCAAAATTATTAATGAATGGATTAACGGACTGTTCCTTTTCCATGATTTATGAGGTTTGGTCGGATGAAGTTTGTGTTGCGGCGAATTCTCGCAATACGCCATCAAATCAAATACATAGATCAAATGATATGTAGCGGTTAAGATTAGATTAAATAAATGATGTGTTGTAACTCTTGGTTGCAGTCATCATTTGCCCTACTTCTCTTCAACTGAACCCACCACCCACCACCTTTAATGAGTAAAATTGGCATTGTTACTGGGGCCTCTTCAGGTATCGCATTCAGTAGTATTAGCCGATGCTGTTGGGCGACAAAATTAACATGTCTTAAATGCAGGAATTGGACGGGCTTCCGCTGTAGCCTTGTCCAAAGCTGGGTGGCGGCTCGTTCTCACTGCTCGCCGTTTAGACCACCTGAAGGAGACGGCTGCCCTTTGTCCCAACGAGACCTTGATTCTAGCTGGAGATATTACCG
>Ga0247779_1000817_pt1 | contig 16780 bp, 13 predicted proteins | sample UWRJL221509R5_FD_179925 | JGI IMG/M metagenome (GOLD analysis project Ga0247779, IMG submission 179925) | Plant litter microbial communities from Arlington Agricultural Research Station in Wisconsin, United States - UWRJ-L221-509R-5 | ecosystem: Environmental > Terrestrial > Plant litter >... | reverse complement strand
AACAAAGTTACCTCAATGTTCTCTTCCAAATTCAACATGTTCTTTCCATTGACCATCGTCTCATCAAACGCACGTCGTTCTAGGCGAAGATAGAATTTCTTTCCTTCTCGTAGGACAGTGGCGACCACATATTCATGCTGAACGCCCTGCGTGTACTTATACCAATCGAGCTGAACGACTGTGGAGGCTTGCATATCCGTGGGTGATTGATAACATTGGGATAGAAGCCATTCCCAGTTGGCGACAGAATGTTGTATCGAGGAGTCTCTCCCTTGCTCGACGAGCGGGATTTCTTGGCGGGGGATGATGTTTTCTCTGCCGGATGACATGAAGAGATTAATGATATGGGAGACAAATTTAGCGCATCTTCGATAGATAGTCGACATTTTATACGAATCTGTTGTGGCGAACCGTGATTTGGATACACGATGTAGTCAGTCGAGTTTCAAAGTATCTAGACCAGTTGCAAATCTTGTCTTATCTTAATCTTGTCTCATCTGCAGCACGGGACTCGCCGCTATCGGTGTAAAATCCAAGTTTTGTATGGGTTCCACGAACTTGGAGGAGGGGGACTGTTTAAACTGATCGCAGAATCCAGAATTTTTAAAAACCGCCGTTTTCGACGGGCGGAAAACTCAGAAAAGAACCAATAGAACAGGAACAAACGCGTTGATTGTAACTACATAATGAGAAGCCAGGAAAGACAAGTGGAAAGAAAAGAGGAAAGAAGCGACGGGAATATAAGTATGTGTGCGTGGTCAAACACGCGCGAGAAGGATGTGATTGTCGACAGTTTAGTTAGTAGGGAACAACTCTGTGGTATGAGGGCCATTGATCAAGGGGTCTAGCCGACGGCCGTGCACTTCACAAGCAAAGCCAAAGTTTGCGTGTGAAAAATCTTATGGGGCTCATTTTCTTTGAGCATTTTCTCCGCAATAACCTATCTTCAACACATTGGATATGCATCATAAAATCATAATACTTTGTGTGTATGACAAAAAATATGCGACTTTACTGGCTTCGAATCAAGGTTTTTACAGCTTTTGGGATAACACGGACCAGTCAGCGGCTTGTAGCCTCAGCTGTCCGACTGAGGGCCATCATTTTGTGGCAGCTACAGTTCGCCCGGTTCTGGTCCTCTCATGATTATTTTCCCTTTAAATGTTATGACACTCAAAATCGTGCGGGCAGCTAGCAAGCTTGTGTGGCCCATGCTCGGCACTGGTCGGCTAGATGATGCCGAATCGGATGTATCCCCCTGCGGCGTACATTTACACTGGATTAATTTTTGAAGGCCGTCTCCGATGCACCATACGACGCTGGTGAACGACACACAAATGGGCCGACTGAAATTCTCACGATTATTAACATAATTTGTACCGTCCGGGGTAAGTATTCGCAAAAGGGTAAACTTCCTTGGAAAAGGCCTTGTAGGAAGAAAAAGAAAGCTCGCTAGACGCTCGTGCATATCCGCTGTTCTGCTTTCCAGATTCGATGATGTTCAAAAAGACACATAGAATAGTGATCATGACTGTGGTTTACTAAGCGGCACACAGCTCGAACAGTGCCCACAGTGCACTGTCATGACATGAAATAGCAGGACGACCTTCCGCTGGGTGCCCTTTGTGTATATACGAGCGCTAATACGCAAATCAGATCCGATTCGATCGTGATTTCCTCATGTATAGATAACTCGGAGAAGAGCCCGGGTAAAAAACGAATTGGGGCCAATCTTTTGGTCTTTGACGGGATATAACACCGATAAAGCCAAATAAGCCAGAAATTAAACATATATTCGCGGTAAAGAAAACATAATAATTAACGATTATCTTATGAAAGCAAAGCATAACGACAGCAAGATTCGGTGGCAAGATAACAGAGGTGAAAAAACAAATGCGATGTATAACTTTTTTTGCAGTCCAGAACAATTGCTGCGCTTACTGGGCTTTGGCGGCTATGACGCTGCCTGAGGAAACAGATTTCAAGTAGGCCTGTAATTCTTGGTATTTTGCTTCTATTTCATCTGCTCGACGGCACTCCCGATCTGCGCGTTGAGTTTCCTGCAGTTTCTGTCGGCGTTCTTCCGCAGCTTCTTGCTCAGCCTGTATTCTTCCACCTTCTCCTTTCATGTATTTATCTGCGAGCTGTATATTTACAGCCAAGTCAGAGCTAGAATAATGTAAAGCTGAAACTGATACTTACCTGTTGGTCGTGTTCCTGAATGCTCGTATCCACAGCCAGCGCAAATTCACTTATCTGATCGGGGTTATCCCTGTTGACTGTCAGTCGAGTAACTTCTGATTTTGGCCTGGCAGTATCGGATTTTGCAACCCAGTAAGTACCCCCGGTGTTCCAGCGCGGATTTTGGGTTTCTTTCGGGGCGCATCGTTTCATTGCCACACCGATGCATGTACGAGAGAACCAATAACACTGCTCCAAGAGCAGGCTATAGCCAACGGATGACTTGTTGATGTGTTGTAGTATCATTGCGAGATCCCTGAGGTAAAGGGGCTTCGAGGAAAATTCATACGAAGCCAGATGATTGACCTTGCCATTATCACCCTGCGTGACGCCGTTGGGTGAAATGACTTGTGTGACGGTATCGTCAGCCCGAGGAATATTATCTTTCGTCGATATTTTATTTGATGACCTTCGAATGTTGGCCCACATATTGTGATTTCGTATGGTTTTTTTCTCCATCGACACATCTTGTGCGAAACGGGCTTGGTCTTCCGGAGAGAAGGACTGCTGCAGAGTCAGCATCCGCCTTCAAGGTATAGTAGAAAAAATAAAACCAGTGACCTCAATGTTTTCCTCCCTCAAAACATTCTTTTCGTTGACAGCCGCTTCGTCAGACGCACGTCGTTCGAGGCGAAGATAAAACCGCTGGCCATCGCGTAAGACAGTGGCGAGCACATATTCGTGCTCAACACCCTTAGCATATTTATACCAGTCGAGTCGGACGACTTTCGTTCTTTGCATCTCCTCGGGAGACCCATAGCAGTGAAATATATGCCAGGACCAATTTTCGATGAAATCTTCCATCGAGGTATCCATTCCATGCCTTATGGGCGGAAATTCTGGACCAGGGATACTGTTTCCGGCACTGGACGACATGATGAGGTGGATGGTGTGGGAAACAATGTCTAGAAATCGCCGATAGACGATCATTTTATACGAGTAGGTGACTATGCGTCCAGCGTGTTCTGTTTGTTTTCAAGTTGCTATATGATTGGCCTCGCAACTCCGGGTAGCAAGGAATTCTTCCTAATAAGAGCAATAGCCGCTGGGCAATAGCACCAGTTATAGGTAGAAAATGGTAGGGAAACGCAGCGTCATGGCGTGGGGTGGGCTGTCCAAGATGTTAACCTACGTTAACGGGTTGTCTGGAGGACGTTCTAATTGGCTGATCACGTGCGTGACCTAATGAACCAAGAAAGGACACTGTAGTCGTACGATTGGATTGATGAAGCGCCAACATGGCGCCATGGAGGAGAGAAAGGCGATGCAAACCCATTGATTTAGGTCAAGATCAAGGGGCCCGAGGTCAACACGTGGTAATCGAACATCAGTTTCCCACCTTAAAACAGTATGTGTGAACTCGAACTTTGGCCTAGATGCCACATACTTTGACCTCGAGGTCATAGGCGATAGCATCATTAGAAACTGTGCGATTCTTTGAATGAATAGCGAAGCAGCGGTATCGGCTTTTCATCGCTCCAAATGTCTCGAACAAACCTGACAAGAAGCAAAATTAACTGTGGGTTGTTCTTGCCCATAACAAACTTAAGACATACCTAGATCAACTGGGTGGCATCCCAATCACAAGTATCAGCTATGCTATTTGGGATGTGGAGATAAGACTCTCAGTAGCGTTGTCGTAGTGGTATATGTCGGAAGAGCTGGAATGAACAGACAGACTAGAGAAGGTGTCATTATTTCTCCAGAAACTGGCAGTGATATGTACAAACGAAGATGGAAGAAAGAAAAACAACATAAATTCAAACATGCTGAGCTCACCTGGATATACGGATATTCCAACTCAGATTCAACTAAGCTCCGGCAAATGCCTCTAAACTCATCAATCAAATAAGCTACCAGGCAGACAGTACTAAGAGCTTAAGTCTAGCTCAGAAGCCTGTCTGAAGGTGCAGTTAAGGGGAGTTTAAGCCACCTGTATATAGCCCATTAGGACTCCCAAGCCTGTGCAAAGACAAAAACGGTACTACAGGAGTAATAAATGTGTCCAGGGAAAAAGGCGTCTAATAGTAAAATCGCAAGCGCCCATACGTCACCCATGTACATGACATAGGGCAAGAGTTTACGTGTACTTGCGACATCCACGGCATTGATAAAAGATTAGCTGCGTATGAGAGCAGCATTCCTTCATGATCGGATGCCTCGTTGCGTGGCGGGGACCAGGCGGCGACTCGGAAGTATCTACCCTCTTCAGACATGAAATCAATGATATGCCTACTGCAGCTTCAATTAGTCGCTGTTGTTGACATTGAGGGCCATTTAATGTCAAGAGCGACCTAGATCGTATTCAGCACATGGTATACGGAGTGAACGGAGAGCGATACACACATCGGAGACAATAGCATCCACACTGTCAGCAAAGCGCTTTAGGAATTCTTGTAAATCTTCACGGGCAACTGAGACGCAGACATCGCAATCCAGCTGTCTGACAGTTGAATCAATCAATCGCTGCCAATCTATAATCGTCTCGCTGCAAGGGCGACAATCGAGCTCTTCCAACAGGGTCAAAAAATATCGGATCCACCAGCGTCTTCCAGAAATATTCAGGGGCTTTTCGTTCTTCTGGAGGAGAGAGGCCGGTGTCCAAACTGTGCCCCCTTTACACGCATGCTCCATCCTGGGATTATGACCTTCTGATTGTAATGTGTCCCCAGGTAACGCCCACCAACAGAAGGATTCTTCTAACATATAACAATCTCGATCCCCTTCATATTTGACGCATTTATAATTGTTGATGTTGACGCGTACCCAGTCTCTGATGGCCCGTGCACATTTGTAGCGGTATTGGAAAAGGCGACACACATCCATGCCACTCATATACGCGTCGTCCACTGGCATTGGCAGATCTGCAGCTTTGAGCCGTAGGGAAGCCTTTGCCGCTTCCCGTCCCAGCTCCTCCCAATCGTGGCGTAATGATAGATCGAAAACGCGCAGTGGGTCTTCAGAAACTACTGGCGATTTCTTCATCAATCCAACGAGCTGTTGTTCAATCTCATCCATACAATACTTCTGTGCGATGATCGCCGTACCCAAAATGCTGTCGAAATCCTTCAGAGTATCTAGAGATTGTCGTGGATAGCAGAGGAGAAGCAGAGATCGAAGGAACTTGCTTTCTTCGGCCATGTTGATGATTGGCAGTATCTTCGCCTCTTCATCGCGTGCATCGTCCAACGATTTAGGAACAGAAAACATGTCTTCGAATACCGAAGATGAATATATGAGGAACGCCTTTACAACGTAGAACCTGACGTTGTCGCATGATCGTAAGATAGCATCGACACCGCGAGCCTCTGCGTGAAAAGGGGACCCCGCATCGATTGTTGACATTGGGCTCGAAGGTGGCTAATTGCAAGTTCCTCCGAGGGAAATGAATGAAGGCGCTTTTAAAGAACCCTCAGCGCAAGAGAAGGCCTTCCGACGCTATTTAGGGCAATCGACGTGGGACTGCAGCCACAAGGAACCTGATAATCAACTCTAATCGTCGCCTATACCCGTGATCCAGGGTCAAGGAATTGAGATAGTTCAAAGCCACCATTTATGCGGTCTTGATAAAGGCAGATATCAGTCCTTCGATGCTCGATGTAGAGAAATGATTAAAAAGGTTTGAAACAAGTGAATTGTAGGCCGTGGGACTGACATGCAATGGTGTGTGGCAGGAGCCGTGACCCGGTCACCAGGACTGTGACATGGTAACATAACAATGTTGAAGCGGGCTTGAGCGGCTTGATTTTAATATTATTATTCCGCGCAGGCGCAGGCAGAATACCCAAAGCTGCCCTTTCAGATTCTTTTCTCCGTATTCTATCTTTCTCTTTGGGTCTTCTTCTGCTTCCTATCGGATCAGACTTCTAGTTTTGACTTGAACGGGCCATCTGACTAAGACCATCTTTGCTGACAGCTCTCTTTCTCACCGACTTGTCCGTAACCCCGGTTCTCACCATGGCGGCAGCTTCTTTCCTGAGTAATATCTGGCCTAAATCTCCTCTTTCCTCTTTCTCGCAATCTACGATATCTATTCTGCCTGGTCTACGTATGGATGAGGAATTCTCGAAGGAAGGCGCTCAGTCGGACAAGTGTGAGCTAAGGGTGGAGGGTATGACATGCGGGGCATGTGTAGAGGTGCGAAGAGCTTGCTTTACAAGTTTGTTATTGACTGATTTAAATACCAGGCGATTGAGGGAATGCTCAGAGATCAGAAAGGCATCCATTCGATAAAGGTCGCTTTGCTAGCTGAAAGAGCAGTCGTTGAATACGACCCGTCACAATGGGATGTCGAAAAGCTCATAGGCGAAATATCTGATATTGGTTTCGATGCAACTCTAATACCACCCGCAAAGGCAGACGTCGTCCAACTACGAATATATGGCATGACATGTTCATCGTGTACGAGTACAGTAGAAGCAGGTCTTTCTGCTGTACCAGGCATCACCAACGTTTCTGTGTCACTTGCAACCGAAACCTGTACCGTCAACTTTGACCGTTCCTTAATAACCCCACGGGAAATGGTTGAGCACATCGAGGACATGGGCTTCGACGCCATGCTATCTGACCAACAAGACGCTACTCAGCTGCAATCCCTGACAAGGATGAAGGAGATCCTTGAGTGGCGGTCAAGATTCCTATGGAGTTTGACGTTTGCTGTGCCCGTTTTATTTCTCCATATGATCGGTCCCCGCCTCCCAGGTATCAGAAATTTTCTTTCTTTCCGCTTATTCAACGCCATCTACCTCGGGGACGTTCTCGCCTTTGTCATTACGACACCTGCCCAGTTTTGGGTTGGAGCAAAGTTTTATCGAAGTGCGTACAAGTCGCTCAAACACGGTTCAGCTACTATGGATGTCCTCATCGTATTGGGAACGTCTGCTGCTTACTTTTACTCGGTCCTCAGCATGCTCGCAGCTGTATTCAATACTACACCAGATTATCGGCCGCACCTATTCTTCGAAACTAGCACCATGTTATTCATGTTCGTTTCTCTTGGCCGATATCTCGAAAATACAGCGAAAGGCAAAACCAGTGCAGCTCTTACGGATCTAATGGGACTCGCTCCTTCCATGGCTACGATTTACACGGATGCACCAGCCTGCACACAAGAGAAGAAAATAGCCACTGAACTCGTAGAAGTCGGGGATACGGTAAAGATAGTACCAGGCGACAAAATCCCGGCAGATGGCAATGTGATCAAAGGGTCATCAAGCATCGACGAGAGTGCGATTACAGGCGAAGCTCTTCCCGTCACAAAACTCGTCGGAGACAACGTCATAGGCGGCACTGTCAATGGGCTTGGCACATTCGACATGATCGTCACGCGAGCAGGAAAAGACACCGCGCTTTCCCAGATCGTGAAATTGGTCGAGGATGCCCAGACATCAAAAGCGCCCATCCAAGCTTTCGCCGACAAAGTTGCTGGTCGCTTCATACCCGCCGTCATCAGCCTTTCTGCACTCACGCTTGTTGTATGGCTCCTCCTTAGTTATCTCGTGGACGAGGAACATCTTCCGGCGATGTTCCATTCGCATGGGACGAGCAAGTTGGCCGTATGTCTGCAAATGTGCATTAGTGTTATTGTAGTGGCATGTCCTTGTGCCCTTGGATTAGCGACCCCTACTGCCATTATGGTTGGTACGGGTATGGGTGCGAAAAACGGCATCCTGATCAAAGGCGGAAGGGCATTAGAGGCAAGCAAAAGCATCAAGCGTGTTGTGGTGGATAAAACGGGGACAGTTACTGTCGGGAAATTGACTGTGATGGGTATGCATTGGGTACCCGCTCCTGGAGTAATTCGCAATACCGAGTTGTACGCCGGAGATACAGGACTGGATGGGTTATGTGCCGATGGTGTCACAGGTCGCAAGGAAATTGTTGCAATGGTTAGCGCCACTGAGGCTCGTTCTGAGCACCCGCTCGCGAAAGCCATTGCAACCTACGGTAAGGACTTACTCGGAACCTCCGGTCCTGAAGCTACCGTGGAAGACTTCGAAAGTATCACTGGACAAGGTGTGAAGGCCAGGATTCGATGCCAGGGCAAGACGCACACCTTACTCGTCGGTAGCGCACGATTTGTGACCCTTAGTGGAGTAGGCACAGTCTTGGATGCCGATAACGAGGCGCATAATTACATTCCCTCCGAACTGACCGCGTACGAGGCGCAGGAAACATCTCTTGGGAGGACCATAATATTTGTTTCTTTAGTCTCGGGATCAGGCAAGAAGACGGGTCATCCACAACCGCTCCTTGCTGTATCTTTGGCTGATGCACCGAAGCCTTCAAGTCGATACGCCATACAAGCGTTGGAAAAGATGGGCATTGAGGTTAATATGATGACGGGTGATGGAAAGGCAACTGCTTTGGCTATTGCTAAGCAAGTTGGTATTCGCCCAGAGGGTGTTTGGGCGGGTATGAGCCCTAAAGGAAAGGCTGCAATGGTGACGGAGTTAATGGAGAAGCACGAGGGTGGCGTTGCAATGGTGTGTTTTCTTTCTATTTTATAATCGTACGCGACTTTTCCTTAAAAAAATTCTTTCCGTGTGTTAGGTTGGAGATGGTATCAATGATTCTCCAGCTCTAGTAGCAGCTACTGTTGGCATTGCTCTTTCCTCTGGGACATCCGTGGCCATTGAAGCGGCAGATATTGTGCTCATGCGATCCGACCTCTTAGACGTCGTCGCTGCGCTCCACCTCTCACGTAAAATCTTCTCTGTAATTCGACGCAACCTCATCTGGGCTTGTATCTACAATGTCCTCGGTATCCCTCTCGCCATGGGTTTCTTCCTTCCCTTTGGTCTGTACATGCACCCCATGGTGGCAAGCGCTGCGATGGCGTTTTCTTCCGTGAGCGTTGTTTGCTCATCGTTGACACTGAAATGGTGGAAGAGGCCTATGGACAGTATCCTTCCCGAAGAACGTGGAAGAATCTCCGGAGCAGGGCCAATTGCCCTTGCCCCTACACCTGCGGGTCTCGACAGCGGTGCTGGATGGACTGGGATGTTCTTGGATAGCGCTGCCAGTGTTCTAGACAGTGCGAGAGTGAGAGCGTTTGGTGGCTTGTTCAGCGCCGGTGTCCGAGACAGGGAAGGATATAGCCAATTACCTGTCGAGATGGAGCATACACAAACGCGGCAGAGTGCACAGAGTCCCGTATGAGTCCTTGATAGTTCGTTCTTAGGTGGACTTTGTAAGATTAGCCTTAATGATTGTCGATAACCCCTCTCCTTTCTCCTCTTGTTTTCATTCTGGTCGCTATTGCGCCATTCCTACGTCCCCTCCGTATACACCATCATTTGCTGTGTTTTGCCTGTTCTGTTTGCCTTTGCATCGGATTCCGTTTACTCTTTAACATTATTTATTATCGAATCTACTGCTGTAAAGAGTGACGTGGAAACTGTAAAGTAATTGTAGATAGCTATAATATTACATTTAAGATCCGTTTCGGGTTAGTGGACGTCAGTGTGAAGATGGTTCAATTACGTGCTCGTTCAAGGAGAATATCGGCATTTGATCTACGTTTACTATTACCTACGGTTGTCGACCGACAAGCTCGAGCTGAGTGGTGGCTTTAGAAACGATCAAAGTACCACACTTTGCCATACTACGTATAATTACTACATATACATATAATTCCATGGGATCGAACAGAGTCGGCAGCGTGTTTCTAGGCGACATCCAACGCCATCGTCATTTCTCCTCTTCGACGCACGGGAGCGCCAGCCCACCTTCTTCTCCACCACCCACAGGCACAGGCCAAAACTCGATCGCGGGCGTCTTTTCTTTCTCTCAAGCTCAATCACACTCGCCTACCACGCTGGCGCCTACTACGGAGTCGCTGTCTTCTGGTTCTGGTTCCGAAGAGGAGGAAGAGGAGGAGGAACTGGATAGTGAGACTGATTCGGATTCACGCTCGAAGAATAGATCTGCGGCGGAAGATATTGTTGGTGCTAATGCAGAACATCATCAAGGACCTGGAAAGGTGGACTCTGTCCTTGCTTTGGAGCTGAGACTAAGGTGGCTGGAGGCTTTGATCCTGGGTATGAAGCAAGATTCGAAGGGGAAGGCAAGGGAGGAGTATGCGGGTGTCATCAACTTTGGCAGCGCTGCTGCTGCTAACCTGAAGCCTGGCGAAACGTTGACGCGTCTCGCAGAGTCCGTGCAGAGCAGATTGCGGAAGGTAGTCGAGGGAAATGAAGGTCTGAGGCGGTTTATGGATAACTGTATGTTCCCCATTCTTGGGCCTTTGCTTTCACACTCTACTTTCTCCATCTTCGTATTTCCCTCATATTTAGCTGGTTCATAAATCCATGGCTCACGACCATATCTTTGAACAGATGATAAAAATGCACACTTGTTAACACCCTCTTTCGCTTTGTCTGGCATATTATCCGATCCTCCGACATATGATAAGATGACGCCGGAAGAAATCAACGCGCTTTTGACAGAGATGGAGCCTGATATACGCGCCGCTGACCGTGATATGCAAGAAATCGATGCTCTAGAAAAGAAAGGCGTTTTGGGAGCTGGAAACCTCGCAGGTATGTTGTGAAGTCGCGTCGCTACACATTACCTCTTCTAACTTGGATGGAACCCCTATGTCCCTAGACTATGAGAAACTAGAACCACGTCTGGAAGCCTTGCTCAAAGCACAGGCAGAGGACGCGAAGCTTGCGAAGTCCTTAGAACTTCGAATATCTTCCCTTGTCGACAAGCATGCTACTTATGTACGTCATTTGCCCTGCAATAGTTTCTCTCAAGTAACCTCCAATTATTTTAGATTGATACACTCTCGGAGTTATTCGTAGCCTGGGACGACACCCTCACAGAAACGGAAGATAAAGTAGCACGGATGGAGAGAGAAAAAGTCGAACGGATGCGTCTGGGGTTGCAGTGATTTATTGTACGGTTTGGGCAAAGATACGTTTATATTCCTATCCAAGTGTATCAATTTTGTCTTTGAAATGAGGTATATATAAAGCTGTAGTATATGTATGATGAACTTTACCGTAGTTCATTGTTTCGCGATTCAAATAGCTTTCTTGAGGGATTTTTGTTTAGCTTCCCAATTTTGTGATTTCTGCTGTGCTTCGAATTGTTTTCGCCAACGAAGCCAGTCTCCCTCTCGTCCACCATCTGCCCAAACAGCCCACCCGTCACGGAGTTGCAACCATACGACAACGGGATTATTCAAAATAGCTGTCTTCATTCTTCCAAGAGGCGATGCTGGGTATCGAGTAGGAATGGCTTCGGTGAGAAGATACAACGAAACTCCGAGACCAGCGCCAATGGCGAGCCCCCAGAGTATTTGATAAGGGCTATGATATCCAAGGTAATAACTGCGGAGTGAACCCGTTGAGAAGAGTCTACGAACGAACACAGCATTATGAATAAGTACCGTGAATAAGCAACAAGTCCTGCCCATCCGAATAGTGCGGTATATACTAGCATGCGGAAGAGCAAGTCCACAATACGCGAACCGGTCGAAGAGAACCTGTGTCTGCAGTAGAGGTGGCACGTTAAGAAGGATGCAAAGTATGCCATGTATTGACTATGAGACGACGGAAATCCATATCCATTTCCGATACTTTCTAGTAGTCAAGTCAGATAATAAAATTTGTTCTTGAAGGCTTACGGGGACGTACCTATTGGCCTATCCTGTTTTATTAAGCGCTTTATGATCCAATTGAGAAGCTCTCCAAGGAATTGCCCTGCCCACATGACAATTATCAGAAATTCGCGAGTCTGAACAGCTAATGCTGCATACGATGCCTAGATTCAAGGTCAGAAAGTGGGAGATAATGCACAATTCAAACATACCATCAGAAGTATTGGGCTCAACGTTATTAAAGCTAGGGCCAACGAAAAATAGGACCCATCGTCATCTAACAACCTTGGATCAATAAGTCGTCATACGGCATACTACACTGGTGGGATCATACAGAGAACATGTGTAAGGTCGAGAGACGCCTTCGGACCTTCGTGCATCATCTCTCCAGTGACAAAAGCAAATCAAAGGCGGTTCAGTGACGTTGAGACGAGCGGCTGTGTGTTGACCAATATGGGTATATGTTCGCACGGGTGCTTATTGACAGTGCCAATCAGTCTCGACTCTCCACAAGTTTGCTTGGGATTTCAATTCGGACTTTCCAAGATTCCATTTGAACAACGCTCATTCAGCCTCGCTGTTAGACTTGCAATCAGCAGAAAAAAACGAGGCGATGCAAACATGCATCCAGATGACTCCAATCAGGCTAATCTCCGACATTGTGCTCTTATTAGTGGAACGTGTTCTTTGTGAGGTCTATCAATGGAGTTAAAAATTTCATCTTGACCAATAGTGACTCTTCAATCAGGATAAGCGCTTTCCCCAAGCAAAAATAAGGCCCGCCGAAAACGAGTCAAACTTCATTCCTATGTCTCTTCAAGACAACAACCCACGCCTGCTCGGGGCCGCATTGCACGGCTGCTACATGTGTACGGGCGGTGCTCGAATGAACCTTTGAATAAGGTGGATTGATATAAAATCATGAAGGAATCAAATTATCGTTATCATTTTCATCGTCACCTCCTTTCCCGGGATTGACATGACCTCGCCACTCTATATCGCTCAGCAAATCTTCTCGGCTTATACAGCCAGCACTAACGGCCTATCTGAATCATGCATCAACGGAACAGCGTCTAATACCACACAAATCCAGCAATCGTCGGCTCCTGCATTCCCTACAGATGTTTCTTCCTTATTTTCCTTCTTCTTGTCATTTTCAGCGCTTCGCGAATGGCTCAAGCTCCTCGTCCTTGGAAGTGTCCTGGAGTCCTTGAGACGTCTGGCTTTCTACCTATACTACAGAATCTACAGTTCTTTCTTTATTACAGCCCGGTTTGAAGATGGGGATACAAGCTACTGTGCGTCCTTATACTCTTTTGAACATATTGTTCCTTTTCTGATCTTATCAACAGATTGGATGATGGTGTGGCTTTCAAAACGACCTGAGTGGAGTGAGTACTGATGTATATATTAACACGAAACCTTTACTTAACATGTTATCTTCCAGAACGCGCACGAGATGTTCAAGTTTCGTCTCGCACATACGGCGTCAACGCGGAGAACCTTGGCACGCCAGAAGCCGGGGATGAAGAGCTTCATGAGCATGTCCGATTAATACCTGCGGAATATACTAGCCTTTCATTTCGTGCTCATGGATCATGGATCCGTGCTACCAGGACTTTTAGGGAAAGCCAATATGGTGGCAGGGATGAGACTCTGGAGCTTCAGTAAGTATCCCTTTCTGCCTATCTATGTAAGTTTTATTCGCTAACATCGGCCTACCCCAGTATTTTCTCACTTCGTCGGAACATTCTCTATAAACTCTTGAATGAAGCAAAGCAGTCGTACGAAGCCGCACAGGAAAATACTATCTCTATCTATAGTTCAGATATTCACAACAACTGGCGTCTCGTCGCCTCCAGACCAAAACGCCCATTAACTTCCATCGTTCTGGACCCAGGTATCAAGAGCTTGCTCGTTGACGATGCTCGTGACTTCCTGGAGAGTAAGTCTTGGTATGCTGCTCGTGGTATTCCTTTCAGACGTGGCTATCTTCTGGTACGTCGATGATATTATCGATCTGAGATGAAGATTTACGTTGTTTTTTGCATAGCACGGTGCTCCTGGCTCGGGCAAAACGAGTATTATCCACAGCTTGGCTGGCGAACTTGAGCTGGATGTCTATATTATTTCCCTCTCCCGCTCGCTTTTGGATGATACAGCCCTTGCCGATCTTATTTCGGACCTTCCTGGTAAGCTCAACATTTCGTGCGACATAATAGTTATGTACTAATTTGGTTCCTCCGTAACAGAAAAATGCATCGCACTAATGGAAGACATCGATGCTGCCTTTGACCAGAACATTAACCGTGGTGAATTGGATAAAGATACAGATTCTAACGCACAAAATGGAGACCAAAATAAAAAAGGACAACAACAGATTGCAGCCCCCACAAGCAAAGTCACACTTAGTGGTCTCCTCAATGCACTTGATGGTGTGGGTGCTCAGGAAGGACGCATTCTCTTTGCTACTACGAACAGGTACTCGAGCTTAGACCCTGCTTTAATTCGTCCTGGACGCATGGATATCCACGTTCACTTCAAACTTGCGAGCAAGTATCAGGCCAGGGAACTCTACCGTTGCTTCTATCACCCAGAGTCCGAGGCCAAGGAACGCGAGACAGAGGCGTCATCAGAGAATGTCAAGGAAATTGAAGTGGGGAAGGAGCGCAGCGAGAAAGACACCGACTCTGGATACTCATCTGCCGACGAAAAGGACAAAATTGCCTCATCAACTGCGTCTGAAGATGGCGCCTTTGACGAATCCCTTGTTCCTGATGAAGTCTCTTTCAGTGGCGCTTCCCACCGCGCGCGTGCACCTAAACTCACCTCTGCCCAAGTAGCCTCTCTCTCTGAGAAATTCGCTGAAGCTATTCCCCAGCGCGAGTTCTCTATGGCTGCTCTTCAAGGATACCTCATGACGTACAAAGTTCGTCCTTACGAAGCGGTGAAGGATGCTCCTGCTTGGATAGAGAAGGAAAGGGCAGCGAAGGCGGCCAAAGAAGCGAAGGCAAAAGCTGCAGCTGAGTCGAAACCCGGGGTTAACGCCGAGTCCTCTGCTCCTGCTGCTCCTCCTCCAGTCACTGGTTCGATGTCATCTTCTGCTACTCACACTGCTACCACAGACCCTGCGAAACAAAATGCCCCGGTAGGAGCCACCTAACGAGGTAGCAAGAGAATACTTGATTACCTTCGGATCGACTTGAGAAAAACATTTCATGTCTTCGAAAGACCAAAAACAATTAACGGAAACCTTCATTAATCGGTCTGGAAAGAATATCTCAACTTTTCTCATGTGCCAGATATGCTCTACTACACGTACATTCTCGGACGACCAATACCTAGAGTGGAGTCGGACAGAGTTCCTTTTTACACCTTGAGTTTAGATTCTGTTTCTCTCGTTTGATGCTATTGTATATGCAAACATGTAGCCCTTGGGATTTATCGTCGTTTACAACATCCCGTGAGTCGCCTTCGAATGTATAGTATGTAATCCGGAGATTTTGGATAAGCGGGTTGTGGTCTAGAGGTGCCTTGAGATGGAGCATACCAGCGGGACCTAGGAATACGGAAGGTTTAAGTGTCACTTTTGATAAAAATGGCTGGTCAAGCTCATTTATGCTGGATAGAGAGGCGTAAGGGAGAGGAGAGTGCGAAACCTCGTTGTCTGCGCAAAGATGTGAAGCATGGTACTCTGGTGAACTACGCGCGTAGATAATAGCTAGGATTTATCAACGTCTACAATGTCAAACATGATATCTGTGAAAAACGTGATGTCATGAACACACCTTTGTGTCCCCAAATCGATTCCTGAATTCCGAGCTTACTGCCCCCATTGTCGACATCGTGCTCCCAGATAACGTCTGGAAATCGATCCTTAGCATGTTCGACCAGATATTTGAGGTCGTTTCGCCAGGCGTCGAGCGAGTTCTTCACTGCTAATTCCAATACTGTGCTTTCGAGAGTAGTATACAGCATAATAATACGCGGGGGTGGGTACTTGCGATAGCGTATGATCCGGGTAGAAACAATATGTCCTATTTTCTGTAGGGTTTTTAGATCCATCGCACTGCCGCTTTGATAAGCATAGTAGCTGGTTTTACATAGATTTCTCCCAAAGAGTCCAAAGCACCGCGCCTTCAAGCCAGGTTAAAATTGAAGTGACAAGTATAATCGGCCTGCATTGAGTACGTGTCTGTTGAGTACATGGCTGTTCGTTGTTCGGTGTAGGTTTGAAAGCTGAAAATTTGTGAAGCTGGTCACAGTTTAAAACGTTTACGAATCAGTAGGCTTGCTGTTTTCAAATTCCGATCAAGAAAACCTCGAACAAAAAAATCTATATGTAAAATAACCTACAGTCTCTTTTAAGCCCCTTTCCTTTTCCCTCCGTCTTGCTTTCCGAGTTGCACGGAGGTTAATATTCCATTGCTTTTAAAATGTTTTACGTCGTTTATTTACTCACCCCGGGCCCTTGATTTTTTGTGCATTAGGATTTATATGTATCCTCTCTTTCTATCCTTGTCTACTTTCTTTTGTTGTCGTTCGTGCTAGCTAATTTGTTACTAATGTCTTCCGAAGATGCCTCTCCCTCTTCCTCTTGCTGTCATGCCCTTGGGCCTTAACATTCGAACTTCGACGTTTGCAGGGATCTTTGGGACATTTACCCATAGTTAAAACCTGGATCCGTACGAGACGACGAGGTTGAACGATGTACGAAACGCATATTATGCTGTTCATAGTATTTTCTCGCTTTTGAAGCTATCCAACGGCACAAGTGTGCGAAATGAATTCAACTTGGACGCAATTACATAAATTACATACACGATTTGCTCTCTTGCATGTAGAACCTATCCAGTAATATTAGCGATACCATGTAAATACATAGTAGTAATGTATTCAAGTACGAGATGGTGAGTGTAGGACAAAATC
>Ga0247779_1000816_pt1 | contig 16804 bp, 17 predicted proteins | sample UWRJL221509R5_FD_179925 | JGI IMG/M metagenome (GOLD analysis project Ga0247779, IMG submission 179925) | Plant litter microbial communities from Arlington Agricultural Research Station in Wisconsin, United States - UWRJ-L221-509R-5 | ecosystem: Environmental > Terrestrial > Plant litter >... | reverse complement strand
AGGCATAAATCTCAAGGTTGTCCTCTACAAGAACTAAGTTCTCTTCCAATCTCAAACACACCACAAATTATCATTTTGCCACCATCACTGAGAATCATTTTATTTGATGGGATAGTGGGTAGAAATTTAGATATTGGTCTGTACCCGGCATATATGTAAAGGATATAGTGAAGTTCATATCAATCCGGACGATCCCATACAAGTTCAAAAGAAAATGTATTCGCATCAAATTGTGCGAGATTTGCATAGAAGACATGAAGAGCATCAGGATCTTGGTCCCGATACCAGTGGATATTTGAATATACGAATTTGAGCTCGAATTTTTTAGGAGGGACTGGCGTTCCATTGCTGGTTAGGGTGTTGGATTGCAAAGAGTTGAGCTTGTATTCGATCATGGAATACAGAACTTCCAGTTCCACGTCAAGAGGTCCTCTGTACTCAAAGTAGCACAGGTTTGGGAGATGGACGGGGCGGCTCGGGTTAGATGATGATAGGCACAGGTGTCGAATAAAACTATTGGCAAGAACGTAATAGTTGTGGTGTTCACAGCTAAAAGTGAATTTCTCGATGGATGGGATTTCAGCCAAGACCGATAAAACATGTTCTTCGATATCTTCATTTGCTTCGCGGGCCTTAATATTGATGTCCATATATAAGGTTGTCAGCCGAAAAGAGGATTGCTCTGCCATCTTGATGAAGTCGTCGTTCCATGGATAGTCGGGATTAGCTGCGACAGCCATCATTTCGATAATGAGAGTCTCCAGTACTGGCACCTTTAACAGAGCTAGCAATGGACCAACTACGCTCGTTCCCCCGGTTACCTGCAGATTGGTAAGGCATGGTAGCTGGTACGGGGGATTGGTGAATGGCATGGGCAGGGATGACCCCCGCAGATCCACCCCTAGCGTCCTCACTGAATTTAAAGCAGGTAGGTGCGCGACGATATCCTTTAAGTAGGACCTCACTTCGAGCGTAGTGAGAATGGTCCAGTCGAGCTGGAGGTTCCATGATGTTCGATTTTTGCGGAGATGGAGAGTCTCCAATATTGGAGGCCACCGGAATGCCCATTCTTTACTTCGAGTAGCTCCAAGAAGATCCAGACACTTTAATTTTGGAAATTGTACATTTGGAGTTTGCGATAACGCCAACCGAAGATTCTTCGACGGACCAAAGAACTCGAATGATTTCCAACGATGACATGTCTGAAAGATCATGAAAAAAAAATCGACCGGTGGGTCCCAAGAGGCTTTGTGCGAGGAGTGTGCCAGTTTTATGTTCCAATCCAACAGACAGGCGCCTGATCGAAATAACCATTCTTGTAAGAGATAAATCTGGTTTTCGTATATTTTGTGAGAAAGTATGATATTTATCTTGCTCCAAAGTCCTGGGGTTGTCCATGCTACATGTCTCCATGCACGACAGACACTGCCTATCAGAAACTGACTAGGATGCTTGCTGAGCTCTACATCATCGATGCATGCCGCATAGAAGATTTCGACGAAGACATCGAGGGGAAGGATGGACATCATAGGTGTGGTAACATTCAGTAGCTGGTATAAATCATGGCGCTGTTTGCGAAGGTCGCTGAGCCCAATTTCGGCCATGGTCAGGTGTGCTTCATGTTGTGCGAGTTTTTCCAAAACGATTTGTCTATTCCATTGATGCGCGTTGACTCTGTGGCATCCTTTGCTATCCTGTTCGGAGGGTTGGGAATTACCTGACATTTGCGTAGTATTTCCCCCCTGTTATTGACTCGTTTTTGGTACGCGATCTAAAACTGACTGACGCGCATCGCGTCGCGTCAGTGCCGCGGGTATTCGCTTATGAGAGTGTCCTATATGACAGGAAGAAAAGTCAAAAAACTACAACACCAAAGGAAGAAGTAGAGACAGCAAGCATACATAATGGGTGGAGCTCTTACTTATGAGTCGGGCTACTTGTGCGGGCGGACTTTGAAAGTGCAAATAATGAGCAAGAAAGATAAAAAGTTATAGATAATCTTGTTATATGCAACGTGAGTTTTATACTACACTACAAGGAACGTCCGTTTACCATGCCCAAACCTTTCGAAGTATGCCGCCTCGCTACTGGTGTTAAAGCAAAGGCCAATGGCGGGTCATGACGACGATTTTGAAATAGATACAACATATACTAAGTACTTACTAATACCCAACATCTTTCCAAAATATTCTTAAAGATGCCCCAGCATCAGAGAGTTTATTTACTTCATGATAGAAGCTTTGCAGTGAATTCGGATTCATTTTTTGTGTCCAGCCTTGGTTGAAGTATGTGATGTGTAACTTCTGAATTTTTACAGTGGCGGGGGAATCGTCTTCGGGCTGAGGCGGTGCCAACCTTGCTTTGATCATGTCTAACAAAGTAGTCTGGTCAGCGTCGGGGGTAAAAGTTCCTTCCAGGCTCAATTCCTTCAAGTTCGGCATGAAACCTTTCTCCACCGAGGGATTAAGGGCATTGATGAATGCATGGGAGATGCTGCTTGGAGGATACGCAGTCATCGTGAGGTTGAAGCGAGTTATAGTCTTCAGGGTAGCGAGCAGGGAAATTAAGACATATTCCGAGGTACGAATGTTCAACAAGTCTAATCCCGTCAAAGGGCAGGATGAGCGTCGAAGGAAATGAACAGTTTCGCCTGACCAAGTCTCACCCATGGCCTTCAAAAGGTCCAGAGTGAAAGATTCGAGTTTAGGGGCTGTGATAAAGCCCAGGATGGTGCCTGCTGTTGAAGGTGTTGCCGTAATCGAGAGGGTGAGGAGGTTTGATAAAGAAATGAAGGTCTGAGTTGAATTGGGCTGCAAGCTCTCATCCAAGTATTTCGCGTAAACTAGCGAACATGATTCTAGAGAAGGACAACTTTGTAAAATCCGCAACCATTCAACTGGCTCAATGCATACTTTCAGATGAGAAAGGTTATGCCAGTCGATTGTGAGTAGATGATGGTTTTGCATCGTGAGATCCACTCTTTTGAGGGTGTGCGATGAGCTCAGGTCCCAGTTAAGCTCGGCGACATTGTACATTCCGCAATTCCGAACCGACAAGCAAAGCTCGTATAGGGCTGGTAACCGAATGTTTCCCGAGGCCACCTCTTGTATAAAGTTATTGGATATTCGAGCATCGAGAATCCTCCAACGGTCGGAACAGGCAAACAGTATGGCAAACGTTTCCTCTGGGGGATAGTAGTAGCGGAGATCTTCGTCTTCGTATTCTGATTCGTATTCTGTATCAACGTCAAGGCTCTCGCTTTTGAGATATACATACAGCGGACAGCTCGCGGACCTGTAAATCCATTCCTGAAGAAGTTGATTTTGGGATTTTATTCTTGCAGAGGAGAACGTTATTGCTATAGTCTCCCATATACGAGGTGTGGCCCACGCAGTGTTTCTCCATGCTTTGCAGACACCGCCTATGATGAAAGGAACAGGAATTTGGGAACGAAGTACCGTCGCATCTTGCGTTTGCCGAATGAGGAGGAGAAATATTTCAACTAATATTTCAATCGGCAAAGACAGTATAGCGGCTGTGTTTGCGTTCAATTCCTCTTTGAGTCCGCACTGCTGTTTCCTAAGGCCTGCTAGATGTTTTTCTGCAACTTCGATTTCTCTTTCAGACGCGTCCAGTTTTCGTCGGACTGCTTCTATCTTCCAGTTGCGTCCGTTTCGTTCCTGGGTAGTCGATTCCACAGCCATGGTTGTCAGTAGGCTCGCCGGTGGCCGGGATCAGGAAAAACGACGAAGCAGGTTGCGGTGCAAGAACAGAAGACAAAGGGGGTCCCGGCATCTGCCGAACGACGCGTGAACGATTCCAATTAATGAAACCATTCTTCTATGCTCAATGCGCATCTTTCGCTATCCTGAATTGAAAATGCTGCCCAAATCACCTCGGTATACATCGATTCATGTATGCTTACCATATTTGACGCGGATAAGTGCTGAAACCCTACCTTTAGTGGAGAAATCAGACTCCAGGAAGTCTTGAACCTTTCTACAGTGGTGCGGGAAGCGTGAACCAAGTACTCGACCCTTCCCATCCTCTTGCTGGTGTCAGAAAACCAAGGCTTCCTTATATACGAAATGACGACTTGGGGATAAAGGTGATGCCCATGGGACTTCTACTCAAGGAACCTCGACTATTCGCTCCAATTCCTCCGTTGACATGGGATGAGAGAGTGCAGAAAGCAGTAGAAGCCAGTATAACAGGTGTCCCAAATTCGCGGAGTCCAAATCACCTCTCAGGGGGATTCAAGGGGGGAGAACAGCTGTATCCAGAGGAGGACTACAACATGCTCATTATACCCGAAAGGCGTAGCCCTCCTCGGGGCAGACTGCTCCAACTCGCACTCCGGAAAGTTTCGCATCGTGTGCCAATGTCGTGCCATATATCTGTCAGCAAGAAGCGTATGGGCGCGGACCGTTACATGCGTCGAGAAGTGGAGAAACGACTACGGGCTTCCCTCAACTACATTGTTGCCAGAGGGGCGTATTACGATGCTGATGTGAAGCGAATCAAATTCAACCCGGAGGATGCAGGTCGAAAATGGGCTTTGCAGGGTACGCTACTTTCCACCCTTGTTTGCTCGCAAAGGGAGAAGCTGAATGGATTTTGTAGGCTGGGCATACTTGTTCTTTCCTTCGGTCGAGCTTTACAACAAACCATATGGAGAATTAATCACTTTCATTCGGTCGTTGCTTCAGAACATCAACAAACAGGCCATCGCTATGGAAAATGAATGGCTTAACCGGTCTTTACTGGAAATTAACCACACTTCTCCACGCATGCCATCACAATCAAGCAAGCCTCGTAATCCTCTCGACCTCGACAAAATAGCCACCAAAACATCTTTCGTAGTCCCAACTGCGCAAGTTGAATCTGGAGCCACCAGTTCTCTATCAGCGTCACACCCCGCAGTAAGCGACAATAAACAAACCAAGTTAAGCAGTGCTCCTCCCGGCACACCCTTGCAAACATTGGCCGGGAAAACGCCAAAAGTTTGGCAAAGTGAACTTATCGCTGGGATGAAGTTGATCTCAGAGAGATTGCCCAGAAATCGATATAGGGGAGCCAGCTCTTCCAAGGTGTCAGCATCTCGGCCAAACAAACCTTGCAAAGAGAACACTGCTGGAAATTCGGAATCCTTAACATTATAGTTGGCTTTGCTGGCATGTCAAAGTCCGAAAACATATGGTGAGTTGAATCGTCCAATTTACTGTCTCCAGTCTTTATACAAGTACATTTGTCTTTTCAGATATAGATATCATCACCGAATAAACGCGTAATAGACAAGGATCTTCGAAAATCACCCCTACTTCTGAATGTCAGCCAGCTCGTAGAGGTATGTTCCAAGGAGCTTGGACTGCAAAGTGATATTAATACTAGTGTAACGAAATCCAGGGATACACTTACGCCTTCGATGAAATTTGACCTGTCAAGTTTCTCGTTGGTTGAGCTGAGGAAGAAACATTCAATAAAAGGATAGATAATTAATTCTGGACATCGACGTACTGTGCACCGTCATCTCCTCGTCCCATAGGAAGCAAGAGGACATTCACGCCCAAAGATTCGGCAAATGTCAAGGTTACAGGAATTGAACCACCTTCACGCGTCAAGTCGGGGTCTTGTCCATAGACTGCCTGTAAATATCTTAGCTTCAGCATCGTCGTGGCTTTATAATCAAACCTATAAGCGAACCTTGGTAGCCTTCTTTGCGGCCTCGAAGTTCCAGTGGCGATGGTCGGCGACCCAAGGTTTGCCTCCATGCAAATTCTCGACAGTTAATGTGTTCTTGCTACCGAGTGCAGCAAAAGCCTCCTGCAAATGGTCGATGACCAAGGGATCGATATTATCAGGTGTCTGAGAGGGAACAAGACTGTATACCACATTTTATTAGATGGTGGAACCTTCAACACCAGACTGAAAATTTTATTTACATACCGAATGCTGAACTTTCCGGAAACTTTGGCGGGGATAACCGTTTTGGCACCAGCTGCACTGAAAGCGCCCTCAATTCCGTGGATAGACAAACTTGGCGAACGCATGCGTCCCATGAGCACAGATACTTTATCATCAGAAAGGGCAATGGTTGCGCCGGCTGCCTGCTCAATATCACTAATGGAGTAGTCGAGGCCAGCATAGATTGCCCTAGAAAATTCGTTAAGTTTCGAGATATGTGCGCTGATGTCCTCTCACTTTTCATATTCATCTGCCGGAGGGACCATCTCATCGACACCTTTAATAAGAATATCACCCTGGGGAGTGACTAATGTGTTGAGAAGGTTAATCAAGTCGGTCATGGGCTCATGGACTGTTCGACCAAAGACACCGGAGTGAAGATCGCGGGCGGGTCCAGCAACGGTCACTTTGTAGTACGATAATCCTCGTAGACCGTAGGTAAGGGCAGGTGTGCGAGTGTTGAGCCAGTAGTTGTCTGACTAAAAATACCCGCTTCTTCTTTAGCGAGAAAGAAGCAAGGAAGATCTGGGCGCTTACAATGCAGACACAGTTAACTCCGTCGAAATAGCCACCCTTTTCTGATTCACGTCGCACTAAATCGTCGAGTCCTTCACTCCCACTCTCTTCCATTCCCTCGAAGCAAAACTTGAGATTAACAGGGAGAGGAAGCTTGTTTTCATGGTGGTATTGAAGAACGTTGAGCCATCCCAGGATAGGTCCTTTATCGTCTGAGCTTCCGCGTCCGATAAGCTGGCCGGTCTCTTCATTAACGGTCAACGTGAACGGGTCAGTATCCCACCCATCTGACTTCAAAGCCTGTGTGTGTTTTTATCATCAAGAAAAAAACCCCGGGTATAAATATGAGACAATGTTCCTACAGGTTGCACATCGAAGTGGCCGTAGATAAGAACGGTTTTCTTGCTGGTATCATTTCCGATACGACCGAGGATCGCGGGCGGCAAAGGAAGATCTTCCCCATCCATGGTGTGTCTTCCCAAATCGACAAGTTGAGTGTCAACCCCCAGATATTTCAGCTGGGCATTTAACCAGTCTGCCATAGCAAAGACATCCTTCCTGTGAGAGGCATCTCCAGAAATTCTGATCGATTCCATGTCCCCACTGCTCAGATAACATATAGAGAAACCCAAGAAAAATTATAACTCACGAAGGGATGGCAACTGCCTCTGCGAGACGCTTGATGAATGCATTAGCATTTCCGTCAATGTATTTCAGAAATTCTGCTGGTGCGGGCATTGCTAGTTATATGGTGTGGTTTGAGTAAGAGGGGAAGAGATTAGATAGCCGGATGCCGATCTACAGTACTCGAGTAGGATTGGATTATTGATTATGTCATCAAGCAGTCCTTTTCTTCTGCCCACCTTGTTGTCCTCGAGGTATGAGTTAATAAGTCAACAGCAGGTACCCATTTTTTACGGAGAACGTACTGATTTCTGTGTTAACAGCGAAATGTCTAGATCCACCACTGATACTTGGGGCGATGAGCCAGTAAGTCATGTATGGCCAGGAATTATCCGAACATTGCTGATGCGTTGACTCATTGTAGAGTCTGTCCGTCAAGCACATCATGACTGGTTCAGGATCTGGGACTGGTGCTGGACGAATTTCAAAGGCGACTAAGGCACCTCCGGTAGTGGACGACTGGGAACTTGACAATGACGAAGAGGACGATGTAGGCCGCTCTGTGGACGTGCAGAACAAGCAGATATGGGAAGATGCGTGAGTTCCTTGTGCCTGTCTGAATCACTGTCTCATGCTTACGTTTTCTCTTTAACAGAAACTCTAAAGAATTCAGGCCTATGCCTTCGCTGGTTATATCCCGAAATTCTACTTCTAGTGTCACTCCCAGCCTACCCCTTAACCAGCCTCCTGCTATGCGCATTTTGAAGCGCCCATCACCAGCTATATCATCTTCTGCATCTACGTCGACTGTTTCAGCCGGAGAAACGTTTCAGGAACGTGAAGCTCGATATCAGGCTGCTCGTGAACGAATATTCGGTTCCTCTACGGACAACTCGCAGAATAATGGTGGAAAGAAGAGTCCAAAGGCCAAGAAAGCCACGTCGCCGACTTCTCCATCTAATCCCTCTGTCAAAGTTGTCCGAGAGCCTCGAGGTCCGACAAGTCCGAACATAGACGGAGAAGGTAAATCGGAGAATAATGGTTTTGCTGAGCGCAGAGGCAAACAGCCCCCAGGTCCTTCGACACCAATACAGCCAGTTTCGGTTCCTATTACGGCTAGCAATATACCCGCTTGAAAGCTTCACGCAAGGTTGTGCATTTTTTTTGTTGTGATGGTGTATATATCTGGGAATTACTGTTTTTTTCTTTACTCTTAGGGCAGCAGTTAATATGGATATGACATATGTTATGATAATAGATCCATATCTCCTGTATGACTATTGCACGCCCTTAGTTGAGTCGCAAAACCTTTTTTTTTCGTTGAAAATTCTTAGTCAGTTAGTTTGGCTCCAATCGGGGGTCAGCGAATATTATCATGGCATTTCTTGTTCAGGGTTCAAGGCCGCTCTGTTCGTGTATCTCAAGCACAACTTCGACCGGAGTTCGATTCGACTGGTCTCTTTTATGAGGTGAATTCTACAAAAGACTCATCTCAGGAATGCTTTTATAAACTATGTAGTGCTTTTCTATGGATCTAGATGCGTTCCCACGGGTTTCAGCCTAAGTTTTAACGTGCTGAAACTCGAGGACCGACGTTAATCCAAAACCTTTCATGTCAAGTCTTACCACTCCTCCCTTGGATCTCCGTGGCTTCACGTTGACTTCTCTTCCACCAGAAATTACTACGGAGATTTTCCTTCGTGTTTGCGGTCCCCAACTTCTCGTAGACCACCTACCTGACAATGCAACCCATGAAATGTCGTTCATATACCCTCTCTTCCTGGGGAAGATATGCAAAGAATGGCGGACCATTGCTTGGAACTGTCCTCTTCTTTGGAACGTGATTCACATACCACTGAATTCGGATAGATATACGACGCAACTTCAACTATTAGAAGAATGGATTGGCCGAACTTCTGACTGTCCTTTATCCATCTACCTTGATATCCACGACGCGGAAAGACTATGGAGTGGCACTGATCACCTTCGCGAGATGTTCTGCCTTCTAGTCAAACATTCTCTTCGTTGGGAAAATATTGACATATTCCGGCCAAATCACACGAAAGGAGTTTTGAATGAAGCTTACCTACGACTGCCCCTTCTTCGATCTACCGCTATCTGCGCACTCAATAGTACGGTTGGCCAACTGGACTTCTTGGAAAGCGCACCCAATCTGCGCGAACTGGAGTTACAGAGAATTTCGCCGATAGGAGTCGACTGTCAGAATCTTACACGTCTAGTGGCTAGCTTCATATCTACCGCAGACATTCTTGTCACTTTGCGACAGACAAAGAACCTTCAATATCTCCATCTCAAAAATACCCTCAAACGGCCGCTAGATACTTCAGGTCTCGTCGAACCGGTTTCTTTACCTTACCTCAAAACATTGTTCCTGCGCAACCGTCATCTATCGCTCTTGCTTCCGTTTATTGGTTACGCGCCCATGTTGCCAGAGCTCAGAGTATCGGAATGGGGAGGCCGGTTTAGTGGGCCCTTTGACTTGGATATTCTCCACTTATTTCTAAATGGAACCCAAAGCCACTTGCAAAGCCTTAGCTTGTGCACCGAAGCGCGAATTTATCCAAACATGTTATACAAATTCCTCAGGCCTCTCGATTGTCTAGACTCCCTCAAACTTAGGTATGATCACGTCGTTGACGACTTGGACTTTTTTCCGTACGTTTGTTGATATACTTGACCCGTACCACGACAACGAAGCTGGGGAAGTCATCCGTCAGCCTAATGCTGATCTCTTTCTCCCGAATCTTCGATATCTTGGGTACCAGACGCCATTGAATTTGAAGAACGATGCCTTTTTGAAGCTGATCCAAGTCGTTAAAGCGCGTTGGTTCATTGAAGGCGCACGTGGAAGACTTCAATCCATTCAGTTCAATTCGTTCATGCATCCGTATGCTGTCAGCAATCTTGATGCTCTCCGAAAAGAGACAGGAAGAGGATTAAAAGTCATGTTTGATCTCCCTTTCTTTTACTCACAAGACAACGACAGCTAGTGAGTATGCTAGATCTTGTTAAATATACTGTACATCTTTTTTTTTTGCTATATGACCATTCTGTGAGTTTCTGCTAGTTCCAATTGGCCTAGACAAAAAATTAAGTCTCTTTCCATTCAACGTTTGGTCTGTGCCTTTTCTAGCTTTGCCTTCAATACTCTGACACGGTCCACCAACGCGTCTGCCTCTATATAGCATCCTTTCAACCAGCGATTAGGTTCTCCATCTGCGAGCACCTCCGATCCTTCCTTATCGGTGAACGCGGTGCGTGCATGCAGAACACGTCGATTATCAAACATGACTGCATCTCCCTCACGTAGGGTATACTGGAATGTATTCCTCGGGTCATTTAAGAGTTCCGCAAAGCGGGCAAGGGCAGGATAAAATTCCTTGGGTGTAGAAAGTGGTAAAGGAGCCTGGAAAGGCGGCGAATAATTAATATGGGATATAGTTGGAGGCTCTGAGGGGTTCGAAGATGGTCTTAATTCGATGGTGAAATGTGCACGGTGAAGATGATGCCCGTCGTTGACGTAGTGGAAAAATACGGGTGTCTTTGTGAGGATATCAAAGTCCGCTGGATGTGTTTCACGTAGAATGCGAGCGGCATGTAGTGTATCGACGAATATCGATGTCCCACCAACAACTTGGTTCCTTATACAATGCAAAATTTGGTATCGAGGTGGGTGTTGGAAATATCTTCAAGATATCATAAGATCGAAAAAATCAATCATGTAGATAAGAACTCTACGCACTGCAGATCCATATGAAGGCCAAGATCTAAATTGGTGTATGCAATATTCTTGCTGTTCTTTAAGTTGACTACGTCCCAGAGTAAACCATAAAATGTCTGTCGCATCTCGCCAAATCGCTCGGCGAGCTTACGAACCTCGCATGCCTCGTCGGATGTTTCTTTGTTATCGACTCCCGTTACAAACGCCAGGCCGTATTTAGATAACTGGGTGATAACATCTACAAGTCCAGATTCCGTCTTGACTCGATCATGCGTCATAAAAAGGTTGGGCGCTTCCGAGATAGATTTGTTGGACCAAGATTCTTCTGTTAGATGATTATCATAGTGCCATTCAGATAACGTCTTTGGAGAAGCATGTCTCGCGAGAAATGAGTGGTCAAAAGATGATTTATGTCCATCCGTCCATGTGATATCAATACCATCCGTAGTAACTTCTACCCCTGCTTCTGCAGGCGCAATATCTACAGGGATATCTGATGTCCGAAATAGCTTTTGTCTATTGCTCTCGTGAACACACTCTGGAGATTGGCAAGCGTCTCGGAGCCATATGTATGGAAACGGTGTGTCGTTTAAAGCATGGATGGTGAGAGCGTCCTTTGTTTGCGTTAATGTCGTCCAATTCCTGATGGTATAATTCCTTAAGGATCTGGGAGTTCTATGTTGATGTAAAGTCCGTAATAGCGCATGAAATGAGCGGGAAATCGGAGGCATAGAAAGCAATTGTGTGAGTGGTGAGAAAGAAAGATCGAAACCCAAGGGCATTATCTAGATTTCGGCTATCTATATGTTGCCGTGCCGGTACCCACCTCCAGACTACTACTTAATTCAAGTGGAATTCTTTCAGTCCGAAAAGTTCTTTGTATCATTTGTCTAGTTTAAACATGTATATGTAGTTTTGATGGTAATTATAATTCAAGCGTACAAATCGATGTCTATCATGCGTTTAAATGGGAGAGGTATCGCACAATGAAACGACCGATCGAGGAGGGAAACCGATAACCTATCCAAGAACGGGTAACAGAGGGGAGAATTAGGAAGGACTGGCCCACAGACATAAAGAAAACAGGCGAGCCGGTATTTGTAGGGTATCGTAATTGGGTGTGGTCATGAAGAGATTACAGGATGCTTGATGGTCTTCCGATGGTGGTAACCTATACCAAAAGCCAACTTGGTTAGTAAAATGAGATAGACAAAGAAATGCGGATATACGAACAGTGAATCCAATCTTCCTCAACTTCTCAGCGTCAACGAGCAATCGTCCATCGAACACGAAGGCAGGCTTATTCATGCCGGCATAGACAGCTTCCCAGTCAATCTCCTTGAACTCCTTCCATTCAGTGGCGATGACAACCGCCTCAGCGTTCTTGCAGGCCTCTAGAGCGGACTTGCTGATAGTGACCTGTTTCTTGACTAGAGAAAATTTAAATTAGAACGAGAATCATATAGTTCAAGACGAATAACATACTGCTATCCAGAGGAACGAGAGGGCTTGCTTCTTGAAGGTCGAGCCAGATCTGCTCCTCAGACACCTGAGGATCGTAAATGTTAACCAAAGCCTTCTCCGATTGGAAGTCCTTGATCAAGGTAATAGCAGCAGACTCGCGGGTGTCGCCGGTATCAGCCTTGAATGCAAATCCAAGAACGGCAATACGCTAAAATAGGCATCAGAATATGTTCTCGGTACAATAATTACATCAAAACTAACCTTGCCAGTGATGGTGTTGAAAAGAGTGTCCACAACCCTCTTCGAGAATCTCCTCTTCTGGTGCTCGTTCATCTCGACGACCTGGCGCCAGTAAGCCGCAACCTCGGGAAGATGCAAGCTCTCGCTCAAGTAGACTAAGTTGAGAATATCCTTCTGGAAGCATGAGCCTCCGAAGCCAACACTGGCCTTGAGGAATTTGGGGCCAATACGGGAATCGTATCCGATGGCATGTGCAACTTCGTCAATGTTGGCACCAGTGGCCTCGCAAATGGCGGAGAGGGCATTGATCGACGAGATACGCTGAGCAAGCATAGCGTTTGCGGCGAGCTTGGACAATTCAGATGACCAGAGTCCAACGGTCAGGATGCGATCTTCACTGCATACCAATCGTCGACAAATTAGTATAATGAACAAGCTTCCGAATAATATCAAAATAACTTACGGAACCCAGTTAGCGTACACCTGCTTTAAGCTCTCACAAGCGTTCTTGCCCTCCTGAGTTTGCAAGGAGCCGATCAAGACGCGATCAGGTTTAAAGAGGTCAGTGATGGCAGTTCCTTCCGCCAAAAATTCGGGGTTGGAAAGGATGTCAAAGTGGCAGCCGGGTTTTGAGTTAGCTTCCAAGATGGTGCGCATAGACTCGGCGGTACGGCATGGCACAGTCGACTTCTCAACAACAATCTTGGAAGAAGTCGCAACTGTAGCGATGCGGCGGGTGGCCAACTCAACGTAGCTTTATAAATGAAATAGAAATTCAAAGAAAAACGCGTAAACGAGGCAGTTACAAAAACAAAAGAACGCGTGGTCAGTCACTTTGCCGAACCACGAGGACAAATGTTCTGCGTACTTGAGATCAGCAGCAAATCCAGCACCCACTCCACTCTTCTTGGTGGGGGTGTTGACGCTGACGAAGATCAGATCAGCCTCCTCGATGGCCTTGTCGACGTTGGTAGAGAAGAAGAGGTTGCGACCGCGCGCCTGGCGGACAACCTCCTCGAGACCTGGCTCGTAGATGGGTAGGGCAAAATTGGGGCTGTTCCATGCATCAACACGCGCTTGGTTGAGATCGACGATGGTAACTGTGATGTGAGGGCACTTGAGCGCGATGACAGCGCAAGTGGGACCACCTATTGATTAGGGCAAGGGGTAATTCGGATTAGTGATTTAGCGATGAGGATTGTTATTGCGGGCCCGCTGAGGGACACGCCTGGCGAAAGGTCCCTCAGCGGGTTCGAGAAGTTGAAATGTTGCTCACCGACGTAGCCAGCACCGACTATTCATTGGGCGTCGCGATAATAGGGATGAAAAGTGATCATCAGTACGCTGCATTTATATTTCTCGCTGTAACGAGTACGCACTGCAGCAAATTTTGGTAACCTTTACGGGGGCCATTTCTAAAGTCTAAGGGGAGGGAATGTACGTGGCGGGGAAAGTTAAGAAGAGATGGAGGTAAGAAGAAAGAGAGACGCGCGATAAATAAAAGATTATGTATGAACTTTACATAGATTGTTATGTCACGATCTAGACCTTATTTGGTCCTGTCTTTCGGCGTCGGCAGGGTTTTAACAACTGTTCAGAAAATCGTGTTCAGAAACAAGTAAAATTTTCCATGCACTATATCTCAGAAATGAAAAATGGACCGCAAGTAATGGTGCGATCTATTTATCTTTTGACACTGATGATCACCGCTTCTGTCGTCTAAAATATGTCTGGCCACGCCTTTGAGAAGCGTGGCCGTTACCTGTATTTTCTCCATCTTCTAGTGTCAAACGTTCTCGCTTCCACGCCATGAGCTAACATAACCGCACGGACGGTCACCGAAATCGACTCAACTTTAGGAGACACTAGGACCCCGTTTACCATCCTCTGGGCTTGGCGTCCCTCATTTCGGCTTCGGAGGCTTTCGTCGAGTTTCTTACCGCAGATATATGGACGTCAGCTTTGGGGCAAGCATAATTCTGATGTATGTATGTATGCTGAATGAATATGCATACCTATAGCGGCTACTGCCAACGTCAACATTGTCTAGGTAACTGTGGATCATCATTTGCGAACAAGTTACAAATCTTATGCAAAACATAAAAGTCATCATCCATTTATCCGATTCATCTTTCTTCGAATTTATGATGACGCAATGACCCCTACAGTAAGTAACCCAGGTACTTACTACGTTGGCTTGATCCTTGGATACTGTGTATCCAGCCAAAACTTCAAGAGACCAAACGATCACATATCAAGCTCAAGCGGCGTTAAACTCGAAATTACTGTTCCTTCTGACTGCCTGGAAATTTAACTGCGGTCTTCAGATACGAATCTGTCATAAGAGCGCGCTAATCTTTAAGCCCTTGTACAAGGGGCTTCTGAACCAGGGAATGCGAGTGACACAACGCTCGCATCCGAAGGTCGCAAATGGCAAAGGATACATGAAACCCAAGAAAGACAGCGTGAAGGAATTTTTGCAACACGCGTATGTACGCGTTGCAATTAAACGCGGGGTAGACGGGCCGTACGTTATTTGGGAGAGAATAAAAAAGGCAACGAAATGTAGCAGCAACTCGTTTCGATCGAGTGACCTCAGGGTTATGGGCCCTGCGCGCTACCACTGCGCCATGCTGCTTTAATCTTAAGCGGAAGTTTACACCTCGTGACCGGGCAGGGGAAAACAACAAATAAAAAAGTTAAATGAAAGAGCGCCCATCAACGCTTGACTTCTTGTAACAGAACCACCACGATCAACACTCCTCGGAAAATACAATACACTCATGAGAAAAAATACAAATATCTAACAATCGTTTATGACCTTTCTCAGCTCTCCCAAGCTTCTCCACGACATCTCCACCCTCCCTCAGCCTTCAAGCCTTGTAAAAGGGGTTCTCTGTTTCAACCCTTTCGCAGAGCCTTCGGAATCCTTGGCAACGTTGGAGATATCGATAGGTTTGATATCTATTATCTCCGAATTTTCTTCCTCGATTGCATCCTCGAATTGTTCCGGCCCCCCTTCACCTTGGTTTGTTGTTTCCTCAGTCACATTAGACTTGCGAGGTGGGACTTGCGCGCTAGTCGAAGGCTCAGGATGCACTGCAATGTTTCTGCTTGCTTCCATATGCTGCATGGAATCCACAGTACGCTGAACATCGGAGTAGATCGCATGACACAGTGAGGATACCCCATTGTATATCACAGTACTCTGAAAAACGGAGTAGATTGCATGGCATAGTGCGGATACCACATTGTATATTCCCAAAAGAGCGCTAATGAAAGGGCCAGCCAGATCTTGAATCGCTATTTCCGTGGTCGCGTCAGGCTGGGGAGGTGATGTCTGAGTGCTGGTTGTGGCCGAAGTGCCTACCACAGCGTCTCTATAATCGGAGTACATGGCGCGGGAGAGCGTGGATATCGTCATGAACATTTGCGAAAGGGCGCTTGAGAGTGCGTAATATGTCGCCGTGCCACCTCTAGCAATGCTTTGCATGATGCTCTGCCAATCGGTAGTGGTCATCAAATACCGCGCTGAAGTTCTAGTGGCCCTATACATCGATTTGAGTGCAAGCCAGATTGAATGTTTATCGACATACTGTGCGGTGGTGTTTATCGCTTCAGAGAAGCTTCCGTCAGGGATGGACCTCCATAAAACGACATGCAGCTTGATCAGTACTAAGTGGACGAAGCGTAAGCTGAGGTTTCTCCTTTACCTGCCAAGCAGGGAATACTCACTAGATACAAAAACTCCTACGATGACGCACAAAGCCGCCACACAGACAGTCACAGCCGCCCATAGGAGCAGTGATACAACAGAACCAATTCTGCGGAACTTTCAGGAGCATATTCCTCCGAGAATTACACAGAATCTTACATAAATGACACTGAAGTTAGAGCCGAGAATACGATAGGCGCCGCTACCAGGACCTATAACGGTAGGGGGTTGAGTCGTCTACTTAAAATTATAGGTTCTCGAAATCGACCGGACACTCACGGCTACCAAAGGATTTGAGTCGCAAGTTTTAAGGAAAGTTTCGACAGAGGTTTGAGCGCCATCGCTTGGAAGTCTATAAAGTTTATCATGCAGCTTAGCATTAAATAACTGTTCGGAGAGCTAGCTTGAAACGCATACTTCACTACGAGCTCGATTAGATTACACAACAGGCGTCGTGCTTGGATGAGAAGGTTAGAGTTATTATCGGATGTGCCCTCTCTAGGTAACTCATGTCCGTGGTTAGTCGGTGGAGGTAAAGA
>Ga0247779_1000815_pt1 | contig 16805 bp, 17 predicted proteins | sample UWRJL221509R5_FD_179925 | JGI IMG/M metagenome (GOLD analysis project Ga0247779, IMG submission 179925) | Plant litter microbial communities from Arlington Agricultural Research Station in Wisconsin, United States - UWRJ-L221-509R-5 | ecosystem: Environmental > Terrestrial > Plant litter >... | reverse complement strand
AAGGCGTCGAGCCTGATAGTTCTTGACGGTCATATTAGTCCCATTATATCGTACCCGCACGCAAATTTAGTAGCACTTGTAAATTAGATCTTGAAATTCAAGAATTGATTATGATTTGATTTCTACCTTATGGAGCTTGAAGATAAATGTATTGTATAACAAGATCGTTAGAAATAAACAAGCCAAAGTTTACAGCAAGCCGTTCGGAGACAAGGTCGACCGCTAGTCAGAAGCATCGCATTGATAAAAATTGGGGCAGTTATGCGCGCAAGGTCAGCATCAACAGAGAGAACCATGGAAGCCGTGGCGTACCTGCAGCTCCCTCGTTTCGCATAGGATTCGGACGTCTGAGTCGGTTGCGCGTTCCATTTTAAGCCAACTTCAAGTTCTAGGGTGGGTTAATTTCCGTCCGACTACTACAAACACGCTGTCCATCTACTTCTGTCGAGCTTCATTTGTGGTGTCAAGTTCCATACGCTTCTGATCTTGTATACTTCGTATAGTGCAACACAGTCTCTGCCAAGTCACTTGTACTCCTTCACCGTGTCTTCATTGAACTTGGCCTGTGTTGGATGTACGACATGGCAAAGAGGAAAGTAAGCAGCGAAAGCGGTCGAAGGTGAATAAGGAGCTATCGTCTCTGGAGAAAGTGAAAGGGAAGGGAGGGAGCTTCACGTATCGGTGCATGTAGGAAGCACATTCCAAACGAAGAAAAGATCGAATCATCGACGAATGGGAGTAAATTTTAAGACTGGGATACTGAGGAGAGAGATCGAAGGATGGCCACGCATTTAGCAACAAGGAAGGGAGAAAGCGATAGTAAAAGAAGCGGAGAACATCGACTTGCTTGACGAAGAGAAAGTCTGACAGTGAATGATGTAACCAAAAGATGTAGTGTTTCAGGACGATGGAGTGAGAACATGAGCCTAAGTTCAAAGAACTTCGAAAGCAGAGGGTGGGTGAACCGAGAAGAGAAAGGGAGCTTACCAGCCATTGCGTCCACTTGCAGAGGACTGGTTTTAAACCACAACGCGGTTCAATCCACAGCATGCATATACAACTCCCTCTTTCAGATATAACGAGAAACTTCTGGACGTGTTTGCTTTGGCGTCGGTCTGCCGTTCTGTGACGTTTGCGGTTCAACGTTACGTTCAACGGACAACGTTCCTGTTCGAGTTCCCACTTTGTGATGCTTCGTGTCATAAGATCCTTCTATCAATCTTTGTTTCCAAAACTTCTTTTATAAACATATTCCCAGCGAGAATTTGAGCGCATCACATCGACGTGGTATGCGCGTGGTCCGTGGCGCGACAATGGAGAGGAAGAAAGAGAAAGACAGGTCATCAAATAGCCGAAGAAAATAGCAACGGTAACGTGACTGTCAGTCGGCTGGGGTTAAGGTTACGGCACGCCTCCCGGGCCACCGACAATTTTGAAGTATGCTTCTCTGCTGCTCGCATCATGAACATGCGTCCCTCATACATACCTCAATCATCTCGTCCCTCGTAGCATCATCTGTCCCTTTCTCGACGCCAAAACACGTTGCCGTTATCCATCCTCGTCACGCATATATCTAAATTACACGCTGTCTCGGCATTAAGTCTAACATACACCTACTCGCAGAAGCATAAAACGCACTGTGCACTATGAGTCAACTCAAGGAACTTATGTCCATGTGTTAGGCAATGGTAATGACGGTACACCTAGAGCGAAGCGAGTCAGGTCAGTTTTGAATCGAGTAATTCCAGCGGGAGAGCTCCAGTGAAGATTGGACGACGTACGCCAAACCGCTGAAAAGCCTATCAATCGAGTGACCAATATCAAGTACGTGGCTGCAAGATGAAGAAAAAAAATGCAAAAGTTAGAAAAAAGAGTTCTGGGAGACAAAAAAAGAGGTAAATGACGCACTACCAAAGGCATAGGCATAGAGAAGCGGGATCGTCCCTCGAGAAAGAGGAGGGCAGGGGAGGGCAGGAAACACTAGACAGAGAGGCGTACGAATGAAGCTTGGACAATTGAGATGAACATAAACAGTGGATTTGATCGACCATGCGGTAAGTTGAATGCGCATGCATGTTAAGAATTAGGCAAGGGAATGGAATGATTCGAAGAAGAACAATGGAAAAATCATTGCATCGAAGGAGAGCGCGAGTGACCTGGTGCAATGAGAGGAGGAAAGAGAAAGAGAAGTCAATCAATAGCCGAAAAAATTGGTTGAGCAACTGTCGGTCGGTTGGGGTTAAGGTTACGGCACGCCTGGTCAGGCCGTGGGTGTCCGCTGGCAATTTCTATGTTTCTCTTCTCTTTTCTTCCTAGCTCACACCACGTATATACACTGTACATACATGAAGTGAACACTCTAAGATGGTATATCAATTAGGAAAGGCGTTTAAAACACACAGATCACTGGAAGCAATTGTATGTACAACCGAAAATTTACATGGCCTGGAAGCCTGGAACCAAAGGGACCACAAAACGAACGCTTGAACGAATAGATACTAGTCTATTCCTGGTTCAAGTTGCAATTGACAACTATGCATCTGACGTAGTCTAATTTTATCTACATATTTCTAGCAGTTCCCTTTGACGCATCACGAACACGCTGTGAATGCTACTTCAGGCGTATACGACTATGTTCATATAATTTCAAAGTATTCAGGGGGATAGCACAGCCTCGTGTAACATATTTTCGATTTCTCTCACGGACAGCATCGGTACTGTATAAAGGTGGTGAATTGATATAATTGACATCGTGGCAGCGAGGAACACCTTACCACTGACCATCATTGCATTTCCCTTATCCCTATCCTCATTCACTTGATATTGAATGTTGCAGGGACCACCGACCGCGGCGTCGTTCTTCCCTTCATCGAACGTAATCATCAATGGGGGAACGTTCATGATTCAAAATAACACACATATTCATGGCGGAGTAAAGAGTACGTACGTGCATATTAATACTGGAATGTAAGATGATGATGGGTGGTTCACAGGCGGATATGAACGTCTTTTGGAATCTGTGGCGCCTAATGCGCTACACGACTCTGGACATATTGTTGATCCTCCTAAATGTCACCCTGGGACGCGCGTCGCAATCATCCGGACGGTTGTGGAATGGACTGCTGGATTAGACAAAGCCAATCGCGATAAACTCATTACTTGGCTTACTGGCGCAGCAGGAGCAGGGAAATCAGCAATTGGGAGAACCGTCTGCGAGCGGTGCGCCGAGGAAGGGACGCTACTAGCCAGCTTCTTCTTCGGTTCCAACGATCAAACACGAAATCATTCCAGATCCCTTGTGGCAACAATAGCATACCAAATCTGTGCGATAAGCCCTGGCGTACGCAGGGCCGTGTCTGATTTCATCGAATATGATCCACTCATCTTCACTCGGTCCCTGCGAGCGCAATTCTCATCACTTATTATAGGCCCTCTGTTGGCTAATTATGCCAATTCACCTCAAAAGGTTCCACCTCTCATCGTCGTGGACGGTCTTGACGAATGCTTGGACAAAGCAAGCCAAAGAGATATATTGGAGACGTTTCTCTGGGTCATGACCAGTTCCCCCATTCCCATTCGAGTTCTCGTCTGCAGCCGTCCAGAGAGCCATATAGCGGCCAAGTTCAGTACCGTGAAGATGAGCACCGCACTGTTTAAAATATTCTTGGGCGACGAATACAGTCCGGACAATGATATTCGACTGTATTTATGTGATCACTTCCGCTCACTTTGTGAAGAACATATCTTCAAATCGTCGATACCCCCTTCATGGCCCACCAAAGAACATCAGGACCAACTATGTGTCCGTCCGACATAGAGCAATACCTAGAACTTGAAGCCGGGGAAGTAGAGATCCTTTTGTCGGACCTCGGGTCCATTGTAAAGATGCAAAGTGATGATCATGGCGTATATGAAGCAACCTTGCTGCACAATTCCTTTGGAGACTTTCTGTTTGACTCTCATCGATCCAAGAGCCTTTCGAAGAACCGTGCAGAGACACAAACCGCCCATATCATTCGCTTACTTCAGATATTCTCAGGTAAGAGGGCACTCTCGAACTTTGAGGTTAAATTGCAGTAATATTTGATATTTACGTTTAGATCAATATGAAGGGTGCCGCTTTCAACCTGGATCTCACCGTTCCCTCCGTTGTCTATTTGTTCGAGATATTCCCAGCTACGGTTGGAGTAAATCAGTACAATTAGCACTTTTTAAAGCCTTGACCGGCTTTTCGATGGAATCATGCTGCAAGAAACTTTTTTCGCATAATGCTGCTGGTTGCAAAGAAACCACATTTATTTATGGATTTATGTGGATGCTCTCTTACCTGGTAAGACATATAATCTGTGCTTATAACATGGATCTCAAAGCTCTTTTTTTCAGGAAGAGAGCAAAATCGTCACAGGGGTCTATCTTCGTCATGCTTCGGCTCTCGGCAGTGCTGTTTTATCAGAAATCCTTGACTTGTACTCTGAAAATTGGGAAGAAATTTTGATATTCACCATCAAGTGGCTTTGCATACCCTGTCGAAATATTCTTTTCCTCTTCTCTGGCTTTGCATCCATCATGCAGGAGATCTATTTCCCTCCAGAAATATTCACAATTACTTCCAACAATGTGCAAACATTAGGCATAATTTCCAGAGCAGCAGCACATTGTCTTCGATTTTTAGGCGACATTATAGGTACAGGTCAAATGGTAAAGACCCATTTTAAGCTCAATCGTATTGGCAACAAGAAAAGGCGAGCGTTCCCATGGATGTGGCGTCAACGTTCTCGTCGTCGTCCCGGAAAGAAACATGTTTTTATGGGCGTGTTTTATGCGGATCAAAGATATGTTTCCCTTTCCACCTATGAAAAGCTCCTCACAAAGGAATATCCATATCGTCCGATTTTCTCAGTCAACTCTATGCGATGGAATAAGTGGAAAACTATTAATTGGACGCCAGGAGCGGTTGAAGTATGGTACCGGTATATGGCTATCTTGGAGTACCTTCCCATCATTCTACCTTGTGCTGGAAAGTTCCCCCCACTGATCCATCTTTGCCGGACAAAATCCTTCGCACCGCTGTCAATGTTATTTCCAGATCTCAGTCGGCGGGCGCATCGCGCAATAGCAGTATACCTTGATCGAATGGACTCCGAAATCGGGACAGACATCCTTCATTGAGGTAGGCGAAATTTGCATTGCGTCTCTATAAGCACTGATACTTATATTTATGGAAGACTCATCTTATAGTTTGGAATGATGCGAAGGGAAATGGTAGGGAAACGTGTTATTTAATGCGATGTGAGGCGAAAATAAAAGGGTGTAGGTTATGAAGAACGGCAGGAAAGTAGGACGCCATCGGGGAGCCAGCAGACAGACAATAGCAGTCGATACCGCAGTTTTTTTTATAAAATTCCTTGCTTATAAGCACAAATATCGTGTTATAAAATTACGCTAATTAGCTGCACTTGGCCGCACTTGGCAACTTTCCATGCCTAATTAGGGCGGGACGCCTAAAAAGGCAGCTTACCTAACATCTAACACAGGCGGGCTCCGAGAAAATCAACCCACACCTGTTACGGGCAGGGGTCAGATGTTCACGCGATGAGAGAGAGAGAGAGAGGACGAGAGCGAGGACGAGAGGAGCAGAGAGAATGCGTGTTGATTAGATGAGAAGCCAGAAGGTACACGGAGTTGTATATATACTAAATATGAGAACATTCAAGGAAGATGTAGTCCGAAGTGACAAGAGGAAAATGACGAGAAGAAACAAAGGATGTAAGTGCAAGGAGCAGAGCTCTGGGGTATGTATGGTGTGAAGACAAAGGAGAACAAGAGGAAGAAAGTGAAGGTGACAAGTAAATACGGAAAGTGGGCGAATGAGGATTAGGGGTGGAAGAGAGAGACAAGAGAAACAAAGAAGGCATGAACGAGAGAACATACTAGCGAAAAGACAAGACGCGAAATTGTCACGAGGTCGCGCTAGGCTTGACCGTGACAACAACCCTAACCGCTAACCACCCTAACCGCTAACCACCCTAACCTCTAACCCGAACTCTAACACGAACCTAACCCGAACCCTAACTGATCTAAGCAGTAAAATCGTGAAAATTTGCAAAAAAAGGAAGTTTGATGGGCAAGTAATGGGATCATATTTTATAAAATATGTGCTAATGAGCGCGGTGTGCTAACTAGCACAATTTTATATCGTATATTTTATGATAATTAGCATGAATTTTATAAAATCACTGCAGCATGAGGTGGCACCTTATGCCTTTTGAGCTATTCTCTTTCCTTCCTATTCCGTACTCCATAGGCCACACGGATCGCGTTCGATGAAGCCATGAAGAAGGAGAAGAGGCCTGAAAAATACTGAGTTAGGCTGAATCGAGGGTACTAAACTAAGCGGAAGTGAAACTGAACAGGAAGACAAACGCACTAACGAAGTGAGCGACGATGAAAGATGTTTGCAAAATAGAACATGCACAGTGGAACTTAGGTCAAAGGCGAACACTCAGTTGACCCCGATGTTTGTGTTCTCTGCGAAATGAGGACGCTGCAGGTCTACCATGGCTTCCGTGGTTCTTCCTACTAATACTGGCGTCCACTACCTGGAACTTCTCCGGGCTGAGCGATGAGCCATGACAGTCATAGTAATGATGACAGCAAAATGACAGGATATTCCAGCTATATATAAATAAATGACATCTTCCAGATTCCCTCAGTACAGTAAACGAGTCGACGCCGCTTTGGTCAAGGTACTTCTGCCATTTATATTCTGTCGAGTTGTTCTGTTGAAATTTCTCCTCATCAGGGAGCTCAGTCACGAGCAAAAAAGTCAGCAGTTCATTGAGCAATAAGGATCTGGTATGTGTCGTTGCAATTTTGGACAGAGAATGACGCAGAGACTGAAATTCGGAACTCAGAACCGAGCCACGAATGTGAACCCAAGAGGACCAACGAGGTAAACACGAAGCCTGACTGACGAATTAGGAATGACGAGATGTGGTGCTGATGCTGAGGTACGTCGAGTATAAAGTGATATTAGAAAGCTCACGCGCACAAATAAAAACCCAGACCATGGGTATACCAATTGGATCCAGTAAAAATCCAGCACCTTCTATCGCGACCAGAACCAGCCTTTTATGCGTACGTTCAAATATTCCCTAGCACTTGTGGTTCTTTCGGTAAATTCAGGTGGTACAAACTTCATGGAGGGAAAAGGAAGCATAAAAACCGGAGAAGACGTGCCGTAACCCTAACCCCAGATGACTGACCGTCACGTTGCTATTTTTTTTTGGCTATTGGTTGACCTGTCCTTCGTTCCCTTTCTGTCGATGCACAACCAGCCACGCCCATACCAAGTCCAGCTGAATTTTTGCTGTAAAAAAAGTAGAGAGAAGACATGAATTGAACGATACGAAGCATCGTGCATGGGGGAACTCGAACATGAACCACAAGCGTGCGCGTGAACCCCAGACCGACGCCAGACCAAACGCGTTCAAGAATTTCTGATTATTTGGGAGAGAGGGAATCATAGTGGCTTAACTTGGTCATATGCGCGTGGACGGAATCATCCGCTCTCTGCTTTTGACCCAAGGACTTATTCTCAGGCTCTCTGCACCGATACCGTCCAATCCTGTTGTGTGTTACAGCTTCCGTTCCTCTTTGATCCATGATGCACGGTATTGTCGTTCCTCTCATTCACCCATCCCTTCCATACTCAGCGCTCAGCATCGACATATTGATCTTCGTCCCTTTTCGTTTTCTGCTGTCAGGCCTTCAGGTTCCACAACCTCTCGCTCCAACCATCCATCGCTCATGTACTATGCTATTCTTGCTTACACCTCCTTTAACGTGCTCTCACACATTTCACCAACCCTCACGCCCTTCTCTTCCACCATCCTTCTGTCGATACTCTCCAGAATCTGAAGCGATACCTCCTTGCCTACGCACGTTTCTTTTCGTTGTCTTGTGTTCTTTTAAACAGCTAGTTCCTCGCTTTCCACTTGGGTAACGCCCAATCGATTCCTCACTTGCATTTCTGTTATTAAACCCTTGCAATCGTCTCGTTTCAGCGTGTGCGCATAGGTTTCGTCAAGCTTCCCTTCTTCCAGTTCCATGTGGTGTTACTGTTAATGATATACAGGACGGAAGGGCAAGGACGGAGGGTCGGGGTGCGGGGGGTAAGATGACAATCACGACATGTTCCAGACGAACACTTGACAGGAATTGGAACAGAAGGCAACGACGAACGCTTGAACGAAGTAAATGACAACGAAAGACAGCGGGTTTAAAGGAGTTGGACAGAGGGCATCTGCAGTAGATTTTGAAATTGGCTATGGATCGAACGCGAACACTCAACCGACACTGGCTTTTGGGCTCTGTGGGACGAGGGATAAATTCAGCTAGAACGTGGCTCGCCTGGGTTCTTTCCTTGATGGTGCCGTATCAATAATATTGCCTCCGTCCACCATTGATATTAAATATCAAATGAATCGATCGCCGTCTCCAGGTTTATGGAAGTTCTGACTTACATTCCCTGGTGTGTCTGCTCTATATTTTGTGTCTCTAACCACTCGTCATTTGCTACGATGTTCACAGCCTTCCGAACTTCCATTGAATCTCGGTTCCCTTTTTACTATTGATTTATCTTCCACTCACGGCTGTCTGTGTTCGTCAATGTACAGCCAACTTGGTGCTTTGCGTAGCATTTCCTTTTCCTGCTGGCATCTATTTCGTTCGATTTCAGCAATATAAATCTTGCTTGAGGTGTATTTGGTGTTCTCGATTCTCCACCACAATTTTGTGTCCCGCTTTCATAACATCTCTTTTCTGCTTCTGCCAGCGATCACAAGCGTGCCGCGATTGTCATCTTACCCCGCGCACCACCATCCTCGGTCCTTTCCCTTCCGTCCTCTACTCGTTTTTTCTTCTCGCCTCTTCTCGTTCATCGTCTCTATTTCTTTAACCAAATGGCTGCCTTTGATCGCCGACCATGCTTCGATTTATCTGTTGGGTTTTGTGCTTGTTGTGAAAGGCGTCATCGCTTCTCTGATTTTATTGGGCGGCCCAATAAATTCAGAGAAGTGGGGCCGTCTGCTTGGATTTTCCTTCTTCTCCGAGTCCCGTCCCTCGTACTTGTATTTATGTCACTTGTAGCCCAAGTTTACGTTGACTAAAAACTTCTATTTCAAAATCTCCCAAACTAATTACATCTATTACGGGTTTTTTGACGTGCCGCCAAGCACGCGTCGTGAATGAGTGATGTTTCTTTATCAACAGTTTTATCCTTCTCACTGAATTCCCCGTCTACGCTGCGGAGTAACTATCTGATCCTGAGTGATTATCAGCGACTGGCTTGGTTTTTTGAAAGAATGGATTGTTTTTACCTTGATCATCATCAACAACGTCAGCGTCCATTCGAATGAGATAAGCCCCTATCGCACGACGTGCCCGGAGACTTAGGTCCGGGAACATCATAGACATTGGGGCAAAGCTCTTGGTTCCGCAAAGATGAATGAGTGGCGGAAACCTCCCAGCCCGGGGGAGAATGGTGATCAAATATTCCATAAAGGTGAGATATTTGTAAAAGGCTCCGGCTCTGTAGTCGCTCTCGTAAAAATTGGATCTCCAGTGATTCCACCGCCTGGAGTGAACAGTGTATATAAAATCATATTGAAAAAAATCTCTGGCAAAGATTTTTCCATATGTTGTTAGAGAAGATGGATGGCTAGGTGAGAATAAGGATTTCTTATTGAAGAGAACTGGTGTCCTTGTTAGGTCACGACATAAACCTTGCTGTCGTCGATGCCATCGCCAGGGACGTAACCTTCTGTAATTCCGATGCATTTCCGGAACTCGAATATGTCTTTTGGTGTCTTCTCTCGTGCGTGATCGATCGCATAAATATTCAAGGCAATACATCGCACCTTTTGATATTATGAGTGCTTCGTCTGCTTTGCTCAGAAGAAGCCGGAATGTATCGGTGAGGACTGAAATGTTTGGTGTGCCTATCATCATTTCCATGGCCTTTGAAAAACTGTTAAAAACCGTGATATGGATTCGGTCAGATCTTTCGAGATAGTAGGCAGTGAATATTAAATTGTTCTCCCAATGATCTATATATTTGCCTTTCAGCTCCAATAATGCACAGTCGCAAAAGTCGTGAATATGGCGATCATACAATGGTGTGACATTGTGCTCCTGTTCCTGAAAGATAAAAGGTTGAGTCTAATAATTAAAGCCAAACAAAAAAAAACCTACAAGTTTGAACAGTAGTTGATAGAAATCATAACTTAGAAATTCGAGGTTGCCGGAATCGTCATGGCTACGACGAAAAATTTGTTTGCAATATGACTTCATTGGAAAATGTGTCACAGCATCAAGGAACGCCGATTGTGCTGAATTACTCCAGCTGTGATATGAAATACGCTTGAGATCCAGACTGAAATGAAAATAAATGAAGGGATATGATTCATGGTTCTCTGTTAGAGCCAAAGAAATTGAGACAAAAATCCTGACATAAATGCTGAATAAATCGCTTACCTGCAAATATCTCAATTATCCGGAGAGAATGCCAAGCCTTTGTTTCCACACTGGTTTTAGAGAGTCCCTTGGATCGATCCGAGTCGAATAAAAAGTCTCCAAATGATTTGTGCAGCAGGGATGCTACACATATATACTGGGGCGTGAGTTGTGTATCTACAATGGCCGCCATACGAGAAAGACAGACTTCTGCCTCTCCAGACTCGAGGTTTAGCATTTTATCAATGTCTGCAGGATTGACATGATTATATGAGGCTAAGAATGCCATGATATCAGCTGCTCTAGATGGGTCGTCCGTACTATTGAGCAAATGTAGATACAGGGCGTCGAGCTCGGAGAACGGTAGATCCTTGAACGGAGGCCGAAGGCCGAGGATAGCGTTGAGTCGCTGCTGTGGCCTATGGAGTGATGATTCCACATATCGGATGACTATTGCTGCATAGATAAACTGTCCAGATGACTTGTACTTGAGCTGATCGAGTTGATCTTCACTCGGCCAGGAAGGAGGGATCGACGCTTTGAAGACGTGGGTCTCTCGAATTTGCTGGAACTGGTCTCGCAAATAAAGTTCAATATCATCCATTGAACTATATTCATTGTCCAGGAGGATTTTGAATAACAAACCGTTCATCTTGGCGGCACTGAACATGGTAACGATATGGTTTTCTCGACGGCTGCACACCAGAACACGGATCGGAATTGATGACGTAGTAGCAAGGTACGATAGCGCATGCAATATATCTCGCTGGCTCGCCTGATCCAAGCATTCGTCGAGACCGTCCACAACGATCAGGCATGGCGCGCGCTGAGGTTCATTCGCATAGTTTGACAGCAGAGGATCCATGATGAGCAACTTCAGCTGCGTTTTCAAAGACCGATCAAAGACGAGCGGGTCGTATTCCACGGCAGAAGAGACTGCCTTCCGTAGCCCAGGACTAATCAAGCATATTTGATAGGCAATCGTAGCGACAAATGATCGGGGGTGGTTGCGTGTCGGATCGCTTGCCGCGAAGAAAAAACTGGCCAGTAGCGTTCCTTCTTCTTTGCATCGCTCACACACACTTCTCCCAATCGCAGATTTTCCGGCGCCTGCTGCACCACTGAGCCAGGTAAAGAATTTGTCACGGTTGTCTTCGTTTGACCCCGCTATCCATTCGATAATGGTCTGGATGATTGCGATGCGCGTTCCAGGATGGCACTTGGGCGGATCGACGACGTGCCCGGAGTCATGCAAGGCGTTTGGTGCCACAACGTCGAGAAGGCGCTCATACCCACCTGTAAAACGTCCCTCTCGTATGAAATCCTAATGTTGGCGGGAGGACACGTACCTTTTGGCCCGTTGCTATTGCTCGTAATGTTTTGGATAGTGAACGATCCTCCAGTAACAATGGCTTGTGATGAAGGGAAGAAAGAACCAGATGGTGTAATCTGCGGCATTGTGAACGTTAAGTGGATTGAGAGAATGGAGGGGCAGATGATGGTCACCAGCCAAAGGGCAATGAGGTCGCCATCGATGGTTAGCTGAATGCAGTGCGTGAGACCTGTTGTTATTTATAGTTTACAACTTTTACCTCATCGGTCTGTATCAAGTCTGCATGAATGTGATTTACTTTCATTTTTAAATCGATAAGGTCCCATTCGAAATCTCAGTCGAAAACTGCGATGAGTACAAATTTAAGTAAATAAAGATGAAGCTGAAGACGCACTTTGAGTGCGATGCGTGGATTCAATCAGCATACGAGGAAATCCAGCGAGCAGAATGATAACCGTACAACAAGCCTAGAAATTATGTGAATGATGGGACGCTCTCTCATATGAAAAAGACGGTGGACGATCCATTGAATAGGCATGCCGGTCACCATCGGGCCAGTTCGGGTTGTACATACATATATTATCCATCCTGGATGTCGATTGTGTGGCACAGAATAAAACATCCAGGACGAAAGATAAATGAGGGCTCTGATACAAGCTAAAAGTCCCAACAGAATTAAATATACAAACGGAAGAAACCAAGACGAGCGAAGGACGGGAATGAGAATACACAAGAATGAGCACATCTGTATATATAATTACGATCAAACAACTTGAAAACATTGAACGAAATGAAACGTTTGAAATAAATAAACGATGTTGGGCCACATTTGTAACACAGGTGATACAAACGAATGAGTGTTTAGAGAGCGGAAAAAACAGAGCGTTCACGTTAAAATCGATGGGGGAGTGATGATAAGATTGGAATAATGGGCAATGCTAATGAGAGAGTAACAACGATGACTCCGGCTGGAGAAAGAGCAAGTCCATGATGTCGATGCAAAGAGAGAAGGTGGAGGTACAAGATAATTGAATATGATGCGAGAGGACAGAAAGGCACATATGTAATGGCGACATGCCTATCGAACACAGGAGGGCATTGAGAAACTAGGTGAAAGGACAGCAGCCGAACATAAAGGAAGTCACAAAATGGATTATTCAGTGGTTGATTAGGAGATCTGTGAAGATAGGCAGATGAGGGGCTGGATATATTCGAGGGAAAAGAGGAGCGATGGAAGTATGAAACCCAACGGCATGGATAGAGGAATATGACAGAAATCCACGATGCCGATGAGAGGCAGGGCTAGCCTCGAATGACGAATGCAAGCAGCAAGAACGGGTTCAGGGTGTCAATATGTCAATGATCACACAAAAAAAACGGCACCTGGGAAGGGGTGGGAGACATTTGGAAGGACGGATACAGAATGAATGACCAAGTCTGGTTCAGCGCGTGGATGTTAAGCGAGGCCAAGGTGATTTCAAGAGTGGGATGATCCAACGATGGAAAATCCTTGGTGAAAGACGGCGAGCCAGTGTTGGGTGGGGTATAAGGAGAAAGAAAAGAGATCAAAAACTGACGAGATAAAATTCAGGGTAGGTTGAATGAAGGGAGAGAGGAAAGACAACAGTATAAAGCCCAGACCATCACAAACAGGATCAGAACGCGACTAGGATCGAACACGTTCGTTCAAACGTTCACTTTGTGGTTTCTCATGCGAGTTTTCGAGTCGTTGACCTGCGTTTTTTTCATGCATATAACCTCCAGGAGCGTTTAGTTCAGGTGGTGCCAGCAGGGAAGAAAAGAGAAGGCATGGAAATTGCCAGCGGACCGACGACGAGGCGTTCGGTAACCTTAACCCCAACTACAGCTAATTTCTTCGGTTACTGCTTGACCGGGACTTCTCTTTCTCTTTCTTCCTCTCCTCCTGGCACCACTTACGACGCGTATATCACTTCAATGCATCGTTTATACTCTCGCCAAAGCTAAAGATCTGTTTGTAAAGACGTTAGGAAGAATCGAACGAGACGGAGATTCGCATGCGAGCTGGAACCGAACCGTGAAACGCCAACTTCCAAACGCGTCCAGGAGTTTTAGAGTGTGTTTGGAGAGCTACATATTCAATATATATGTGCCTTTCTATCTGGCAGATAAACGGGCTGTGGTTTTCAAGTGCACGCAATCGCCGTGGGTGTTCGTATCCTGTGCCTCCCTATTCCTTCTCAATGCATCCGCACTCTCTGCTTCCAACGCGCTTTGAATTCAGGCTCATGTTCTTGGGGGTCCGTCGTACCAATCCTTATTCTAATCCTCACTATTTTGATTGGATGTTTCACGTTATACTTCTCCGTCTCTGTCGCCGCCATCTAGCTCCCGCCACTAGTATTCGTCCCAAGGTCCCTTTCATTGCTCTCCTTCAATCCTCCCATTGTCACATTCTTAACATTCACGCAGACCACACTTTATCGACCGTCATTAAACTCATATATATCCTTCCGTCAATCCTTTCTGTCTCGGACATTTCTTTCGCGCAATCATCGCTGCTTTATTGCCATCGCTTATTCTCTGAGTCAGATTTGTCTATCCGTGTCGTTATCACTCCTCTTCCGTCTCACTTCGTTGTCTACACGTTGATCCCCACCCAACGCATTTTGATTGCATAATTCGTTGCTAAAATCCGTCTCCGTCCCTGTCATCTTGCTGCTCCCGACGACGAACACTTGAACGAAGCGAATGACAGTGAAAGGCAGCACGTTTGAAGGACTATGGCAACCCACACTGCACACTGGATCTTGAGAGCGATAGGTCATAACTTGCGTAGTTTTTTCCTTGATGACGCCGTATCAATAGCATTGCTTCTTGTGGCCATTGGATGCTAGTAGTCGTCTGCAGGCTTATAGAAGTTCTGACCGGCGTCTTCTCGCCCGTCTTTTACTATGATCTTTCGCACCCATAAATGCTTCAGTACTTCAATTGCATCTCGGATCCCTTTCTTGCCTACGAAATATTTTTACTATTAATATTTCTTCCACTGGTGGCTGTTTTCCCTCTCCAACGCACGATGAACTCCATCCCTTTCTTGACATCCCCCTTGTTCCATTTAATCAATATCAATCCTGTTTGAGGTGTATTGGTGTTCTCCGTTTTCCATTATTCTTTTTTTGCCCGCTTTCAGTAGTCCTGCGCTAATACGACTGTATCGATGTTTTGCTCAGAGCATTCATTCTTTTGTGCGCTTGTGGCATCATAACCACGCATATAACAATCACGAACGTGCCGCAATTTCGTATTACCGCGCTCACCGCCGCCCTCTGTCCTTACCCTTGAGTCTTGTATGGCATTGACTTTACCTCCCTCGACGCTAACATTAGTCAGTTTCATCCTCGTCTCGACTCTCTAAATGGTTTTCCTTATCATGTGTGCCCGTACTTCTTATCGGTCGATTGATACATCTTTCATTGGTTTGGCGTATATCATCCAATCGCTCCTGGTGCTTTCCCGCTCGTATCCCTCCATCTAAATCTTACTCGCTTCACTTTGGCTGCGTCGTCCATCACGTCTGGCTAACATATCGGCATGAGTTGATTCATAGTACGTCGTGCTGTTCCTGCTTACCACATTTTTGGGGGTATTTTAGCAACTTGACGATCTGCTCTGATCTGTATTCTTTGTATTCTTGCATTTGTGGTTTCCGCCGCCAGCATCTTGAGAATAAATTGCTCCCCAAATTCGCGCGTGTGTGTGAAACACTTGTAGCCGAAGTTTAAATGGATTGAAAACTTTTATTTAAAAAATTTCCAAACCAATACATGTAATACGGGTATTTTGACGCGCAAGTACACATCTTCGCCGACTTCCCTGTCTACGCTGCAGAGTAACTATCTGATCCTGAGTGATTATCAGCGACTGGTTTGGTTTTTTTGAAAGAATGGATTGTTTTTTTTTACCTTGATCATCTTCCACAATGCCAGCGTCCATTCGATTGAGATAAGCCCCAATCGCACGACGTGCCCGGCGACTGTGGTCTGGGAACATCATAGACATCGGGGCAAAGCTCTTGGTTCTGCAAAGATGGATGAGTGGCGGAAAACTTCCAGCGCATGAGAGGATGCTGATCAAATGCTTTAAAAAGCTGAGATATTCGAACCAGGTATGGTCGGTGTAATTATCTAATCTCCAATTAGTCCACTTGAGTGATTGAAGTGAATATATGCGATAATATCGAAAGTTATACTTCGCATACAGTCTTCCATATGTCGTTAGAGTAAGTTGTGTCCCATATTTGTGGACAGCAAGAACCGGCTTCCTTGCTAGGTCGCAACATGAGGGTCGTCGATGCCATTTCCAGGGGCATATCTTTCGGTAATTTCGATCCATATCCCGGGTTTGAAGATGTTCGTTTGCCTCTTTCCTTGTGTGTGATTGATCACATAAATATTGAAGACAATGCATCGCGGCTTTCGATATTATGAGTGCTTCTTCGGTTTCTGTGAGAAGTCGCCGAAATGTATTGGCGATGAACTGATTGTGTGGCGTGAATGTGAGATGCTGAATAACTAATGACAAGCCGTTCGGTTGCGGTGAATAGACCCGGATAGATGGCTTGAGATAGAGTGCGATGAACATCAAGTTCATTTTCCAATGATCAATATCTCTGTCTTGAAGCTCTAATAGAGCATATTTGCAAAAGTCATGAACATGGCGCTGATACAACAACGTGTAATTTGGTTCCCTTCCCTGAAATGGAAAAGATTCAGTCTAATAGCATATCCAAGAAGAAAGTCACGCACAAAATAGAACAATAATGTAAAGAAATCCGTAAGGAAGTGGAGCTCAATGCACACCGTGGAGATTGTCAGGGCAACACTATAATCAGTGTGACAAGGCCACCAACAAAGATCAAGCAAGAGAGAGAGAAGAGAGAGAGAGAGAGAGAAATAGAGAGAAGAGAGGTTTGGCT
>Ga0247779_1000814_pt1 | contig 16813 bp, 26 predicted proteins | sample UWRJL221509R5_FD_179925 | JGI IMG/M metagenome (GOLD analysis project Ga0247779, IMG submission 179925) | Plant litter microbial communities from Arlington Agricultural Research Station in Wisconsin, United States - UWRJ-L221-509R-5 | ecosystem: Environmental > Terrestrial > Plant litter >... | reverse complement strand
GCTTCTTGCGAGGCATCGAGCCATGAGATAGTGTCGTTGACAGCTGACTCGAGCTTGGCCTTGTCGGCAGCCTCGAACTTGTCAGCAAGCTTCTCGTCGTTCATTGAGTTCCGGAGGTTGTAAGAGTAGGATTCGAGAGCGTTCTTGGCGGTGATACGAGCAGCAGCGGCCTCATCCTCAGCTAGAATTTTTTTTAAATCAGATAAAGGCTGGATCAAACAGCGAATACTAAAGACTTACCTTTGTACTTCTCGGCTTCCTCAACCATGCGCTCAATCTCCTCCTTCGAAAGACGACCCTTGTCGTTAGTGATAGTAATGCGGTTGGACTTTCCAGTGGTCTTGTCGGAGGCGGAGACATTGAGGATACCGTTGGCATCGATATCGAAGGTGACTTCGACTTGAGGAACACCACGAGGAGCAGGGGGGATGCCAGACAGTTCGAACTTTCCGAGCAAGTTGTTATCCTTGGTGCGGGCACGCTCACCCTCGTAGACCTGGATGAGGACACCGGGTTGGTTGTCGGAGTAGGTGGAGAAGATCTCAGACTTCTTGGTGGGGACAGTAGTGTTACGCTTAATGAGAGCGGTCATAACACCACCAGCGGTCTCAATACCAAGTGACAGAGGAGCAACATCAAGGAGGAGGAGATCCTGGGTCTTCTCAGAGGTGTCACCGGAGAGGATGGCAGCCTGGACAGCAGCACCGTACGCAACAGCCTCATCGGGGTTGATGCTCTTGTTGGGCTCCTTGCCGTTGAAGAAGTCGCTGACAAGCTTGACGATACGAGGGATACGGGTGGAACCACCGACCAAGACGATTTCGTGGACGTTGCCCTTGTCGATCTTGGAGTCGCGGAGGACCTTCTCGACTGGCTCAAGAGTGCTGCGGAAGAGATCTTGGCAAAGCTCCTCGAAGCGGGCACGGGTGAGGGAGGTGTAGAAGTCGATACCCTCGAAGAGAGAGTCGATTTCGATGGAGGTTTGGGTAGCGGAGGAGAGAGTACGCTTAGCACGCTCGCAAGCAGTGCGAAGACGACGAACAGCACGGGGGTTGCCAGAGAGATCCTTCTTGTTCTTGCGCTTGAATTCCTGGATGAAGTGGTTCACGAGACGGTTATCGAAATCCTCACCACCAAGATGGGTGTCACCAGCAGTGGCCTTGACTTCGAAGATACCCTCCTCAATAGTCAAAAGAGAAACATCAAAAGTTCCTCCACCGAGATCGAAGATGAGAACGTTACGCTCGCCAGTGACCTTCTTGTCAAGACCGTAGGCAATGGCAGCAGCGGTAGGCTCGTTGATGATACGGAGAACGTTCATTCCAGAGATAGTTCCGGCATCCTTGGTAGCTTGTCTTTGTGAATCGTTGAAGTAGGCGGGGACGGTAACGACAGCATTGTTGATGGTTCCACCGAGGTAGGCCTCAGCGGTCTCCTTCATCTTAAGGAGAACCATAGAGGAGATTTCTTCGGGAGACTAAAATAAGAACCGATTTAGCGATGGGAAAAGGAAAGAGTAGATAAGATGAAGAAACTTACGAATTCCTTCTGCTCGCCACGGTACTCCACTCGGATGTAAGGTTTGCCACCCTTGCTGAAGACAGTGAAAGGGAAGTGCTTGACATCAGATTGAACCTCAGCATCGTCGAACTTGCGACCAATGAGACGCTTGGCATCAAAGACACTTAAAAAGAAAAGAAAGATGAATACAAAGAACAAAAAACAAAGAACAAAGAACAAAAAAAAACATACGTGTTGTGGGGGTTCATGGCGACTTGATTTTTGGCGGCATCACCAATCAGACGCTCGTTGTCGGAGAAGGAGACATAAGAAGGGGTTGTTCGGTTGCCCTGGTCGTTGGCGATGATTTCAACACGGTCATTTTGCCAGACACCAACACATCTGGGAAAAGAGTCAAGATCGATAAATGAAAAAGAAGAAAAAAGAGAACGTACGAGTAGGTTGTGCCGAGATCGATTCCAATAGCTTTTGGGGAAGACATGATCTAATATATAGTTGAGTTTGAGGGGGATGGAGAGAGTAGATATAGAAACTGACTTGGTAGGGGTATGAAAGTGAAGAAAAGGAGGGAAGTGAAACGAGCTTATATATTCCATGGCTCCGTGCTTTGGAACAAACCAGAAACTCTGCGAATCCTCTGGAACCTTGTATATCAGTCACGTGATACGCCATTTTTGCGTCATTCCCTTTATCAGACCTCCTTTATCAAGACCTTCTCATGTTTTCCGAACCTTTCTTTCACATTCCAGTATAGATACAAGAATCTCCGAGAACAGTGTATCGCGTTCCAAGATTTTCATCGTATGAAAAAAGGTTTTTACATTCCATGTCCGTTCATAATGGTTAATAATAGGAAGAAAAGCTAGGAAAATAGTCGGAATGATACGTAAAACATCGTGATATGGTGTAAAAAGGCTGGTGGCCGACAAGCGCATCGTAAACAACAACTGAAGACTGAAAGACGTAGATTATGTGCGAATCGTTTCAGGGGGAGGGAGGGCTACCACAATCGTTCTTCATTCAACGAGGCCTTTGAAGAGTGGGCTCCTCTAAGCTTCGATGAGCCTGCAGGTCTTGCAACACACTTGGATCAACTGGGTATATCGATGGTGGTGTCACCGATCGCGATTGTGAACACAGATATATCTCAGTCAAAAGATATGAAACTCAAATACCTGGCAGGACACTCCGTCGGCGCACATGTAGTCCCTCATTTGAATGTTCATGGTTTCCAACTTGAGGAATTGGCCTCTAACAAACCCAAATGAAGGTAGAGAAAAGAGCAGAAAGAAAGAGGGAAAGAGAGAGTCTGTTACATCCCGATATCTACAATCTGGAAAAGAAGTTTATGAACGTACATCTAAACCTGGATCAGCCATTGGAACCCGCTCCAAGCCTGATTCATCTAGATCGCCTGGTACATCATCGATTGAGGCAGCATTCAGTTCCAGTGACAAATCCAGGATATCTGCATCATCGACAGCGGAGGGTGGCGGAGGAGGTGCCCGATACGGTTCTACATAACCCTGTGGCAATTTATGTCCAGGTGCATTTTCTATCGCCTTTTCCCTCATCTTTTGCCATGCAGCGTATTGCCGCACCGCGTGTTCTTGCTCTCTGCAATGTGAATAATTTGAATACAATGGGATCACAATCGAAAACAAAAAGGCCACTAACTCTATTTTGTGTTGCTTGTATTGGTGCATAGTCTCGTCAAAGAGATCTGGATTAATTTCCATGAACAACTTTAACGCGTTGTACACCATTCCGTGAATAGTTCTTGGATGTGGGTGATAAGTATGTGGATGAGACAAACAACTTTTGTTCCGACTTACCTGTTCCAGTGTGATTTCGAATTAGTATAAAGAGCTGGGAAAACTATTGGAAGGATGACGGAAAGATTGTCGCTCATCAAATTAACGACATATTCGTTATTCCAGTAAAGAAGCGCCCGTTCGGCTACTTGGAAGTGCTGACTATTTATGCACCTAGCCAATTGTTGGAACAGGGGTATTTGGATTTTCTGGAATTCGACGGGATCGGTCACATCCAATACCTCCTCAACTTCATGCAGGAACATGACTTCCTTTGGTGAATTAACCTTTGGCCAATACCTGAGAAGTCCCAACATCACGTCTTCTGCAAGCGTAGGCTCCTTCTCGAGGAACTGGACCACACAATAGGCCAATTGAGGGTGATATAAAGACAGACTTTTGACTTTATGCAATGGGATGAGTACACGCGTTAAAAAGATTTTGTGTTCCTCTTTTAGAGGAAGGGCGAAACCATTGATGATAGAACCGAGGATTTCAAGGAGTTCAGCAATACCATTATGTCGCTCGGTCTCGTAGACGAATTGGAAAAATACGTTATTAATGGATCGTCGGATGAAGGCACGGAGAGTAAGGAATTTGCCATAGATGCGATGAAGAGTGGTCTTGAGGAAATCACGCTCCCGAGGATCTTCTGAATCAAATAACTCGAGAAGGTTGAGGACAAAAGCTTGATCGATGTATCGCTTTGCGATGTTAGTGTTAAAGTCAGCGCACTCGACGAATCTGAGGAAAAATTCATAAACGATCTGTAAATGTGGCCATGCGAGTTCGAGGACCGGCTCGTCCTCTTCTGGATCAAATGCATCGCCTGTCGGGTTGACTGGAGGGGGTATCGAACGGAAAAGATTGGTAGCAAACTGAAAAGCAGATTAGAAGAGAAGGACGGGGAGATAAAACGAGCGTTGTGCTGCTGACCATGCCAACAACTTCAGGGTATATATTCTCAGTGATGATACCTCGTTGGGTAGTAATGTATTCGAGCATCTCATGAAGGGTCTGAGCCTTGATCTGCTTGCCCTTGAGTTCTGCGCTGGCATCATTGAAGTCGAAGAGAACGCGACACTGGTGAAGCTTCTTGATGAAAAGTTGAGGACGTTCACTCGGAGGAGTTTCTGATGGAGTTATGAGGGGTAGAGGAAGGAAAATAAAAGAAAGTAGACAGACCCAAGAAAGGAGGAAGACGCTCGATCTCGACCTTTTCAGTAACGACGAAGCGACTGCTACGCTGCTTGCGAGGAGGCTTGCCGACGATGGGAATAGTGTCCTTTGGGCCTGCACGGAGACGATTTAAAGTAGAATTGCGGGGAACAGCACCATTTGCATGATCCAAATTGGAAGAGAGCCTATCCTGGGCCGAACCCTGCGATGGAGCAGCGCGATGAGACTGGTCTGAGGGAGGCTCTGGACTGACGACAACGATTGGGGGAGCGGGATCTGGCTGAGAACGCCTTGTATCCTGCTGAGAATGAGGACGAGAGGAAGAAGAATGTGGAGGAGGTTGCTGAGGAGGAGGAGTGGACTTTGAAGGAGGAGGAGGCGGGGTTGGATTTGGAGGAGAGGGGGAAAGAAAGGAGGGCTTATTGTTCTTGGAAGAACTCGAATCTGTCGAGCTCTTCCTGCTCAACTAGCAAAATAATGAGCAAAGAAAACTGATAACAGTGAAAAGACATACAAGGGACTTTGTCATTTTTTTCATATTCATCTCCAAGCACTACTGGGCTGCAGACACAGACAGAATCGATAAACACAACACTGGTCTCATGTCACGCGTGACACCTATACTACCGCTCTCTCTGTTATTCTCTCTCTCTTCATCTCTCATGGCTGGTATGTCATCTCTTATTTCTTTGTTGCCTCTGCTGATCTTTCCCAGCCATATATGCAGTGTATACTTCTCCCTCACATCCACCAATTCCAAATCATCTCCCAACTCTCATCGTCACTCCCCATGGTCCGTAATCCCACTTATTTCTCCTTATTTCTCTCTCCTTATTGTATAAACAGGCCAGCCCTCTAATATCCTTTACTCGTATCTTCACACAAACTATGTCAGCCCTTCTCTTCCTTTCAACATACTTCAACTCATTTGTTTCTAGAACACAGAGAACTATCTTCTAACGCCCTCGCCTCAGGGAGATCTCTGCGTTGCCAAGTTATTCCCCCCTCGTCCACGCGAACCAGGCAAGGCTTCTGCTTCAGATCCAGGTCATGGCTCTTCTTCTGCTGCTCGCGTCGTCCGTTGTGAAGCTTCCCGCAATCTAAAGTGGTCTATTGCCAACACCGGTGTCATCTCTCCCATATACAAACTCTCTCTTCCCTCTCCAGACTCTCCAGATCTTCCCCTCTTCCAAATCTCAAAGCCTAATCCCAACGCTGCTTTTTGGAGCATGTTCTATTTTGCGTACGCCGGCCACAACATCCCACCAAAGCGCATCGAGTTTGGCAAGATTCAGAAGAACCCTCCAGGACCTAATGGTGGTGGTACTCGCATCAGCATCACAGGTAAAACTCCAGAGGAAAAGGCTGTCTGGCAAACTCTTGGAGAGGGTAATGAAGATTGTGTAGAATGGGTCGTTCTATGTGCTGCTCTTAATTTGCTCGAGTATGTGATATCAACCCCATCTTTATAAACCAATAAAATTAATCTTATCTAGTGATGAAATCATGAAAGCTGCAGAAAAGAATCCTCCCCCGGCCGCCACTCAGCCCACTGCTGCAAATGGCCGCCCAGCGCCTGTTTCCCTTCGCGACCCTGGTCCTACAAGCGCTCCACGACCAGGTCCGCCACCAGCCTCAGGTCCAAACGCTGGTCCCCCTCCCCAACAGCAACGTCCTCAACAACCTCCACCCAACGGGGGTCCCATGCCAGGTAATCGTCCGCCACCGCCAGGAGGGTTCGCTCCGCCACCACCCCGAGGTTATCCTCCTGGTCAAGGTCCGCCACCACCCGGAGGATTCGGCCCGCCAGGCCAAGGGCCTCCACCCCCAGGCGCTTATGGTCCCCCAGGCCAGGGTCCTCCTCCTCCAGGCGGCTTCGGTCCTCCAGGTCAAGGTCCTCCTGCTGGCTATCGTCCTCCTGGCCCAGGGCAAGGACCACCTCCTGCTGGATATGGCCCGCCTCCTCCCAACGCGTTTCCTCCACCTGGTCGACCTGGTCCTCCTGGAGCAGCCCCTCCTCCCCAAGGCTATGCAGCCCGTCCACCTCCGCCACAGGGAGCGCCGGCTCAAGGCCAGATAAGAAGATTTTAATTAATTAAATCTTCTTTTTGTCACGGTAAATCAGTAGCTTCATACCCAAATTTACGAATCACGACTGTTATTTTTTCCCGAGTTCAAGTCCGGATACTTACGCCTTTCTTCCTCCGTCTTCTACCCATATTACGGACATTTATTTATTCAATTTCTTCTGCTTATTCTTCTCGTTTCATTCCTCACTTCACTCCGATTTGCATGGGAAATCAAAGGGGTTTATGAAGAACAAATAAATTGTTGTAAAGATTGCATTCGCTATATGGATATAAATTCCGTTGAATTCCTTTGTACTTTTATCCAAAAAAATGTATTTTCATATCATGGAAAATAAACCTTCAAGCTTTCTGGACCAAGTTTTCGATTGCGTTCAGGGATAATGCTACAAGTGATGAATAAGCAGGGTGGCATTTTCAATCTGGCGTTAACCTCGACTTACATTTTGGTCGTTCAAGAGGCAGTCCAAGGGCTTTCGGAATCAAATGAGCTTGCCAATTCGGAAGTCAATAACAGCTGAAACTCACCACGTGCCCACACCAGTTGGGTTAAAGCTCCCAAAGCTGTAGTGGTAGTGAGTTGTAGTACCTTTTGACAAGTGAATGGAATTTACCTCTTGATACACCGAATATGACAGTATAGTACTATATTCAATGAGCGACTGTCTCGAACAGAAGTAAGCTAAATTACTCACTTTGAACTCGGTCAACCCGTAGTGGTATAAAACGCATCCTAGAGGTCGCTGAATGAGCCGAAAGACACATGGAAGGAAAGAAATACTGACCTGACGTGGCGTCAACGTTAGGATATGGATTCTTGGTCTGTTTATGAAAGATCAATTAAGATCGGGCACCACTACTGAGAAGAGACTGTACCTTTCCATGTTCCTTCAAAACATCCGGTGCCACTTGGAAAGTCTGTTGAAAGTTGAAAATGTTTTCTTTGCGGCGTATGAGCTAACTAACCTTGTTAACCAGCTCAATAATAGGGCTGCTCTTCAACTCTGGACGCCCGTCACAGAATTGCTGTAAAGCAATGAACCGTGGATCGGGATTGCGGAGAACACCATGCCCATACCTAAATTTGATGTTGTTGAAATTCACGTATAGACGTAGAAAGAATTATATCAACTGACCCAGGGACAACTTGGCCACTCTTGAGTGTCTTCCACAGGTAATCTTTAATCTGTTCATGCGTGACATTGTCGCCAAGTTCTTTCTGCATGGCAAGTTGCCATCTCAGAACTTCCTGGTTAGCAAGTCTGTATTGAGGCACAGTTAGGTCCCTTCAGGCACAACAGACTGTCGGAGTAGATTACCCGTGTAAGGGACCAGCAAGTGCGAAAAGAGCAGCAGAATACGACAAGTAGGGGTCCGATAGAGTTGAGCCAACCAAGTCTGCGGTCAGATTAGAACAATTGCACTAAAAATAGAACACCAAAATAGCGTACGTGCAGTATGGGCGGAGGCATTTCCTCCTTCGTGATCACCATGCAGCGCAATATAAAGTCGTAGGTATTCGGTCAAGCTCTGGTTATTACCATATCCAAGAAGGTTAGAGTAATTTCCTACAACGGGGAAACTTCAGCATGGAGTACAGTCATCCGGTCGACAATCACCCACCAACAAGATCGAGGTTCTTGTCAATGGCAGGGAGTGGGTTACCGGGCCTATATACATTGCGGTAGATGCGGGCAGCCAAAGCAGGAAGACGAGCGATGAGGTTGATACAATCCTCGAGAGTATGAGTCCAGTACTCGGACTTCTTCATTCCCTTTTCGTATGCAGCCTGAAACGAGCTGTCGTGGTTCAAAGCAGCGACGGCCATTCCTAACTGTGTCATGGGATGAAGAGTTCTCGGGAACCTAACCAGGGCATTAAGACCCAGAGCGATCAAGAGGAATATGTGATTACTTACGAGTCGACGAGTTCTTCGATGAACTTTGGTAGCTCTCCTTTCTCGGCAAACTCTCTTGACAGTTCCCTTGTCTGTTCGACGGTGGGGACTTGGCCTGTCAACAAAAGCCAGAGCATACTCTCTGGTACGATTTCTTTGCCTCCAGGTGCTGTAGGAAGCACCTTCTGGCAATCAGGAATAGACAAGCCATGGAACCTAATACCCTGATAGCGTGTTCATCACGAATGACCCAAGTGTATGAAAGGGTAAGTCGAACTTACTTCAAGAGGATCCAATACGGATGCATCCCATAGCATTGCCTTTAAGCCTCTCATACCACCGATGATATTCTCGACCTTTAATATACATTAGGTCTACATGTCGACGATAACCGATCATAATGGTCTACCTTGACTTCACCAACGACAGTTTGTGCATATTCAGTTTTCTGGAAGAAAAGCATGGATGCCATTCTTAATATACATATAAAAGATTGGAGCATCTACCAGTTTCTTGAGCTGTTCTTGCTTTGCGGGTATGATTTCTTGCAATGTCTCCCGCAATGACTATAGGAGGATATCAACGATGAATTTAAGGTTCAGGAAGAACAATGACATACTTTGGTAGACGCGAAGCGCTGGGTGAAAAGAGAAGATTTACGCAGAGCAGATTGACGCGATGCAAGAGCAGTTCTGGAGAGCATATTTAGCTTTTGGTTGGAAGGAAGTAACCGGGATAGACGAAGAATACTATTTATTATATACCCCACCCATGATCCATCCCCCTGATTTTGGAGAATAGGATCCGGTTACCCGACGAGCGGGGGCCCATTTCCCCAAAGCGGGGTAAGGCGGACCCCAAAAGCATTCCTAATGTCATGTGATCTATGCCAATGGCCACGTCCGTAATCGTGTTAGGTAATCATTGCCTTCCAAGGCAAGTGTGACACACATTACACTTCGCCCAATTTCGCCAGCACATCTCAAAGAACACGTCAATCTTATTCTCCTCCCAGTCCTTACAATGACCTCTGTGCTGGTCCCAGTTGCCTATGTTATAATCATCTTTGGTGGTCTTTTTGTCTTCAGCTATTTCTATCGTAAACATACGGCCAGTACGTTCCTTGGCTGTCCTCTATATTTTGCTGTATATTTAATCAGAAATCAAATGAATAGCCAAGTCCTTCGAACCTTACTTCCCTACTCATGCTGAACGCAATGCATATGTCACACTCCTACAAAAGACCAACCCTCCAGCCAACGATGCCTTGTTGAAATCAGCCCTTGTACGACGCGCCATGGCGGATGTCCAACGTGTTTTGCGAATCAGAGAAGACAAGCCAGCTATGCAGAATCTACTCCAAAAGGGCTCAATAGGCGACGATTTATGGAACAGTCTTCTTGCAGCTGAGAAAGAACTGGAGGGGGAAATCATGGAAGTTGTTGCAGAGGCAAATACCTTTGTGGAAGGGTGGGGTCAAGTTATTTTCCCCACTGCTAATGAAATGCTGGCCAACGAGAAAATGCGTGCCGCTTTCGAAAGGACGAACGAGCTGAAAGCTGAGCTTGGTACATTTTCGTGTTTCACAAAAAGGTTGCAGACCGTTGACTTAAAATTATAGAGGCTAGGTACGAGCAAAGCGCCAAATACGAGATAACCTCAAAGCCTGCTGCCGAATCATCTACGCCCTCTAAACCTACAAATGGAATGTTATCACCAACGCACGACAACGCATCCAGCGATAACGAAGGTTCCGTCACTTCAAAATCTGTAAGCCATTCACGTTCTAAAATGACAGCCGTTCTTATTGTCTGTAGGGCAAGACTAAGAAGCGAAAGTGAATATCCACAAGTACTCAATGTATACGGCTTCGTCGCTTGTTAATACACCCTACTTTATATTTTATTTGGATCAATATTTTCATATATCCAAGGGTGTTTTGAAGGACCAAAGAAAAAGTGTATTGAAAGTACAATGATGACGAAAGTTGAATATAGTATGAGATGAATCAATGAATACCTAAAGTAAGTTAACATCCTGCCGATTATCGAATGGTGAGTGCTTTCTCTCCGGTGCCTGCTCTAGGTTTCCCAGATTTATCAACGTGGTCTAATCCAAGCACATCTTCTGGTGCGAATTGATGCTCGTAGATCGTATCATCTAACGATGTTGTCAATGCGCGAAGTACACTAGAAATTTATTCATTGCTTACCATCCTCAATGTATGAAGGTTGTTTAAACGTTGAAACTTGAATAAGAGCAAATCGATACTTCGCAAGATCTTTGTCTGAAACACCTATCCGAGCTTGTAATCGTTTCTTGGTATCCGAGAATTTCTCGCCCTTTGAGATTTACATCAATGAAAGAGTTTCTACAACACAAACAAAAACACAGACCCTTTTAACAACAAACTTGAATGGGACACCATGCGTTCGTGACAGCTCTTTAGAAAAGTGGAAGACGCCAATGACTTTATCAGAATCGTCAGCCTCAAGTTCTTCCCTTGGTATTTCCTCAGCGTAGAGCTCGACTGGGTCTGGAATATTGCCGATCATTTCAGAGTTGGTGAATTCTTTCTGAGTTTTGCCATCCTTGGAAATTTCAAAGATACGGATCTTTCCAGTTCCACCAGGGGAGAGAGTTACAAGTTTAGCGAGGTGATCAGCTAGGTCATGAACCATACTCGTCTTGGGCAAGAGGAAGGCATGGGTGCCTTCCTCTTTGTTGTGAATGCCGGTCCACGTAACTTTGAGGCTGCGTTTAGTCTCCAGTTCGACAATACTAACGTCCAATTTCTCGTATAGAATAACTGTCGTGGTAGGAGTCGTGTAGCTGGGTGCCATAATTTCAGATATACTTTGATTAAGAGACCGCTTGAGCACCATTTTGGGCTGACCAGTACTTGGGTTAGTAGTCGTAAATCGCAACTTGATATGGTCGTGACGCAAAATTTCTGCAGCTTTGACAGACATCTGAAACTGGAGTTAAGAAGCCGCAAAGAATGCGCGATTTTGACTCACTATATCATAGTTTTGCTTCTTACTCAAGACAAGATGGAATTCGTTCTCAGCATCTGCCTCTTCGAATTTGGGCTTGAAAATGATCATCACTCTATTCTGCAAGAAATCGTAGAACTGAACAGGATTAGAGTATAATCCTTGGCTTTCAAGGTCGTGAATTCTGGTTGTTTAAAGATGAAACTTATATAAGAAGGCATATTTAAAATGTTGACTTACTCTTTCTCAGGAATATCGACCTGGAAACAGATGACATCACCGTCTTGAATCTCGCTTTGTCCGAAAGAGAGTTTGGGCTTCATGAGCTCAATCATTCCGGGTTTGATTTCCTGAGCAAATATATTATTATTGCGTTTCTTCTTTTTGCTTCGACGATCCAATGACATACCTCATAAAGCTTTAGAGGCGTCCCAGGCGTCCAGCGCATGCGTTCGTTGATTATAGGAACAAGGTCTCCAACCTTGCTTGTTCTGGCCATGTAAGCTTTGCCAACACCGTAAAGTGTTTGCTTCGAAGTATCGAAATGTTTGAGGAAAATCATAATTGATTGAGGAGGTGGATCAGGCTGTTAGTATTAGACAAATAAGTATCCAGAATTCAGTTAAAGATAATATATTAGGTACCTTCGATGGATCTGGAATAATATCAAGATAAAGCCTGAGATCATTCTGTCGCGCAGCCATATTATTCCTGATAACTTCCACGGCTACATATGCTGTTAGATAACATCATCCACGACAATGGCGGAAAAGAACGTACTCAGAGTTGGCTCATTCTCCGGTATATGGGTATCAGGTCTGACTGTCTTGTTCTGCCGGTTAACAAGAACCCATAGTCTAATTTGATTCTCAGGATAATTGAAATGGTGCGCGACACGACTCTTGAAGGTGCTATAGGTTTCTTGCTTTAATACACGGAAGCTAGGCAGTTCTGAAGGTGGCCAATTCTTCTCGTCGAATGTGGCCAAATCAAAGCCTTCATGACGAGCGAAGGTCTCATCCGTAATAACCTGAACAACATCATTAGCAGCGAGATCTTTTTCGTCGAAAATAGAAAAACTCACTTTGGCGGTTAAGAAGAGGTGTTGTTCCTCACGTTCCCTCTTCTTCGCCTCTACCTGCATGCGCTCCTCGTCCAAACGCCTCTCTATTTACAGAAGCTCACCATATAGTATCAAGATGAAACAGAAATAACTTACTTAGATGGGCCGGTGTGTCCTCGGGAGCGAATGGTGCAAGAACGTCATCAATGGCAGACTCTCGGATGTATACCAACATGTATGCGTTCGTGAAACGTTTCATTGCACGGACCTGGTTGCGTTGCAAAGCTGCAGGCGTACTATTCAAAGCCTCTCCGCCATAATTCTCCTCCAAAACTTCTTTGTCCGTAACAGGCGTCACCCTGTCATCGTCAAACTTGAGCCAACGAGTTTCTCGATCAGGCTTGATAAGGGCGAAGTAGTGTCCACCATGCAAATCGCCAGAATGGACAAGGACGCCGTGTAGTTTGTACACCCATGGTTGAGATCTATCAGCACTAGCATCGAGGAATTCTTGAAGATCAATCTCAAAAGGGAACTCATGCCGATCATTAATCTTCACCATAGCGTCACGTTGTATATCATACTCGAAGCGCTTGAGTTGAAGATGAAGGACGGGAGGGAAGGATTCAAAGATAATTCCTTTCTTGGCATCTTGAAGACCAAGCCCTTCAGCTTGATACTTGTTCTCGCCGTCGAGCATCTCGACAGCCACGTAATCTTTGAACGATTCATAGAGATTCTTCATGCCCTTGACATTCAACTGAATGTCTAATAAAAATCGCATTAGCTTGGATTCGTAAGTTTTGAATTGTCCAGCATACCATTGAACTCTTCTATACGAGAAGATTCATAATCCACATTGACACATTTGATGTAGCTCTTCATCTTCCCTACGAAAAGTTTGGCAATGGCACCCTCAGCCTTAGTGCCCTTATAATGAAAGATTGACGTCAAACGAACAACATAGCCACGAAAAAGGATGAACATACCTTCATTTTGGATTCCAGCTTATCCTGGAGAACACGATTAAACTCCTGTACGTCATGTTGAAGGAAAGAGTCAAGGGATTTCCATCCAAAGGACTTAGTCAGCTCGGTGGTTCCTAAGGGACAATTGAGATATACATATATGCGCAACAACTATTAAAAGGTTTCGTGTACTCACCCACAGGCTGATCGGAAGTTTGTAAGTGGTAGAAAACTCGTTGTAACGCTAGGGCTACACTTTCCGTTGGAGAATCGTCCTCTGTGGGAATTTGATATACGGCCTATGAAAGAAAAATATGGTAAGAAACGGACTGTTGACATTACGAAGCCAATCACCTTGCGGAAGTCACGGGTGCAGAAAAATGATTGGAGAAGGGAATTCATATAACATGTTGCTCCTTGATTTTTGAGTCCAACAAATCCAGTTTCCTTCTTCGAATCATAACTATGGGGAGATAAAGACCACGGGAAACAGCACAACATTTAATTCACCCACTTTACGAAGTTGTGCCATAAGACACCCGTCGGGTCTTCCAAGACTCTCACATAAACGGTTATTTCTGCAGACTCGTCTTCAATTGTTGGGCGCAAATGACCTTCCTGTGCGCTGAAGAGCTTCCGTAATTCACTAAAACGTGTGAAACCCCAGTCACTTTCTTCAGCGATGAAACGATGGTTAGCATCTAGGGAGAACAATAAGTATTATCATTGAAACATGGCTATTAATCGACCTTACGGCTAACGGTGTATATTGTAGGGTCATGCGGATTAGAGATGACCAATGCGAATTGGGCACATGCGTGCCACCCTTCTGGGGATTTCTTGGGCTCTGCATAATCCAGATACACAGACACAGTATCGTTTGGTGGTGCATTGGAGTTGCCGAATGGAAAGAGAAGGATTCGCCTTTCAAAGTCAAGAAAAGCTGTTGAGATGTAGGGCATGAAATGCGGAAAAGAGGGGCTGACCATTTATGACCGCCACATTCGAATTCTGGACTCGTCAGCTTCTTGTCGAGCTTCTTCCAATTGGTCAACTTCCATGTGTAAACCTTGAAGTCTTTAACATCATGGCCCAAGTCTGGCATATGTTTAGCAGCAAAAGCTTCGTCTAACAAACGACACTAGGTGAGCATCCAGGGCATATTCACAAGAGGTAGGGCGCTCACGATCCCGTACAGATACCACTTCATCTATCTCCATAGTGGGAGTCCCATTTTGCTTCTCATCTATGACATCCATCGAGTCGTTCTGCAGAATAGATCTTAATGAAGTTCAATGATAAAATGAACAAAAAGATACAGACCATTCCACTGCCTCGAAGACAGGATTATGGGTGAAATACGATCAAGCGGGTGTGAACCGAGCTATAATTTTTGTACTGGTCGGAAGATGAATTGGTAGAGAATATGCGTCCTGCGAAGATACCGAGTGTTGACCGAAGTGCCTTACCAAGGCTAGAGGACTGAATTCTCAACGTCGATAGGGCACGGTCATTGCCGACTGCTGACTCATACGTCACATGAGAGTTCCCACGCAGTGCAGCCCCACCATAAAAATGAGGGCAAACGGTGTGTCCGTAGCTCTTGCTTTTTCCTCAAAAATTGAATCGCTCAGATTTGTCTTCCGTATGCTGTACCTTGAGTGTTTCCTTTACTTTTCAATGTGTGACTGATACACGATCCTTAAATTGTCTCGGCAGGGAAACTCTATGTCTCCATCAGCCTTTCAGCTGTTCTACTGTCGTGGAATGAGTCAAAATCGTGTAATATCAAACCAAGGGGAGCGGTGTGTCGTTCTATCTTCGTTTTGAGGTTAGGTCGCCCGAGGTTTACCTCTCCGCTCCCTCCTTGGAAGACGCCCGGTGCAAGTTGTATGCGATTGAGTGCTTTCAGCACCCCCAGTCATCGCATGCTTTGCATTTTGGCATACATCTTTTCCGTGTATCATCGTATCTGTTTAGCATACATAATGTTATAGTATGTTTCAAGTGGAAAAATTACATCGCGTTTACACCAAGTCCGATTCCGAAATGATTACATACATTAGGTCCGTAAATGGCAGGGGTGTGGCATACAGGCGTCCTTCCTTCAGCCTCATGTCGCTGAAAAGCCTTTATACCTCTCGCGGCGTGGTTATTTCTTTTCTTGCTTTTTTTTTCGCACTTGCGAACGTTTAGGATCCATAAGAATACCCTTAGACTCCAGTTTACGACAACTGCATGAAAAACTTCTTCTCACGTCGACACGATACTCAGGCGGGCCACTCAAAATCTGCTTCACGAGAATCATACAAGTTCTGGATCCCGAATCCTGATCCTGAACGAGATCCTGTTAAGTCAAAGTCCAGTGATCCTACTCATGAAAATGTTACGAAGGTTCCACCAACATATTCACAAGGTGGAAAGCGAAGTTCTAGTCGTGCCCCCAAAACACCCTTTACCGTCCCCATTCCCGCTCAGGAGAGAGCACAAATTCCGATTCCAGGTTATACCGCTGCAACACTTTCTGGCCAGGACAATCCAGCATATTCAACGACTCGATTAAATCCAGGTATTTCTTCGACCCATTATCCCAAAGCTTATGCCCCATCCTCTTCAAGAAATCGCGATTACTATGATGCTCAGCCTCAGCCACAACCACGTATATCTTCTCGTCCTACATATTCAACACGAACATGGAATCCAATGGAAAAATCAGCCAAAAATGTAGCACCTGTCAACTCTAATGGTGAATCATCTACCGCAGTCAAGCACGAGATATGGGTGCCGCCGAGTGCGCCTTCGAATTCGAGACAACATGAAGAGCGGAGGAGGCATTACATCTCACAAGTGGATGAGGTTCCGGATCGGTATCGTCCTCGAGCCAACCACGAGGAAGAAATCAGTGGTAAAAAGGTCGATGCACGAGAAATGGGTAAAGCACGAGACACAGTGGAAACTACAAGATACCCCGCCAAGGATCGGGAACGAGACAGGGTGCGCGGCGTAGAACGGGAAAGAGATCGTCACAGAACCCGAGATCGCGATGGCGACCGCACAAGGGAAAGGGAGCGAGAAAGAGAAAGAGAGAAGGAACGGGAAAGAGAAAAGGAAAAGGAACGGGAAAGAGAGAAAGAGCGGGAAAGAGAAGGGGAGAAGGAACGGGAAAAGGAGAGGGAGCGAGAAAAGGAGAGGGAGCGAGAAAAGGAGAGGGAGCGAGAAAAGGAGAGGGAGCGAGAAAAGGAGAGGGAGAGGGAAAAGGAGAGGGAAAGAGAAAGAGAACGCGAAAAA
>Ga0247779_1000813_pt1 | contig 16832 bp, 14 predicted proteins | sample UWRJL221509R5_FD_179925 | JGI IMG/M metagenome (GOLD analysis project Ga0247779, IMG submission 179925) | Plant litter microbial communities from Arlington Agricultural Research Station in Wisconsin, United States - UWRJ-L221-509R-5 | ecosystem: Environmental > Terrestrial > Plant litter >... | reverse complement strand
ACGAATTTGTGTTTAGCACATCGAGACTATTTGGATGATTGAAACCGGACACACATATCATCGGAATGCAAACTGTTAGTGTTAGCCATCGAGTTGTCAGTACTATGACATTTGCGGAGTGACACAAGGGTCAAAATATATGACGACGACGCACAGAAAAAATCCATTTCAACGCAAGGTAGATGAAATTCTCAGATAATTGGAATGTAGTGGCTGCAAATAAAGATGAGACGCGGTGGATTTCGTCCGGTGATGTAGAGACATTGTCTAAAAGCCAAGCTCGGCGCTCCGAACTGACAATCATGTCGTGCCGACTTGTCAATCAACTGCGGGCACAGTTGGCCCCAGTTCATGAACAATCGTAACAGGAAGCAAATACGACGTTAGGAGACTTTCCTTATATTTTCGAGTTAATTACATTTAAAATCTTCCAACCTCTTTAGAGAGTAGTGTCAAGTAAATAAATGATAACGGCATGATGCGTATGAAATTGACGGCATAACCAGTTAAAATATTCGTGTCAAAGGTGGCTAAAAGAGCACGTCAAGCATGAGGAAATGGGGAGCATGAGGAGAGAGTCGGCCGTGTTTTGAAAAAGTGACTGAGACCTCGCGATTCTTTTAGGTTTTAGGGGTTTGCTGTCCATACACATATACTGGCCGGTAACCAGGCTTATTAGGTGGGTCCCAATGCTGAGAGGATCCCAGGTTTTCGACGGAAATCGGCTTAGATTTTGCTTCCCCGACAAAATCCTGACCAACGCTACTGAAGAGAAATTGCGATGGGTGCCTCTGAAGTAGGTGACATTGAAGCTTACTCCTTAGGCGCTTCTTCACTCCACTGGCAAATAGTACACAAAAGAATGTGCTTTCTTGAGAGTGGAATGAGTGGTATCCAAAAGAGTTCAAACCAAGTGGATCTCTTGGCTTGGACTACAGCAACTGCAGATAATCGTCAAAATGCACTCGCCGAGTCGTAACATCTAAAAATAACTAGGACTCACCATTGTGGCACCTGGCACACTGTCGCGGGGAAGCATTGTTTTCAGGTTTGATACTTGTCGGGCAGCCAACTGAGGAAAGTAGAGATCCTATTCGTCTTCAAGACGAAATGAAAACAGAGTAAAGTGACGCACATATGATTGGGATTGGGATACACATAAATGAATATTTCCGGATAGCTCAGTTGACTGTGTAAAAGACTGCGCCGTGTAGAATATTTAATATCTTATCTGGAGACCGATATCCCACTAAAGACGGCAATTGTTACAAAGGGCAGTGAGTGGTCAGGATTCAGGGAATGTCATTGTCACCTGTCACTAGTTCACTATACAGAGGAGACGGCCGTCGGGCCGGGAGAGTAGAACTAAAGCAGTGAGCAGGTGACCACTCCAAGATCGTGGAAAGGTGGAAATTGCCCTTTTGGGAGCTTCTTGCCATTTATAGGAATCTTCAGAAATATCTAAATTTGTTTGGTCTAACTACATGTTATAGGTACATGGAATATTTGAACATGCAACGGTGGATAGATGACATGGAAAAGTAATTAATACAATATACTAGGATGCAACAAATGCGCCTTTCGACGGATGTGGTATACACGTTCCAAAACGAGAGCAAAAAGGATAGCACAAAATCAAAAGAAGCAAGTAGATAGAGGACGAAGCAAGCTAAGCGTTGCATGTTATTAGTGGTAGCTGTTACTGCAGCTGTCGGCGTAGGCATGAAGTTCAGACTGAGAGGCAATGATCGACATCGACGAGTTGAACGGTGATGAGATCATATAGGTTGGTGCAGATAAAGCATGCGTTTGCATAGATGGTGAATTGTGATGGTGAACATACGCAGGAACCATTGGAGGGCTGTCACGCATGATCCCAGGCCCCGTCAGTTGTGGGGGATTATAGTTGAATTGATCGACGTCTTGATAAAACATTTCGTCCACGGCACCTTTTGTGATGCTTGGGAACGGCGGATGGTTTGCGAAGACGGGTGAGCTGTGTCTACTATAACCAGAGCCTGTGCTTCCAGTGGCCACGGAAGTGGATGTGCCTGGAGGTGTATACGACGGCCAGCCATTCGAGCCGTGGTCATCTCCAGTACTGCATGCCGTAGTCGGGGCAGACTCTACTCTACGCTGGGAGGATATAAACAAGTCGAGGGGACGAAGTATCGGTCGATCTTGTGCCTCGTGCCCACTCGGCGTGATAACAGACATTAGCCCTAGATGAGGGCTCGGCGAAAGCGATAAGTTACTTATGTGTATGTCGGAAGTAGGATTGTGCAAGGATTGTAAGTCTGCATTGCGGTCGTACATAGACAGTTGGTGATTCTGAGTAGTCTGGTGTCGTCTGATTTTTCGGTTCTCCCATATTATGGCGGTTTGCTTTTCCTGTTCTTCACTTTTTGAGAGGCTCCACCTCATAGATGCCAGCACGGACGCGCATACAGAGAATCCCTCGTCCACAGTTAGATGCCTATCGACGTTCTCGCGCTTTACTTCTCCGTCGATGTAGTCACTGTCAATCGTAGCCGTGGCACATGCAGCATAGTAACACCCGTCTCTCACGAGACCTGCATCCCATCGGAAGATGTCCAAGGCTCCAGGGAGATTACTGGAGGTGAATTCACAAATGATGCTTATGATACGGGGGAGGATTACGGCGCATCTTCTGTCAGCGCCAAACAAGAGTTGCTTCGGGGTAAGGTACGGGGAGGAGCTAGATGAATGGGAGGAGGTTTGTGAGGTTGTTGCACTGTCAAACATGAGTTGAGGATCATCCGGCGTCGATGGGAATGAATGAAGCGCATGCTGAACCACATTGTCTGTTGCGTTACCTTCCTTAGTAATAGATTATTATAGAAAGCAAAATATAGCACTTACGACATTTAAAAATGAATATCTGCCACCCGGCAACAAACTGTTCTATTTCGCGACGTCTTGGGTCATCGATAGAAGCTCGTTTCATCCCATCAAGTTCTTTCCAACATCTGTCGAGACCGTGCCAAATATCTCGCATTCCGTTAGCGTCTACAAGTCCATGCTGTGCCGTCCGCCTCGAATCTTTGGCGTTTGGCAAAACGGAATGCATCTTCCTGCAGATATTGGAAATATCCAGACAAACAGAAGATGTATACATGAGTTTCATGTAAGATTTATAGGCAGCAGCTTCCTTTGGGCCCAGGTGAGAAATTTCTTGATGATGATAAGGACTCATGTTGGGTATATGTTCAAGAGAAGACGATGTTGGAGGGGATGGCAAGCCTATATCCTGGTGGTTGGACGACGGCAAAGTTCGTTGGAATGTATCAAGATCGTCATTAGACCTGAGGCAAATATATCAGTAAGGATCACTCCGCCCGTCAAAAAGAAAAAGAACCACGAACAAGTAGAAGCGTCCTCCGTGAATAGTAGCATGAGATCCTTCTTGTATGTACGCGTACCAAAATATCCTCGCGCGCGTAAGGGCTTCTTCGTATGTAGGGGTGAGGGAAGCCGACACCACACAAAGCGCCTGTACCTGTGACATCGTGGCTTCATAGATTACAAGCCGTTCAAGTGGTTGCACATCTGTAATCATATCTCAATACCAAAACGACCAATAGACAGATAGACGCCCACCTTCTAGAAGAGGTAGAAGCAGCAGCAAAGCGCGGACACCGTCCAGACTGGGTCTCCGTAGAACACCGTGAGCATCAATAAGCTCTAAAAGCTCCCGCACGTATGAGTTGCATTTTGTTTTCCATTGTCGGCGCTTACTTCCAGGGGAAGTGAAATCTGAATCTCCATGGGTCTCTGGGAGACCTTTATTATCCAGACCGAATGAGGCAGCCCAGGTCACGAGCAACATTGCGATTAACGCTCCTTCGTCAGACAACAACTGGGTACCTTTACAGTGTGCCGTGAATCTAGCGCTGAATTCACTAGGGTCAAGGATAGGGCCTAAAACATATGAGTGATTTGGTCAACGGACATAGTGGCAAACCAAAGACTTACGTTGGATCCTAAACCATTGCCAAAACGGTGATACGAAAAAGTCGGAGTGCAGAGTAGGGATGTTACAAGACCGAGAAGATGAAGAGTCGTCCTGATCCGAGACTTTGCCAAAAATTGCTCTGTGAAGAAAAAGTCGATGAGCTATGTAATCACAACTGAAGAGGATGCGCTTTAATTATGGACTTACTCCACTTGCTGCAGGCGTCGTCCTCGCCTAAGCAGCTTGACGGCTTTGACTTCGGCAAATTCGTCACTGCTTAGATGAGATATTATTATACCGCCAAAAATCGCGCAGAGCTAATATGAAGACTAACACGCATTTTATGCCGCGTTCTTTGCAATTTGAACATGCTGGAGTAGGGCCCACGAAACCGAGAGGCAAGTCCTTAAGATCACATCGCACCCTGTAGATCGGGTTGAAAGAAAATAGTTGATTTAGCATGATACGATGATGGTGACCTTGAACAAACCTTCGCATGCGACAAGCACCACAAGCGGAGAATTGTTGTCGAGAAGATTTTGGCTGGCTTGCAGAACGACGAGAATAAGGAGCTCCTGAGGTACGTGATGTAGGCTGACCAGAAGCGGTAGCAGTTGAAGAGGAGCCTCTGGAAGGCATGACGGCTGGTGGCGAGGGAGAAAACTTCAGAAGAAGGGGGGCAAGCGGTGAGTTGGTTGTTTTTATAGCAAGGAGTAATTATACTTAAGAGGATTAACAAGAGTGGAACATGAGAAGGAGATTCAGGATCAGAGGCCTGACGTTGACTTGGCGAATGGACAAAAGGACGACTCGAACGGATCTGCATAGATCTCGAGAACATAGTTTCCTCGACGATATTGGTCGCCGGCCAAAGATTTGGATGGCCCGGTGGCAGTACTTTATTTTATTAGCAGGAATCCCACCATGAATGAACCCTACCTGGAATCCTATCGTCGGCAGACTCCGGCTCACTCCTCTCCCGTCCTTTCTCCTACTCTGTAGTTTCACTTTTTGGCTTTTGTGTGCGTGGAATATGTTCATCTGCCCCATTAAACTTGCTTCAGAGAAATTCCGTGTATGATTGAAGCGTTTTGCTCTTTCAGAACAACAAACCCAAGTATCTGGCTCAATTCTCGGCTAATCCATCTTGAACCTTATCTTGTCTTCCTCACAACCTTTCTTTCTTCAAATGCAGTTAGTCCATTAATGAAAGCTATTGAGCACTTTGGATTGATCAACATTGACCACTTGCCAGTGCTTCGATTTCCCACAGCAGCCGGTGGGACCCTCTGAGTCATGCGAGCGGCTTGTTTCCTTATGTCAAAGTCAATAAAATGTGAGGTACTCAGATCGACGTTTCTCATTGGCTATAGTTATCACAAAAACTCTGTCCGCCGACGACATGGGTTCCTAAAGTGCACTGCAGTTCAAGTCACGCATATCATTGCTGTAATATTTAACTACCTACTTTCGCGATATCCTATACCGGTGTCGGTCTAAAAAACAATCCGCCTTCATCATGTAACCAAACTGGCTTTCTTCAAAGCTCTTCTCAGTTGTCCAACTGTTCTCTGCTCAGGATTTAGTTTAATATCGCCAGCCATTGCTTCGATATTATTCCCGTGTTTTTTGACGAGTGGTGCCAAGTATTTGACTTCGCCCGACGATGTATGTCGAGATCCAATTCCTGATACAGCAATAGAAAGCGTGGTCGTGCCCGTGGCAGGAGCGGCAATTTTTTCTAAACCTATGAGAAATGTGTGCGTTAGCGTAATCTTAACCTTTGACAGCGCGTTGGGAATTTAAATGCTATTTGCATGCGAAAAGATAGGAATACCGAGGGGTAATTGACTTTCGCAAGTAGAAAATACGTTAAGAGGCACCATGGTATGGGTAAATGAATAGATAGCATCCCCAGAAGACACTCACTCTGAACTAGTTTGTCATCTTTAGCACCGAAGTGCGAGGCGGTACTTCTTGAAAAGTCGGTCGCCCATCGTTGACGAACACCCCGATCTATCCTGGATTCGACGTCGTCCATCACAACATCATCCTGAGGGAAAGTAACTGCATCCTTGCTTTCGTCTTCTTGTTTCTCATTCATTTCGACGCCTAACACATTACCGGCAGCGTCTCGGATGATTCTGCCAAATCCACTCGGCACCGGAGGTATAGTTGTAGGTTCATGGGACGACGACCAAGTGGATGCTGTCGGCTGTTCCTGTTCTTCAATGATTTGATGTTGGACACCGAGTGGTTTTTCGATGCCTCCTGCCGCAGAAGGATCCAGGGTGACCACAAGGCCAAGTCTTGCGTAACTGGGAACAGGCGAGTTAAAAACGAGATATAAGCCATCGGTAAATTAGATAACAAAAAACTCACTTTTGACGAACTGTCAATTGACTGTCCCAAGCATCCTGTAAAGCTTTCGGCCCTCGAATAGCTATTTTTCAACCAAAAAAAATTAACTTGCTGGAATCCACTGAGATGGTGAACCTCACTAACGAGGAGTTTTCTTGAGGTTTCTCTTCGCATGCCGCGAATGAGAAACAGGTTTATGGGTAGAGGAGCGAGCTTTGCGTCTTTGACGAGGGTTTGCCATTATAAAAGAGGGCAATTAACGCAGGAAAAAAGCGCAAAAGATAAGTCAATGTCTCTGCGCAGTGTTCAGTGGAGTCGTTTAATGTTCGTTATTGATCACTACTTGCTGCAACATTCTGATCAAATTTGCAATTGGCCCGGCATTTGCCGAAAACGCGTTTCCGCCGTCCTCCGTGTTGTACTCGACAACACTTCACTCGACTTTGTTTAGTTCACAATGTCTTCCCTCAAGATCCACAGACAATCTGCTTTGAGCGCAACTATCACTGTATGCTCTACCATATTCTACATTACGAAGAGAACTATCACGCTGAGCTGTATCTAGGCTTCAAAACGATGGACCACATCCCTTGGATTCTGGGGAGCTAGCGCTGGTGCTGCTGCTTTACTGGTGGGTTCTCATCTAAATGGATGCTTTCACTTAAGGGATGAACTCATGTCTCTTAGTTCCTTTCTGTTACCCCTCTTGTGAGGCGCGAAGTGTTGGAGAAGGTTCCAGTGGTACGCATCACAGTCATATATCGTTTACGAAAAGGCTGAAAATAGCGATTATTTACAGTTGGGTCTATACTACGAGGACAAAACTCCTGCCAGCGATAAGCCATTCTAAATAATCACCGCTTTATTCTATACCGTTAGAGAGAAGTGTCCATTGGAATTATATATGCCTGGACAGCGGAAGGCTACAATGAATATATCCATGACGATGTAGAAGGATAAACTCTAGAGAATATATTAAAGTTTGGAATCTTGGATAGGACTCGTAAGGTCCAGCCCAACTTTTCTTTCCAGTTCTTTCACTGCAATGTTGGTTTTTCCAATGACTACCACTAGAAACATTGAAGTTGGTTGATCAATATGTTGAACAAATCTTTTTTCAGATAGATGACTTACAAATTGTTTCCATTCCTAGGGATCTAGCTGCCTTCAAGTTCCTGTTGTGTGATATATTTGATGTATCAGTTTCTTAGTCGATTTTGACTTTTGTGAAGTAGAACTCACAGTCCGATGTCGTCTAGGAAAATGGCTTCGGCAGGTTCGATTCCATTGCGCTTGCACGCTAGGAGATAGAACTCGGGTTCGGGTTTTCTGTAGACTTGTCACCAACTTTCTATGAATGACTATATCTTTTACACACCGCATCCCTAGGCTGCTGCTGTCACAAAAGTCATCGAACAAATCTCGAAGATGTTTTGGGATAGCGCCGTCTCCCCAGCCTAGAAATTTGAGTTCTTCCTTTGGGACGTTGATTCTGGCGAAATTGTTAGTCAGGGCGATGACTTTATGCTGCCCTGCTTCTACAAGGATTAATTCTTCAGCGGCCGTGTATGACCGATCAAAGCATAATTGACTCGCCTCTCAGATGCAAAATTGCTTTACGAATATGCGGGTCGTACTGTTGTGCTTCTCGCATCATTGCTCCGAACAACTAGAAGAAAACAACATCAACATTTTCGCAATTTTTTGACCTGCGTTCAGAATGAATTACTTCACGACCATCAATATTCAAGATTTCTGGTAAATTCGGGCATGCTGCATGGAACGTACGTATTCAATTTTGATTTTAATGCAAGGCTCGTAAGTCTGATCATAATGAACACTCACGCAAACCCTTACGGTTACAATATGCCTTGTACCTTTCGAATTTGGCCCATGTTAGAAGCGCGGCGCATGAAAAATAGAAAACAATAAGCACGATGCACCATTGGTTACCATTGACAGTGTCCGACAAATCCCTCCCAAAAGCTTCGTAGAAAGGAAGTAATTCAATTTCTCCTCGTTCAAATTTTTGCCAGGCTCCGTCAGAACCTCGACCTGTTCTAAATATATTCGTGAATTAATGTTGTCGATTAACGGTTATTGTACGGCATAATTCGTCAAAGGCGCTGAATGCTCACATTGAGCAATTGATATAATTAACAGGAAGTCCAAGTTTACGTTCATGCTCTGCAATGGCAATGAACGGGCTCCGCATTACCACACCTCCGATCTAAGTACATAAAAACAATTAACAGCAGTATAGATATGGCATCCACATGCTTTAAAATCGTAAAGGTGACTTACATCGAAGATTACTGCTTTATATCGGCCAGACATAAGAGCCGTTGTTCGTTCTGTGATGCTAACGAGCAAACCGCGGGATTCAAAGAAAGCTTAGGAGACAAACAATCTCAAGGTCGGCGAAAGTTATATGCCAGCGTGCGTAAGAGTAGATCACAGTCGAGCAAGGCGAGAAGTCCGCCGTTCAAGCAAGTACCAGAATATGCACCGAGCACCGATTCCGGGAGGCGATGCTCGAGTTCGTTTGTTCGAACAGCCGCAAGGTGGTCAGACCGGTAATTCGGTACCTGCACATCCGGAAATAATCAATATGTAGTCTGACCACGTGAGTACTCTAGTTCTAATTTAAGGACAATGACCAGTGCAAGTTGAGCTGTCCCTGAAATCAATGGTAGGCTGTGCTCTTCATCGCTGAGAATATGCAATTGATACTTAGGGACATGCGCTTAAGCGCGTGTCTGCCGAAAGACGTCAATATATGCACATTTAATGATTTAGACGCTCAATGACTTCACTGATTAGAAAATTAAAACCCTGATTACAGTTTCCGACGCGCCTAAAAGTCTAGATCGACCATAAAGAAACACATAGGTTGGCATAGTACAAGCTTCAAAGGCTGTGAGCCCCATATATAACAGTCTTTGGATTTGTTATGGAAACCTGTAACAATGTAAATGGGTGCATGAAAATTAGCAGCGTATTTAGTCTGACTTCTTAGAAAGCATGAACACAGGATAATGCGTTAACCGCCTTTCACTTTTGTGAAGTATTCTAGAAGCCTTCAACAATGCTTTTATGCTGTCCTTGAGAAGTAGTAGAAGAATCAGCGTAGGAGGCCGACCGTCGCCCAAGTGTCATCCACAGGCTGTACACAGCCACTTTCCCCTATAAATACACGCAGACGATTGTGATCATTTCGATAACTCTTGCTCTTTACTACTACTGTACCATGTTCAGCTCTGGCTACGGTCCCTCCAGACATCATTCCACCTATCCCCCACCCGCAGGTCAAGTTCCCGTACCTCCTTACAATACGCGCCCAGGATTTTATCAACCCCAGCATGGTCCGCCACCCGGCGCTGACCCGCAGTTGTGGCAATGGTTTTCTAGTGTAGATGCAGATCGCTCCGGATCCATTTCTGTTACTGAGCTGCAAAGTGCTCTGATTAATGGTTCGCTATATTATATCTACTACAACGCTTAATCTCAACGTTTGTGTGCAGGCAACTGGACGCGTACGGCATACTTTCCTGATATGTAGTGTCTGCGTCATTTACTAACTCGTGTGCAGGTTTCGATCTCGATACGGTTAAGATGTTGATGTCGATATTTGTTCGTCTTTTTTGATGCCTTTCGGAACGTATCGCAGAACTAAACCGAGTTTTGTTGTCAGGATACAGACAGAAGTGGCACAATCAATTTTACTGGTGAGAGAGTCTTCTCGATGATGTCACTTGGATAAACACTCATTATCAAGTAGAGTTCGCTGGGCTCTGGAAGTACATCTCAGACTGGCAAAATGTATTCCGCCATTTCGACAGAGATAGATCCGGTTCCATTGAAGGGAGAGAATTGGCAGAGGCCTTGAGGAGTTTCGGTTATAGTCTCTCTCCTGGATTGCTTACTTTAATTGAACAGAAATATGGTCAGTAAAGACGCCGCTCTATACAGCAAAGCGCTCATCTAGTTGCATAGCTTCTGAACCGGCGGCAACGGCTGGGTATGGGCCTCCTCCGGGAATAACCTTTGACCGTTTTGTACGTGCTTGCGTCTCGGTGAAAACACTTACAGAAGCCTTCCAAAGGTATTTTAATTCCCTGGTCCCATTGTCTCGTTGATATATATATATGCTGTACTCCACAGAATCGACACCGATGGAGATGGTTGGATCCAGATCAGCTATGATCAATTCATGAATGTAAGTGTGGCTGTCCGTTGCTGTTCATCGCGTGCGTTTACTGTATACTGCGATTAGATTGCTCTTAGCGCCCCTTAAGCATGTATGTGACCCACTCTGAGCAGAGGCACACCCTACAAGGTTCTCTGTCTGTGTACTTTTATAATCGATGTGGCCAGCCCATATTTCGTGTAACCGCTATCATGAGCTTTCCTTATAATATTTGTACATTTCTCCATACACGCGTTCTTTTTATCAATTCGATTTTCTTTCCTTCGCCTCCCAAGTCTCGTTCTTAGATCGTTCCCAATGTGTTGATGGCACGCGCACAGAAGAGTTTGAATTCCACTTCAGGCAATTGGGAAAATGGCGATGACCGGGTCGTTTCCTGTTGTTTCCCCAACGTTCGGGCACAGATTGCAACCGCATCCGGAAACATTTACACCGAGAGCCGAAAGCAGTATGATTTCCCCGCACTACAGAATCGACGGTTTACTGGAGGTGTGTTTGATTTCCTACAGAGACTAACCATATGTTTAACGTAGTGTATTGCTCCTGAGAGAAAGAACGCAGAATAAGTAGTTGGGAAAATGACGGAGAGAAAATGAGTTGGACCTGCTGACCTGCGAAGGTGTCAGGGACCTGATAGGCAGCCCCTACGACGGCTTGCCGATTAAATATTTCACGTGCGCATGCTCGTCCATTAACTTGTACCCTTTCTCTCTCTTTCTCCTTCCTTCCCGTTCGTCTGCATCCTCAACATGCCTATTGTCGCCAAAAACGCTGTCCAATGGCCACCAGTCAAGCCCTACGATAAGCAAAGTCTGCCTGTCCCCGGTACCAAGCGCCCTGGTCAAACTGGTACGCATACATTTCCGACCTGTTGATTGCTTAGTCTAATTTAAGTCCTTCTAGCCCACTACCGCAATGGTACGCTGTTTCTTCTGCTAGGGCAATTAGGTCTCTGACGTCTTTGAAGGAATTTGGGGCTTAATTGACGAGAATACTCCGGGGATACTCAATACTTTGGACGCAGTCTTTTTGGATGGCATTAAAATTGGAGAAGACCGCCCTTTTTTGGGTCGCCGGAGCGTCATATCTGCCAATCCCTTAAAATTTTCACCCACATACACCTGGCTTACCTATGGAGAAGTCGACAACAAGCGACGCTACATCGGAAGTGCTCTTCACTCACTGTTTGAGAAGGGTGTTATTGGTGGAGGTGAATTCCCGACGGTCGGTATTTGGGCTCAGAATTGTCCTGGTATGTCATAATACGACACACGTCACCGCGTAGACCCGTTAACTTCTGGTTAGAATGGCAGATCATCGACCTTGCATTGCAAAGCTACCAGAAAGTATCTGTCAGTTTGTATGATACACTTGGCAAGGACTCCGTTGGTAAGCATATCAACGAGTTACAAATAAACTAATTCTAATCATCGCTATAGACTACATGTACGGTGCCATTCTTTACGTGCCATACCTAGTCCCGACTCACTCACACTTCACATTAGCATCAACCATGCTCACCTTTCCGTCATCTTTTCCACTTCGGATCATATCCCGACTCTCTTGAAAGTCGCTCCTAAAGTAACTATGCTTAAAGCTATCGTGTGCATGGACAACATCTCTTTGGACGCTGCGAAATTGCTCAGAGAATGGACCGAATCGCAAGGTCTAATCTTTAGGGAATGGAATGAACGTATGTTTTCTTTTTTATCTTTCCTAGATATGTCTCTTATTACTTGCTACAGTCGAAGAATACGGCAAAGCCAACCTCATTGATCCTATTCCTGCATATCCTGAACTTGTCGCTTCGATTTGTTATACTTCCGTAAGTTCTATATTTAGTTTTCTGTTCAATGTTTAACTGATTACATCATCCCACACATAGGGCACAACCAGCCATCCCAAAGGTATGTCTAATGAGTTACAACTTAGACGTGTAAACAAATATTTTGCGTGGTAGGGGTTGTTCTGAAGCACAAAAACTTGGCGGTTGCGACAGCGAGTAATATGTATGGTATGGAGTTGGCCGATGATGCCTGCTTGTTGTCTTACCTTCCTTTGGCGCACATTTACGAGGTATGAGACACCTTATGTCATCTAATTCGTACTCAATATTACGAAACAGAGGATTTGCGAACTTTGCACAATCGCGGTTGGTGGAAGAATCGGTTACTTCACTGGAGATCCGCTGCGCCTCTTGGAGGATGCCCAAATCTTGAGACCCAATTTCTTCCCTTCAGTCCCTCGAGTACTCAATCGAGTCTACCAAGCTGCTATGATCGGTGGAAATGTACCAGGTTTGAAAGGGGCTCTGTTTAACAAAGCTCTTTCAACAAAACTGGCCAACCTTCATCAAACTGGAGACAACACGCATGCTTTCTGGGATAGACTTGTTTTCCGCAAGGTAGATCTTATCGAATTCTTCATGGTCTATTCATTGCTGACGTTTCTGTGGTTTTGAATAGATTCAAGCTGTCTTGGGTGGAAAAATGCAATTGGTCACCAGTGGTTCTGCTCCAATTAGCCCGGACGTGATGGATTTCCTTAAGGTAGCGTTTGCCTGCGAAGTTGCCGAAGGTTAGTACTTTATTTAATACCTTTTCAAAAATATATTGATGTTATTTTCAACAGGGTAAGCAGTATGAAACAGATGGTTTATTACCAATGATTAATTTTCAATGACCAGGTATGGAATGACAGAGAATTGTGCTACAACCTCTAAAGCATGGCCCAACGACCCTTCGGCCAGTGGAACTGTCGGTCCTCCCCAACCTGTGAACGAGATCAAGCTCGTGGATGTCCCAGCCATGGGTTATACATCAGAAGATAAGCCTAACCCTCGCGGTGAAATCTGCATTCGCGGCACCAACTGCTTCACGACATACTACAAAGGTGACATTACAAACACTTCCTTTCTGATGCTCCTTTTTGACCGGTCTATTCAATAGATGAGAAGAACACCAAAGAAACCATCGACGACGAGGGATGGATGCACACTGGAGATGTTGGAGAGATTGATTCATGCGGTCGCATTAAGATCGTTGATCGTGTAAAGGTGAATCACATTTTGATGTGGCGCGTGTCATACAACGTCAATACTAATTATAATTTCTCGCAGAACATCATGAAGCTTGCTCAAGGTGAATATGTCGCCCTAGAAAAGATCGAAAACCTGTACAGCAGCACACCACTTGTTGCGCAACTATATGTCCACGGTGATGGATTGCAGTCGTACTTGATTGCAGTCCTTATCCCCGATCCAGTCCAGTTGGCCGGCATTGTAACCTCGGTAACTGGTCAGAAAGTGGCAGCAGAAGATAGTGCTGCGCTTCAATCTGCGTGTCATGACGAGCGCGTCGTCGGCCACGTACAGAAAATCCTTAACAAAGTTGGTCAACAGAACGGTTTGAAGGGGTAAGTGACATGACGTCTGATTATAAAACCTCAACAGCTAACTTTATTTCATCACACCCGCTCATAGTTTCGAGATGATTAAGCGGGTGCACCTCAGTCTCAATGCGTTCACAGTGGAGAACAACACCATGACACCTACTCTGAAAATTCGTCGCAAAGACGCTTACAATCTCTATAAGAAGGAGCTTGACGCGCTTTACGCGCTCGGCGAACCTTCCTCGAAGCTTTAAGGTTTTATGTCACGAAGAGCCTTTGAGTGATAATTCCTTTCCATTGCATCATCCTTTATACCATATTCATATATGTAGGCCTTACCAAGAGGGACTTGTAAAAACATACCAGGATCCATCTAATACAATTTATCTTATTTATACTTTGTTCAAGGTTGTTGATTAGTATGAAACGTCGGCTTCTCGTGGCTTCTCTTTGCATTTTTAACCAACTTTTCGCTTCCTTGTCCTCTTTGAGTTCGATATTGGCTGTTGACCAATAAGCATATCTCTGTCGCCATGTCATACTTCAAAGAGTTGGAGATATCCGGGAATATTTGTTTGAATGGACAGAAGAGATTCCCAAAAATCAGAACACCCCGCTTGAAGGATATACTCTGAGGCCAAATGTATATTTGCTTTTCATTGGTGTTCGTATCTCACCAACATAAATCCACGATTAGCTCGGCGATCTCTGGCAGGTCTGCAGGCACTCGGACAGTCGGAGGGTCGCGATCGCGTTTAGCGCACTCAATTCCGTCGGTTCGCATGTCAAAAAAAAATGCCTTGGATTCAGTAGGTGTGTAGGACCAATGAAAAGTCTCCTTGTATTCTAAACAAATTGATTTGATCGGGGTGCCGTGCACCTGGCGGCGTAAAAGTACGAACCTGGTCCAATCAAATGTCAGCTTTAACTCGCCATGGTGTCACCACGTCAAGAAACAGCGAAGCGGAGGACATACAAATAAGAAACATGAGTGTATCACTCACCGAAATGGTCAGATTAAAATGGAGTGGTATAATCCTATTTTCTCATTGGTACGCTCGCTGAGAAAATGCTTTCATGTGCGCGAATGATTTTTCGAACCGAAAGTTGCATTAGAAAACATAACATTTAGACACGGAAGAAAATGTGGACTATAGGGTTTACAACGTGGTCGAGTAGTTGTGGAATGTGGTGCATTAAAGATGAATTTCTTTCCCTTGCCTTTGTTCTTTTGACTAGAGTTTCTCGCCCGGTACGCCACCGGCAGAAATAGCGACCTACAACGCGTCGGCGACGGGTGGAAAAAATAGACAAGTAGACGCGCGGCGCACCACGGATGTCGACAATGATCCACAACGGTGATCTGGCGGTATAGGATTCACTTGGGATTTAATCCTTTGGATTCCAGATTGTGATCTGAAATAGACGGTGTCCTTCCAAAGGCCGAGTACCCATTGGGTCTATTTTGACAAACGGCCAACATACGGCCGTTGTTTTATTAAACCTTATTCCTCTGCTACGATAACTTTGCTACCCCAACTTTTTAACCGAACGCTTCTGACAGTGTGAACGACCAATAAAATAACGTTGCATATTCGGACAACGGCCCTCAAAGCTATACGGAAGTAGCACAAAGAACCATGGAGGTACACGATGACACAGTCCCCAAACCATCCCGTCTGTATGGCTCGCATCCCAGACGCTGATTGGGGGAAAGGTCGTTTTCGTCGGAGGCACAATCTTGGTTTCTGCCAAAGCTTAGATGGGCTCTAGAGGAACTTTCTTCCTTCGGTAAACCTCAAGTAAGCGTTAATTTTAAAGGATATTATTAGGTAAATGTTTATCGGCCCTAGTTTTATTCATTCATCCTCGCCGTTTATTGCGACTCGAGAGCTTTAGAACCCGCCTTTACACCAAGCGTTAAGCTTGAAATGGAAAATTTACCTTGATGGAAATATATGACGAAGAGTATGAGATCATTGGTTTTTTTGTCGATCATGGTTTGTATATCACTTACCATCGCTGTAGCAGACTTATCTTGTATAGCCAACTTGGCTATTTGTCGTGCTGAATGACAATATAAGCCGAAATTTCTTCAAACACTGTTTCCTTCTAAAATTACACTTGACTTGTTGTTTTGCTATTGTCGCACAATCCCAATCAAGGCACCGTCAATGATATACAAAACAGTGATTAGGAGGTGGGTTTAAACGCACGGAAGATGTTTTTGGACTGCAAATTTTTAGGGGCTTGATGTTCATACACTTGACAAAGTCTCCAGAGAAGCACAAGGAACATAACAAGCCCCGATCCCCGAACGAGCGGGATTTATCAGATACATCATTCTTTTTAAGAGGAGAGAGATATAGCTGATGTTGAGAGGAGCATGCAGGCCATGAGGCTGGCATATCGATGTCTACGAATAATTGACCTGAGTAAGTGGAAACACACGCACGCTTCTCTTCGCTACTCCATGGGAGCGATGGTAAAACTGGAGAGGATGTGCGTATTGGGATAGTATACTCTGAAATTTTGGAAAGATGCCCCCCAATGGCCAACGATCCTTGCTTTACGTGGGGGAAAAGAACCTTGGTGAAAATTTCCGCCGAGTTGAGAATAGCGCAGGCACTTTTGGGAGAAAGAGAGAGGAAAAAAGGAACCAGAATAGTGAACTCATAGAAAACGAGAAAGAGAAGCGAAGATGTTGTCTTCGCAAGGAACACATCGTTTTACTGGAGGCGTGCTGAGAAATGGATGTGATAGGGACAGTGTGTGGGAGACAATTGATGGGAGGCCGAATCACATTTTGAGCAGCGACGGCCATGTCGAACGAAACACCGATTGTTGTAGCGCCCCGCCCCGTCCGTCTTTCGACTGCTTTCTTTACACGCACAG
>Ga0247779_1000812_pt1 | contig 16898 bp, 14 predicted proteins | sample UWRJL221509R5_FD_179925 | JGI IMG/M metagenome (GOLD analysis project Ga0247779, IMG submission 179925) | Plant litter microbial communities from Arlington Agricultural Research Station in Wisconsin, United States - UWRJ-L221-509R-5 | ecosystem: Environmental > Terrestrial > Plant litter >... | reverse complement strand
GATCGAGGTGATCCACGCATCTGGCGGTGGCGAGTTCGGCTTGGGCGTGGTCGACAACTATTTGGGGCTCAGCTGCGTGGGACCAGGTGGCGCCAACACGCCGTATTTCAAGATGGGCCAAGCGTGCAGCAAGGGCACCGGCGGCGTCGATACGCTGCTCGCGCAGTACGAATTCAGCCTCACGAATTTTCTGCAGCAGTCCTCCGGCGGCGAGCGGTTTTGGGGCGACGGCGCGGATCTCGTGGTCAAGCTGTACGGCATGTACAACAAGGTCAAAAGCGACGTTGCCGCCAATGACGGCATTCACAAGCTCAAGTTCGGTGCCGACCTCGCCTACGCCGCGTTGCCTTGGTTGACGGCCGGCTTGCGCTTCGATCGCCTACAGCCCAACAGCCGGATCCCCGAACAATCCTTTGCGATCCTGTCGCCACGGTTGGTTTTCAAATCCAAATTCGTGACGCGCGAAGCGATCACGCTGCAATACTCGCGCTACTTTTACAATCAGCGCACTTGCTCCACGAGCACGATGGACGGCGTCGAGACGGGAAGTCCGGCCGACAATACGTACACCGCAGGCCAGGAGTACTGCGTGCAGCCGCCTTCTTCACCGGTTCCTCCGGACGGCTTCGGCTCGACTTGGGAGGCGTTTTCCAGTCCCCAACGCGCCGCTCCGACGACACGCCCCGACCTGAACGTGTTCAAGATCGAGGCCACGATGTGGTGGTGAGCGGGGGCGGTCGCGTCCGGCCGGGTACCGGGCTCACGGCGCTGTCCCCGATGGGCCCGGGTCTGACGGATTGGGCGGAGCATAAACGCGCGGCTTCTTGCCGCGGCGCGGTGCCGCGACTGCCGGCGGTGCGCCACCCGGTGCAGGCTGGTTTGCAGGCGGTCCGCCCCTCGGCGGTCCGCCCCTCGGCGGAGGCGGTACGTTTACAGGCGGGGGCGCGTGCACAGTCGGCTTGGGCATCTTTGCGCCGTCCTTCTCGAGAGCGTCGACAACCTGCTGCGTCAGCGCTGGGTCCGGCTTGTAATGACCGCTCTTGTTGTCGATCTCGACGACATTGCCGTCAGCGTCCACCGTTATCATCCCCGCTCCAGCGACCGGATCCTTGCCGAGAAATTGCGAATGGTTGAAAATCCCCGAGTGGGGTTCGGCGATGTAGATATTGCCCTTCGTATCCATCACGTATTCGAGCGGCCCCATGCCAGCAGCAGCGATGCGGTTTCCGTCTGGATCCCGGAGTTTGCCGTCCTGCACGATGACTCGACGTTGCTCGAGCTGTTTCGCGGTCAACGGAATGACGTTAGCGGCTATGTCCTGCTGAACCTGTTCCTCGGTCATGACGGCCGTTTTAACGTCTTTGATGACTTCGGTTTTGGGCCCATTCAGCGGCGGCGGAGTCGCAGCAATGGGAGCGGCATGAACCGGAGCAGGCGGGGGAACAGCGGCGACCGGAGCAGGAGCGGGAGCGGGATGAATCGGAGCAGGTGGGGGATGAATCGAAGCAGGCGGGGGAACAGCAGCCACCGGAGCAGGAGCGGGAGCGGGATGAATCGGAGCAGGTGGGGGATGAATCGAAGCAGGAGCGGGATCAACCGGAGCAGGAGCAGGAGCGGGAGCAGCGACCGAAGCGGGAACGGCAGGGGGCTTCTTTTTGAAAGGATTCTTGATCGGATTGCCGGATGGCCAACAGCCATTGTGCACCCAGACCGAGGTGGGGCCCGCGAAGTACGTGTGTGTGCCTTCGACTTCCAGGTTGTACGTGGTCGCGGGCTCGGCCACGGCGTCGACGCGCGCGACCCTGACTTCCGCGCCGTCGTGATCGGCGAGTATGTCTCCGGGAAGCAGCGCGTCGGCGCGCACCCAGGTGCCGGTTGGCGTCCAGAAGGGGTGGCCGGGGGTGACGCGCACCGTTGCTAGCACGCCGCTGAAGGAGACCGTGCGCACGTCTATCACTGCGCTGTTCGCGGCCACGAACGTGGCAGAGACGCGCTGCGCGGAGAAGTTACCCGTGACGTCGTCCCGAGAAAGCACGAGGTCGCCGGGAGCAAGCCGTTCGATCGGCGTCGGGCCGCGAGGGGTGTCGACCGCCGTCCCCGCGGCGAAGCAATTGCTGCCGTCATCGCCTGGCGTGCACACGCCGTTTCGGCACACGCCGGAACCGGACGCACCGTCGCGTTGCTCGGAGCCACTCGACGGATCGCCGCGTGGAGTGTCGCCCGGACTAGGGCTGGGGTCTCGTTGATCGGAGCCACTCGGCGGGCCGTTCTCGGCCCCGGAGGCAGCGCGGCCGCGCTGCTTCCTTCGCGCAGCGGCCAACCCCAAGGTCCCTGCCTTGGCCGCGAGTGCCCATGAACCTTGGACGACAGCCACCTCCGCACCGGCGGTGGCTACCTCAGCTGCTAGCGAGCCCGTCGGACCGTCGGTCTGCTCACCGCTCGACTCCGCGGTGGCCAACATTTCCGCGCGCACGCCATGCCGAATGGCGTCGCCGAACTCGCCGAATGCGACGCTGCCAGTGAGGGCGACCAGTCCCACGGTCACTAGGTATTGGACCGCCGTCGCGCCGCGTGAGCACGCCACGAATGCGCTCCACTCAAAGCAAAACTTGTGAGCTGCCATTTGCCGATCTCCAGGAGGCGCAAGCCCGCGCCGCTACCGCTTCAGCAAATTTTGGGCCGGCACTCTCAAAAGGCCACGTGCAGGGCATTTCTCAGGCTTTACCTGGTCCGTGCGTGGCTGTGTAATCGTTAGAAGGAAGCGCCCGCGTCTGTCCTTTACGCTTTCGCGTCTGTTCGTACGCGGGTGCAGCGGGGCATGAAGAGTTTAAAGACAACCAAAGGCCCACCCGTCACCGCTGGCCTCAGCAACGCTCGCTCAATTTGGCAGCGTCGACGTCGACGACGGCGCCGGGATCCGACCCAAACAGAATTCCGGGTGGACGCGGGGTCGCGGAGGAGAAGTGCACGTATCCGAGCAATACCCGGTCTCGCATTGCAAACCGTTTTGACAGGGGTCGCCTGCGTGGAGCAACGGCTTGCAGCGTTCGACATCGACATCCAGAGAGCAATACGTGCCCGTGCTGAACCGCAAGTCGCCACCACACGGGTCACCCGCGATGCCCAGTGGTGTGCAGGTGTTTGTCTCGGAGCAAAACTGCTGTGCCGGTTGCCCCAAATGATGCGCTGGCCCCGTGGAAAGAGGTATTTGTCGTGGCTGAACGCCTGGCGCTTGGCAACACCGGCTTGCTCATCGCAACTGCCGTGCCTGCCGCTGCCGCCCTCGTCGCGAAAGGTCCGCCGATGTCCGCGCGTTGCGGCTCGAGAGTGGATGTCTGCGGGTCCGTGGGTACGCCGGCGGCACTGGTCTCGTGACGCTCGGTTAGGGGCAGTACGTGCCCCTGTTCACGGTGTCGTCGATCGGCTGGCATTGCAGGTAGGCATACAGACCTTGCATACTGGCGTCGCTGATTTCCGATGGCCTAAAGCTTGACATGAAGACGCACAATGGCGTGCCGTCGGGGCGGACCGACGCGCGCACCGCCTTGCTGAAATCTTGGTATGTCCAATTGCCGATGCCAGCTGTTTGCGACATGGTGATGTTCGGGCCCTCAGCGCCTCGGGCATCTGCACCATGGCAGGTACCGCAAAGCTGCGACGCATAAACCGCGGCACCCTGGGTGACAGACGTTGAATTGGCGCATGGCGCACCACTGGTGCCTGGCGCACCACTGGTGCCTGGCGCGCCACTGCTGCCTGAGGGACCGGCGCCGCCGCCGTCGTTCGAAGAGCTCGACTGGTCGATCTTCGGCTTGAGCGGTGAAAGGTCGACTGTTCCGCCGCAGCCAGCTTCGAGCAGGATGCCCAAGAGGGCGGTGGCACTGAGCAACTTGGTCATGTTCGTGGTCATGTTCATTGGTGGCTGCTCGATCGCCGAGCGAGCGGTGACCAAAAGTTAGTTTGCCAAATTCTGCAGCATGCTCGCCGCCTGTGCGCGGATCACTGGAGAATTCCCAGCGAGTGCCAGGCGGCGCAGCGTAGGGATTGCTTCGGACGTTCGACCGCTACCCACGAGCAGCTGAGCCCGAGCCAGCTCCGCCGCTTGGCGATCGCGCAGGCTATCGCTTTGCTCTAGCTTGGCGAGGGCCGCCTCGGCGGTGGGAAGGTCACCACTGCGTAAGGCGGCAGCCGCGACCTGCCAATCGCTGGCGCTGGCCGTCGATCCAGCCGTTGCTGGCACTGGCACTGGCATTCGTGGCGGCGCAACCCTCAGCGCATCGTTCGAAAGCCGTGAGGACAACGGAGACGGAGCCGCCGAGCGCTCGGACGCTGCGGGGGTCGGTTCGACGAGCGTGGGCTCGTCATTGAGCGCGGGCTTTCGCGCCGCCCGCATCGGCGCATGATGCTTGGCGGCAGGCGCGCTCGTCTCAGCCCTTTCGGCGGGCGCGGCTGAGTGCACCTTGGGCGGCGGAAGCAGCGTTGCCGCAGAGGCGACCCCGAGCCCGATGGCGACCCCCGCCAAAAGCCAGCGAAGCACGGCGAATCGCGTGGGTGCTTTGCGCCGTGTCCATGCAAACCGCAGATAGGCGCGCTGAATGTCGGCCGGGCTCAGCGCGTTCGCGTGATGCGCTTCGAGCACGGATGGGTGCACTCGGCCGAGCTCGGAATCGCGTCGAGTCATGTGATTGCCCCGATGAAGATCTCACGAGCATCGCGGCCGAGCAGCTCGAGCAGCTGCTTTCTACCGTCGCGAAGCCGTGAGCGTACGGTCAGCTCGTTGGTTTGCACGATGCGCGCGATCTGCGCGCTTTCGATGCCTTCGAGGTAGTACAGCACGAGTACCGCTCGATACTTCTCGCTCATGCGGCCCAGGGCACGGTGCAGGAGCAAAAGCCGTTGCTCTGCCTCGAGCAACTCGTGTGCGTCCGCGCCGTTGTCCGCGCGAGCCTCGATCGCGCGCGAATCCGAGACGAAGCGCTGCCTGAAGCGCCAGTACCAGCGGCGCTGTGACAACAGCACGCGGTAGCAGACGCCGAAGATCCAGGTTTCGATTTCACTTCGCCCGGCAAATGATGGCAGGCTACGAAACACCTGCTCGGCCGCCAGCTGAACCAGATCGTCGAAGTCCGATGCGCCACGTGCCAGCGCGCCCATGCGTTCGTAGACCACTTCGAACAGCTCGCGCTCTGTGCTCGCTTCAGCCTCGGGGCGGCTCAATGCCCGCTGCTTCGACAGTGCACGTAGCGGCGGTGGCACGACACGATTCACTTGTTTCCTTCCCCCCATGAGTTGCCGGGCGAGGGCCCGGCGAGCGCTAGAAAGTGAGCTTGACAGAAAATCGGCTACGCGACCGAATTTACTTGGCAATACGTCGATGTTGCTCGAGAAATGAGCATGACATTGACGAAGGCCAGGCGTTACGCTGAGCCGTGGTCGGTGTCGAGCGGTGGGGGCAGTGCGATCGCGCCCGGTGGGCGGAAGCCTCCTTGGTCGCTTCTCTGGCTTGCTTCTGGACGTCATCATTGCTCGCGGCGCCAACCTTGCATCAAGAATGCAAGAGCTTGTCGGCAGACGACTCCGCGCGCGTCGAGACTAGATTGTTTGCCAGCCTGTTGGCGCGCGAAGCGCCCGGCGTATCGGTTTCGATTGCTTGTGACGACCGCATTGCAACCGTCACGGCCAGCGCTGGTGCGCCGGAGCAGCGGCGCAGCGTGGCGCTTTCGGGCGCGGCTTCCGCGGAGTCAATCCTGGCACTCGCTGAACGTGCGCTCGAGCAGTTGCTGGCGACGGCAGAGCCAAGTGCATCCGCGGTGATCCGGTTTCCAAACGAAACGCCACCCGTGCAAGCGGAGACTGCAGACGCGCGCGTTGCACCGGCAGCGACTCCGGCCGAAGCCTCGAGACCGCCCCAACGCATCCCGCCGGCGCGAGAAGAGTGTGCGCCCGCACGCGCTCAGGTCCCGCCAGCATGTGCGGTTCACGCCGACAGTCACAGTTACGTTCGCGTCGATGCCGCGCTCGAATCATGGGGCTCGCACGTCGCTGGAGGTGCGGCCTTCGGTCTCGAGCAACGAACGAAGAACTGGAGTTGGGCACTCCTCGCCGGAGCGGCCCGGCCGTTCCAGCATCCGTCGCTATCGGACATCACGGAATGGACGGCGGCTGGAGAGCTGGGTTGGCAAGGCGCACAGCCGTTGGGCATGCGAGTTTCAGGTCAAGTGGGGTTCAGCCTGCTGACCGTAAACCCAAACCAGGGCGTGGTCACGAGCTCTGGCACAGTGAAGTCGGCCGCGTTGTTCGCACTGGACGCCTCGCGTCCGATCTGGCTTGGACGCTTCGCACTTGCGCCGGGCCTAGGGCTACGCTTCTTCAGCGCAAAGCGCACGGTCAGCAACCAAGGTCAGCCCGAGTTCGAGCTCCCGGCACTGTCGGTCCATGTTTTCTTGACTACGCTGTTTCGTGTCAACCAGTGACGAGACCTGCTAACCGTAATGACAGCACGAAAAATGCGTCCGCCTGTGCAACCCCCGTATGGGACCTGAATGATTCGCAGATCCGCCCTCCGCAGCTCACCCCTGCGGCTCTCGATCACGTTGGCGATCCTAGCGCTCGGCTTGGTCGCCTGTGGCGAGGCCGCTCAGAACTGGCCGAATCAAGAGCAGGAGAGGTCAGAGCATTTCCATTATTTCTCGCGCAGCGACGACAGCGAACGCTGTCCAGGGATCAGCACTGACATGGAGCGACAGCGTTCGCTCGCCTTTGACTACTTCGGCGAGCTCCAGGCGGGCGAAACCATCGACTACTACAAGTTTCGTGACTTCGACGACCTGCGCCAGAATGGCCCGTGCCCCAACGGGAGCGGCAACGTGCAGTGTCAGCATGGTCATGGCATCTGGGCGACCGAGCTCATGCAGCAGCATGAGCTCATCCACGCTTATTTGGCACCGCGTGGGCGCACCGCAGGGTTTTTGAACGAAGGTCTGGCGGAGGCACTCTCTTGTGGCTTCGGCCAACATCTGCCCACAGGTATCCCGTTGGCTGACCTGGTCGCATGGACGGGCTCCATGAGCGCATTGTATGACGAATCCAGCTTGTTCGTGGCGTATTTGCTGGAGCTGGCAGGCCCATCCGCTTTCCTTGCGCTTCGCGATCAGTTGTCCCCGGTCGCGAACCTGGATCAGGTGCGCGCCGCGTTTCAGGCCGTCTACGGCGCTTCAGCGGATGATCTGTACGCAGCAGCGCAAACCCCTGGTCCGAGCGCCGGCTGCATCAGATTGTGGGAGTGCGCTGGGCCAGATTGGGACACGAACAGCACCGGCTATAGTTACCTGAGCGCCTGTGGTTTGCCGTATTTCAAAGCGTTCAACGTCACGGTCCCAAGCTTGTTTGTGGGCGCCGCAGCGGAAATTCTGCCCTGCAGTTCCGGGGTCGAATCACCGGCCGCGCCGCAACCGCTCGCGTCTATGCAGATCGTGGCCCTGGAGCCTGGGCGGTATTTCCTGGGTATGTATGGAGACCCGCTTCGAAGTCCTGTCCCGCTCGAGCTACCGGCTGCGCTCTTTCCGCTGTCGAGCGTCGCGGGCGACGCGGCGAGGTGTTCGGCTCTTCAAACCATGGACGCCGCGCTCGGTGACCTCGCCTTCTTTCCTCGCACGCTGCTCCAGGGCCGCGCTGGGCCCATACTCATCCGCTGGGTCGACACGAACCTCGCAGCAACTCGAAATTTTGCACAGTCGACGAACCAGCGCTTGACCTTGAGTGCGTACTGCAGTGCCGGCGTCGTGGTCCGTGCTTGCGAAGGTTGCGACAACGAGGCCTCCTGCCAGGTCCTGTGCGACGGCTCGAACGCTGCCGTCGCGCCCAGCGACCTGCCGCAGGATCTCGTGCTCGAGCTCTCACCGGACCCAACTCGGCCCGACTCGCCAGTTTTCGTCCAGCTTCAGCAGGGGCTGGTGCCCGGCTGAAGTGCACCAAGAGGCCGTGCGCGGGGAATACGCGGACTGCTCGAGGCGTTACGTCCCTCGAACATCAAGGGTTTCGTCGAGAGCTTTCATGGCGGATCTAGCGCGGGTGAACACGCTTGCTCAGTCAGTTGCGCCCGCATCACTGCTCGCGGTCGGGCTGCTTTTGGGGTTGGGGAGCTGTGCGTCACGCGCGCCCGTGACCACCGCCGCCGAGAGCGCGACAGGGAGCACACAGCCCGAAACTGCCGCGCTCGAAAGCGCGGGCCGGTTACAGAATTGTTCGGCCGGCAGGGCCGACTGTGATGGCAACGCTGCCAACGCGTGCGAAGCCGTGCTGGCCAATGATCCCAAAAACTGCGGCGCGTGCGGCGTCGCCTGCACTGCGCAGAACGGCGAGGGATCGTGCATCGGCGGCACTTGCCGCATGGTCTTCTGCATCCCCGGCCACTGTGATCTCGACGGCGATCCGAAGAACGGCTGTGAAGCCCGGACGAAGGGCTGTCGCGTAAACAAACGGTAGGACAACCTCCTCGGAGCGCGCTCGACCGCCGGGGCTTTGATGTAGCTGGCGGCGGCAGCTCCGTAGCTATGCCGCGCGGGCATGATTCATTCGAAACGGCTGGCCCAGACGCCTAGCGGGTTCGCCCAGACGAGCATCACCTCGCCGGATGACGAGTTGACGCTGGAGTAAACTGCCTCAGCGGGATCTTGATCCTTGATCTGCTGGGGCTCACCCCAGCCGCTCGACGAATGCGCTGCGCGTCTCCAGCTCACGCTGCTCCCGTTGGGCCAGGCCGCCAGCGCATTGCCGGATGCGTCTATTTCAAGCCCAGGTCCGGTGTATTCGGCGGTGATCGCGCCCAGCTTGCTGGGAGCCTGCCAACCGAGCTTCAGGTCGTAGCGCGCAGCGTAGGCATTGTTCTGATTGACCCACGCCGCGACGTGGCCCCGCTCGCCGACACTGGCGTGCGTTCCTCCGGTCACCGGTCCAAGGTTTTCGTTCGTCCAAGATGTCCCGTCGAAGAGCGCCGCCGTCGCCACGTTGGTCGCGTCCCACCAGAGGAGCAACGCCGCCGTCTCGGTCGTCGCCATTCCCTGGGTAAAAGTGCCTGCGCTTGGCGTAACCAGCTTTTCGGGAAGCCAGCCTCGCTTGGGATCGTACGAGCTGGAGTAGAGGGTCTTGTCTGCCTCGAGCTGATGCAAGGCGAGGAAGCCAGAGCCGAAGCGTTTGAGGCCGACTAGGTTTGCGCCGCTTCGTACGGTTGCAACTGCCGACCACTTGTCGTCGGGCGAGAGGCTTTGGGCGAAGACGCGCGATTCCTCGCCGACGTATTCTCGCCAAAAGGTCATCGCGGTTCCGTCGTCGGCGATGGCGCAGGGGCCACTACTAAAGTGACCCGCAGGGACGCTCCGCGCCGTGCCCCAAGCGCTCCCGTCGAATCGATTCCACACCAGCGTATTGCTCCCGGCAACCGCGAATGCCTGACCCAAGTCGTTGAAAGCGACCGAGGCGGAGATGAAACTGATCTGGGCGTCGGACGCGACCGCAGCCGCCGTCCCCCATTTGGTCGACTGGGGATCGAACACGACGGCGAAGGTGCTCGCCGGCATCAAATAGTCGGTCCAGACGACTCCGACATGCCCGGCGCGGCTCCCTACCACTTGGAGGTTGACCGCGTTCATCGTCGTCAAACGCTCCGGCTTTCGAAAGACGCCGTCGCGCGTTTGAAAGGCAAAGCTCTCGGCGCTCGAGAGCGGAACGCCTTGCGCGCTGCGAATGGTGGAAGCCAAGCTGACGGTGTAGTCGGCGAACAGCGACCAGGCCGCGCTCGGGGTGAACGTGACCTTGGCCCCGCTCACGGAGAGCCTGCCACTCACGATGCCAGTGGGGCCGACCACGCTAAAAGCATCGCTGGTAATGGTCTTCGGGTCGAGGGCCGCGGAGAACGACACCTCGATGGCGACATCGCGTTCTACGGCGGACGCTCCATCGTTCGGCATCGTGGCCTGAACGGTCAGTTCCGCGCCGGCCGCGTCACCTGCAGCGCCGCCATCGTCTCGCGAGTTGGTCGGCGATACGCTGCCACCCTCGCCAGCTTCGCCGCGGCTGTCTCCGGCTCCACCCTCGCCGCCCGCGCTCTCGCCAGGCGCGCCTGCGCCAGCCGCGAACTTGTGCGGTGTCGACGAACAGCTCCACGCAATCAATAGGCCCGCAGGCGCCAACCAAAGACCAGCCCGACTCAACACATTCCGCGTTCGCACTCAGTTGAGTGACTTGTGCAGGCAGGCACGTCAAGCGGATGCGGCGGAACCGAGCAAACCAACGCGGTCCCGCTGCATCGAATCGTCATTCGCTTGCACCGCGTTTCGAGCAACTGTGTCGAACGACCAGGGCGTTTGTGGCCAAAGCTGCGGGGAGCGCTTACCTCATGCGAGGAATCGCGCTCCGCGGGCGGGAGAGCGAATGGAAGTTTTTTGTCTCCCTGAGCACTCGTGACAAGATCGCAGCGATGATTGGAATTGTTCGAAACGCACTGCTTTTAGTCGCGCTCGGCGCGACTTCCGCTTGCTCGTCCGTGAGCAGCACTAGCGGTAAGCCGGTGGAGATCGACGAAAGTCGAATTGGCGAACGCCTGGAGGATTACGCCGCGCACTGGGAGGGCTACGCCGAGGCGACCACGTTCGCGGATGGCTCCGACAAAGTGACGATTACGCTCGGCCCGACGGGCGACGGCACATTGGAGATCGGCGATAGCGCGGCCATGCCACAAGCGACAGATCCGACCGTTGGCTATCCGCCGAGGACCGGGCCCGAGGTAGGGGTCGACATCCAGCGGCTCTTTCCCGGCGTCTCCTATCCGATCAGCACGGCAACGGTGGAATCTGCGCGGATTCGTTTCTGGATCAATCCGTGGGAAATCGAGCGCGACTGGTGTGCGCTGCAAACTTCGTTTCCGGTGAACGGTGCGGCGCATGACTATCTGTGCGTCTCCGCGTCGACAGGCTCGGTGTCTCGCTCGACATCGACTTGCTATCTGAATGACGGGACTTCGCTCGTGCCGGTGGACTGCGATAAGCGAGAGCTGTGCTGGATCGGGGCCTGTACGTGCGACGAAGCCGGCTGTTCACGCCACGAGGACACGAGCGGGCAGCACGCTGGATACACGAGGTTGGACGCCGTGCTCGATGACGCAGGCGAATCGCTAGTTGGTACTCTGAAGATCAACGACACCGCGATGACCGTTCGCCTGCACCGGCTTTGAGCTCGAGCCCTGGGTCTGCGCCGGACTCGGCGTTGTGGCACAGGGCGTATCCCACAAGCGCCGTTGAGGGTATCGTCGAAGGATGCGAGCATGGAGGTGGTCGGCGGCGATTCTCGTACTCCTGGGCGCGGGGGCAGCGCCCACCGCCTGCGCAAGCTCGGGCTCCAACGCGTCTGCGGGGTGTGACGGCGGCGTGTGCTCCGGTCCGAACGAAGCGGGCGGGTGCAAAGGAGGTTGCTGGCACCCCAACGCGGCCGACGAGGAGTTCGCCGAGCAGTTCTGTTCCATAGTGGCGAACTGCTGCGTACGCATGCAAGAGCCGAGTGTCCCGCTACCGACTCCAGCGGACCAGAAATCGGAATGTCGGGCGACCGTGCTCCGTTTGGGACTTTCGCGCGACGCTGCGCTCCGAACCGCTTGTCTTTCGGAAGTGTTGCGAGCCGCGAGCCTAACAGCGTGCATGCCGGAGATCTGGCCACCGAACCCGAGCGTGGCGTGCTCTCGTCTGATCGCCGAGGTCGGGGGCCCGGTCCCAGTCGGCGGGAGTTGCCAGGGCACGGGTGACTGCGCGAGCAGCCCCGGAACGCTATCGTATTGTGGGACGGCCTTCGTCGCGGATCGTCTGGCTCACTGCTACCAGGATTCGCCCGGCAAAGAAGGCGATCGCTGCAACGTGACGTTGGATGATGTCGGTTTCGATTACGTCATCGCGAGCGAGTTCGACGGGCATTTCTGCTCTCACCTGGCGGGGCTCGTCTGTGGGCCAATCGAGAGCTCGACGAGCGGACACTTTTGCGAACGCCTGCGGCCGTCTGGGAGCGCGTGCACGGTGGACTACCAGTGCGCCTCGGACCGCTGCTCGAATGCCTCGGGCGATTACCGCTGCGCTCTCCCGCTCGAGCCGCACGATTTGCCCGACGGCTCGAGCTGCTCGGATAACATGAATTGCGCGAGCCAGCACTGCCGTCAGGGAGCGTGTGTGGCCGCCGCGCAGGCCTCTGCATTTGGGCTCCTCTGCAGCGGATAGTGGGTTCGCAATCGCAGGCCGAGATCTTTTGTTGATGGTCACGAATCACGCCGTACGCCGTCACAGCCTTCGGCGTCGAAGGGCGGAAACAGCCTTGGAGCGAGGGTAGGCCGAATCAGGCCCGACGCGCGTACGAGACGAAGACGAAGACGAAGACGAAGACGAAGCCCCTGGTCGCGGCAGCAACCGGGAGGCACGACGCACGCTCGTGATCTTGGACCATCGGACGGCTGCGGTGGCGCGCGTCTCGAATCGGTGCCTGCGACGAGCAGCGAACCCCAGGTTCGTTGCTGCGCGCCCTTTCAGGAACACCACACTTCTGCAACTAAATCTAATACTTGTGCGCGTCAGGGCGGTGCACGACCGAGGAGCGCATCGACAGAGGCGTCCGCTGGGGTGGTAGGCTGACAGCCGAGGATGGGATGAACCAAGGGCTTCCGATCGAGATCTTGTTGGTGGAAGACAGCACCACCGACCTGGAATTGACGTTGCGCGCGTTGAAGAAGGCCAATTTGGCCAATCGGATCGAGACCGTTCGCGACGGGGAAGAAGCGCTCGACTTCTTGTTTGCGCGGAACCGCTACCGAGGGCGAGCGCTCGACGACAACCCGCGCTTGGTGCTGCTCGATCTCAAACTGCCAAAGGTCGATGGCTTGGAAGTCTTGAAAGCGGTCAAGTCGGACCCTCGAACGCGGACCATTCCGATTGTGGTGCTGACTTCCTCCAACGAGCAGCGAGACATCGTGGAAAGTTACGATCTCGGGGTCAACAGCTACATCGTGAAGCCAGTCGACTTCGATGGCTTCACGACTGCGATCGCTGAGCTGGGGTTTTATTGGTTGGTTTTGAACTCTGCGCCCGGCTCGAACGCGTGAGCGATCTACTCGACATCTTGCTGGTCGAAGACAGCGCTGCGGACGCTGAATTGATTGAGCGTGAGCTTCGCAGCGGCGGCCTGCGTTTTACGGCGAGACGCGTTCACGACCGGGCGGGCTATGAAGCGACGCTCGCTCGGCGGCCGGATTTGGTGCTGTCGGATCATGCTCTACCGCAGTTCGACGGGCTCACGGCGCTCGCACTATTGAAGGCGCGCTACCCGGACGTCCCGTTCATTTTGGTGTCAGGGACGATCGGTGAGGACTTGGCCGTGGCTGCCATGCGCGAAGGGGCCGCAGATTACCTGCTGAAAGATCGGTTGTCGCGCCTGCCGGTGGCGGTCCAAGGCGCACTCGGACGGGCTCGGCTGATGCTGGAAAAACGCGAGCTCGAGATACGCCTGTTGCGCGCGCAGCGGCTGGACAGTTTGGGACGACTCGCCGCCGGTGTGGCGCACGATCTGAACAACTTCATTTTGCCGATTCTGGTCGCTGAAGGCCTGCTACGAGAGACGGTCACCGAGCCTTCGCAGCTGGATTTGCTCGACACGATCGAGAGCAGCGCGCTGCGCAGCGCGAAGGTCTTGAAACAGCTGCTCAGCTTCGGCCGTGGCGCGGGCGGCGATCGCATACAGGTTCGCCTGAACTCTGCCATCGAGGAGATCTCGGCGATCATTCGGGACACGTTTCCGAATGACGTGAGCGTGCGGGTCGAAGTCGGACTTGATGACGTGTCGGTCTTGGCGGACCCTACTCAGATCCAGCAAGTGCTGATGAACCTGTGCGTGAACGCCCGCGACGCGATGCCGAACGGTGGGACGCTGACGATTCGCCTGGGGCTGTCGGACATCGATGCCGCTACGGTCAGCAAATACCCCGGCAGTAAACCAGGCCCTTACGCGTTGCTTTCGATCAAAGACTCCGGCATCGGCATTGCGCCCGAACACTTGGGCAACATCTTCGACCCCTTCTTCACGACCAAGGCTCCGGACAAAGGCACGGGCCTCGGGCTGGCGTCGGTCTTCGGGGTCATCGAGAGCCACGGCGGGTTCGTTCAGGTCGACTCCACGCTGGGTGCAGGTTCGGAGTTTCATGTGTATTTGCCCGCGCAGCGCGTGGCGCAGACGCGCGACGCGCAAGTCCAGATGCGCGAGGGGCCGCTCGCGCCCGAACCGCTGCTGCTTTTGGTCGACGACGGTCCAGCCATTTTGCGCGTCCTCGAGTCGAGTGTTCGACGCCGTGGCTATCGCGTGGTCGAAGCCAAGGATGGCCTTTCGGCCCTAGAAAAGCTCGAGCAACACGCGGGCGAAATCACCGCGGTGGTCACGGATTTCATCATGCCCAGACTCGACGGAATGGAATTGGTCAAAGCCATGCGTGCGCGCAACATCGACATCCCGGTGGCGGTGATGACCGGCGCGATCACCGCCGATCAAGTCGAGAGCTTTCGAGCGCTCGGGGTGCGAGAGATTTTGCGCAAACCGTTCGGCGCCGATGCTTTTCTCGGCAGCTTGGCCCGCCTGTTGGCCGTGGAGAAGAATGGCCAATGACCGACGAGAGTGAGTCTCGATATCGGCAAATCGTCGAGTCGCTACCGCAATTGGTGTGGACATGCGACGCCCAGGGCGCAGCCAACTACATGAGCCGTCAATTGCTTGCGTTCTTGGGCATGCCCGAGGCTGGGCTGCTGGGCGACGGATGGGGTGCGCCGATTCACCCGGACGACCGCGCGCTGGCGTCCGAAACGTGGCGCAGTGCCGTCAAGGCCGGCAGCGAATACCGCGCAGAATTTCGGCTTCGTCGCCATGACGGCGTCTACCGCTGGTGCGAAGCTCGAGCCACTCCGCTCGTCGATAACAGCGGTTCCATCGTGCAGTGGTTCGGCGCCAACACGGACATCCACGATCAGCGTGAAGTGCGCGAAGCTCTGCATGCGGAGAAGCTGCGCCTGGAGAAGATGGCCGCGGCTTCGCCGCAAATGTTGCACTCAGTCACCGCGACACGGGAAGGTCGCGTCACATTTCCGTACGTGAGCCCGGCGCTCACACGCTTGTTCGGTCTGAGCGCCGAGCAGCTCGCGGAAGATGGCATGTTGCTGGTTCGGATGTATCACCCGGACGACGCCGAAGGGGTGCGCTTGGCGGTCGAGAAGTCGGCACAGACGCTATCGCCTTGGCGTCACGAGTGGCGGGTGGTCATTCCCGGCCGTGGCGAGGTGTGGGTCGAAGGGCACTCGATGCCGGTGCTTGGTCCGGATGGGGTGACCTGGCACGGCAGCTTGAACGACATTTCCGAACGCAAGCAGGCTGAGCAGGAAATCCGGCGGCTCAACTCGGAGCTCGAGGCCCGGGTACAGGCGCGCACGCTCGAGCTGGAAAGCGCCAACCGCGAGCTCGAAGCCTTCAGCTACTCGGTGTCTCATGATTTGCGTGAGCCGCTGCGCGCGATGAGCGGGTTCTCTCGCGCGCTGATGGAGGACTTCAACGATAGCCTTCCGCCGGAAGCACAACGTTACCTCAGCGCGGTTTGCGGCGCAGCGGTGCGAATGGGTGAGCTGATCGATGACCTGCTCGCTTTCTCTCGATTGGCACGAACGCCGTTGAAGCTGAGACCGGTCGATACCAACGACTTGGTCGCTCAGTGCTTACTCGAGCTGAGCCCGGGGCAAGCGGAGGTGACCATCGGTACGCTATTCCCGTGTCAGGCTGACCCGGGGCTGTTGCGACAAGTGTTCATGAACCTATTGAGCAATGCGCTCAAGTATTCGCGACAACGCACGCCGCCACGGATCGAAGTGGGCTCTCAGCGCGACGAGCAAGGCAAAGCCGTGTTTTTCGTGCGTGATAATGGCACCGGCTTCGATATGAGCTATTCCTCGAAGTTGTTCGGTGTTTTTCAGCGACTGCATCGCCAAGAGGAGTTCGAGGGAACGGGCGTCGGACTCGCCATCGTGCAGCGCATCCTGACTCGCCACGGCGGACGCATTTGGGCGGACGCGGCGCCCGATAAAGGCGCAACCTTCTCGTTCACGCTCGAGTGACGCCATCGAAGAGCCCACGCTCAGCGGCCAACGCGGGTCGGCCCCGAGGCGGATGGCTAGGGCTCGACGTAGCGCCAGAGCCCGTTCGCCCACATCGACCCGACGAAGATGTGATGCGTGCCATCAGTGGTCGTCGCCAGGCTGTTCGGGCCCCAAACCAGGCCGCTCGGCAGCGTGCCCTTTTTCCAAGTGTCGCCCGGTCGAGGGGAGGTCTGGTAGGCCGGGCCGCCCTCGTTGAGCCCACAACTGGCACAGGCCCAACCCCACATCGCGTACACGGTCTTCGGCGAGCCCCAAACGATGCCGCCGCGGGTTTCGGAGACGCGCGTCCAATTGACACCGAGATTGGTGCTGCGAAACACGCCGTCGCCGTTGTTGCTTTGCATGCCGGCCACGAACAGACTCTTGCCGTTCTGATACAGACCGGCAGTCCCGTGCGGGTGTTGCAAGTTCTCGATGCCCTTGGGTTTCACCCAATTCTTCCCGCCATCGGCGGTGATGATTGCGGAGCCGCCGTCCTGTGCGATCGCAAACCAGGTCTTGGCGGTGGTGTCTGCTTTGCCGGTGTCGATGAAGTACGGGAACCACGACTTGCCCCCCGATGGCCAGCCGGCTCCGCCCAGATAGTGCCAGGTTTCGCCGCCGTCCGTCGACTCAGCCAACTTGTCCATTTCGTGGAACCCGGTCAGCAAATGCTGGTTGTCGTAGGGATCCAGGATGAGTGAATAA